>Ga0307510_10000069_pt1 | contig 77455 bp, 104 predicted proteins | sample 12_EM_MG_FD_207224 | JGI IMG/M metagenome (GOLD analysis project Ga0307510, IMG submission 207224) | Populus trichocarpa ectomycorrhiza microbial communities from riparian zone in the Pacific Northwest, United States - 12_EM | ecosystem: Host-associated > Plants > Roots > Unclassified | place... | reverse complement strand
AAAGGCCCTGTCTTCGGATCTCTTTGACCTCGCCAAATGGGAAGAACAAAGGTTCCAGGTCAGAGTCTTGAGCGAACAAAACAGCAGGGAGATTGTAGACAACTATGCTCGCAGGGCCAAACTGAGCACCACACAGCGAATTGGCTGTCTTGAAGCGGCCGTTTAGAACACTAGGGGCCTGAAATGCAGTAGTAGCGCCACGATTCGAGCTAGAAGGAGGAGAGCCGACTTGGCCTTCTACAGTAACGGCCCTATCACCCCCATCAAGAAACCCTGCATGTTGGTACGATAGGTAAGCAGATGGGGCGCCTGACTAGTAGGACCCACCCAGAGAACGTTGGACTACAGCCCAGGATACATCAACAATGGACCCTCTGCAGAGAACATGATAAGTGAGGCGAGTAGGCCATCGCACCGCTACGATGACACACCTAATGTTGGTCTGCGAGAGATTATCCATCGCAGCTTTTGCCTCAGAGGGGGTGGACATCACGACAAAACCCCGGCGCCGAGAGGCATTGTCGACCGTTGCAAGGATGACGGAATGAGCCACGGTACCGAAATTAGAAAAGATGGCCGTTAGCTCCGTCCTGCACAGTAGTTGAAGGATAGACTTGTTGACGGAGTATGCCACGCACTCGGATAAATCAAACGGCAGCCCCAGTACATAGAGATTACGACGACCGTCCGGAGATTTGGCTTGGACAACAGCTCGATGCCTGGGAAGCGACCTGGCGGTAACAATTCTGGAGTCATCGTCAGATAATCCCGTCATCGAAGGGCACATGCAACGCGGCACAAGAGAGGTGTCGCACTCTCATAGAGTGGAAGAATGTGGGACCAAGGGGCATAGAGCTTACATGGGATGGCCTGAGACAACGATTCCTGACATGCGGAGAGCTTTTCTGGATGGTCGATGTTGGTATTAAAGTGCGGACGAAGGACGACGAACGCACGCAGCAGCATCGGGAGTAGAAAATGTGATTTCTACAGAAGATTCGTTTTCGTGAAATTCAACGTTCCTTATTGGGCCTATGCCAGTCACGGGTGTGTGAGGTCTGAGCAGAGAGAGTATAGACCAGCAAGGGTACCAATGAGATTTCTGAAAAGATCCACTACTTCCCGACCACCTATCTCGTGGGAAAGCTCAGTAATCACGATAATCAAACAGCTAAGAGGGCAAAGACAAACCGCCTCTGGGGACTTGATCCACTCTCACAGTCGATGCTGCCCAGGCGTGTCTGAAGAAGGACGTATCGGAGCTAGGCATCTACAGTGAAGGGGCAATGGAAGTCAACGACAAGATATTAAGTCAAAAAGAGCAGCGGGATAGTTAGAAGAGCGGAGTAGGGGAAGGTGTGCGGGGTATTAGCCTTGTGGGATGAGTTGAAGCCCAAGTTCAACTAGCGCGTTGCACTTAAAAGCGCTCGCGTCTGGAACTCGTGACCGGGGCTTAGAGATCACGAGTGCCCATCACGGCATTGTCTCCCTGCCATGATCCATGACTGCGTCCTTCCCACTCGGGCGGTCTGCAGCCGAATTGATCTCCTTTAACAAAAAGTTCCTCTCATCATGCGCACCGCTAGATAAGCTCCTGGGAGGCGGCTTACCCGCTGGTCATGTCCTGGAGCTTTCTGGTCCACCAGGTACGGCAAAGCAGACTCTGGCAATCAATTTTGCATCGGGTGCGGTATCGTCGAACGATCAGGTGCTTTTCGTTGGTAAGACACCAACACAATGACCAATTCTACAGTCTTACAGTATACCAGACATGCAAAACATGGGCAGCCCTGCCTCGCTACATTCAGAGCTTCGTACGCCTAAGTACTATCGAACCCGCTCTCATTTCACGCTCGCGTATTCTAGGCTCTAAGAATCTCACCGATGCCAGCTTGGATTTTGTACACTATTTGAATATCTTCACGCTGCCAGATCTCCTGATTTTTCTCCACAACCTTCCCATGTTTTTGGAAACGCACACATCAGTGAACAGATTCACGACCATCCACGGATTCCCATTGACAGAAGATTTCTGATTTCCCAGATTCGCCTCATTATACTAAATTCGATCTGGTTCCCTTTCCAAACCTCTCCGGGTTTGACAATGTCCAGGCGGGCAATGTTACTCACACGCGTGAAGCAAGTTTTAGCTAGGATATGCTCCTCGCTTGATATCGCGGTAATACCCCAATCCATCCCTGTCACGGGCTCATGCAAATAGAGGGACAGGTTGTGATTACCACCCAACTATCGACTAAGTTCCTCAACCCGGACGGCACGCCAGCAAGCTATGATTCTGGCTCGCGAGCAATCCTTGTCCCTCAACTCGGCAAGTCCAATTAGCCCTGTGTCACCTTCACGAACGAGAGAACCAACTGACCAACTGACTTTCGCTCCAGGTAGCGACCATCTCCCACCATACCGGACATATCGCGTGCTCATTGTCCCAGAGACGAGGATATCGGGGTTTGAATTTCTCCTTTTTTTTCTTCATGGCAAATCCAAAGAAGCGTATATTTCCTCAGGGTTCTACGCCTGCTTTTGTCCCCCAGTTGTGATGGTGAGAGCGTCATCCTCGAAGAGCCTTACGAAATGGCAAGTCCGTGCCGTGGCATCGCCCGAGACTTTCTGTCTGACGCTCCTCGCAGGACGGCAATACGATGGGCCCTCGCAACATCTAATGCAATATGCACAATATATATAGACTTCCCGTCAACGGGCATGCTAGACACTCCGAATGTCAGCGCACCTGTTCGTGTTCTGGAGATCGGCTTCGAGCGGACATAGCTCCCCGGGCGTAAAGCAAGCCGTCCCCGTTGACAGCAAATCCGGACTTGCCGTTGAGTTTCGGCGAACAGAAGAAACGCAGCTACCCTACCCTCTTGATGTATGTCCGCGTTTTAATATAAGTGGAACAAATTACAGGAGAGTACAATCCCGAGGCCCAGGGGGCGGACTCGGAGAGGCAGAGGCAGTTCCGCGATCCGTGACTCCTTGACTGTTAATACACGTCAACTTACACGAGAATGAGGGATATTATTCATTTATACTAGGAGGGGGGGTACTCAGATATGGATGTAGACCGCTCCGGACCGTAGCGTAGCAGGGTCCATGCGGATATGCAACGTGTGCTAAGCATGCAGTACGATAGATAGACCAGAAGAAAACTTGTTTTGGAAGCAGTCCGTTGATGGTTGCCGCGGCCGGAACTTGCCGAGACGCATGACGTGCCGCGGTTTCTAGCGTGACCGAGCCCGAGGTTCAGGCTCGCTCGGGCTCGGACCTTCCTTGCAAGTGCAAGTGCACCGCAAGTGGCCTGGAATCCTATTCAATTCACTTCAAACGGTTGTAAATAAAATGGCCACCGGCGATGGCCAGAAGACTCGTCGTCCGAGTCGAGCCAGCAAGGACAAAGATAAAGACAAAGACGAGCCCACGTCTCCGTCGTCTCCCTTGGCTCGGTTCCCGCCACTGCCCCCGGCCGAGTCGCGCAGTCGCGCGCCGGAATTCTACGGCTTCGTCGCGTGGGCGGTGACTTGCCTCCTTTTCGCCCTGTACTTCCTTTGGGCGATCCTTCCCGACGAGTGGATCATATGGCTCGGAGTCACCTGGTACCCTAATCGGTGCGTTCCTTTCCAATCAATCAATCCCTTCAAGCCGCGCGAGGGGGGAGGGGGGCAAAGGTCCATCTTCTCCTTCCTTTGGAGAGCTAGCTGGCTGTGCTATGCACATGCCATCGCGAGGAGCCCCTGTTGACTCCGAGTCTGATTTCTGATTCTTGGTTTCTGATTCTAATTTCTCCGACGATATCAGAGAATGGGCACTTCTTGTCCCAGCGTGGACGATCGTGACCGCCCTGCTCACGTATTTTACATATTTCTCGATGGCTCTCAGGGGTACCCCTGCTTTTTCTGATACCAGTACGTACACAGGTGGGTTGGAGTTTTGTCCCATGACTGCGAATTCTCGTCCTTTTTTTGACCGCAGCTTCCACGTTTACAGATTCAAGAGGGCAATACCCCGATGTTAGTGGGCCGAGCCCCTACCTCGCGTACGCGCGACCTGATGCGACCCCACAGGCATATGACATACCAATCGGTTTGGTCAACCGTGTCCTTTATGGCTTGAGCGGCCCCACAGGAGAATAGGGTATTGACAATTCCGCTGTACTCTGCATGGGACATGTCACGTTCTCGAACCGTATCACACCAGGCAGGCCGGTCTTTTATTATATGGCCTGACAACTCGCAATGTGGCAGGGTGACACCCCAACATCGGTTTTATGTTTACTAACTTGTAGATAGTCGCTGTATAATTATGCATAGTTTACGTGCAAGAGAGACGTCATAACGTCCCCATACCACCTACAGTATATACGATACGCCGTTGGCCCGAGGACGAGCGATTAAGAACCGGATGAAGGTAGGGCCCGAGCGAAGGAATCAAGAAGAATGATAGGATAAAGGCTTTTCACGGTAAAACTGATAACAGCATAGGAAGCTTAAGAAGTTGGGCTGACGCACGCAGCGGCGGTCGTCGGGGCTGGCCCAGGTAGGCATCTCCACTACGAAAGCAGTGGAGTAGGTCAGTCACAAGCCCAAGACTCGAGGGGTGAGAAACATAACCCACGTAGGCAGGATGGTATGGGGCAATTGGTGCCTCGGCAAACGAGTCCCTCTCCTCATACACCATCTCACCACCCCACATATACGTCGATGGGCGTACAGGTGGCAGTTCAGAAATTAATAATGGGCAGGTATCAAGGTCGTTGAGTTTCAAATTCCTGTCCTTGAGTGTCTGAGGTATCCAGCAGGGGGTGCCAGTGATTGCCGCAGCGTCATTGTCCTCTGCCGGTGTAGATATAAAGCTCATGTCAGGTGTGGGCATGATGCCGTGGGTCCGGAGGTGACGTTTAGCATTCGACCGAACGGCGAATTTCTTGTTGCAACTTTGCACGGGACAGGTGAACGCTATTGTGGTCAAAACACATGGCGGCGCATACCTCAGCGAGATGTGGGGGCAACATCCAACATCATTCACTCACGCTTCGCACCCGAATGAACATTCATGTGGGTGGCAAGGCCGCTCGGCCGCGGGAACCACTTTTTACAGGTCAGGCATTGGTGCATTTTAGGCTTTCTCGACGACGATCGGGCACGGCGTGTCGCTCGGGCGGGACACTCCATGTCTTTCGGGGGTAGATTTAGACGTAGCTTTGTTTCCTGAGGGGGGGTTATAAGACAAAGCGCTGGATAAACAGAGGATGAACCGGATGGTACCTCTGTAGCTGGGAAGGGAGTAGACCGACGAGACGAGGTCACGACTGGCGACTTGGGCCGGGGAGAAACAGTAGAGACGGACGTCCATCGATCTTGGTGGGCGTCGCGAAATATGCTGCGCTCATCGTCTGGTTCCTGTCCCGAGTCTGAGTCTGACCCGGAGAGGTACACAACTACATCTTGGGGACGTTCGTGAAGGCGTGGGTTAACAGTCGCCAATATAGGCGTGGCCACGGTGGGTAATGTGGTCTGGTTGAACGCCTCTCGTTCTGGAGAGAAGCTTTGATTCGCGTCTCTGGGTTCCAACAAAAGGCTGCTGTAGGACTGAGTTTCACCGCTCGGGAGAAACACTTCGGGCGTAGGCCCTGTGGCCCTTAGCCACGATCGACCAGTAACTATGCCAGGAGTTCGCCCAACCCCCGTCTGGAGTGGCCAAGGACTTATCGTACTATGATCAGGCGTTCCGGTACAACGCTCGCCCTTCCCTGCAGTAGTGAGGTAATGCTGTAAACCGGGGTCATTCTGTGATGGTTGACAGGAAGAGGCGATGCAGGGGTGGGTGTTGCTCAAGAGGCCATTGTTGAAACCAAGGTGGAAGGGTTGCGACGGCGCCATTATCGGTCCTGTAAGGTCCAGGGAGGGCGAGTCGAAGGCAAAGGGGAGCTTCCGGGAGACTTGGATGAAAGGCTGGGTTGGATGGCAGCGAGTCGAGGGGAGATGTTGCGCCTGCAGTTGGACGGTGCGGTGGGCGATGGGAAGGACATAGGGAACGGCACAATTGGAACTATCCATGGAGGAGAGGAGAGAAAGAAGAAAATACGGAGAGATTGAGGAAAGAAAGAGTGGGACATGTGAGGTTGAAGTAAGTACGAGGAAGAGTGGTCAGGTGGGACGAGAATATCCAGAAACGCACGAAGAAGAGGAAGCGGAAGCTCGTCGAGCACGCGACGGGTGGCGAAAGTACCGTCGAGAACTGGTCTGTCTGACGAGAACGGCAAGAGGATGGCCAGATCGAACGAGTCCAAGCTAGATCAGGTTAAAGTCACGCACGCCATATGATACTCCATCCGATGCGAATCGCTGTCAGAATCGGAAATCTCCTTTCGTCTCTATATTCTTGCCTTTTCTTTCCTTCTTCATCTCTCGCCGTATCCTCGGGCCCGTCTTCAAACGGCATCGAACACCATCTTACCACGTCAGACTTTTTTTACTCTCTCGAGTGAGTCCTCGGACGCGGCTTCGTCATCTAACTAAAATTATGAATAAACTATAATACACTACTACCTGTCGATCAATCAGCCTTTCATCCGTAGAACCGGCGACTACCATACGTACTTGAATCTACGGCAGTAAACCCCACCTCAAACCAAGCATCGCTCCACTACCTGACCACACCCATCCCTGACTCGGTCATACCAGTGCTTCTACGGCGTCGCATGATCTCGACGTTGTGCGCAGATTCGGAAAGAATAAGACTTCTCCTCGCCAAGCCACTCGGGCGGGTAGCCACCCGATTTGTTGGCGCCTTCTTGTCACCGTGAACATTCGCTTTCGGCGAGAACCTTAACGCCTCATGGAGGCCGTCGGAGGTAACCGTCGTCTCTCGGCGTCGTAAAGGCGTGTATTTCTGCAAATAGGTAAAGTGAGTCTCAACCAACAGAAAAAAAGAGGTTGACAGGAGCGTGTGTAACGAAATGAGACATACCCGATGACGACTGGCACTGGCATCTTTTGTGGCGCTGGCTCCCCCACGAGCCCATTTGGTCCACCACCCTTTCGCAACAGCGTCTTGTTTCGCCTGCCGTATTCCCATAAATTCAATACCATCCTCAAGATCAAGGTCTTCATCACATGTCACCACACCAGGACCAGGCCATTCCTGGCTTACGGGCGTATCGAGACCTGAGGAAGACTGGGTAGAACCTCCGAAGGAGCACGGTGGCATCGCGAAATCGGCGATCTCCTCCGTATCCGCGTCGTCAAACAGGTCAGGTCCGCAGAGTAGCTCCGCGTCTCTACCACCCGCTGAGTTTGCTGGTGCGGATTTTCGGGGTGTGTCGGGAACAAGGGTGCGCCCGAACGTTTTGCCCTTTCTGCCCGAAAGCGATTTGCTTCTTACGGGTCGGGCTGCTTTCCGAGTCTCTGGACTCGACAGGATGTCGACGGCGAAGTCTCGTGCGGAGCTGTCACGGCAGAAAACCCGAGGTGCTTCTACGGGTCGCGGCGGCGAAGATACGTCAGGCGTGCTAAGCCGCTTAAGTGACGAGGCTGGTGACAAATATCCGTCCTCCTGAGCGACTGGGTCATCTGTTGCGTCAGCATCTTCCACTTCTTCGGCGTCACTGGAGTCCGCGACCAGGACGACCTCTTGGGTGCCTAGTACCCCATACTCTTTTGGTGTGAGTTGGAGGTGGGACGGCCCAGCCGTCGCATTGTCCCCGAAAAAGCGGCTCTGAACAGGGCTCGCAGTGTTCTCTCTATCCTCGGTAAGTAACTTTTTACGTTTTGTAGCCAAGTCATCGTGCATGAGGCCCATAAGTCGGCGCTTCCCACTGGCTCGGCCAGCGACGATTTGAGGAACGGCGGACTTCAGAGCCCTTGGAGACGTGTCTTTCGCTTTGGGAGCTGCGGGTAGTCAGTCACCCATCGACTGCACTGGATCGTGCCGAGCTCACACACCGAAAAAACTCAGGATACTTGCGCCGTTAGGTTTCTCCGCTTTCTTCCCTTTTGACTCTGAAGAATTTAAGTCATGTGATTTAAATGGTAATGGCTTGGTTGTGCGTGGAGTGAAGGACGGGTTGATATCCTCTATCGGCAAATGCGTATTCGGATTCGCTTCGCCTGTAGCAATTCGCTTTGCCAAAGCCGGGGCGATGTCTCTACATTCAAAATCGAGCTAAGTTACAGGTGAGATGCAGTTGGCAAGAACTCACTCTCCAATAAATGCCTCGTGGGCCTGGCTCAGGACCTCACCAGGCGCAAGTTCGGTGAGATTCACCAGCATCTCGTTCAGTGGGTCATACACCCTCTGGTGCAGGAAGACTTTCTCTGTCACCATGAAGGCCTCTAGGTACCCCTGCGGCACACTTTTCTTCCCCTCTAATCGCAGTGCGCGGATGACGTTTTCCGGCGTCCGGTATTTGCGTAGGAACGTCCATGCGGTCTTCAGCCCGACGCCAGGAATACTCGGCAGGTAATCGCATCCGCTGAGAATGGCCATCGCGCGGAATTGCGCGTCTGTCCAACCGTGCAGAGAGCACTCTGTCACTTTCCCAAAGTCGTCCCGCGAGACGGCGGTCACGGTCCCCTCGACGTCATTGAGCTTGAAGTACACGTTCTTGCAACCAAAAACGAGAAGGTCGGAGTCTTCCGTGATGATTCCGTCGACGATTCCCGTGCGCTCGAGATATGCGAGCTGCGCGTCGGCCTCGTAGGGAGCAACGACGTAGGGTATACCCTCTGCTCGCAACGCCTGTAAAATGTCGTCAGGCTAACCCTTCACCAGCCGAGCAGACTGCGACACACCTTGATGAGCTGAAATGCCACCTCTGGTGTGACGTCCACACATTTGCTGTAGTATTCCCTTGCCTGTGAATGCTTTCCTTTCGCCGCCAACTCGTTCGCGCATGCCAAGTTCTCCGCCCGTCTGCGCTTTCGCTCATCCTCCGTTCCCCGCTTGGCTGGGAGGTGCCCTCCGTCAAGGACTATGTAGGGACGTATGCCGTAGTGTCGCAAAAGACGGACTCTCTGCATAACATAGTGGACATACCTTTTCCCAGAAAGATCAGCTTATGATAGTAGAGAACGAAGACAACTTACTTGCTTGTTTTTTTCCCTGTTGCTAGCTCTATGGAGCATGTATAAGTCCCGCGATGAAGCCAACAGTAGCCGTCCACTGCTAGCGTCTGGCCAGAAAGCTCTGATAAGTGTCGTTGATTTTGAATGGACTTGAGAAAGGGAAGAAGGCCCTGGATTCCCATTAAAAAGCTCAAGACTAGTCCAATATCGAGAGGAGCGTAGGGGTCATTGACCGTCCCAAAAAAGGATTGTAGTAAATGAAAGTGCAGCGATCAAAGGAAACGCGCTCGCGGTAAACCGGGCACATCACGTGATCGCGTGTTGTTTCAAGGGCACCGCCGAATAATATGAAGGGTTCTTTGGGAATCTCATCACAAAACCTAGGAAGGAATATAGATGAGGTAAAACAAACTGGGACGTACTAGTCATGTAATACCCACACGAGGTGAATGCTCAGTGCGAGACCACTCAGACCACCAACAGACTATTCGTCGCGGAGGCTGGAAATTTGATGTCATCCTATATTCATCGTATACACTCTATATTCGACTTCTCTCTTTACATGCTTCGGCGACGAGGGTCACCCAAGTGGCAGCGGCCGCGGCCCATCAATCCAGGCTTGGTGCCTCTTGGTCAGTTCCGCAACAATGTCCTCTTCTATCTCCTTTGCGTGACCGCGCGAGTCGGCCGCATCGGCAGGAATACGCAGCCAGTTGGTGCTGACGTCGCTCGCGGCGGAGCCGCGATCGTCCCGCGAAACGAACACTACCTCATATTTACGTCGGTGGAGGTCGTTCCCGATGACGAGATGATGTCCATAACGCTCTAGCGCGGCACGTGCTTTCGGAACAAGCAGCGTAGGGTCGGTCTCGAGCTAATAAAGAGGAGGATCTTATCAACAAGTGATGAAGCAGATGTATCAGAGATACCGAACCTTAAATGAAACTATGAACCCGTCGGGGGTCCATTCGTCTACCAGTGGCTTTAAAATCTTGGGCACTTGATCCATCTCAATCAACAAGCTTCCTTTCCCCGATTGAATCTTGTGTTCTGACTAGAAACCCCATAGACTCGATAATTGATTGATGTTGAGCGAACGGTGACGCACCATCTTCTGCCTGGGTAAGAAGAAGTCGCTGACCGCAGCGGCAAGGTAATATAAAGCGTTTCGACCGAGAGTCGACAGCTCCTGACTGACGGCACGCAGCAGCCAGAGGTAGTCATTGACGGTGACAAACGTGAGCGTGTGAAGCAAGCCTGCTTGCTGAACCGATTTGTACGCCGTCAACACCTCGAGTAGATCGTCGTTCTTCGAGGGCGTCGCGGTGATCCTTGGCGGATCGCAAGACTTGTCCGGGTTAGTTGTGATATCTAGAAAGTCGAGGAACGGGTTCGTGGAATGAGAGTAGTGGCGACTGAAAGGCTGAAGGCTGAATTGTCTGTGCATAAAGATGACGGCGTAGCCGGCCTTGAGGAAGTATTCGGCAGACGTCGCACCACGAGTACCTGACCGCACGGACGGACGATCGTTCGTTCAGGGACACCCAGAAAGGATCGATGTTCAGGGAGAGCAACTCACCGGCGCTGAAGTTATCCAGAAACCGCACCCTAAACGTCGCATCGGGGAAAGGGAAGAAGAGAGGGGAGGAGTTGAGCTCTAGACACCGAGTCTAGGAGCGCAAAATGCTGCTCACACGTTGAGCTCCAGAGGGACGGTGGTCCCACCGCTCTTAAGGGAGAGAGAGGTTTGAGCCAGCAGCAAGAGTGGGTGAGGGCGAACGCTTACGGTGACGAGTACAACTTTGTTCCCCAGATCTCGTTGTCGGTGTACGAAGGATTTGACGTCAGCTACGTCATTCTCTAGGGTCGAGGGGGGAGGTTGCGTTCTGAAGTACGATTCAGCAGAGAACAAAGCTCGTTCAGGATCTGGCGTGGCCATGATGGAGCAACGCCAGGCTCTGAACGGAGCGCGTGAGCTCCAAGTACACTAATCATCGCATCACATCGGGTCGCCCGGGCGCTTAGACCTGAGCAGGGGAATTGCAATATGAAATTACAATATCAATGGCCACCAACATGGAATTATATGCATGGAGAGCGAGGTAAATCCTCGGACGTCATCATAAGATTCATAACTAAGCCTGCCCTATCATCGTGGGTCACTTCAATCACTCTCCCGACGAGAAAACAAAGCCATTAAAGACAGAAAATGCTGGGTAGCACAAAAAGACTTTTGGAAAAAATACTCGGGCAAAGACCTAACTGGAGGTCGGTGAGTGCCCAGCCCAGCCCACACCCACCCATCGCGTTCTGATTGGCATAAGCCGCCGACCTTCTGAACAAATGATGAATCTGAGCTCTTGGGTGGGTTCGTTGGTGACCAGTGACACCGTAGTCACGAAGACTTGATACCCTTACCCTCACACTGCCAGAGTTGGAAGCCATGGGCCTTTCTGAGTCCGACAGGATACGTCACGCACTTCGTAAATAAACCTGCGAAAAACAAGAAAAGGGTAGCCTATCATGGATACATGAAGAGAAATCCAGATGTCATCACTCCGTTTACATCCCAAGTAGATCCGCAGGCGCCTGAGTCGGTGCATCATGAGGCGTGACCTCATGCGAACCCAAACCCGAACCCGAATGCAGGAACACGTTCACTCCTGGCGTCCCTTTGAGACGGGAGATATCTGCGTGTATCATATGTTGGCAGATCAAGTCCAGGTCCAAATCGTTCTACATCGCCCGTCGATATCAAGGACGGACAGGGAACGCACTGGCCCGCTCACCTCGTCATATCCTAGGCAATGGGTTGATCGTCAGGGCGTCTCTCATTGCAAGAATATCCATCAAATACATACCGAATGGTTGTCCGATCTCATCCCCCGCCGCGAGGAAGCCGAGGTAGATAAATGCGGCCATGGCGACGCCTGGGATCGTGTACCAAGAAAATTGCGTGACGAGTTGAAACGGTAAGAAGAAAAGGTATAACCACACGGTCCTGGGCAAATGGTTCAACTTCTCGGGCGTCTATTTGGAGACACCATATGACTGCTTACTGTCTTAAAGAAAGAACCGAATGAGCACGACTACCAACGACGAGTTCGAATAGTTACATACCTAATATGCACGGCGTAGACGCTAGGTGGCGTCAGACATAGAACTCTATGTAAACGAGACAAAGCCAACGTACAAAGGAAGCGGCGTCGTGAGTACCTTCTCCGCCGCTGAAACCCATGAGCCGTGGTAGTGGGGGGCAAATGACCAGAACGGAGACATACCACATAGAGAATCTTCCAACGCCGCAATGGTAAAAATCATCGCACCAAGGCTCGTCCCGGGAACAGTCCCGCGCTCCTCGAGGACTGCGAACCAATCACTCATTAGACGCAAAATCTCTACAGGGACATTCTCGTCGCCTCTCGCGATGCGTTTGCGAGCTTTTGGGCCAAGCGCCGGGACCCCGGTGGCCCAGCGTCTCTGGATGCCTCCCCGACCGTCTATACCGTCCCCCTGTCATCAATGTGAATAAGCACGCGATCTTCCTTCAAAGCTACGTATGCGCGAGAGAACTTTACGAACAGATTGCGTGTCCGAAACATCACTTGATCTGTAAAAGCTGAAAATCCCGCGCAGGTACTCGGCAAACGGGATGAGGTCTGCGGAGACCCGGTCCAGAAGCGAGGGTTCGTGGGCGTGACTGGCCGGGAGAAGCGTCGGCGGAACGGAGTGAGTCGAGCTGTTGGAGACCGAGCGGGTGATAGAACCATAGGCGGTTATTGGAGGAATGAGCGGGTCGTGCTCAGATCTGCCACGAGCGTGCCAAGGTCCATTGACAATACTGTGCGGATGAGGGTGATTTTGATGCTGGGTCCGTGGTAAGCGACAAATGGAGGGGATATACAGTGCTAGAAGTAGACGAATCACCTCGTGAAGTGGCTTGACTAGATGGTACAAGTCCCGGTAGTAGATACCCAGTTCACCTGCCGGCAATAACCGTGAATCAGCAAGAGCACGAGCCAATCGGATCCATGATTCGTACCCCGAAGATGATGTTTCAGCGAGACAGCAAACCTGGGTGGTGGGCACGAGCGCTATAATTGAGCGGTGATGGCCTTTCACACGACGTTACGGTACAGTACCCTTCAAGCAAATCCAATGCCATTCGCTTCTCCGCCATGACCGTCTCCACCTCCTCCTTGCTGCGCGAAGGCGCAATCGGTTTGGCTAGCTCGTCTGCGGTTTTGGGCGTCAGGCGAAGCGTGACATGGAACCAGATGAGTCGCATCAAAGTCTGGGTATTCTTGACCACGTCCGACCACGCCGTCCTGCCCGTCAAGTATTGCTCATACCCGTTAGACGCACGATACGAGATGACAAAACCGATGACGACGCCTTCGAGGAGGATTCCAGTTCGTTTTCAGGCACGGAAGGTGGAATTGTGGCTCGGACGCACCCAACACGGTCAACATTACGTTAGAGACTCCCAGGTCAATATGCGTGCGCAACGAGACTGCCGTGACGGCTATCATGCATATCATGCATCAATTATCATCCGGGGAAAGCCGCGACTATCCATACCTGTGGCGAAGAGGGTGTGCAGTAACACTGCTGGCCATATCCTCCAAAACTATTTACCCAGACTGTGTCAGGAAACGGAGAATATCAATGACGACTACATACCACAGTACCGCTACCAAACGTCCATGCAAAGAGTGTAGAAATGGAGACGAATGATACGATAGGCGTTCCATGTGGGTCAGCTGCGGGTTGAAGAGGGTGATGCCCAGTCGAGGAGCGGCGAGCCCGGCGTAGTAGCCCGGGCATGTTAATAGATAAAGAAGCAAGGGTAAGTGACTCAAAAGGCGCCAGAGCCGCCCAGAATGGGCGGTTTTATTTGTAGACAGGTGTCTACTGTACATGTCTATGTAACATCCACCGCCTCGAACCCTAATGAGCGGATCCCCTCCATCAGAGCAGTCCATCCTTTTATTGATTCGCCTTCGTCGCCTTTGAGACCTGAGAGGCTTTGTTTTAACTTGCTGCGTTCTTCCGGGGTTCCGTCGGCGACAACACGCTCCACCAGCGCAGCGATCACGAAGGTACCTCCACCACGGGCCATGGCAACAATGTCCACTGGTTTGACATGACGTAGGAATGCAGTGGCAAAAGCGGACGGATTGAAATTCGGGCGTGCTGCAACTGCGTTTGTGGCATGTGAAAAGTGACCCCCTTGAAGAAGAACCTTGTATAACCGCGATGTGTGAGGTAAATCGATGGGGTGCGTGCGATCGTCCGACGGATATGAAGCCTCGAGTGGGATCAACAGTGCTGCCATTGCCGCCTCTTTGTCTGAGAAGCAAGCTAGAGTCACCAAGTTGACAGAAGACAAAAGGTTGTGACTTACCACCATGGGCCTCAAGCATAATCTCCGTTATTACTAGAGACCCCCCGGTTTCGCGGCTGACTTCAGCCCCGTCGCGCACGACCCAGGAGAGGAATTCTGGACTTGCTGCAGAGCAAATCTCAGCTGTGCGGACATCGGACGACTTCTTGCTTGTATGTGCACGTAGACTATCGGTCTCAGAAATCCTGTCAATCATGGACGGCGTATAGTGACGGCGATCTCGTGGCACTAGAGGGTACAGCACAGTTCGGCGTCCAGCAGCATTCGCATGTAACAAATGCACATTCTGAGTGATGGACGGCAAGATAGATTTTGCAATCAACTTCGTGTCGCTGGAGAAAATTCGTCACCGAAGGACGTAACGACGATCGACATGACATACTCAATGACGTCGAAAGCGGTGAAGAGTATATATTGAGCATCTTCATCCTTAGCCATTGTCTCGATGTAGGGCTTTAGGACTTTTATAATGTGCTTGCGATCCTTTTTGGAGACCCATCATCAACGCACACACCAGAATGAAGGAAATAACACCACAAACCTTCGCGGTACCCCGTGCCAAGAATTCACGTACAACTCTGCTTCCATCCTTAGTATGTACCATCTCGGCGATCAAGTCTTTGCAGCTGTGTGCCAGTGAGCAGTCTCGGGACATAAATAGGTGGGATAAATTACCTCTCGAATATCTCATAATACATCTTCTCCCTCTCACCATCGTCTGAAGTTTGTGCTATTTCAGACAAGTACTCCCAGAGCGCCCTATGGACGATTGCATGTCGGAGAGGGCCCTTGTCTGAGTTATTGAACCTGCAATCGGGGGTAATAGATAGAACGACGGAAGAGGGCGACGACCAACATTAAGGCGAGATTTTCCCTGAGGGAAGTAAGGATGCGCTTCCTTTGTTCCCCAGTCGCTCCTTGCAAGGTCGCAGAGAGGCTACCACGCCCACCCTTCGAGGTGTCTTCACCCTTTCCGAGCAGTGGGAACAGAGCCGCCTCGCGCCCGTAAAAGTCGCAGAGTAATATTGCCCGCTCAGTTGCATTTGCATGTAGGTCAAAGATATCGGCGATGATTTGGGACGCATCCCTATGCAAGAGCAGACGGATGACGTGCGAGCGGAATTCTGTGATCATCGAGAGACGATGAGAGGGACAAAACTTTGCAAGCTTCGCCACGAGAAACTACAGCACCTTTAGCTTGCTCACGAGTGGACGCCATCAGGAACCTCACCTTTGAATACTTGTTCTCCACAAGCTCTTTGAAACGCCCCCGCAGCTCTGTGGCAACTTCATTTCTCTGTTTCGGGTTCCCCCTCTTCACGATTGTCTGCACAATGCGACTCGCGTCATGCTTGAAAACAATGTCTTGGATCCTGCCGCGGACAATTCCCATCAGAGAAGCGACATGCGAAGCACGCTCTTCCTTGGAGATCGTCTTTTGTCGAGCAAGAGACCAAGCACGTTTTGCGTCGGTCAAAATTTTGGAATGCGGTTTTGCGGCGCGGCGTTGCTGGGTAAGGAGCCGCTGGGCTGCATGATCATTTTTCGTCACTAGCAATCGGAGGGTAAGTGAAGAGCGAAATATTAGTAGACGAAAAATTAGTCATTACCAGAAGGACCAAGGTTGTGTCCTTCGTCGGGCGCTGGTGATTGTTCATCGTCATCTTCCTCAGATGTAGAATTGTCGGAGTCGCTGGGATCGTGCGTGTGGTCTACAACGCGAGGCTTTCCGTGAGAGACGATAGACTGCATTTTCTTCCCAGTTGGATGGGCCAGACGTGGCTTTTTAGTATGTGTTGCATCGGAACGCAGAGTCGCAGGACGCTTTTGGGCAGGCATATAATATTATGAGAGCGCAGGGCTGCTTGTAGCCGATGATCTTGGTGCATACAAGATCACGTGCTCTGTGCTAACTTGCCGTTGCCGTCCACAAGACTACCAAAGGATGCACAACATCATCTAAATGTGATATTGCCCCTGCCTCCCACGGATCCTGCAATTATAGCGCCATGTCCGTACCAGGGGAATTCACAGACGAACCTTCGAGTCATACTACCCTTAACGGGTTTATATCCCGTCCGCCCCTCTTCTCTGTTGGCGCACGTCCAATTACCTCTGGTGTCGCACCCTCAGATATCATTGAGGCGCTGTCATCCTCTGAAGATGGTATCAAGAAGAGCTTGGTAATAGACATGAAGGGCCTCGTGGGTGATGCGGTGGGGAATGTATGTCATACGTCATATGCTTCTTCATTCCCTCACTGGAAAGTAGATGAGCATCGGCCCCTCATACCGCGACTTGGTCCTTGCTGCGTGCGCCCATCACTTACTCTATCCTTTCCTCGAGGTCTGACGTTCCGCCTTATCAAGGCGCAATGGCCTCTTCATCATAGATCTCAAGGCACCATCCGATGTTCCCCGCTTCCTTCCCCAGGGGGGCACATGGGACGTTGCCGATGTACAATGGAACCCACACCCCGCTCGTGCAGAGTACATCATCTCCACATCAAGTGAGAAGCTGTAAGCGCTTTATCTTTCATCCAGGTTTCATCAAAGTTAACTCGTGCAAATGCAGGCTTATCTGGAATCTTTGCCTTACGGGCAAGTCGGCGATACAGCACGCTCTTCACTCGCATTACCGTGCAATAACGGATATCAACTGGCACACCCAAGACCCGGATATTGTCGTCAGCACTGGCATCGACTCATGGTTATGGGCTTGGGACTTGAGGACCCCGCAGAAACCGATCATGGGTCAGCCCGTCTCTGATGTTGATACTTATCCTATCTAACTGATTCATTCCTGAGGCCTTTGTTCTTTTAATGGTACGCACTCACCAGTTGTTCCTGCTTGATGTCGCGCAATCTCATTTATCCAAACCAGCTGGTGGTACGCAGGTCAAGTGGAACCGTCAGGACGGCAACGTCCTCGCCTCATCCCACATGAATGAAGTGCTTATTTGGGATAGGCGGGTAAGTGCCCTATCTTTCCGTTTGTGCACGTTGCTCTATGTTCCACAGAAAGGTTCTATTCCGGTGAAGAGTATCAAGGCACATGCAGCCAAAATTTACGGCATTGATTGGGCCCACAATAACTCTCGAGAGCTAGTGACCTGCTCACTCGACAAGACCATCAAACTGTGGGATGTCGACTCGTCCCCCGCGGGATTAGGAGGGTTTTGTCACTCCGAAGGCAATGCTAACCTGCCCCCGCAAAGCTCGACCTATGAACCGTATTGTACTATTCACACGTCCTATCCTGTCTGGCGGGCACGCGATCTCCCTTTTGGCCATGGTTTACTCAGCCTACCCCAGCGTGGCTGCGATGCTTTGGAGATGTGGGCACACAGCACAGATATGCCTCACGCTTCTGTCCAAGTCGAGGTCTTTGAGGGGCATGCTGATGTTGTCAAAGAGTTTGTATGGAGAAGAGGAGGCCGTGGTGAGCACTGTGGCTGTGATTCATGAATATCGCCTCACCGCCTGCAGATTGGGGTGACTTCCAGCTCATTACCTGGTCGAAAGACAAGACGCTACGATTTTGGCCGATCGATCAAGATGTCCTGCAGGTCTGCTTATTTCCAACTCTAGAGTCTTTACATGATTCATGTATGTCTCTTTCAGAGTGCGGGTCATCCCGCAGATAGTGATCCTCCACCTCGGGCGCAGGGCTACGGTGACAACTCATTCTCATTTCGCACGCCTCCCGAAGCAGGCCACACTAGACCGGCGCTTTCGGCTCCCGTTGGGCAGCGTGGAATCTTAGCTGAGGTCCGTGCTCCGCACTTCGGCAGCCGACTGCCGAATCCTGTTCTCCTTCCCTTGCGTGGTGAACGGGACTCGCCTCAAGTGGAACAATTGCCCGAATCTGAACCGGAGCAGACGCCAACAGTAACCGCAATCTCAGTTCCACCGCGGCAGGGATGGGCGATGTCACGCCGGCACCGCTTTGCACGCATGGATTCCCTTACGTGGCTTGCTAGCTTCAGACCTGAGCGGGCTCGTGATGGTTCATCGGGAACCGGCAGCGGTGCTGAGAGCGGGAATGCCAGTCGTATGGGCAGCCGTAGTAGGCCATCATCTCGGGACGCAAACTCCGCTCAAATTTCTGCGCTGTTGCGCAGGAGAAGCGACAGCAGAGGTCGTTGGGACGATGAAAGTGAAGGACAGAGCTTGCAAGACGAGTGAGTCGTCAGAAACGTTGGTTACGCTCATGCTTACCTTTCATTAGAATCACGACTGTCGTGACCAGATTACAGCAGGAATCGTCCAGGATCAAGCTAGAAAAGGTAATCCCAACAGCCTCTGTTTGGGCCCGTTACTGAACGAATTCTAGCATGATCTGGTGACGAAACGTACCTGCACCCTTGGACTCAACGGACCATGGGGAGTATCGTCTTCTGTATTTGTTCGGGTTTCATTTACGTTCCCCAAAAGTTATCCACACGAATTACACCCTGGCGGAACGCCAACGGTAGACCTAGAGCGTTCTCCGCTCATTTCGATACGCAATCGCGCATTTATGTTAAGGCGCCTACGCATGTTGAGGGAGACCCACCGTCCATGCTTAGAGGCGTGCCTCCGCTTTCTTCTTTACGGCAACGAAGACGAGAAACAACGACGAACTGCCCACATCGTCTACGACAGCTCCTCGGATGAGGAGACATCCCTCATGCGTGCGAAACGCGAACGTATTGTCACGCCTATGCACAACTTGAACGAAAAGAACATAGCTGAACCGGTGACTTCCCAGGGCGTCTTCGGTCCGAATGGTATGTCTCATCGAGCTGTCTTAAAAGATTAGCTCATGGGTCATATGACAGGCCAGCTCGTTTGCTTCAGCCGTGCTCCGCCACGCATAGTCCGTCCCCTTCATGAGTTGACCTCCTCTCCCTCGGCACCTCACTCGTCGGAATCTATCCCGAGATTGTTCCAATCCCCTGCTCTCATTTCCGATGCGGTCCGGCGACTTGCGCTCGCGTCGCGTGATTCCCGCGTGTCCAGCGGAGACGCTCAGCGCGGCGATGGTGACAATATCCTACATATAATGACAAACCTGTTGCTGTTTTCGCGCCTTCGACAGAGGCGCCCATCCGAACAGTCGCGCCCACTTGATGACATTCCTGCCAATTATTCACTCCTCCCCCCACACGCAGTGACGGTCTTTGTACGGGACGGGGCTTCTATCACTGATCTAGGGCAGGAGTTGGCGGGGGAATATGTTCTTGATCCCTCCACGCCCTCTGAGGCGTGCAACAAAAATGCCGAGATAGCTCGGAAACACAATCGACAAGACCATGAGGATTTTTTCGTATGTCTTGGGTTACTCCTTTCTATGTACGGCGAATCTTCTCCGACGGCTTGGAGAACGAATCCTCTTGCATATAGTTTCATCAAACAAATGTGAGTGGGAAAATTTGTCCTCGGCGTGTACAGATTCTAACTTTCTCTTACGCCCAGGTACGAGAAATTCGCACAAGAGAAGAATATACAGATGCTGGCCATGGTGTCTATACTACTTCTGAAAGCGTACAAACCTGTCGCATCACCTCGTAAGCCTTCTCTTCTCACATACAACCCACTTTAATCTCTTAAAAGGCGAGAGTTCTCCCGCCCACGTCGTGGCTCATCGCGCTTCACCTGTTCGGCAGTCGCAGAATGACGGGTATCCCACAATTCGCGCATGGAAAGATGGTCGCGGCCAATCACCCACCTGGGTGCACCCGGTATCCCCAGTCGCCAATTCCGCACCGATATCCTTCTCGTCCATGTCCTCGCGCGGGTCGTGGTCCAGTCTTTTCAACACGAGCAACGTCCGCCAGCTGATCGGAAGCAGTTTGGACGTACCAAGAGAGGGCGGGCACCCAGAACCCACGGCTCATGAGGGCGACCCCGCTGGCATCCCAGTTCCCGGTAACCGCAGCCGGAAATTCAGCGATATCGACTCTCCGCGGCGACCTTCTAAACCTGACTCGCCCCAGCATCTCTCTCCCACTCCACGTGCCGACATCGGCATTGCCCGCAGTCTCGGTTCGGCCTCTACGATGGCAGCGCACGTGCGGCGTCCGACCTTCTCGCAGGTCGCCAAAGCGAGACACGTCGCCGTGCAGAAGACGGTCGTAGTCGTGGACTTGCAACACGAGCTGCAGCAGGAAACGTGAGTCGTCGTTGTCGTCGTCCTAAGTTCTCTCCGCTCGATGAGAAAGTCTCACACGCCCCTTCATCCTCACCTTCTACGACGGATTTCTTAGTGAGAGCGAACCAGAGTCGCATTCGTTCTCGTTCGTGTCGACGGAACAGCTGATACTACACGTCCTCGCATACGCCGAGGTCCTCTTCCGCTGGAAGTTGCTCCACAAGCGCATCGAGCTGCTCAAAGCCGTCGACCCGTTCTTGAGGTCGCTGCGCGACCCATCATCGTTAAATGTCGACCACAACGAACTCGGTGCGCCGTATTTTGCATTCGGCTACCCCCGTTTCCTAACCGTGTCGGTAATCGTCAAAACAGGCATATCTATCCTGTGCGCCCAGTGCGGTGAGCCGACGGCTTCTCGGACTCAATCGTCATGCTCTGCGTGTGGCGCGCGTCTCGGAATGCCCCGATGTTCTATATGCCGTCTTCCCGTCAAAGGCACGTTGCTCGTCTCTTTCGTTCTCGCGTCGTTCTCTCTTACGCGACAGCCCTTGCTTAGGTCTCTCCTTCCATTGTTTGGGATGTCACCACGTCAGCCATCTATCTTGTTGGAAGTCGCGTCAGAGTGCCACTTGCACAACTGGTTGTTCATGCCACTGCCGTGCCATGGTTCAGGTCTAGCTGAGTAGTGGCGTGTTCCAGCCGCGAAAGGCAGGGACTATTGAGTGGGACACAATCTCCGGCCTCACCTGAGATGATATTTGATACCATTTGTGACTACTATACCCGTCGAATGGATGGCTTGGGCATCAACCAATCCAGGTGACAATGAAGCAGGGCAAGAGACGACGGAATCTCGCGGGTCACGTGATACTAACGCGTTGTCTGGTCATGGTGCAACGAATGACCTGGAACGCAGGCAACGAATGACAAAAATGAAGCAGGAGTCCACGTTCAGGCGTGTGAATATTGCGCATTTTTTAGTTGTGAATACGACCATAAGCAGAATTTGCACAATGCGCCATCGGAATGACCCCTCACAGAGAGAATGGATTAGGAAGGGTATAACACGTCATAAGAGGTAGGATTGCGCATGAACACTCTAAAAATCTCAATTACTCGCATCGATAATGCAAAGGGTGCATGCATGCAAGCCAGTGTACTCCATCAGTACCCTTGCCATTTCTGGATGCTATAGCACAGGCCTGGAAAAAGGGTTAGTTTGAAGTCCAGTAGCAAGAGTATCGTACCCACTCAAGCTCCTTCCTAGGTGTGACATGGATAGAGGCATGGTTTGGCACGCCGAGGATGCGGTGATAAGCATTAAGATTCTTGTGAAGCGTGAATTGGAAGACGGACGAGCCGCCATGGCGGGCAATGATAACCGACCAAGCAAGGAAGAAAGCCCAGATACGGAACCAGCGCTCGCCGTACTTAGCGACTACCTTTTCACGGTTGGAGAGCCAGTTGTTATACCAGTGGAAGATTGTGGCGGAATAATGGACGCCAAGGACGTCCACATTCTTCACCTCGAAGCCCGCGGCCTCGAGGTGTTGCACAACCCAGCCTAGTGAAGCACTAGCGTCGGCACCAGGGAAGACATACTTATTCATGAAAAGACCCCTGCAGAAATGAATGATTTTTTCGATGGGAACTGTGTGGCGACACTTACCAGATTAAGTCCTCATATTGCCACGACGGCCGAAGACCGGCTACTTGGAAGACAAAGATACCGTCGTCGTCAAGGAGATCGTACACCTGGCGAAGGAAGGCATCGTAGCGGCGAAGACCAACGTGCTACAAGGAAATGTAAACAAGGAAAATGCAGTAGATGCAAACAACTAACTTCTGCCATCTCTAGACTGACGATCTTGGTGTAGTGGCCGGGACTGCCAGGGATAGCGCGATAGTCTAGACAGAGGATACGAGCCCGTTCTGGGTCACCACCGTTGGCCAGAATGCGTTCATTTCCGAACTTGGTCTGATTTTTGCCCAGAGTGATACCGGTGACTTCGCAGCCGTAGTTCTTGTGCGCAAATGCGGCGAGGGTACCCCAGCCACATCCGATATCGAGAAGGCGATCTGTAGGTTGGAGGTTGAGCTTCTCGCACACGACAGTGAGCTTGTTGTCCTGGAGCTGCTCGAGTGTCTGAGGCTCCGTAAGCGAAGTCATGATGCCTGAAGTGTAAACCATGCGGGGACCCAAGAACCTGCAGAAGAGTGTATTATGTATCATGGAGTCATACTTAAGGACGATACGGACCATTCGTAAAAGTCGTCTCCACCTGTGAGCACGTGTATAAATAAGGTGACAATTGTAGTAGATGATGACGCGTACGGTCGTAGTGTCCGCGGACCTGTTCCTCGTCCTGACTCTCTGAGTGGACGATCACCTCCGGAAGCATCTGGGTTAGAACGTATTTGAATAATTCTGGGGTGAAAACCATTTTTGCCCAATCATGGCGAGCCTCCAGGGTGTCGAGGACATCCCCTACAAAGAGAAGGTGGTCAGCGAGGTACTGAGGGGGATGGAAAGAGAAATACCATTAAAATCAATCTTGCCATCGAAATACGCGTCGTGGAATATTTGCATGGGGATTCTCTCCTTGCCATTATATCGAGCCTTGAGTTCGGGATCCTTTATGGTGATGTACTCCTCGATGTCCTTGCCTGGAAGAACGACCTTTTCATTCTTGCGTGGACCAAACATGCTCATGAGAGTCCAGTAGGCAAATGTGACGGGAACACCAAGTAGAGCGGTAAGGAAGAGGTAGGTCTTGAAACCACCACGATTGACGATGGGGAGGACGCGTTTAAGGAGCCATGGGACGCCGAGAACGAGGGACGCGAGGACATAATTTGAGAATGAGCCATTGCCCTCTGCGAGACCGATTAGAGGGGCGTTTTTGAAATTTGGCACGTTAGTGAGACGTGGCGAGCCCGACATGATTGTACGAGGTCAAGTCGGGACTTTGGCTTGAATTTTCATTTCGAATTTTGGGGTTTAAATACGTTTTTTCAAAAGTTTACGCGACTGAATAATTTGTCCTTGTTTGTCCCTGACCCAGTGAAGTGAACGTGTCAGTCAGTGAACAGAACCGAAGCAGGGCAAGACGAGCGCCAGGTCAAATCTTTCATGGCCAACTATTATAATTCTCGTTCCCCGCCTCCACTCCAGCACCCCGTTCCAACTCATCCCGCATTCATCCCAGAACCTCCATCCACCCCTGCCTCTCCCCAAGGCTACCAACGTTATACTTCTTCTCCCCCAGCCCCCCAACAGCCATCACAGCACTTTCCCCATGGCACTACCTACCCCCAGTTTCCTCACCAACCTTCCCCCCTTGTTCCTTTGCAAAACCAATCGGCTGCTTCCCATGGCATACCCGACTTCTCTGCATGGGGAATAGATGGCGCAACAGCCCAATTTGGCATGCAACTCGGCCAAAATGCGGTTGCTGCGGGTCAGAGCTACGTTCAGCGTAATGTGCGAGTTTGTTCCCTTGTCGATTCGAGCCATCTCTGACCATACTCTTTCTTATCAACCCAACGCACAGCTTGGTGGTCTCATACCAATCACTCATCTCAAGCAGCACTTTAATGTTTCAAATCTATACGTCATCCGCAAACTGCGTCTCGTCGTCTTCCCTTGGCGGCATAAACCGTGGACACGTAAGATGCGTCGTTCAGAGACTGGAATGGGCGAATTCCAGCCACCGAGAGAGGACCTCAACGCGCCAGACCTCTACATCCCCTGTGCGCCATATCTCTCTTTGTCATGTCTCTTCTAGCTCGCTTAGATGTCTCTCCAGCTATGGCGTTTGTGACTTATATACTCCTGGCTGCCTTACAGGCAGGTCTAGAATCACGTTTTCACCCGGAAGTTTTCGGCGTTGTTGCGACAAAGGCGATCGTCGTCCTCATACTCGATTTTCTTTTCGTCAAAGGAGGCTGCTACCTTCTCGGAATACAGGGGTCTAATCCCATTGTCGATCTCATTGCATACGGTGGCTACAAGTTTGTTGGGTGCGTCTTTGGGAATGGCCAAATGGTCAACTAAACTCACATGACTGGGCAGGGTGATCACAACGCTTTTGGTTGGACTGGTTGGATTTTCGCGCACGCTATACTCAATTGCGTTCATCTACACGTTTTTAGCAAATGCGTTTTTCCTTGTGCGTAGCCTGTGGATTTTCCATTCCTGCTCTTACATACGTGTCTTAGCTTCGATCACTGCGCTCGGTCGTTTTGCCCGACGCTGGTGCGGCACCAGGAGCTGTTGGCACCATCTCTCACGCACAGCGTTCGCGGCGCATCACGTTTCTCTTTCTCGTCGCTGTCGTGCAGGTTTTATTCATGGGTGTATTGGTCCGTGTATAACACGTGGATGGCGTGCTTTGATGTATTCCCCTATGACCAGGGCAGCATCTTTACTGATTGCTCTTATTCTGGCTACACATCATCAAGCAACCCATCATTGCCACTTCTCATTGTGACTCAGGCAACGGTGACCATTTGCACGCCCTATGAACATGTCATGAGCTGTGAAAATCTATTTGAATTGCTGTGTCAGGACATCAGAGTCGCACAGAGGTAGGCTTGAGAATATCCTGACATAACAATAAAATGACCCAGACAACGCGTTCGACAAATGTATGAATAGACATGACATTCCGTGTTCGCGTGTGATTCGGTTTTACACTGTCACGACCAACAGGGACCTCTCAGGTTCTACGGCCAGAATGCTCTCGTCGTATAGCCGCGCGTCGGTCACTACACCATCGGATCCGTACCGCTGGTACGGACTATCGGACCGTAAGCTCTTTTCACTCAGACGTGGCCGCTTTCACTCTGGGCTACCCTCATTACACGGTTGAGTATCTCCATGGCATGTACCATCAATCCGTTACAGTGAGAAAGCTTGCCAGACTCGCCGAAATGCTCACAGGACCTAACACAAGGTTAATTTCCGCGGCGAGCAGGCAGATATCGTACACACGTCCGTTTGAAGTGCCTTATGAGTGGCCGCAGGGTAGTCATCACTGCTTTAATAGTCAGTGACACATTGATGCACAGCACGTCGGGGGAGACAATGCCGCTTCAAGTTTTTGTATCATTGCAGTCCCCCCCTTTTTTTTTTCGTTCCCTACAAGAACGATGTGTCTCTCACTCGCCCTCTCGTTCCCCAACACCATGTATCTGACTCACAGACGTTCGCATAGGCCTGGACAGCACTGGTGGTCTTGGGATCTTCTTGGAGCGTACTACATAACGCGTGGCGAGTCTTTGCCTCGCCCTCCACCTTCGAAGGGGGAGGGGATCATCCGTCTTTTACTGTAACGTGTGATCGAGGTGTACTCGGTCATACTACGATACGCGTGGTGACACCTTACCATTACTAATCACAGAAAAGCATCTGAATGCACACGGACGACCAGATGTCCTCCATTCGTAGCCACTTGTTTGGCATACGCGCTCTAGTGATTTATTACTAATAAATTGCACACGAGGCACAGGCACATCTCCATACGGCGGGGGTCAGCCATTGATTTTCTCTCTCGGCTCGGGTCCAGGATAACGTAATTATTAAGTGGATGCCAGCACGGCCCGGGGGATGGCACGCTGCAGGATAACATGTGTGCGGGGTCACCGAGGTTGCGGTGGGACAGAACAGCACAGGCTCCGCGTAATAATACGACGGGACCACGGACACAATCAGCCCCGCCCCGGCATACTTGCCCCTTATGTTAAGGTTCTGATTGCATTTCATGACTTGTTACGGAACCCGGTACCTTTGCAGATGAAACCAGAGCACGAGGTCGTTGCGTAAATTTCGGGCATGCGTATTTAGGGTAGAGATCGAATCGGCCGTCGGAAGGAAGCAAAAGATCAGCAATCAGTGATACTGTACATTGGTGCCATACAGACTCGGAGGCACAGGACGAAAAAGTAATTACAAAAATCGAGGACATGCGGAGCGCTCAGATACCCAAAACAAGTAATGTAGTGCTACATTCTGCACGGAAACGGCAACCACATGTCCAAGGCTCAGTAACCGTCTGACATCATAGGTCTGGGGCGATGACAGTGTTAGTGGCAGAGACAAGGGATGCCCTTAGAGGAGATCTGCCATTTCAAGCACTATAACCACCTTATATCGACCGGCAGCACCCGGTTCCATGCGAACCATATCAACCTGTGAATCCGGATGGTACAGGTAACGGCTTGCGACTTGTCGAAGACTCCCAGCCTCTGGCTCACGGAGGCCAGTGTTCTGGTGGGCCGATGGACCAGGAAACGCGGCCTGGGTAGGATCTCGTATAGCACCCTGGGGGGCGTAGCCAAAAGGGCTATTTCCTTGGTCGTCCTGCGGGGAAAGGTCCAGTTGAGAACATACGCAGGAAAGAGAAATTGGCACGTACGGGAAACATAGACCACTCGCGTGCTAGGTCACCTTGATCAATGCCTATTTCGGGATAGGTGTTCGGGACCTGGGCCGCAGGATTCTAAGTGTGGCACAGAAGGGTTATTAGTAACGCTTAGTCGAGAGGAAGACTGACACTCCACGATTCCACGAATAGAAATAATTCCTCACATCTGACAGTAGGCGGTAGTCTTCCACTCCCGGGTCATATTGAGCCAAGTTGATATGTCGCGGGTTTTGCAGTGCACCTTGCCGCGGAACGGGGCCACTCCCGAAAGCCGAAGGTACACCCTCCCATTGGCTATCGTGTTGGCCATTGCTCGCAGTAAACAGGGCCTAAACGGAACCATTCACAGATAATCAACACCCGCAAAAGAGGGAGCATCCCGACGACAAAGACTGACCCCAACACTATGCAGTGCATGGTTGTCCCTCTGAGGTGGAATGGGACGAGGGAACGAGTCCCGGAGGGGGTGATTGGTTTGTTGTGGTTCGATATCAGCCATTTGGTGATGCGGACGTACAGTGAGGAGGGGTGATTAGGCTGGGTGGAGGGACGAAGTTTGGCTGGCCTACTTATAGGGCTGGAATCCTAACAGTGATACTCATTTGTACTAGCGTTCTGAGGACCGAAACGTTGCTGGTACGCAGAAGTAGGCGTGGGCAAATTTCGAGAACATGGGAATACCATCGAAATCATGTTGAATCAGGGACAAGTGGTAGTTATTCACAAGTGGACCAGTTTTTTCAATTTCAAATCCATTGTGGCTTGGGGTCCTTGGGGTCTGGAACTTTTTGAGGTATAAAATACTCCCGTTTCGGGGTCCCGAAGTTTGGAGTTTGGGTTGCTTTTTCCCCCTTTCCCGCCCTTAAATGCTACTTCTTCGACCCCTTCCCATTCCGCTAGCACAACGATCGCTCACTGTGAATGAAACCCCAGCCGATTATCGACCAATCGACCCTCCGCCCGTTGTACCACTGCGCGTCATCGACAAGGCTGACGGGCTCTCCACGCTCTCTGCGTTAGTTGTGACCAACTCCTTCCCATACTTCGTTCGATGTGGTCCGCAGATTACTCTTATATCCCCAATTCACGCCTTTCACTATGAGCTGGACCGTATCCAAACTACATTCCACAACCCGCCACTCTCATCGTTACCCTCCACCGAAAGCAGTTTCTTGTGCATAGGTATATTTTTCTCTCGTCTGTTAGTCACGCCTTGAGGCCTGGAGTGTTCCGTTTTGTCCACTTTCTTCTCCCGCACCCGCCATCGTCGTTCCATCTTCCCTACTCGCTGTCCCCTCGATTCCGGCCCTTCGATTGTCCATTACATTTTCGTATATCAAACTACAGTGGTTACCGTGTGGCCCGCAGCAGTACAACAACATTAGTGGTAAGTGGTGGAGAAGTGTTTCAGGTACTCGCACTTGCATTGCTGGTTTATCATCCCTGCGCACCGTAGCATTGATCCATCTGTCCTACCAAACATTTCCATCCTCCAACAGCTCCTCTGAAGGAAGAAAGCGATAACTTTCGCTGGGGGGAGGTTTGACAACTGACGGATACGGCGCGCAGAGGCTGTTAGTTCATGGAGAGGCAACCATAATAGATGAGAATGCATAGATTCTTCAGGCCAGAGCTTCCTCCGAGTCGTAGTTAACGGTATACGAGGTTACCCCCACGCTGTCAGATATCTACTACTGTATCGACTGGCACGAGATATGAATGGAAAAATGAAGGCGTGGTAAAACGAGAGCTTAAGGGGGAGAAAGAGGAGGAAGACAGCGCGGCGTGGTGTAAGAAAGTAGCGGGCGAAATCATCATCCAGGGGCCGGTAGGCGGCCACATCGGTGCCAATAATGCCAGTTGAACTTCAATTGGCGGCGAATTCAATGTGGTAGCTTCCTGCTTCCTGAACATTCCCTCTCACTCGCATCCCTATGTTGGTGGCGTATAATCCCACTACAGTAGGAAGATGGAGTCTCGGTTATCAATTACGAGATGTGATTGTTGTGTGGTATGCCAAGCGCACGTAGAATTCTTTGGAATCCTGACTGCGGCGTCTGTACACTAGCGTATAGATCTAGAACAGATGTATTTGTTATGAAAACCGGCACCTCTGTACATGAAACTAGAGGACGACATGAGAACAGACCGCATAGCGAAAGGAAATAAGGATCCGTTACATGCCTAGTACAGGCAAGAATAGGACGATCAAGCAATTACAAGACAGAAACGGGGAGAGCTCGAATAGCTAGCTAACTTATTCTTGACTACAGCTGGGACTTGGTTATATCGACCCGGTGCGAGCACCGCAAGAATTGCTGCTCTGAGCGATGACAGGGAAATTATCACCAAGACAAGGACAAGGTAAGCCTGCAGTTTCAAGTGCGATAACCACCTTATATCGACCGGAGGTGGAGCTTGGTTCCATACGAACCGTATCAACCTGTGAATCTGGGTGATTCACATAACGGCTGGCGAGTCGTCTGAGATTCTCTGCCGCTGGCTGGCCAAGGCCCTGTTGGGGCAATGGATTGAGAAGGGAGACCTGGATGGGGTCTGGCACAGCACCCTGAGGACCATAGCCGAAATGGCCGTTCCCTTCGTTTCCCTACAGCAGGAGTTCTAGTTGAGAAAATACGCAGAAAAACTAAGCACATACGGGAAGGATAACTTGTTCATGTTCTGGAACGCCTTGAGCGAATCCAACATTAGAATACACGTATGGAGGCGCTACGTCCTGATATGTCACGGTCGAGAAGATTGTTGGTTAATTAGGATCTAAAGTTGCACATCTGGATATGATCACTCATGCCTAGCAGACGAGGGTAGGTTGTCATGCCGTAATTGCCCTCGCGGATGTGATTGGGTTCAGGTCTACCTTGCGCACCCCTCCCGGTAGCCGGAGGTACGTCACCCCATTGGCCTCCGAGTTGGCCATTGATAGTAGGATGCGGGATCTAAAGAACATTATGCCTGATTCAGAATCACGAACTCAAGGAAGAATGTCACAATGCCAAAGGCTGACGCAAACACCACGCAGTTGGTGATCATGCTGACGTAGAGATGAACGAGGGCGCAGCATAGCAACCAGAGCTGTGGTGTCCACCATATGGGTACTGGACCGAGATGGAACTGCTGACAAAAGCCAGAAAGATACGATCGAAATGGCCATACCCGGTGAGATGATGGCCCCATGACAGGGTTCGATGGATTGGTGTGAGCGAGCTGCTGCTGATGTGCTGCGAATTCAGGGAAAGGTCCAGACAAGAAAACTGCCCCGACAACACGAGACGAGGACGAGGGAGCTGGATAGATCACCATCCCGGCACCTGGGAGGTTGCTAAGACCCCAAGGCGCCAACACCAGCTATGTTGGAGTGAGTACCTAAAGTGAATTCACAAAACACGCAGAAGATCTTACAATCTGGTTATCGAGCAACACGCGACTCAGATTGGCAAAAATTTCTTGATTCAATGCATTTGCAGCGGGATCGGGAAGCTCGTCAGGCATCAGTGCACAGATTGGCACGGCATATCGTTTGACCCAGCTCTTGACTTCGTTGTGCGGAGCGGAGTGCGGCCCGCGCCGAAATACACATAGAAGCGCCTCGGCCAAAGGTCCATTCTACTGGTGCAGTTAATTCAGTCTCCGCGTGGAATAACTTTGTTTGCCTTCAAGGCGTACCTCTCCCCATCAGTCTCTGCCGCGGTGACATAGACATCCTGGAGGGTACCCTGGCCCGCATTCATGAAAGTCAAGGTGAGAACCCCCTGCCATGGTCGCCGTTGTTGCACTTGTTCTGCAGGGGGAGGAATGAGAGACTCGAGATGTGTTGGGAGACGATATGGCATTGCTGTTGATGAGTAGAGATGGGCAAGCATACCCTCCTTTAAATGCAAGAGAGCATACGTGATCAAAATGTGGACGCCTTGGAGTTGAATAGTCAAAGAGATTCAGAAGGTAGCTGGAATCTTCGCAGATCTGAGAGTGAGGCCGCCAGTGCGTCTATGCAATTATCATTTTGAAATTGTCGGGAAATGCACAGCTTTTGGAGGCAGGGTGAGCTGCACCTGGCGACACGACGGCATGTCAAGTTTCAGTAATTGTCAATAGGGAAGATCACACATAGCCGACTTACAAGACGCCGCTAGTGGATTGGTGGATGCACCGACGGTCGTGGAAACAAGACCAAACCCCCATATTTCACGAACGATGACTAGAACATGAACGCGTGAGGACAAGGCCAATAGAATTTTCGATTTATCACCCGCCCCAAAAGCCGCGGACGGATGGATATCGGAAAAGCATGAATGGAAGGAACACTGTACCTGAACTCACACTTGAAAGCTTGAACCCTAGAGCAGGAAAAGTTTTTTTGCAGGGTGCGAGTGCCAAGTTTGGAAGCTACGGCATCACCAAGGTGCAAACCCTACGCGTCTAAACCAGCGGATGGTGTTTTCCAAGGAGGGCGAGAAAGGGCTGGGCCCGCATCTGGCCCTGACACTGGCTTTTGCCTGTACTTTCAACCAGAGGTGGTTCACGTCTATGGTCAGTAGACTGGTAGCCTCAGCTGCCGACTGAAATTGAAGACCCAAACCGGAAAAAGAATAGATACCAACAGAAATCTTGATGAAGATGTGACAGTTATTCGCTAAATATCGCCAAGGTAATCATAGTCCCACGTGGGAACCACGTGGAATTATGTTTAAACCATCATCATCATCCCTTCTCCTGGTGTGCGTAGGTGATGAGATGATCGGTGCGCAGGGCTTGAGTCAGTCTTCGCTTAATCACTAAAGTGCACCCGGTGTCGGACCGTACATGCATACCTCGGGACCGAGGTATTTGGAGAAGGCGGACCTGTATACGCGAGAAGAGGCATTAATTGTGAAAAGACAGACACACCTTCACTCCGGCCCGCAGCCCGGCGGCGCGTGGTCAGTGGAGATAGCCATTAGTACCGCGGAGATCGTCGGTTACACGCTGTCGTATAAGTTACCACAATGAAACCAACAACTACGTATCTCTTGGGCGACTGTATATTCGCAACGTGGTTCAAGTCTGGATCTGTACGTGCTCCGAGTCACCAGTACCTGGTGTTAGGTAATCCACCACGCGTTACTGCCACGGTTACACGCACTTGTATTGCTGATTTCTCATCCCTGAGCACCGTAGCATTGATATATTGTGCCCTACCGATTTTTTCCGTCCTCCGACAGCTCCTCTAAAGGAAGAAAGCGATAGCTTTCGTTGGAGGGAAGTTTGACAACTGGCGGATACGGCACACAGAGGCTGTTAATTCGTGGTGAGGCAATCTATATGATAGATGAGAATGCATAAATCCATCAGGCCAGAGCTTCCTCCGAGTCGTAAGGGTATACGGGCGCGCTGTTAGATATCTACTACTGTACCGACTGGCATGAGAGACGGATGGAAAATGAAGGCGGGGGAAAACGAGAGGGGGGGAGAAGGGGGGGGGGAGCGTAGCGTGGTGCAAGAAAGAAGTACCGTGACTGTAGTGGGCGAAATCCAGGGGCGTGTGGTAGACGGTTGCATCGGTGCCAACGCCACTACTACTTGAACTTGGCGGCGGCTGGTCAATGCGGTCGCTCCCGGAACATTCCCTCACGCGCATCCCCCATGTTAGTCCTAGCGGTTGGCTGTGCTTGATGCACGATATTGTGGACGTTGCAGCGACACACCAACATGCGAAGACAGCGTGGCGGAGAGATTTGCGTCGGCTGGCTGGACTAAGAGAGAGCCCCAGTTCGTACGCACATGGAAGCGTAAGTAGGGATCTCGTTGTGGGATCTCGCACGCTCGTATGCTTGATTAGGTTCCTGGAGCGAGGGGTGGGATGACGAGAGTGCAGTACAGTAATGTAAGGTGGGTAATACAGTACGTTATTTTACCAAAAGAAGTAAAATGAATCCAAAAGAGGGCGGTGATGAAGGTGAGTGTGTTGATCTGATGTGAACGGAGATAGATATAGAACGTAATGGTAGAAGAGTTGCGGCTGTGATGTGGCAGGGAGGAAGCGAGAGTCGCGCTTTGGAAGGGAGCGCCGCCGCGAGGGAGTGCCAGCCAGTCACGAGCTGTCAAACTGCCCGTCCCTGGTCACCCGGGCGTCCGTACTGCGTCCGTCAAATGCAACAAGTTTTTTTCTCGTTCGGTCGATCACCCGAACGGCCCCGAACCCCGAATGAAATCGATAAAATAAGTAAATAATAAAAATAAAAATAAAATCTAGAGTAGATCCTGTAAATCGAGATCCCGGGTCAACTCTCCCCTCCTTCCGCCCTCCCAATACCGTATGTCCTCGAAGGCGGTGTCCTCCGGTGCTGACAACGCCGCAGTAATTTAGGTATGACGTACCCGGCGAAGCTTGCGTGAATGCATCTTACGACGAAAGGCAGTGGCGAGGTTCGATTTCGAGGGTCATGGTCGGCCTCACAAGTTGCGCGTAGGGTTTCTTTCTGGTCTGTTCCGACCTTCAACAAAATGGTTATGCAACAGATGGCTGGTTCGAACAGGATGACTGGCTTGAACACTGTCGTGTCCCATGCACAGGAGTTCCACGTCACAGTAAACGGGCACCACTGGCAGATTATTTTTCTTGACCCATTATGTTCAAGTTACGGCTATTAGCTAAGACACGGTATCAACTAGGTAGGATTAACGTAGCTGAAGAGGGGCGGTCTTGGTTCGAGTGCAATTCGATATGAGTACATTAAGGGGAGGAAGGTTCGCCCTGAGTTAAATCACAAGGGCAAAGTTGGATAACGGTGGTCAACGGAAATGGCTCTTCTCCGAGGCAGAGGTATGCCTCGGTCGGTTCAAAGGACTTGAAGAGTACCGTTTCTACCCCTATTGTCCTGAGGAACGGTAAGATGCGAGAGGTCCGCGTACTAGAGAACGAGTTACCAGGGCTGCTAGGATATGTGAATTGAAGGGATCCTAAAGTATGCGCAGTGTATGGATTGGTCGGGTCAGAAGCGCGTGATATAAGACCCGATGAATGCATGTCCATGATAGCCTGTTAGAAGGAATATGAGCGTGGCTGAGGCGGGTCAAGACCTCGGAGTGACCTTGGAACTAAAATAACAAAGGGATTGAGCCGGGACTCGGAGACTCGGAGGGTGTACTAGAGGAAGGGTCACACCTGACATCACCCAGGCCTGCGATTTCAATTTGTAAGAAGAGAAGATGTATGTGGGTAGCGTCTTGAATTCGAGGACTGTTCAGCGCGTGCGCAGAGACACTGGTCAGCTCGGACGGTCGATGGGTGGGAACTGCGTCACGGTAGACAGAGTACTGTAACGACGCGCCGGTAGTGTAGCATTAGTAAGTATGTTGTGGTTGTGTCCGTGGTCCCTGACGGCGCTCATGTCAACGTCTGTTGAACAAGGCACTGATGACGTGACATAATTTTTGATCACTGTGGAGTTACTTTGAGAGAAGGGCCAACAAGCAACAGGTTGCTGCAAGAAAAGAAGCCTGAGATTGCGGCAGCAATTTTCGGGTCAGCTACCAAGTCGTGTCCGTGTCCGAATTGCTTCCGGCCATTTCGTGGGTTTCAAGCGTGGACAATGACAGGTCCTCAGGCTGGCTAACTAGCCTGGGAACCGCGTGGCGCACAGCTGTGGGGATTCAACTGCGGAGGGGGCTAGAGGACATGCTAGTGGTGACAATGAGGCAGTATTAAACCAACCATGTGGGTAGTAGGGCCAGGGCCAAGTTGTCGACACGGATATGGTAAGAAGTCGATAAGAAGTTCAGATTTGCCAGTGTTTGTCAAAGGATAACCCCACCAGTAGGAGGATAGCGTCTCAGCTCAGGCTCCTAACCAGCACCGACGGCTGGTTAGGAGCCTGGTCTCAGCTATCACTTACGGGATGTACTTATTATGTATTATACCGAGGGCACGTAGAATGTTTTGAATCGTGCCTGCGGCATCTGGAAACCAGAGTCTAGATCTAGAACAGTTGTATTTGTTACGAAACCTGGTAAGTCTGTACATAAAATTGGAGGACGACACGGGAACACACTCTTCTAAGTCAGTGATCAGACCGCGTAGCGAAAAGAAACGGGTATCAGTAACATGCCTAGTACAGGCAAGACATGAGAGGAACAAGTAACTACAAGACAGAAACGGGGAGCGCTCGAATAGCTAGCTAACGTATTCTTGACTACAGCTGGTGCTCACATCGACCGTGCGAGCACCGCGAGAATTGTCTCTCTGGGCAATGACAGGGAAATTACCATCGGGACAAGGACAAGGTGCTAAGACATCAGAGAATATCTGCAATTTCAAGCACGATAACCACCTTATATCGACCGGCGGGGCCTGCTTCCACACGAACCATACCAACCTGCGAATCGGGGTGATGCACATAACGGCTGGCGAGTCGTCTGAGATTCTCTGCCGCTGGCTGGGCAAGGCCCTGTTGAACCGATGGGTTGAAGAGGGGAACCTGAATGGGGTCTCGTACAACACCCTGAGGGCCATAGCCGTTTCCTTCATTCCCCTGCAGCGGGAGTTCCAGTTGAGAAAATTTGCAGTAAATTAAGCACACACGGGAAGAATAACTTGTTCATATTCTGGAACGGCTTGGGCGAATCCCACATTGGGATATGCGTATGAAGGCGCTAGGTCCTGATATGCCTGTCACGATCACGAGAGGATTTTTGGTTAATTAGAAATTTAGCGTTGCACATCTGGATATGATCACTCACGCCCAGCACCGGCAAACGAGGGCGGACCGTCATGTCGTAATTGCCCTCGCGGCTGTGATTGGGTTCAGGTCTACCTTGCACACCCCTCCGAATCCTGGCAGCCGAAGGTACGTCCCCCCATTGGCCCTCGAGTTGGCCATTGCTAACAGGATGCGGGATCTAAAGGAAATCATGATGGTTTCAGAAGCACGAACTCAAGGAAGAATATCACAAGGCTAAAGGCTGACCCGAGCACCACTGGCACGCAGTTGGTGGTTATGCTGAGGTGGAGATGAACGAGGAAACAAGTCCATGGGGAGGTGATTGACTTGTTGGGATCCGGTTTCAGTCATATGATGCTTCGGTTTGAATAGGAGGTAGTCGAGCTTATGAAGGTAGGTCCTGGTTGTATTCAACTAGGGAAATATACCTGGTTTTTATAGGCCTGAGGAGTGAGGCACCTAGGATGAGAAAGGTGTCCACGAATAGGGGACATCGTTCATCTATGACGGGCAGTAGCACGGTAACAAGTGGTGAGTACGCCCGTGTCCGGGCATATGGATAGATGAGAGTCGCCAGGCTGGCAGGAGGCTGTTTTTTCGAATTTTGCTTGGTATTCAAAATGACATGTCGGCGTTTACCTGGCAAGGCCCTGAAAGTTCTGAATGGATGAGTGAAATTCTCGTTTGTCTGATGGGAGCTAAGAAAAAGATAACCGAATGGAAACGGTAAGTATGATTAAAACAACGTGGGGGAACAGCCTCATGCAGTTAGTAGGGTTTATGAGGCAAAGCGGGAATATGCGAGAGTAGGAGAGGGGACAATATACGCAGAAAATTGCTACATGACCGGTATGACCATCCATCGGGGAACGGTGGGAGCTTGAAAAAGGTTGAAACCTGACCACTCAGATAGCAGGACGTTTTCAAGCTGAGTAGGATTATTCAGTAAAATTCCCGCAGCATGTACGATGAACCGCCACTAACTGATCCATTTCTGTTTCTGGACGCTCGGGTTATTGCCCACATTTGATTTAGTACTTAGTCATTACTAGGAGGGTCCAATCAGTGCGATTACTGTAGTTCGTCATGGTTGTCCGCGCCGGGTTACTGAGGGGGTCGTATTTTTTTTTTTTGCCGCTGTCGAGTTCGGACTTTCGCTTGGCCACAGACATCCGTAATTGGTAAGAAGATTCCAAGAGCATGGCTAAGGTGGCCCTTGGCCATGCTCTTGGAGTCTTATTTCTAATTAGGGACGCCCATAGCCAAGCGAGACTCCCCCTCACCAAACCGGGCAATGGAGCCCGGCGGTTACCGATCACCAGCTATTGCGTCCGCTGCTGTACATAGTACTGTAGTGCTGTAGTGACAGTCAGTCGGGTCGACGCCATGTGGGTGAATTTCAACTCTTATTCCCCCGCCAGAGGAATTGAGGGTAATCACCGACCGCATCAGAAAAATTCTCCCACTTGGGACCAATGAGATGAGTGTGGAATGGTCACGGCTTCTACTGATGGGGCAGGTGGGCAAACTCGACGCCCGTCCATGCCCAGACCTTCAATTAAAAGCCACTATTCGGACCCAGATGGGGTACAGACGGATTATGTATCACACAAAGTGGGCACATACAGTACAGTAGGGTACAGTAGCCCATCAAACCAGGCATGAATACAACTTTCGGACGTCATCCTCTACATTGCTCTTTGAAATTCGGGATTTTTTTTTTCTCAGATTACAACACACTGGACAAGGCTCTCTTCACACATGCGTTCACTGGGGAAGGCTTGGCGGCAAGTTTCAGGCCCCAACCAAATGACCCGTTGCACTGCCAATGCGGCGCGTCCGATACTTCCAGACTGCACGTGACGCCACATCACACAACGGCCGAGAGGCAGCGACGCCTACTCCCCCTCTCCGTGTCCCTCTCCTACATTTTCGGCAGGGAAGCACTAGGCACATTCATAGCAGCCACTCAAGTTACGATAAGGCCGTGTCGACAAACCTCCGGAGGACTACGGGTAGCAGGAGGGGCCTTTACGGCCAGCGCAACTTCACCATAACTGAAGCACACGATATCCAGAAGCAGTCAGTTTGTTATGTGTGTTTACATACCAATACCCGATCCAACCAATTGGGCGGTACCTACCGCCTGCACGTCTCTTTGTACGTATATACATGTAGGGCAATAGAAATGGAGATAACTTACCCCACAAAAAAACATGACTCCTAGAAGCCCCTTCCCGCCTTCTCCCCAACCGTTCCGACATTCCCGTGCTCGTCGTGATGAGTTGGCTAATGCTCTCGTTCCTTCCCTCTACCGGAAAACAATCGCCCATGTGGGGATGGAGCTTACAAACGTATCGACAATTCTCGCACTCTAAGATATGTCATGGCTCGGTCCTGGAAGGCTCAGTAGTTCTTTTCTACTTTCGTCACCGTCACCTACGGCCGTTTCACGTCTCCGAGTCATTTCACTCTTTTTGCATCTAAGTTAGCTGATCATGCGTTCAAGTAACGATGTGTTGTCTCGTTTGTCAATCCTATGCATTCAACCACCTTATTCCGCGCGAACGCATGTCAGTCGTATTCGAGTTTGTGATTTATCGTTGCCTACGGGATGACGTGTCCTTCGGATTGTTCGCAAGGGGTCGACCCCTTGTCCTGCAAAATCCACTCGTCTTACGATAACTTCCCTTTTCCCCAAACCTTGGAGTCCTTGGACACCCCGCTTCAACCCAGTTGAGTGCTGAGCGAACGCTCTCATACCATTCCGGTCATACATAACCGACAGAGATCGACTATAGGTTTCACGGAGACGAACTGGCGTATAGTATCCCTCTCGCCCATCACTAGGCCCATATTAACGACCTATCTCCCATATCCAAGGTCCACCATGAGAGTAATTCCTTCGAATTGCACTCTCGAATCCAGTAGTCACTAGTAGTCGAGAGCACGGGTGGGTCTAATGCACGTATGGAATGCACACAGATTGGGTCCATGTAGATGACCGAGTCACGATATTATTATAACTACTGTTTTGAAGTGATTGGCACACTGCATGTCATTGCACTTAAGGATGGGACTAACTATCAACATGAGTATTGTACAGAGGAATGAGGTCAGTATAGAAATAATCAACCAGTTGCCATTTACAGCTGTCCATAACTGCAAAGGAAGTATATTAAGAAACAGATGGTAGGGTTAAAAGGAAGAAAAGTCAAGAAATCCTTCCTCTTGATCAAGTTCGCGAATAATATGAGCCTCTACGATCGTCCTCTTGGATTCCTCGGGAATCGAGGGACTATCCGCAACCTCCAACTTACCAAGTGCAGCAAGTAGCAATTCATCGGAGTCAGACAGGGTATCCGCTGCTGTGACAACAATGGCTACGGGCTTAGGCCCAACGTCTCCTTCGGACTGAACACGGTGAAGCCCACGAGTGTTGAGTCCACTGTCAACATCACTTTGGGATTTCTTCGGGATGCCGCCCAAACGATTATGATCAATGAACGATTCCCCACAGCCGATAAGACCCTCGGCAGGCGTTGGGCATCGAGGTGAGCCATCGGTAATCATGGGGAAAAGGAGGGAATCATCGTCATGCGCTGTCTCGTGGATGCTGGTACGAGTGTTAACGGAAGAGGTAGGAAGCGATGGAGAAGATAGGGTCGAGGAGTCGGATGCCAGCGAACACGAGTCGGTCACCAGGGAGGCCGTAGAGTCGAGGGAGGAGGGCGTGGAAGTAGAGGTGGCCGAGACAAAGGAGTAGAGTCCCGCTGCCTCTATTGGGAGGGCCTGGGCCCTAGAGTTATTCCTGGCAGCTGCGCGCCGGCTGTCCCTGCTTCCGTGTCGCTTGTCCACCTGCGCACGAATGCCCACTTCAGGTACGTCCGTGACTGTGACCTCTATTTCCTTTGAGATAGTAACGCATGCGCCGATCTCGGCAGCCATGGCATATAGTGTTTCGAGTGAGGCACGGAGGTCATCCGGGGCCAGGCCGACGAGGCCACCGGAGTCTGCAACGCCTAGCTCATATATAGCCTGGCCACCGCCTTCGAGAAGGCGCCACTTCATCTGGGTGACGAGGCGAGCAAAGCGGGCAGAAGACGGGTTGATGAGATGAAGCTTGTATTCGACGTTACCCTGAGTACAGGTCACGAAATGTCATTGGTATGAGTCGGCTGATAACCCACCTCTTCTACCTCTGCAGCAAGCTTGGGAAGTAAGAGTTCGTCCTGGCGATAATGCAGCTTGTCGACGGATGCCGGGGCGAGGACGACGTCCCACGGCGAAGGGACTCTAGGGGACTCGGATTCTGACTCCCCGAACATAATGATAAGGGAATTAATAAGGGATCGGAATGATGTTGTTGTGATTTCCCGCTTGAGGAATGGTGATTAGGCAGATATTCGAGGGATCATAGCGGTTGTTAAAAGATGAGATGTTTGAGAGGACGGGGGGACGAGGAAGGCAGAGCCAGCGCATATCGAGACTAAATAGACCCAAACTGGGTTTGACTCGACTCGGGTCAGGTCCTCCACGATCACGTGTGCGGGGCGCCAAAGGGTCTCGGCGTTGGTTCGTGGCCAATCTGGCCAATCGAGGGATAATCATGTCTTCCTCAGCCGTGAGTCGCGTTCTGTCCATCCATCCCCTTCCCAGTATTAATATGTTTTCATCTAGACGACTCTCAAACGCATTCATCGTGAAATATCAGACCTCAAGAAAGAGGATTTGGGTGACATTTCCGTCGGACCCGTCTCCAGCGATGATCCCTTTCTCTGGAGGGCACGCATCCCCGGGCCAGAGGGTAGCCTCTACGAAGGGGGAGTATTCAGTGTAGAAATTAGGCTCAGCCATGATTATCCGTGCGTATCTCATTCCCACTTTGCGTTGTTGAGAGGGCCTGAGGTAATTGTTACAGATTTTCTGCACCCAAAGTTCTATTTCAAACTAGGTTCGTGGCTTCTGTCCTTCTATATGGTTTGCTCGCTCACCAAATTAGTTTCATAGGATATATCACATGAATATTTCGGAGAAGGGAAATGTTTGCATAGACATTCTCAAGAACAACTGGTCGCCAGCGCTTTCCATCTTCAAAGTGGTGCTCTCGCTCAGCTCTCTTCTCACCGATCCCAATCCTTGTGTGTCATTCCTTTACCTTCTTGCGTGTCTTATTACTCATATCAACTTCTAGCTGACCCATTAGGTACGCATGTCCCAATTTTCTGCTTTGCGCGCTAATATTGGTCATCCTGACATCACCCAGTGCCATCGATCGCAACCGAATTCCTTCGCAAGCGCTCTATACACGACCAGACTGCCCGACAATGGACCGAACTATACGCCAAACCTCCACCGCCACCACGTCCACCTTCCGCTGTCTCCCTGGACCCATCTTCCCCGTCCACAAATAATGCAAATTCATCCACCAATCCGAACCGCTCTTCCGCCAAGGGCAAAGGCCGGGCGAACGCACAACCCGTCGGCGCGGATGGTACACCTGAACCCCAAACAACGGGCATAGATTTAACAAACGAAGGGGTAGAGGCTACGTCTCGTTCAACACGAGCGTCAAAAAGGCGCGTAGACGTACATTCGACGGATGCTATCATAGATCTATCAGAGGAGGTGGAGCCGAGTTCGACACGAGGTGGAAAGCGGAGACGTGTAGAGAATCTAGTAGGAGACGTAATAGTCATTGAGGATTAACACTCGCTGTACTCTCGTGCGTGCTCATTGCCTGTACATTTTGAATATTTGAATGTTTTCGACATTTTGTCACGCAGGTGACGTTTACTTGGCAGACGGTGTATTTGCAACAATAAGTCGCAGAATATATCAAGCCGACTACAGACACCATCCGACAGCCTCACCGAAATCGCGTAGCGGGCGGCCTTCCGCGAGACCGAGAGCAAAGCCTAGGCATTCACGCTCCCGGTCGCGCATGCTGCGCATCCCATGCGCCTTCCCTAGGAAATACCACGCCTCGGGGACATCCCAACCCGATCCCTGCGTAAGATCGGACAACATTCCCGCGACCAGGTCGACGTTGTCCATCTCCGACGCACCCTCCTTCGCGAGTGTGAGATAAGCTTGGCTGAGGTGGACGGTGGCGGGAATGCTGTCAGGAAAGATGAAAAGGGCCTTGTTGAATGCCTGTATAGCGCGATCGGAGTGGCCGAGCGCGGTGTGGTACAATCCCAACTGTCATTTTTCGAAAGAGATTGATGAATATACGATGTCAAGCTCCGGGCTCTGACGAGAAAAACATTTTGCTCACCTGCACCCATACGTTAGGATTCTCTTCGTCCCTGACCTCCGCCTCCTGGATAGCGCCGCGGGCCTGCTCAATTTTCCCTGATCGCCGGAAAGTTGCGGCGCTCATTAGCCACAGTTCGCTTAAAAGCCTGCGTTCCTTCCTCGATCGCTCCTTTCTCTCGCGCGGAGTCAACGACGCCGGTGGTAGCGGAGGTGGCGATTCGGGACGGACGAGCTCGTTGGTCGAAGCGTAAGGGCTGTGCCTACGAGAATGAATAGAAGACGCTTGGTACGACGCCTGGTCGAGTCCCAATGCCTTGTATAGATCGACTGTAGCGATGATAAGGACACCCCCAAATCAGAAGCAGAGACGAATGTGCTCACTGGGCGCCGATGACGTCCTCCGTAGAGTGAGGCCACCACGTGGCCTGCCCACGCCGTGCCCGATCTTCCGTCCTATCGTTGAGATGCGGCGTTGCTCCTTGTGCACCCGATTCTTCAGCATCTTCTGAACTTTCTTCCCCGCGGACTTGTCTTTGTCTTTCTCCTTTTCCGTCTCGTCGATGGAGGTCTTTCCCTTTCCGCTTTGAATGGTGGATGCCTTCTCGTCGTAGGACGCCGCTGTTGGAGAACCGGGGAGGGGGGTGGGTTTGGGAGTGTAGACGCCATTGGCGTCGTTCAAGGACGATATACTTCGTGGGTCATATACGTCAGATTTCACTTCGAGCGAACGCCCGCTCGTTTCCATCGACGTGCGTCCTGTGGAGCGGCGACATTAGCGCAGAACGCAGGGTAACTGATGGTAAAAACTTACGACTCTGATCTCTGTCAGGGCCCTTTCTCTTTGCGAACCACTGGAAAACTTCGATCCATTTCTCCTCGGTCCCCTCCGGCCCTTCGATGAGCTCCGTCAGAGCTAGCTGGGTCAGTCGAAGTTGGAGCGCATGTTCGAAGCGCTCTGTCGCTGACGGAGGCGGGTGGTCTGGAAGGGGCTGAAGCAGCTCTGAGGCTGGCGGAAGCGTGTGTGAGTGGGGATCCAAAATGGTCTCCCGTTCGGGGGCCCGTTCAGTAGTGGTCGAGGCTTCCTCGGAACTCGGAGATTGTTGCTCTGGGTAGGCGGAGGATGCAAAGTCGATCGTCGTGATGCCGGTTGAGTACTCAGTTTCCTTGCGGATCGTACTAGAGTCCGTTGTGTCATCGGCAGGCGACGAGATCTGTTTGGCCATCCATGCCTGATCGTCCACCGTGGCACCGGCCTCCAGGACCTCGCGCGCGCCACGCCAGTCCTCTGAGGCAGCGAGCAGAAGGCCAAGGAGGTGCCATAAACGAATATTGTCTGGCTCAAGCTCCACAGCCGCACGCGCGTTTTCGATCGCCCGTTCAAGGTTACGAGCAGGAATGGGTCTGTAAGATGCGAGGGCAATGTGAAAGTGAGCAGAAGCAGACGGTTGGCTCTCAACCGAGCTCTCGAAGAGCGCAAGCGCGTTCGTTAGCCGTGAGGTTCGGCTCAGGTGATCTTGCTCTGCGTTCGGGATGAGGAAATGCTAAATGAGGGATGAGGGTTGTGTAAGTACCTTTTATTGCCATGACCGTACTCCAGATACCCTCCGCCAACTCCACGTGCGCTTTCAACATCTTGTCTGATGGATCGAGCCGCTCCTTTGCCTTTTCTAGTATCGCGCCGGCCTCACGCGCCTCGTCTATTCCGCGGCGTCCCAACGTTGGGTCCGCCGCAAGAGCAAGGCGGCACAACATCCGAGCGCCCCACACAAGGGCAGAGACAAACGTCGCATCTGGCTCAGTTAACTTCCTGGCCAACTTTGCCTTGCTGACAGTGTGAACGTACAGCCGCAAGGCGCGCGTCGCAAGGGCTGTATCTCCGCAGGCTTCGGAGAGGCGCATCATGTGTCGGAACACGCGAGGAGCGTTGAAAGTTAATCGAGTCGCCCACCAGAGTATCTATGTGAATGTGAGTGGGCAAGCTATAATGACAATCTGAAGGGTACCTACATCCAAGACCCACGGGGCATCGCCGCTCTTAGATCCACCCGCCTCCCACACAGCAACGCATAGGTCCGTCAGTTCCTCCACCTTGTCATTGCGTTCCCCTGCTCTGGGAAAGCGCGTGCTCGCGTTCAGGATGTCACGATAGTCCTGAATGGCGCGACGCGCAACTGTCGACACCGTGACTGGGACATCTGAATTTACTGGGCGAAAGTATGTATATAGGCCAGGTGGTTGTTGTTTTGTAAGACGGGAACGCAAAACGAGAGCGCGTATAAACAACACAGCCACGGTGGATCGGTGCTTGGCGCGAAATGTTGGGGGCCAATATGTGCTGCACGTTTGGTACTGGGAGAACAGCGTCCACAAGGCAGATTCTTGCTCGCCGCTTAAATTGCACGTGCGAGATGCGGCCAGTATTGCGCGTCTGAGGAGGCACTCAACCCATCTCCAAAGTTCTCGGTATCTCGTGAAAGACGGATTATTGATATGTCCAGCACCGGAACTCTGTGCGGGCAACGGATTCGCGGGAAGGGATTGTGAGATGCTGCTTTCGATAGTCGGGAGTGCCTGGGTACCACTGAGATAGACCGACAGGATCGTAGACGTGTCGGTTGGCTTGATCTTTTCGAGTGACATGCCTGTTGCCGTGATGTAAGGATATCACACAGACAACGGAGCGACGACACCAAGTTACCTTGTAGACACACACTACGAACAACTTCAATAGCGGACCAGGCCCTTCCATCTGCGATGTCCGCAACTATTTGGGTAGTTTCGCTTGAAACGAAGCTACCGATGAACGATGCTGATGAGGCGTTGTCCACAGTCGAGGAACTCTGGATGGACGACGTGTTCGAGCGTAGCGATTCCACAGCGTTTAGGCGGCTTTGCACATTGGCAAGATCACGGACTTGATTGAGGTACGAAAGGCACTGCACTGGATTTTCAAGAGCATAGGCGTAGTACGCGAGAGCCAGTTTCACCGACTGTGACGGTTGAGAGAATTAGCGATAGGAGGACGGACAGTTAAAGACGCACGTCAGAGTTAGAATGTTCGACCTCGAGATTCCTCAAAGCTTCAAAACCCACTCGCGCCTCATCTGCATGCTCGCCCGCGACGACGCTCTCTGTCCCGAGTATAAGGGAGTCCTCGACATAGCGCTCGTCCCCATCCAATTCACTGTCCGTGGGACCTGCGGCAATGAGCAAAGCTAGGGCCTGCGTTTGGTTGGCGATTTCCGATACGTCGTTGTATCCGTGACAGTGTTTATTGAACTTGCGTAGAAGTTCAGTCCATGTGAGGGTGTTGCCCTTGAAGGCTTTAGCAGGCGTGGATGACCCCCAGGAACCACCGGTGAGTGCTATCCTTAGCTGGGTCCAGTAGTACTTATCCTTCGTTTGAGCCATATCGTTCGTATGCGAATAGAGTATGAACGCGGGGCTGCGGGTCCTACCGTATGGCGACGACGAGGTGAGACTCGATCACTCCTGAGTTGAGCCCGGTCTTCCGGTCCGGCACTCCGCTGGGGTTACTCCACCCACCTGTTGATTGGCAAGGTTACTATTTATTTCTCCTGCGAGTGGTCGGAGACTTTGACATCGGAACTGCAGGACGCTTGTCCTGTGGAGAGATAGAGTCGCGTTTGATTGATACGTGTGATAATTGTTGATGTGGGTCCCTGGGCTGAACAAAGCACATGACCAAACATGGGGCGACGCGCCGCGCTGGTTCGAGATCCATGTGAGCAAAGCTCTGCTCAACTAGCGCTCTTAATCCCAAACGCAAAGTCCTCAACACGACTCCTCGTGGATGTAGAGTACCCTCAGGGACTAAATTTTACAGCTGCTTCTTTTCACGCACGATATTCTACTATCGCCTGTATACTGACGCACGCCCACGACGCGTAGCCCTCAAGTCCGATCTGCCATTCCTTTCAACTTCCCTCTAACCGGGAATGTACGCCTCATCCGTGTCGACCTCGCGATTAACTCAGGGCGCTGAGGCTGCGCGCGCTGCCGCTCTCCAGGCAGAATTCAACGAGAAGAAATGGGTCTGGGTTCCCGATGATAAAGATGGGTACTTGGCAGGATGGGTTGCAAAGGAAGAAGATGAGATGGGTGAGGTGGTAATGGCTGCAGGCGGAGACGTACGTCTTCCATTTCTTTTAGAGGGCCTGTCCATCTCATTCAACTGGCCTGAGAACAGATTCGCAGCCTGCCATTGTACGCGCTCTCCAAGATGAACCCTCCAAAGTTCGATCGGGTTGAAGATATCGCAGACTTGACGTTTTTAAACGAAGCCAGTGTCGTCCACAACTTGCGATTGAGATATGGGTCTGGTGCAATATACGTGCGTCCAACGTCCGCTGGTCCATTCGTGTTTGATTCTGATATTCCCACAGACCTACTCCGGTCTTTTCCTCGTCGCCATCAATCCTTACCAGAACCTCCCTCTCTACTCTGACTCGATAATACAACAGTACCGTTCTCACAGGCGTGATGAGAATCCGCCACACATTTTTGCCATTGCGGAGCGTGCATGGGTGAACATGGGCGAGGAGCGCGAAAACCAGAGCATTCTTATCACGGGCGAGTCTGGGGCCGGGAAGACAGAAAGCACAAAGAAGGTTATCCAGTACCTCGCTGCAATCACCACCGAGTCGCATTCACACTCTACAACACCTTCCCATTCACACTCCCACTCGCTCTCATCCTCGTCGTCTTTCGGAGCAGTCATGCCATCTTCTGGCCTTCCAGGCAGGAATTCCATCCTGAGGCATAGGCCACACCAGTCCATGTCTGTCACCAATACAGGCACACAAGCGAGCTCAATGAGCCGACTCGGTCTCCTCGAGCGCCAAATCCTTCAAGCCAACCCTATTCTTGAGGCGTTTGGTAACGCCCAAACACAACGAAACAACAATTCGAGTCGGTTTGGCAAGTTTGTGCGCATTAGCTTTGCCCCAGACGGGAGCATTGCGGGCGCAAACATTGATTGGTACCTTCTTGAGAAGAGCCGAGTTATCGTTCGCGCTGCGGCGGAACGAAGCTTCCATGTATTCTATCAGATACTGGAAGGTGCTGGCTCCCTGAAAGGTACGGCCCACATACTCTAAGTGAATCAAGACCCTTACGCTGCTTAGACGCCCTTCTGCTTGCGGGTAATGCGTCGGATTATGAGTATTTGAATAAGAGTAGGAGAGAAGTTGATGGTATTGATGATTTGGAAGAGTGGAGCTTGCTCAAGGCAAGTCTAAACGCTTAGAGCTTAATGGATGGATCTCTAAGGCAATCTCCGTAGAATGCGCTTGAGGTGGTCGGTTTCTCCGCTTCGGAGCAGCTCGACCTCTTCCGCATCGTCGCGGCCGTTCTTCACATTGGCAACATCACGATCACAGCTACTCGCGCCGATGACGCTGTGATGCCTGATCCTTCACAAGCGGAGCGTGCCTGCCATATCTTAGGTATACCTGTGGCCGAATTTACCCGGGCGGTCCTACGTCCGCGTGTTCTCGCGGGACGAGAATGGGTCACACAGGCCCGCACACGTCAGCAGGCCTTGGACGAGCTCGGCGCCCTCTCAAAAACTTTATACGAAAAGTCTTTTGGCGCCCTCGTCGATCGCATCAACCGAGCACTAGATCGGCCAACATCTAAATCGACTTTTATTGGTGTACTCGACATCGCGGGGTTCGAGATCTTCGAAGTGAATGCCTACGAGCAGCTCTTAATTAACTATACGAACGAGAAGCTTCAACAATTTTTCAACCATCACATGTTCGTACTGGAGCAAGAAGAGTACGCACGGGAAGGAATCGAGTGGGACTACGTCAACTTTGGGCTCGATCTACAGCCAACCATTGACCTCATTGAAGGCAGCGGAAGTGTCATTGGCGTGCTAAGCCTGCTGGACGAGGAGTGTATCATGCCTCGTGCGACAGATCTTACTTTCACAAACAAACTTCATCAACTTTGGGGGGGTGATGTACAGGGTGAAGAGTATCATCTCGGTCGCGACAAATACGAGCCCTCGCGGTTCGATCAAGGCTTCATTGTTCACCATTACGCCGGGAAGGTCGAATATCATACTGACAGTTGGCTCGAAAAGAACAAGGACCCATTGAACGACAATCTGATCCGCGTCTTAGCCACATCTTCGGAACCCTATGTTGCTTCCCTCTTCTCCGAATTCACCGGTGCTCCTTCTTCCTTTGCCGTCGCATCGAACTCTCCGAACGCGGTTTCATTGGGAAAGAAGCGAACATTAAAAAGGGGTGCATTCCGCACGGTTGGCCAGAGGCACAAGGAACAATTACAAAGTCTGATGGCACAACTATACGCTACTCAACCGCATTTCGTGCGCTGCATCGTTCCCAACGCAAACAAGAAGCCTGGTCGCATAGCTGTTCCCCTTGTCCTTGATCAGCTGCGCTGCAACGGTGTACTTGAAGGCATTCGCATTGCGCGCTTAGGTTACCCAAATCGACTTCCCTTCATTGAATTCCGCCAGCGCTACGAAATTCTCACTCCAGGTATCATTCCACGCGGATACATGGACGGACGCAAAGCCTGCCTTCGTATGGTCGATGCGCTCGACCTCGACAAAACGCTCTTTCGTATCGGCACCTCCAAAATCTTTTTCAAAGCAGGCGTCCTCGCAGAATTGGAAGAACGACGGGACGCGACTTTATACGATATCTTCTCGGGGTTACAAGCGCAGGCACGCATGTTCTCTGCCCGGAGACAAATGAAAAAGATTCTCAACCGCGCTGTGGCAATTCGTACCATCCAAAGGAATGCACGCATCTACGCTGAGCTGCGCGAGTGGCCGTGGTGGCAGCTGTATACCAAGGTCTCTTGCATAGTTTTTACCCCCTTGATGGTGCTTAATCCTCATTCATTTTCCTTGTAGGTTCGCCCGCTACTTGCCGCCACTCGCAACGACGCCGAGCTTCACAAGAAGGAGGTGGAGCTTCTATTAATCAAGGAGCGCGCAGAGCGCGATGCGAAAGAAAAAGAAGCTCTGGAGAGTCTCAAGATGCGCCTCGAGGCTGAAAAGCGGAAGATGGAAGACGCTTTGCAGGCCGAGCGCAACCTCACGGTTGACAAGGATGCGCTACTGGAAAGAAGCAAGAAGCGGGAGCTCGAACTTGAAGAGGAGGTGACCGCACTGCAAGGCGATCTTGACACCCTCGACTCGCAGTTGGATCGTGCCCTCAACATGCAGAAAGAGAGCGAAGACAAGCACGAGGCCCTTCGCCAAGCATTCGACGAAGCGGCCGAACATCTCGTTCGTCTGGAAGGTGAACAACAAGAACGGGCTCGCCGGGAAGAAGAGCTTTTGAAACGATTGGCCTCTACTGATCGCGACCAAGGTGAACTTCACCGAGAACGTGACGATATGCAGAAGGAGGCTACCGAACTCCGGCGGCAACTCGCACAGCGAGAGGAGGACCTTTCTCGCGTCAAGGAGCGTATGGACACTGCAATTTCCGAGCTAGATGTGAAACTTGATTCGGAAGTGCAAGCACAGTACGGGTTTTCCCTCCTCATCGTGATTGCTCTCATCAATCTCGTGTTTTTTCAGTGACCTTGCGAAGGACCGTGTAGATTCGCTCGAGCATAACGTGCGACAGGCCCGGACACAGCTGGCTGAACTCACTCGTACTGCATCCGAATATTCTGATATGATCAAGAAGAAGGACGCTGATATCGCACGCCTTACTACGGAATTAGAGACGTCCAAGGCCGAGCGTAGTCGACTGTCCAAGGAGATCCTTGAACATCGGGGGCGGATCGAGGCCCTCACTGCCGAAGTAGTTTCCCAGCGGGATAGCGAAGCCTATCACGCCTCTACTCAAGAGAAGCTCCAAGACGAGTTGGACAAGCTTCGGTCATTAATTGAAGCTAAGACCAGTGAAGCAAACCGCAAGGGCGAGGTGGAGAGGCAGAAGGACGCAGAGTTACAGGACCTTCGGCTCCAAGTCGGCAAGCTGCAACAGGAACTCGGCGAAGCTCGTAGAAGCGCCATCGAGATTCAGAACAGCCTCAAGGTCGATCTGGAAGCATCAGTGCGCGAACACAATTCGCTGCTGCACAGTCACCGCTCTCTGTCAGATCGCGTGCAGGCCAATGATCATAAGCTCAAGCAAACCGAGGCAGCTCTGGCTGAGGTGGAGAAGACCAAGCGGTCCCAAGAGTCAGAATTGCAGGAGCTGCGATCGCGCAGGATTGATGTAGACGGACAATTGGCCGAGTTGCAAAAAGCAAAAGAGGTAAATAGAACATACTCCCGATACGGATCCCGCGTGCTGAAAGGAGTATTCAGAGCCTAGAACGTCAACTCCATGCTGCTCAGGCAAAATACCAAGACTTCGAAGATGTAGCACTGCAGCTTGAACGGGACAATAGCGCGCAAGATCGTCAGGTTGACGCCTTGAAACAACAACTCGATGCAGAGACGGCCAAGCGCTCTCAATTGGAAAGAATCGCGTCAAAGCAGAAGGCCGAGCTGATTCAACTACGAGACAAGAACGCCAAGTTCGATCGCGATGTGAACAAACTCCTCACAGAACTGAAGAGTCGTGAATGGGAAGTCAAGCAATTGGAATCTCGCCAAGACAAGACAATCGTCGAACATGTACACGTATTGGAGGAGGCTAAACGAGTCACCGATCGCCAACTCGTGGATGCTCAAAAGGAGCTTGAAAGCCAAGCCGCATACATCCGGTCTTTGGAGAAGGCGAAGACAAGACTGACTAACGAAGCCGAAGATCTTGCCCGCGCGACTGAAAAGGAGCACGCGCAGTTGCGTTCTAAGGAGAAGGCAGTCCGAGCTCAGGAGTCCCTGGCGAAGAAAGCAACGCTTGAAGCCGAGCTCGAGCGGAAAAACCGAGAGGCTTTGGAAGCTCACGTCCGCCGGTTGCAGGAGGACCTCCAAGCGACGCGGGACCAGGTTGCAGATGCTACCCAGCAGTTCCTCTCTATGCAGCGATCCAAGGACGAGTTGGAAACCGAGCTGGCGCGCCTGGCGGATCAGACGGATGGGACTGAGTCGTTGGCAAAGATACAACGCCAGTATCAAGCGCGCATTAACCAGCTCGAAACCCAACTGGAAGAGGCGCAAGTGACCTCAACAACGGTTGGACGGATACAAGAACGCATCGATCGGCAGCACGCCGAAATTCGACGAATGATACTTGCAGACGGCCCACAGGATGTCCGGCTCCGAGACGCCGTTCTCCGCGAGTTGCAGTCAGCTGAACAAGCGAGCAAGGAGTTGTCACCGTCGAATCCTGGAGGGTCGGGTGCGCGGAAGTTGGCCAACATCCCACCCGAAAAGCGATCATCTCTTGGTACGAACGGTGCTGTGCGCCCACGACATGAGGCTCCGGGTGCACCATCGCCCAGGAAGAGTGACGTTCAAGTTGCCGCTCTCAAACAACAGGTTCAGGTCCTCGAGCTCCGAATGGCAGCATCACAGCGTGTCAGGCACCACCTCGAGGCTTCCGTGCGGGCACTAACCGATGACCTGGAACGAGGTGATGGTTCAAAGCAGTTCTTCGAGCAATACAGGCAGCGCTTGGCAAATGAGAACAGCCGCCTAACCGAATTGTTGGAGGATGAGTCGGAAGCTCGCCGCCACGCCGAGGTCGCTCAGCTTGATGGTGTTCAAGCGATGTGGGCCAAGTTCCAGAACACGATTGCCGCAGAACGTGAAAGTTACACGCGACTGGAGGAGTCACGAAATGCTTTGGTCAGTCAACAAGTGATTCCGTAGTATCCAAACTGACAGATGCGCTGCAGGTCGTTCAACAGCGAACTGCGCAAGCGGAAGTTGAAAATAGCCGGCGCCAAATTCAAGAGCTTGGTCAGATCAGGAAGCAGCTGCAACGCGAAGTCACCGAGGTTAAGGACCGTCTCGAAGCCGAACTTGCGGCAAAGAATGAAGAAGCCAGTGCGTCTCTTCCCCGTCTTTGTTGTCCTCTGAGTCCCGAATAAGTAACTGCGACCTCTATCTCCGTTTTGTAGATCAAAGACGCCAAGTCCAAGCACACTTGAGCGACCTTCAGGTTTCCTTAGCTTCGTCTTCCGCCGCACAATCAGAGCTACGCGAAGCCGTGGATGCTTTCCGCGTCAAGTCAGAATCGTACCGAGCGAGGCTTGAAGCTGCTGAGATCGAAAAAGTCAAGATTTCCCGCGCCGAGGCTCTTCGTGCGTTCACCACTTTTAGTCGTGGTCACATTATTCTGAGTGTATTGTCACAGTGCGACAATCGATGACCGATACAGGTAAAGCACAGGCAACTCTCGTTGCCGAAAGGGACGCCGCAGAAGACAGGCTGAATGCTGCGGAGGCCAAAATCCGCGAGCTTGAGGCCAGGCTGGACGAGGAGAGTCGGGAATTCACAGACATGGGCGTCCTTCGGCAAAGAATAGCGGAGGAGATGGATGATGAGCGCAAGCAGTACCAGAAAGAGTTGGCAGAACGTGATTTCACAGCGGATCAAACTCGCAAGAAATATCAAGGTACAGTGTTTCTTTCATACGCCCCTGCCCCGCTCTGCACTAATATGTCCTTGGCATACATAGCCGAACTCGCGCAGCTGAGTGAAGGTCAGTCCCCAACAGGCGCGTATCCTGTTTGTCAGGAGACTCACGTTGTCGACAGAACTACAAAGTCAGCGGGACTCGATCAGCAAACTTCGCGAAGAATTACGCAAAGCCCGCTCAAATAACGATGAACTTTCTTTACGTTACGACGACGAGGTATACAACGGAGCTGCTTGGAAAAAGGAGCGCGAGCGTCTGGAAACCAAGATCACCGATCTTTCGAGGGCCTACGATTCATCGACGGCTGCTCAGGCCGAACAGCAGGCGCAGATTGTTGCGCTTCACTCCCAAGTACGCGAGCTTCGAAGCGTGCTCAACGACGCCGAGGCGGATCGTGCTCTGTTGCAGAAGGCGCGACGTGGATTGCAAGCAGAGCTTGAGACCATCAAGATGGATGCCGTCGACGTCACGAAGATCAACTCAGATCGCGAGCTCCAAACTCTACAACTGAAGAACCAGGATCTAGAGCGTGCACTAGAAGAGTCAGGCGATAGAGTAGACATGGCTTATGAACGCATGAAGAAAGCAGAACTCCACGCGCAGGAATGCCAAGTAGAGCTTGGCAAAGTGCGAGTTGAGAACTCTGAGCTAGACAAACTCAACGTGAGTCACCAGTCGGGGACATGCGACGGCACCACGCTGACCCACCTTCCTCGACAGGCTAATCTCGAGAAGCAGCTCAAAGAACTTAATCTGCGCATCGTTGATCTAGAGACCAAGTCGTACTCACGAAATCCACAGTCTTCCTCCGCCGCCACCATTCGTCGCCTTGAATCTCGAATAGAGGAGCTCACAAACCAACTGAGCCAGGTGACGAAGGAACATCACCGCAGCTCTCTTTCGAGGGATAGAGATGTCTCTGCTCAATTAATTGAGAGCGATCGCCAGAGGGCGAAACTGGAGGAGGAAGTGCGTTTATATGAGGAGAAGGTCAGGGTTATGCGGCAGCAGATGGACCACGTGGTCAGTACTCTCACGAATGAGGTACAGCGTCTTCAACGAACTGACGTGCATATTTAGCAAACGTCGGAGAGCGAGCTGCAACTAGAGAAGCGGCGGGCAGAACGCGAGGTCACAGAACTTAGGCAAAAATCTTTAACGTGAGTGATATTTTGGAGTATGAGCATGCTGCTGACTGTGAGCATGTCCTGCGACAGTTTGGAGCGCCAAGTCGAGAGACTGCGTGCTCGGTTAGACAGGCCATCCTCGCTTCTGGATCGTGGCTCACCATCTAATTCTCCACGGAAGGCATGAGTCACGTCATCGCCACAGAAGATGAAATGTAGTTTATCATGACCTCGACAACGATTTATTTCTTGCGAACTATACGATACCCTCCTCCTCTTTGTACTGGTTTTTTTCCCATTGTTCTCAACTACTGATGTACTTTGAATGGCTCCAACGTACACATTTTCCGTGACTTGGGTCCTGTAGAGAGTTTCTTTGAGCTTTGAGCGCATATTTATACATTGTTCCGATACGTAGTATGCGGATTTTGATATAGTTCGATACACCATATGGCAAATGCCACACTATGTGCCCAGGGGACAGCCCTCTTTAATTTGTCTCGTCTGAGGAGCATGGCGAACAGATGGGCAATTTGGTGAGACTCGAGGTGTATATTCACCTCCGAGAGGCCTTCAATCACTTTCCCGGAAGGGACCCATCCCGGTACTGTCTGAGATTGGTTTGGTATCGGCAGGAAAACATAACATAAGGCCCCAATAATGTCCGTTCCCGTTAATGGTACCCCGAGAAGAGTGGGGGAGGCATGGGCTGTGCTTACAAATGCATGGTTCTGGTCCTCGTTCGTAAACCGCTCGTCATTAACACGTTCCCAAGTGTCGGAGGACTGACACGGCGCGACTATCACATGCAATCGGATGATCTCTGCAACATAGGACGCAGGCTTGTGATTCAAGCCATGGACTCAAAATAGACATTCTCTTACCTTTCGTGTACACTCACTTTGTCCCCTCGACGCTTTAGGCGTTAGGAATTCATAAACAAGAGTTGTATATAATCTGTACTTTTACCGTCCACAACAAAACAAGTTTTTCACCGCACTCTCGCGCGTCCTCACTTCCCCCCCTCTGCTCCGTCACCTTCAACACCAAGTGTATTCGGTGTCCTCAAGCAAAAGCATAGCCTTCGAGGTGCTCCAGTTGACCGTCAGAAGAAGAGGATGGCTCTCCATAAACTCGCCGAGATCAAGGAGTTAATGGAAAGCATTGGAGAGACTAAATTCGACAAGAAAGCTTTTATGGAGCACATCGATGTAGTGGAGGAACTACTTTTAGGTACCAGAAAGCCGGTGGGTGTATCATATACAATCGCTTGACGTCTTGCCTGGGCGTGGCTCTGGCTTACCAGATAGTCAAAATCTCAATGTTGAAACAGGAGGGTATAGACAAACCGGGCACAGTGAGCAAGACGCTGGTGTTTGACTTTAGCAATACGATCGCAATCACGAGCGAGAGTATAAAGGATAAAGTCAGGCTACTCAAGAGCGAGATCCTCGATGTTTATGCTTCCGTGGACCTAAGCGTGAGTCACCGGATTTCTAGTATTACAACTACCCCAATGATCTTGATTACGTAGCGCCACCCTATACCACACATGATTATTATGCCAATGCTCCTGGCTCTCCGCAAGATCGTGCATGAGGTAATGCCGGAGCTGGATGTAGTGACTAAACCGGGGATGACGATCGCATCTGGTGATGGAGTCGAGGTCGAAAATCCCATGACTGGGTATAGGCTAGCATTGGTCGGGGATGTCGATTATGCAGTGATACGATTCAGAGATGAACCACAAAAGAAAGGCACGCATCTAGTTGTGTTGTGAGGTTCAATGAGCTCACGCATTCACTAGACTGGTTACTCAACTTTGCTGGTACCATGACTGGAGAGCTTTTTTCCCAGCTTTCAGATGGCCGCATTTTCCTAATCAACTCCATACGCCACCATGAGCCCTTGACATATAATGAAGGCCTTGATTTGTACATGCCTGGAGCAATTGGAAGATCTCTTGCTTGGGCGAAGGTGAACGGGTTTGTAATGTCCCTTTTGCAAGACATGGGTTACTGAAACTTCTCAAGTCAAGACGAAGTGCGTTTTTGTCTCTCCGATGGACCGACGTGGACATTCTGTGTCCTTAAATCGGAACATGGCCAGTGGACAAATTATACCTCAGCGCCGTACCAGCTTACCGAAGCCGCTTTGCAAGCGTCCGATCAACCCTTGTTCGAAGTTGTCCAGATACTCGAATGGGTGAGTTCATCTTCAGGCGCGTGGAATGGTTCTCACACAGTAGTTTGTCAGTTGTATCTTTCCGAGTCCGGTTCCCAGTTTTGTAAAATTTCCAAGTAGAGATGTGGTTGTTGTCCATGCGTAGTTCATATTCCCTTTGGACGTTTCAGTTGTTCCATTGAGTGGGCTGAGAGAAGGTGGTAGACCCAGTGTATAACGTGTAAAGTTTTGTCGTGATTGTGCAAGAAATGGAAGAGAAATTCCGGCGGTTCGAAATTGAAGATGAGGTTTGTCCAGGTTGACCATTGTTTGGAGTACAGTATCCATAGTAACCAATTCGCTGTGTGTACGGTCTTCACTTCACGATCGCCATTATGGTGATGGTGACTTCGTCAAATTTGGCGCTTGCGCTGCTTCTGCGTGTCGCGTGTAATTGCTGCGCGCTGCGCCACTGCTGCGCCTTTGCTCTCATCAACTTCAACACATGTCCTTCCAATCACGTGGCCTCCCATCTTCCGTCCGTTCCTGTCTGGGTGGTGTTCTTTGTTTCAAGTTCTAACTGACAAATGTGACGCAGGTCCGAAGCTCCTCAGATATTCGGCGACTCCAGCTTCGATGAGAACATACTATATTTTGATATCTCCACGCTCCTCTGCACATATAGTCAACGTCTTTCTAGATCGCTCCCCCCAGCTGGCGTCCAGTTTAATGACTTGGACGGTTGGGCTCATGAACAAATTTTGGTGTGCACGGTCTCCTGGGCCCGGCTCTGCGTTGGCCGGCCGCACTGGTACGTTGTCTGACTACCGCCACGCGTGATTTGTTTGTTAGGACCACAGGACTTATAGTTCCTTCACGGACGTTGGTTCAAGCTCCCTCCCTGATGGATGGCGGGACGACGGCTGCACATGCTATCCTCGTATGAACCCCGTGCGTTTCTACCCTGGTTGCCTTATGGAGACGTGTCACGCTCATATTTTGCAGGTTATCCCACCTGTACTTTCGAGATCATAAAATGTACGTTTCCCATCTTCACTTTCTTTCCTCTGTCATATTTAGTGGTCGGTGTCGGTACTCAGGTTATTGGTAATAGTGGTGGGGTGTCCGCTGCCAGCGCGAGCGACCTCGTGCTCTTGACTAGCGTTGATGGGATGTCCGAAGTTTTCAGCATGGTGGCTCCGTGGCTAGCCCTCTTGCCCTGTACCATGGTAGGATGGTTATTGGTACGGTAATGAGTAGCGTGTGCGCCTTCTGGTATGTATCGGTATTTGCCAATGGTCAGTTAGTGAGTTTTTTCACACCACTCAGGGTATTTGTAGGTGTTAGGCTGTAGTCAGTGTACAAGTACTATAGCGGGTAATAAGTCACGAGGGAATAGCTGCATCTCCCGTTGGAGCGAAGGCGATGGACTCGGCTCATAGATCCCGCCACTTCGCCCTATTCAGTTTGGGGACCAAAAGGGCCAGATCGGACGGTGTGAACCTAACGGCTGAGCCACTTGCACAGGGATTACCGATCCTCAGGTTGGTTACCAGAATGTCACCGGTCGTACTTCAATATTCAGGTTGTTGGACAGACCCAAGAGTCGACGGCGGACCCTCATACTCGTAAATAGTCTAGGGAGGTACAGTAGTTCTGTTGTGCGAAGTCCAAAGAAGGCTGAGAACGAGGTGAAGGGTTGGTGAGTACTCTCAGTTAAGGAACAAGATCCCATTGCCATGATGAGTGTCAAACCGTACAGCAGATGTTGATACACAATGGTTACATACGTTATGCGATTATCATTTATCTCTGAGTCTCCTGCAACTCCACATCTCCAGGTACAGTTCCAATCGTAACTTCCGCGAACCTCAGGGTGCTTGACGCCTGATTCTGTGCTAAAGTTGCCCGTGAATCAACGATCTCTTGCCCCAACACCGTGGAAGTATGTAGCACAACCCGGGTCGAAAGGATACTATGCAGGATCGCCTGGATGCTGCGAACACATGAATCTCAGCCCAGCTGCGAGGTATTTGCATCCGGCGCGCTTACTGTACAAGTGAGGGCCGTATGTCTCGGTGCTTCGTGCATGCAAATAGTCAGACTCTCCAAATTACAATGGCCCAACAGAGGCTTACAGAGAATTTGAGCGCCAATCCAGTGTTCAGAACACCAAGAACTACATGTGGTTGATGTGATCTGTTCAAGAAACACGCAGAGAAATGAAGAGAAGTATTCACTAAACATGAAAACGTAATACATAATCCCTGATTAGAAGCGAATGTCAACCAGCGCAACGAGAGTTCAAGTATGGCTTGGCACTGACCGTCAATCCAAAATACGTCCACCAACGTGGATCTTGACTGTTTTGGGATGTGTCTATGGTACCGTATTACTTTGTACAAGGTTAAGGCCAACACAACTATGCGGTATTAGTTACGACACACTAGGAGCTTGAGAACCGACAACCAGACGAACCAGATTGATAAACCAGTATAAGAAGATTTGGTATAGGTGCGGCCCATGGATACTTGGCGGAGGTTATTGTCATTTGATACAGGCCCACACCATCGAGTACCAAAGGAGAACGCGATGTTACTGTGCGCAGACCGAGAAGTCAATTCGCTGGTTTCCACTGGAAGTGCGAAGGGAAGTCATGTACCAAGTTGGTCGTACGCGGAAAGATCAGCCATGGTAATCGCTAGTGCTGCAAATGCCTCCGACCACCCAGGTCAGCCAAGGATAACTCGTATGGAGAACCATTACAGCATTACTGTACGTACTACTGTCAATCCAATGAGCAACAGGAGTATCGGTCGGCTCCTTTCCCAAATGGCCCACGCCCTCGTCGCAAAGATGACTACAAGTTCGCTGAGCAAGGTCATTAGTAACGATATTAGGACGTGCTCACGTTCTGAACATATGACAGTGATGGCCCTTAGCAACTTTAAAATGCGGGTCTCGTTATTTGTCACCTATCCTGGATAATGAGCTCCCGTTTTGAGACCGCAGACGACCCTGGCCAACTTTGCTGGACGCACCAGAAACCAATACAAGATAGCGCCCGCAAGTGCTGGGTATCGTGCACCCAAGAATAGAATCCGGACATAGAGATTTCTCCCTCGGTGCCAGACAAAAGCTAGCTGTCTCGAGAAGGTCATTGGTCATTGAGGGTAGGTGGAGAAGGCACAAAAGTCTCACCTCTTTGCCGCTCGTCAAGAACCAGTCGTGAAACTATATGCGATGGCCCCAGGGCAGAGACTGTTAGCTAACTTTTTGAGCCATATCATACCAACGTGCCACTTACGAGTAATGCTGTGCTTGCCACTGATTGTCCCAAATGTGTTCAGTCAGTACTGACGAGAGGCAGCCAAGGCACGACACGAAACTTCAACAATCATACCTGCCAGATACTGGAAGCAAGGGTGGTGCAACGTATTTGTATCGATAATAGTGATCAAAGCTTGACCCCCACGCGATTTCCTGTATGGTGGTACGCACCGAGATGAGTTGCCAATCCGTGATGTCTCGGACTAAATTGTCCACTGAGCCTGCTAGGCCGTCGCTACTGACTATGTCCGACATCCAAGTATCCTCCAGAACGTCCAGATACTTGACAGACAGCCTCCAGTATATAGAATGGTGTGGGGGTCACAAGGAATTGACGGCCGAGAGGTTGGGGGGAGAGGAAGATAGTAAAATGTCTGAAAAAAGAAAAAAAATCTGCAGGCCAATTGCCTAGAACAAGTCTAGGGCCTCAAGGTACGCAATGGGCCCTGAGGTAAGAAAGCGTAGTTGTGAGCGACACCCCGATATTTGGTAGTCCGTTGAAAGAGGAGTGTTGATAGTGGACGTGTGTTGCGGAGAATGAGAGGAAGTCCCAGAGGAAATTCAGTCGATGCGTCCACGTCCCGTTCCGATAAATATGAGAAGACAGAGACCATAAGCCGATAAAGGGTTGACGGGCTGTAACTATTCGGGGTCAGATTCCTCGCTACTAGCAGCATTCGCACGATTGATACAGAAGCCTCTATGGTGATGGAAGGCCTCGAAGGCTGAATATAGGCATTGTAGATGTTCCACTGGATGGCGAATACGAATTCGACCGTGACCGTTGGGATCAACTTCTGATCGTCTGGTCGTCACGTGTCCGAGTCACGATAGCGGAGCAACAATTCGACCATCATCATCATCACCATTGATCCTGCATTGGATTCTTGGAAGCTGGAATAATCCATTACCAACCGTGGTACAGTATTTGTACTACCGTATCTTGGACTCTAATCACAGTCTTAGTTCCCAATATACTTCCAATTCCTTCACGCTGGCCATCCGGGTCGTCGCAATTGTTGAGTTATAAACCATCCACGTGTTATATTTTAGTAGAGGGCGCGTCCATCTCCACGTGCTTCCGCACATATTGTCACGTCTTTGTAGATTGCCCTCCCCAGCTGGCCTTATCGTGCGGGTGATACATCGGCGACTGATTTAGTATGTACATCAAAACTCCGGGCTGATTTACCGCCGCCATCATGATCACTGATGAGTACTTCCAAAGCCACCCACTAGGCGTTGTTGCGAAAACCAACTGACTTGGAATTTATCCATGTGCGATTCGCCGACGGCATGCTCTGAATCTCATCAGCCGACTCGGACCGTCGCCACAATTAGACGTTCGCGTTGCCATCACCTCTTTGGAACCAACTTATGAATACCCAAATGCAAAGGAACGTGTCTCCCAGGAGTAGAGGGCCGGAGTGGTTGAGCATGGGTGTTGGGAGGCGACGATCGTTGTCGCCCAGCCTTTTTTGCCTAGAATGTGCGCATTCATGTACCAAAAGGCCGTGCATTTCGTCTGTAGCTGCTGTCCACCTAGCGAGGACGCCTCGCGTTGGCCCAGCACGGACTTCTCCCAGTGCTTCTTTCTAACTTGGCTTGAAACCCCCAAGATGCCAAACCGAGCGATGAGAGTGAGACGAAGACAGCAAGTCTCCGTGTAAGTCCAAGAAGAGGAGGGATAAAGAATAAAATCATAAAATCAAGGCTGCGTTCCAAGGATCCGAGAACGCGTGATGGAGTAAGGTTGAGGGCCACGTTCCCGAACGAATGAGGACGTGCGGAAGGAATCGTAACGAGCGTAAGACTTGAGGCGGCGGGCGCACGAGCGGAGCAGGGGGGAAATAGCGATCTGTGATTCGATGCTTGGCCGAGGCCAGGCGAAGGGGGCTATATACGTAACAAGTATGCTATGCATGGCAGTAGAGAGGGAAAGAGAGGAACAGAAGACTACAAAGGGGCGTACGAAAGAAGGACCTCATGAAGCTATATGCGGTAAGACGCGTCTCCAGTGGCAGGCGGTATGGCCCCGAACAAGGGCCGACTTGCGAGGCGTCGAGCACGACGTGCGTGATATGTGCTGACAGGTATCGAGGTGGCGCGCACTTGGGGTGTTGGCCAGCAAAGGCGGGCGATCCGCGTGAGGTCGGCAGTAACGTTGAGGGGGGCCGAGAGAGGAATTGAGGGGGAAAGGCGAGGCTGGAGAAAGCGAGGAGTGCGAGTGGTGGTTGAACGAGTCGGGCTTGCAGCCGCTCCGAGAGTCCGAGACTGGTCGAGAGAGATCCGTTCCGAGGCTACAGCGATTCCATACAAGATACAAGAGCTGTCACCCGTCCCCGTTTCGAAGCCTCGATCCTTCTCCCTCTTCTATATCACCTATCTTTCCTCTCCCGCTTCGCTTCCTGCTTATCGTCGCACTGTAGCGCTGCAAGTGGCGCTGCTCCACCCTCTATCCTTTTAGTATATCATCGATCTTATCTCCAGTCTCCCCCTTCCTCTTGGACTTGCCGGCGCCGGGCCATGTTGGCAAAAAACAATCAACAGTTCCACCTCGGGAAATCGATTTCAATTTAAGTCGTGCGCCATGTGTTGAATTTCTATCACCATTGACCAAGTGACTTTGGAGCGCAAAAGTAGGTCAACGTGTGGAGTCAAAACTTTGTTTTATTATGGTAGTGATGGAGGAATACGACTTTGCATAGATGGCTGCCAGAGTATTAGTACCAGAGTGCGATTGGGAAGGGAAACGATGTGGGATTGTCAGACGGGTGCAGGTGCAGCTTGCGGCCTGGCACGTGAGGCCTTTGTTTAAACTCATGAACTGATGCGCTGACTGTCCTCTCGCTTATTTCCGGTGGCGTTGGCGGTGGTGCGATTTTTCACCCAATGTGAGTTAGCCCTATCAGGGCTTGTCCCGTGCAGGTGCTCGCCTGAGCCCGGGCCCATGTGGCTGATACCGTCACTGGGTTTCACAATAGTGCTGTGATTTCTCACGGCGATGGGCGTTCGCAAGTCTCAGTCATAGTCACGGACCTTCTGTAAATTGTCATGCCGCCGTATCCCGGGCCTTGCCAAAGCCTTGCGGTATCCATCGTGCTCTTCTGCAGTTCTTGTGTTACCTAGCACCTTCACGCCACTTGTGGGCATTGCTGTAAGCGTATTGATAAGCCGGATCTATCCGTAAAGTATAACGGCATGTTCCTACTGTAGTCAGCTGGTGTTTGCACCGGACTCCAACGTCTGATCATCACCTTCGCCGGTCTTTCTTCCTACAACCCATTGGCACTATGGCTGCACAACAGGATATCGCCCGACGCCTGGATGTCAAGTTCAGTGTGCTCATTATCGGAAGAGCGAATGCAGGGAAGACATCCATTCTACAGAGGGTTTGCGATACGACCGAGAGTCCGGAGGTCTACAGGCTTGATCAATGGGGAACTCGCCATCAGGTATATTCCCGTTCCTGAGGAGACTTTCAATCTCATCGGCTAGCCAGGTTAAACTCGACCCCACAATAGAGGTTTGACCAGGTTATCATTGTCTGCGATGGTTGATCTGAAAGTCCTGCTTGCAGCGTGGCCAACACGACATCAACGACGAACTCATTTTCACGAACCACGATGGCTATATCTTCCACGACTCCTGCGGATTTGAGGCGGGCAGTGAAGACGAGTTGAAGACTGTACAAGAATTTGTCAAGCGCAAGTCACAAGGGAAACGATTGAAAGATAGATTGCATGCGATCTGGTTTGTTCTCTCGTGTATCTACAGCTGTAAATTCACAAGGTCACGGTTGCTTGTCAGGTACTGCATTCCGATGGACAATGATCGGCCATCGCTGGATTTGAAATATTTCGAGGCAATTTGCCCTGACAAGAATGGTACGTCTATGTTGAAATGCGACTCTATGGATAGAAGTTGACATCATGATGTGGGATTTTCAAGTTCCTGTAATAGCTGTGTTTACGAAATACGATCAATTCAAGCGCAACATCAGAATGAAGTTAGAGGACCAAGGTCGTGATCCAGATATAGACCTCGACGCTGAGGTGGAAAATAAATTCAAACAGCATTATCTGGCCGGCCTTAACAGTTCTCCCCCTTTTATTCGTTTGGAGAGTAAGGATCATGATGTTGTTAACCGATTAACGCGTGCAGTATTAATATCCATCTTGCAGAGATGCAAAAGCATGGACAACATTGTACTAGTCTCATCGAATTGACTGCCAATGCACTCAGTGACGGCGCAGTCACCCTCATGCTTGTAGCTGTACAGAGGGATAATCTGGAACTTAGCATAAAGCTGGCCGTTGGACGGTAAGTCCTTATGCATATCAGGACTCGGACGAGATGAGTGTAGTCCCATTCCAGGGCCCATCGTGTTTTTGAACAACGAAAAGGGAGTTCGGTTATAGAGAAGATTGTTAGATGGTAAGTTCTTATGCATAGCAGGACAAGGACAAGATGAGTGTAGCCACATTCCAGGACCCACCGAGATGGGAGTACAGAAGCAATAATAAAGGCATGCATGATAGCCTTTCCGTCTCTCTGGGTAAGCCGCAATACCATCATCTAGATTGTCACTTGCTACTGAAAGAATGCTACTACTAGCATTGGGTCAATCTTTCCTTCTTATCTCTTATTTTGTGATCTCTCACCTTTTTCTTTCTGTGTCCTGACTTGTCCCTCCCTCTGCTGTCTCCAGTGGGTGAGTGCCCCTTGCTCAGTTGGTTTCTTTCTGTGTCCTGACTTGTCCCTCCCTCTGCTGTCTCCAGTTTGTAAGTGCCCCTTGGTCAGTCGGTTTCTTTCTGTGTTCTGACTTGTCCCTCCCTCTGCCATCTCCAGGAAGTGAGTGCCCCTTGGTCAGTCAGTTTCTTTCTGTGTCCTAACTTGTCCCTCCCTCTGCGTCTCCAGGGAGTGAGTGCCCCTTGGTTGGTCAGTTTCTTTCTGTGTCCTAACTTGTCCCTCCCTCTGCCATCTCCAGAAAGTGAGTGCCCCTTGGTCAGTCAGTTTCTTTCTGTGTCCTGACTTGTCCCTCCCTCTGCCATCTCCAGCTTGTGAGTGCCCCTTGGTTGGTCAGTTCTTTCTGTGTCCTAACTTGTCCCTCCCTCTGCTGTCTCCAGCATGTGAGTGCCCCTTGGTTGGTTGGTTTCTTTCTGTGTCCTGACTTGTCCCTCCCTCTGCTGTCTCCAGTATGTGAGTGCCCCTTGGTCAGTTGGTTTCTTTCTGTGTCCTGACTTGTCCCTCCCTCTGCTGTCTCCAGGAAGTAAGTGCCCCTTGGTTGGTTGGTTTCTTTCTGTGTCCTAACATGTCCCTCCCTCTGCTGTCTCCAGATAGTGAGTGCCCCTTGGTTGGTCAGTTCTTTCTGTGTCCTGACTTGTCCCTCCCTCTGCCATCTCCAGGAAGTGAGTGCCCCTTGGTTGGTCAGTTTCTTTCTGTGTCCTGACTTGTCCCTCCCTCTGCCATCTCCAGGAAGTGAGTGCCCCTTGGTCAGTCAGTTTCTTTCTGTGTCCTGACTTGTCCCTCCCTCTGCTGTCTCCAGGGAGTGAGTGCCCCTTGGTCAGTCAGTTTCTTTCTGTGTCCTGACTTGTCCCTCCCTCTGCTGTCTCCAGGAAGTAAGTGCCCTTCAGTTGGTTGGTTTCTTTCTGTGTCCTGACTTGTCTCTCCCTCTGCCATCTCCAGACAGTGAGTGCCCCTTGGTTGGTCAGTTCTTTCTGTGACCTGACTTGTCTCTCCCTCTGCTGTCTCCAGAGAGTGAGTGCCCCTTGGTTGGTCAGTTCTTTCTGTGTCCTGACTTGTCCCTCCCTCTGCTGTCTCCAGCCAGTGAGTGCCCCTTGGTTGGTTGGTTTCTTTCTATGTCCTGACTTGTCCCTCCCTCTGCCGTCTCCAGCCAGTGAGTGCCCCTTGGTCAGTCAGTTTCTTTCTGTGTCCTGACTTGTCCCTCCTCCTGCTGTCTCCAGGAAGTGAGTGCCCCTTGGTTGGTTGGTTTCTTTCTGTGTCCTGACTTGTGCCTCCCTCTGCCATCTCCAGGAAGTGAGTTGCCCTTGGCTGGTTGGTTTCTTTCTGTGTCCTAACTTGTCCCTCCCTCTGCTGTCTCCAGCATGTGAGTGCCCCTTGGTTGGTCAGTTTCTTTCTGTGTCCTGACTTGTCCCTCCCTCTGCCATCTCCAGCCAGTGAGTGTCCCTTGGTCAGTCAGTTTCTTTCTGTGTCCTGACTTGTCCCTCCCTCTGCCATCTCCAGAATGTGAGTGCCCCTCAGTCAGTTGGTTTCTTTCCATATCATGACTTTGTCCCTTCTTCCTTCTCCAGGGAGTAAGTACCCCTTCAATTTGCTTGTCTATTTTTGGTGTACTAACTGTTCCTTCCTCCCTGCATTTTTCAGAAGGTGAACCTTTCTTTGTATCTGCTTGCTTTCTGTGTTCTCACTTCTTTGCTTCTCTGTACTGCAGATAGTATTCAACAAACTACGATCCTTTAACTCCAATGTACTGTTATTTTTTTTTCTGATTTTATCTTGTTTCACCAATGCACCTCCAGCCACCTCTCTGTATATCTAGTGATAACACACATCACACCATGATCGGTACATTTCCACTATATGCATCTGTATTTTCTAACATCCAAAATAGTGTCAATTCTTATTCTGGACCGTGCCTCCCTTTTTTTGGCCTCCCCATCCCGCCCGACTCTTGACGATGCTTTGGGTCATGCATGTTCCCAATATGAATCTTCTGATACTCATAATGCAGTCAAAGAGCAGTTTTCACTACCCCACAAACGATATTCTATTTTGCAATTCACAGAATTTGTACTTCGTCATCGTCTCCAATAATTACTCTTTGCTTTCTGCTATTCATTATTTTGTCCGATTTGCGTGGGCTAGTTTTACGTCTGTAAACAGAAGATAATAGTCCCTATGATAAACATAGATACAGTGTGAGGTATGGACTTGCCGCAGCCTCGGCCTCAGAATCGGCCCCTTCAAGTTTCGACCACGTGACGGCCTCCGCGTCATCCTCACTCTCAGCGAAGTTGGTCGTATATAATCACTCATCACTCACTCACCGCCACTGCCTCGTCCTTCGCCCAAGCCGCCCCTCGGTCTCGTCCTCACGCTCTGCCCCTCAAGTCCCCTTTCGTGTCGCCTCGAGTCCGGCTACTGAAGACACCCGGATCGCCCATTCCCACCGCCTCAAGCTGTCAAGACAACAGCATTCGCCACACCTCACCAGTCGGGCCCTCGCTCGGGACCACACCCTCGCCGGAGATGCATATTACTGTTTATAGGACGATTTCCCCTCTTTCCGTACGTTCCCTATCTCCTCTTGCCTTAGACTGTTACTCCCCACTCCCCACTCCTCACCTTCCTTTCATACCTTGGCTTTCATTGTCGAATGTCGCCGCTCCTTGTCACTGCGCACTCGCTGTCATGCGCATAGAACGAATATACCGCCGAGTTTCCCCCTGCTCTCTCCGTCTGCGTGCCATCGCAGTTAGTTTCTCGTTACGTCCGTTACGAATTCACCAGCCGTGCCGTTGGAGCCACGAATCTCAACGTGCTTCCAGTTCCTTCACGCTGGCCATCCGGGTCGTCGCTATTGTTATAGGCCTTATAGCCCGACTCTCGGCCATACTGGGAGCGACTTGGGTGCATTAGGATGTGATCAAGACTACTCAGGTCTTATCACAAAGGTGACATTTTGGCTCTCTATCATTTTACGTCAGATCCTGTCGGATGAAAACTTGGAAGCTGTCGCCTGGAGAGTACTACCCACAAAGTAAGTGCTCAGCGCAGGAATTGTGGATATGAGCTGGTAGGAATGGGGTCAACGAGACGAACATTACTGGCCCTTGCCTTGTTCACCTAATCTCATGGGACTGGCGAATTGCCTCCCGACCTGAGCTTCCCAGCGATCACACGAAGATGACATCTGTGCTTAGCTTTGACGTGGCAACCTGCCACGGGAGAGTTCGCGGTTGGGGGCACCATTCACTGGCACTTTCAAAGCCACCACCTCCACACATTTTAGCAGTCCAATAGTACTTCCACTGATGAGCTCGAAAGCTGATAGGAAGGTGCCAGTGTGTCTTTGTCGTCTTCTCCTATCCTTGCGCTAATGTTCCTTCTGTTAGGGGAGCAGCCCTTGCACGGCAAGGAAACTGGTTCGACTGGACCGTTCTCGGACTTAGCGCTAAAGGCCCGACGAGAACTGCGCACTGGCACGGATGCTCCAATTACAGTAGAATCCCCTTTTCTCGACGCTTTGCCACACAAAGGAGTCCGGTTGGTACTCGTATAGGGACACTTGAGTATAGTAGTTTTCTCCCCAGAGCACCTCAATCTCTTTCAATCAGACCGAGCCTGACTCTGCTTTGCGGTCGAACACCTTCGGGCTCGTTCTCACTACTTTCATAATCGCTAACCCGGAGATTTTATCACTTCGCTGTTCCGACCCCGACAAACAAGAATCCCACATACGAAACCGAGGGAACTGTGCAGAAAGTAGGCTGGCCGAAAGACAACACACCCACACCCCACGCACGCTGTGTTTCACCGTATCATATTACCGTCCTGCATAACGTTGTGGGGTACCTTCTTCTGAGCTGCCAGTGGCCGCAATCGTAAACAGAGACGAATGAAACGGACGTTGGGCTGAACTAGTAAGAACTACTCGCCAACAGCAGAAGGGCGAAATCTTCTGCCCAGCCAAGTTATGCTACTGTGCGCTGTTTTCAATCGCGGACGACAAAGATCAACCTTTTATAGAGACATAGCAAAGTGAGCTTAGACCGTAGGGGCGATGCACAAGCGCAGTCAGCACAGACGAAACCGTCATTTCTCCCTGCAGGTTACAGGTTCTATTTATACGAAACGGTCGCATGGGCTCATGTTCCAAGGATAAGCCAACAATCCCACACTACACATGACAATACAACATGCTAGGGCCTGCACTCGTCATGATCCTAAAAGATTGACATACAGTGCTACCGCTAACTTGCGGTCAGGACACGAGGGGCGCAATCAGCGCCATCAACAAAAGCACCGCGCAGCTTGCGCTCATGGTGGACGCGTGCCCGAGCATGTGGATCATGTGTGGGGGATAACACTAGCTTTTCACGACTTCGGTCCTGTTATCACTTATCATCGCACCACATCAATCAAACCGTGGAGCATCTGAACCTTACTGTGCTGCACTCTTACGGGTAATATTTAGGAGTGGTTTCCACGCTCTTGCTGGGTTTGCCTCCAACGGGATCGATGTAACCCATATCTTCTTTTGTACTGTTTCCAAAGCCGCGGCGATCTGTGAATAGCATATAATCATAGAATTCTCTCGTTGACCGAGGACAATACGTAAATGGAATGGGTACTACAGTAGTAGACCCCATAAGGGCCTGAATAAAGCTACATTTGGAGATTGGTGGACATGCGCTCGATCGCCTGGGGAGTAGCGTGCTGTTTCCGGTTGTGGCCTTCAATTACTGGCTTTTGTCACGAAGAGCACTCTTTCCATAGAGACTCATAGGACGCCACTGACGTCAATAAGATCGGGACATTTGTTATGCTCAATGATAATGTCGCAGAACTGCCGAATAAGTAGAGCGCACGATGCTGACACCAAGGGGGATGGTAGATTTTACAGTTGGTAATGCGAACGGATTCGCTCAGAGATCCCGTGACCAGCTCCAGCGTGTCTGGTTTCTCGAAAGAATAGCACCATTAGCCCCCTTCGGTGGGCTCGATGGATTCAAGGTTCACAATAAGGCTTCTGAACCTAGAAATTACCCATTAGCGACCATCCTCGGGCTAAGGGATCCTGAAACGTGCCTGCGCAATGGCTTTTTCCACCTCCTGCGCTAATGCGGAACTAAATCTCCTTAAGGCCGCTCTCCCTTCTTCTTGACATTCCTGGCAAAACCCGGTGTGGTCGAAGAAATATTCGAGAATGTCAGGGGAAGTGACAGTACTACCGCGTGGGCGATCTTTAAGAAGTTGGAGTGCCTTGTGCAGGTATGTGGTCCACCAATGCGGAACCCAGAGACTGCGAGGCGGAGATGAGACGAAGAAAAAGTGAAATTGTGTACGGCAGGACAGGGATGTGGTCGGACTGGGTGGAAACGAGGATGAAAGGGAGTTGAACCACATGATCTGGGGCTCAGTGGTCGCCCGACGAACGCAATCACGGCGGTACTGTAGCAAGCGATGATATTGTGTCGCCGTAATATCCTTCAGGGCTGCCTGGTCTGGCTTGTCAGCCTGTGGGAAGCACAGCATTCGCTTGGCGGCATCGTTTGCTACATCCTCGAGTGCATATCGACTTGCAAGGGCGAACACAGCGAACGGGTGTGACTCGGCGGCTCGAGTAAGGGCGTCCTTGATATTCTGGTCGAAGGCCTCGATCATGTACTTGCGACGCGCTTCGAGGAAGTGACGGATGTCCTCGAGATTACATAGATCCGGGTTTTCGACCGGATAGCAAAGGCGAAGTACTATGTTGAGGGTACTCGACGTCTCTGTCACTTCAATGACAGGGAGGCCGTGTCGTTGGTTGTCGAATTCCATGGACGAGTTGTCGGGGGCAGCGTTGGGTAGCTCGAACATGTCTTTGAATACGGCAGAGACCTTGGCGAGGATAGGCTTGAGGACGAAAAAATCGATATCGTCTGAAGAACGTAAGATGACAGTAAGGCCGGGCATAATGTCATGGAATGGGGGACCAGCATCGCGGGTCGGAGTGCCTTCTGTTTGAGAAACGGGGGAACAAGGGCGCGACATGATGAGGGAAACGGTGAAAGGGATGGGCGAATGGGTATGGGAAAGCACCCAATGCGCTTTTGAAGCGAGGTTCTCGTGTCCATTTCTTTGGTTCGTCCAAGGTACGGCAACGACCCGCGTAAGAGATGTGGGTTCCTTGGGTCGATTACCTAATCACTGCGCCCCAGCTGGACACGAACGCCACTCCGCCGGATTGGTTTTGCACACACCGGACGCGTCAGTCAGAGTCTGTCCTCTACTGCCATGTAAGTTATCCCATCTACCTCATACATTATTTTCTGATCCCTAAACAACATCCAGGGTCTCGGTAAACATCATTTCACCAGAAATCTCTGGTTCGGACCTACGTGTCTCCATACCTCGCTGGCAACACTTGTATGCCGTCCCTTTCCTTCCATTCTACCCACTGTTGGCCTATGCATACTACGTCAAATACGACGACTGGATAAAAAGCGAGGAGTGGACCTTCCTCGCTTGTGTCCTGCTCGGTGCTGGTCACGCCTTGAGCTTCTTAGTAACACGTTGGAGTGCAAAGGCAAAGGCGTGGATTACGACTCGCAAGGTGCGTGTGCCTATCACATTTTCCTTCGGATCAAAATCGCCAACAGTGACATCAGGCTCGCTCTCTCGCCGAGGCGGACTGCATTCGCATCCTCCCAGCTCCTCATCGCGGACAGGGAGACATCGTTCCTCTCGTCAAACGCGTCCCCTCTGATCGGTCCACGTACTCGTTCAGCTATCAACAAGATACCTACTCTGTTCATTCCGTCGAACCTATCACTTTTGGCCTACTCCCTTACCCGTCGTCCACGCACCCTCCTCTCGGTAATTATCGCCAACCGCTGGGGCTGAAAGACCGTGTTCTTCCAGCCCTCCGGTCAATGTATGGAAAAAACGAGTTCAACATCCCAATTCCTTCCTTCAGCACATTGTTTTCTGAGCATGCTACCGCGCCCTTTTTCGTTTTCCAAGTCTTCTGCGTGGCCCTCTGGATGCTCGACGAATACTGGTACTACAGCCTTTTCACCCTCTTCATGCTCGTAGTATTCGAGTGTACAGTTGTCTGGCAGGTATGTATAATTTGCGATAGTATTACTCGTTAAACGTCTCACCTCCGTTCGACAGCGTCTCAAAACACTGACCGAGTTCCGCACTATGTCTGTCGCACCATTCCCTATCCAAGTTCTCAGGGATTCAAAGTGGTCTGTGTTACAAACTGATGAGTTACTTCCTGGCGATGTCGTTTCTCTTGGTATCTGTCTTTTCTTTTATAAATACGTCTTTCACCATTTCTAATCAAATGCAGCCCGCAGCCACCAGTCAGAAACCAATATCCCTGCGGACATACTCTTGGTTCAAGGGACGTGTATTGTCAATGAGGCGATGCTCTCCGGCGAGTCAACTCCGCTGCTGAAAGAGTCCATAGAACTCTTAGAATCCAGTGAGAAGCTAGATGCAGATGGTCAGCATAAGAATGCAGTGTTGTTCAGTGGTACAAAACTCCTCCAAGGTAGTCATGGCGGTATGTGAATCCTTCTATGGTGCTGTTCGCCGTATCTTAGCCCCTTCGTTTAGGTAACACTCCCGACGGTGGTTGCCTCGGTATTGTTCTGCGTACTGGATTCGGTACGGCTCAAGGACAGCTCGTGCGCACCATGATTTTCTCGACAGAGCGTGTATCTGCCAATAATTTCGAGTCGTTCCTGTTCATCGGGTTTTTACTCATCTTTGCAATTGCCGCAAGCTGGTACGTCTGGGTCAAGGGTAAGGCTTCTCTTGTACTGCTGAAGGGTTGTTACACTAACCGGACATGATTTTCAGGTATCGAAAGAAATCTAAAAAAGTCAAAACTGTTACTTGATTGCGTGTTGATTATTACGAGTGTGGTACCACCGGAGCTACCCATGGAGTTGTCCCTGGCTGTGAACGCTTCTTTGGTGGCACTGTCCAAATTTGGTAAGGCTCTGTGGGTTGTATCCGGTATCTGTGCCTCAACCTCCTTGCAGCAATTTTCTGTACAGAACCATTCCGCATTCCATTTGCAGGACGCGTCGATGTCTGTTGTTTTGACAAGACTGGCACGATCACAGCAGAGAACCTTGTTTGCGAAGGAGTTGCTGGTGTCGAGTTCGTACCTTTTTCTTCTACAAGATGGATTTTTTTTCTCAATCGTCTATCAGTTCATCTGATCACTTGAAACTTGTGAACGTGAAAGCAACCTCAAGAGAGACGACCCTGTGCCTAGCAGGTGCACATGCGCTGGTGCGGTTAGATGACGGTACCGTTGTCGGCGACCCCATGGAAAAAGCAACGCTCGAGGCACTTGAGTGGCAGATTGGTAATGGGGATGGTGTAGCGCCTGCAGCTCCATCTGCGCTACACCGCACGGTCGTCTTAATTCGCCGCCGCTTCCAGTTCTCCTCTGCACTAAAACGGATGTCGACGGTTTCTACATTACCTGGTGGCCGTGGCTTGGTCGCAGTCAAGGGGGCTCCGGAGACCCTCAAGACTATGTTGGCTCAGGTTCCCTCTGACTATGACGAAACGTACAAGTGGTACACGCGTCGCGGTAGCCGCGTACTTGCCCTTGGCATGAAGGAATATGATTCCATTTCGATGGATAGGGTGCGTACTGCGGTAAAGCGTTTGAATAAGTACCGACAATTTTATCAGATCAAGAAACTGAATCGAGACGAGGTTGAGAGCCATCTCAAATTTGCTGGGTTCTTGATTTTTCATTCACCGCTCAAACCGGATGCAATTGATGCGCTCAAGATGCTGGCCGATTCATCCCACCGAGTTCGTTATAGTAATTATTATTATGGTTGAAAGAAGGCGCTCACGTGGTCGTCAGTGCATCATGATTACAGGAGATAATCCTCTTACGGCTCTTCACGTTGCCCGGGACGTTGAGATAGTCGACCGGGAAGCTCTAATTTTAGACCTGAAGGAAAATCCGACACATGAAAAAGGTAAGTGAGACGTCTCCCAAATTGATGAAAAACTCACTTTTGGAAGACCTCGAATGGCGCACGGTCGATGAGACCAAAATAATTCCTGTCGACCCGACCGAACCGCTCGACCAATCCCTGTTGGATAATTATGACATCTGTATTACTGGGGCCGCCTTGAAGCAGTTCATGCCGCTGCCAAGTTGGAACCTACTTGTGCAACACACGTGGGTCTACGCACGGGTGTCGCCCTCCCAGAAGGAGTTTATCGTCACTTCCCTGCGTGCTCTCGGCTATACAACTCTTATGGCTGGTGATGGTACAAACGACGTCGGTGCTCTTAAGCAGGCCCACATTGGTGTGGCGCTTCTGGACGGAACACCTGAAGACCTTCACAAAATTGCGGAGCGAGAACGTCTAGAACGCATCAAGAAAGTATACGAAAGCCAGCTAAGAATCTCCTCTCGATTCAACCAACCGCCACCTCCAGTTCCACCGGCTATTGCACACCTCGTCCCGGAAGCCGTTGCGGCGCAACAAAAGGCGGCAACAGACCAAGCCGAGGCGAGGAAGAGGAATCCCATGGAAAAGGTTTACCGATATCTGCTTCCGTATCACCCCACCCTCTGATATCGTATTGCCGTCAGTTCGACCTCACCACCATCACGAACTCCCTGGCGGACATGGAAGGTGACGATGACGTCCCTAAAATTAAATTAGGTGATGCGTCTTGCGCAGCGCCATTCACATCGAAGTTATCCAACGTTTCTGCCAGTGAGTCAGCCCGATATTTCTCGTAATCCCCATGACCCTGAATCTTCCGATCAGTCACACACATCATTCGCCAGGGACGTTGCACACTTGTCGCCACCATTCAGATGTACAAGATCCTAGCATTAAATTGCCTGATCACGGCCTACAGCCTTAGCGTGCAATATCTGGACGGAATTAAGTTTGGTGATTATCAAGTCACAGTCACCGGGATGTTGATGTCCGTTTGCTTTTTATGCATTTCCCGAGCGAAGGTCTGCATCGGCACCTTGACTTTATACACGTGTCCTGATTCTTGACGTTGCAGCCGGTGGAGAAATTGTCTCGCGAACGGCCATTGAGCAATATTTTCAATTTTTACGTCCTTCTCTCCGTCTTATTGCAGTTTGCACTTCACATTGGATCTATGGTCTATATTACTGAGTTGGCTCATGGATTGGAAGAGTGAGTCATGGGCTCGCCACTCCGCCGCGCTGCCTGCGCTCTTGGATCAATGCTGATATCTTAGTCAGCCGTGGACCTATAGATTTGGAAGCCAAGTTTGAGGCCAATCTGCTCAACACAGCTGTATATTTGCTTGGGCTCTCCCAACAAGTTTCGACATTTGCTATTAACTTCCAGGTCAGTCACGACCTAGGCTGACGTCTTTCAGCATGCCTTACATTTCCGTACAGGGACGGCCTTTCCGTGAAGGCATTCGGGAGAACAGCGCTTTGTACTGGGGTCTAGTTGGCGCTAGTGCGGTCGCCTTCTCAGGGGCGACAGATTTCATCCCCGAACTTAACCGATGGTTGCAGGTGGTTGAAATGGACAACTCGGTCAGTCACAGATCGTCGTTGTCTCGTTCTCGACTAATTCCCAACAGTTCAAACTCCGTCTAACTGCGTCCATGATCATCGACTTTATCGGCTGCTGGGCAATTGAGACCGTCTGCAAGTACTTGTTTGCTGACCTTGAGCCCAAGTCTCTAGTCACGCGCGGGCGGGAGAGACGTGAGAGACGCCGAGCAAGAGAGGAGTCATTGACGCAGGGCCGACAAGTTGATAGCGAGAAGAAGACGCAGTAACCTAACTAATTGTGTCACGATCTCCCGCCTTGCGCCCACTGGTCGTTGTTAGCATCGATCGTATAGAATACTTATTATCTTGTCCCGTTAGATCAAATGGACTCGGTGCGTCTGGCATGTCGGCGCTAAGCGCTAAGGCCCCACGCTTGTGTCGTCACCGGCGTTTTCTTTCCTTCAGCCGGTTTCTCGACTCTCCGATGTGCGGTGGCGCGAGGAACCCCTCGGCTCCGCTTCCCTGTGGTGCCATGTGTTCGGAACAAGGCACATTGACAGTGCGTGGAATTCCTGGTGGGAACTCGACCCTCAGAATACTGACCCGTCAGAGGCTGCGGGTGCTATGATCCAACATTTAGTTGATATATCAGAATTGAGCTATAAGGGTTTGCCTCTGTTACTTTTTGCCGACCCACACAGAACCCGTCATGACTCCCGCTTTCTCTGGGTCACTGGCACTGATTGCGGCGTGGTTGAACGTCCCCGGGCCAACCCTCTTGCCCTTCTTGATATCCCTTTGCGGACTATGCTATCTTCACTACGCCCGCAGCCCTTGGCGTAAACTGCCCCCCGGCCCTCGGGGCATCCCGCTACTCGGAAATATCGGGCAGCTCAACGACAAGCGTTGGCTGACATCTCCCGAATGCAAAAGGGCTTACGGTACGCTCGTCTCGCGCCTATCGTCTAGATCTCTGGGCTTTTTGAACGATAGCACAGGAGACGTTGTCTACCTGAGCGCCTTGGGAAGGCCCATCATCGTATTGAATTCACAGAAGGCCGCGGCCGATCTGCTCGGTCGGCGGGCCAGGAATTATTCTGACAGACCCCGTTTCATCGTGGCATCAGAAATATTAACAGGTGGGATGGAGGTCAGCTTCCTCCAATACGGGTCACTGTGAGCGGTCGTCACTTTTCGAGACGTGTCGTACAGAAATGTGCAGCGCGTCATGGGCGGGGCTGAATGTGCTGCGATAGATGGCGACGGATGCGCAGGGCGGCTCACGAAGGCTTGCACAAGTCGGCCGCCAAGGCGTTTAACACCATACAGACGACAGAAGCCGTCCTGCTCGCGAATGGAACCCTCGCCAGTCCGGAACAGTGGAAAAAGCACATGCGGCGCTTCACGGCCTCCATGATCATGACTGCGGTCTATGACACCCCCGCCATCCACTCTTTGGAAGACGAGGGCGTGCGACGTATCAACGATCACGTCATGCGCGTCGCCGTGTCGTGCTTGCCTAGTTCCCATTGGGTCGAACTCTTGCCTTGGATGAAACACATTCCGAGCAGGTACGTACCAGTTCTTCAAAAACCCCTCGGCCCCACATCCTTCGCCGCCGCCCTTTCCAACGACCCCTTCGTTGACGAGTTGTTGGGCCACACCTTCCAGATTTGCGAAATGGAAGAGGTCCGCGGAGGAGTGGTTCCGACGTGACTCGGAGATGTTCGAAAACCTTGTCGCGTTGGTCCGAGCGAAGATGGTCAGTCGAGTTCTGAACGCGTTCGGGTTGATCCGAATAAAAACTCACTGTCTGGTATGCTCCGCACAGGCAAAAGGCATTGATCACCCCTGCTTTACTGCCACGCTCATCAAGAATCAGAGCCGTAGTGGCCTCGATGAGCGAGAGATGGCGTGGCTCGCGAGCACGATGTAGTAAGTTTTATTTTTAGGAGCAGACTTATCGGATGTTGAAGTGGGTTCCCTTTACCACGCCAGCGGTGCCGCTTCCGAGACTACGACCAGCTCGATGTACTGGTGGATGCTTGCCATGATCGCCTTTCCCGAAACTCAAAGGCGAGCTCAGGCCGAGTTGGACGCGGTGGTGGGTCGAGGACGAGTCCCATCGTTCCCCGATCTCCCCAGCCTGCCCTACTTGCGCGCAATGGTCAAAGAGGTCCTCCGATGGAGGCCCGTTCTGCCCGTCGGGATCCCGCATTGTTCCATCGAGGACGACTGGTACGAGGGCATGTTCATCCCGAAGGGGTCCATGTGCCTCGTGAACGTCGGGCTGTGCAACCGGGACCCGGACATCTACGGCGAGGACGCGACGCGGTTCGACCCGTCTCGGCACCTCACGCCGGACGGCAAGGCGCTCGCGCCGGGTCCGCAGGACACGCAGGACGAGGGCCACGTCGTGTACGGCTTTGGGAAGCGGAAATGCGTCGGGAGGCACGTCGCGAACGACACCATGTTCATCGCGTTCGCCGTGATGCTCTGGGCTATGCAAATCCTCCCGGCCAAGGACGAGGACGGACGGGACATCCCCGTCGACGTGGACGACTATGTCGACAATGGGATGGTACAGTAAGTCCTGTCTGTCATTCATGTCCGTAATACTCCTACTCACGGGTGACCCTTCACTTCGCAAGTCTTCCCGTCCATTTCCCGTGCAAGATCACGCCGAGGTTCCCCGAGGCTGTCGCTATTCTAGAACAGGAGCGCGAGCTTCGCAATCAGCTATAAGCCTCGTTGGAGGGTTAATAACGCTGAAGCGCCGCTCTACACCCGACGGATTGTCTCGAACTACTCACTCTCTGTATATGTCAGAACTTTTCCCTTCTTTCGTATGTATTACACAACTCTCAGGACGAGCCCCTTCGTCTCTTCTATCTTACTGAATGGAATTCATGGAAACCTGCCCCCAAACATAAAGGTAAAAAAAGGTAAAAGTAAAGTAAAAGTAAAA
>Ga0307510_10000068_pt1 | contig 78208 bp, 60 predicted proteins | sample 12_EM_MG_FD_207224 | JGI IMG/M metagenome (GOLD analysis project Ga0307510, IMG submission 207224) | Populus trichocarpa ectomycorrhiza microbial communities from riparian zone in the Pacific Northwest, United States - 12_EM | ecosystem: Host-associated > Plants > Roots > Unclassified | place... | reverse complement strand
GATGCCAAGCAAAGAGCCAATAAAGAAGCCCGGAAAGTGATCATCCAGAGCATCCAGCGGACCGCGGCAGAGCAGGCTATTGAAAACTCCATCACCGTATTCAACCTGGAAAGCGACGAGATCAAGGGCCAGATCATTGGCCGTGAGGGTCGTAATATCCGTGCTATAGAGGCGGCTACAGGAGTAGACCTCATCGTGGACGATACCCCGGAAGCCATCGTATTGTCTTCCTTTGACCCGCTGCGCCGTGAGATCGCCCGTCTTTCCCTGCAGAGACTGGTGGCCGACGGTCGTATCCACCCTGCCCGTATCGAGGAGATCGTAGAAAAGACAAAAAAGCAGATAGAGGAGCAGGTAATGGAGATCGGGGAAAGGACAGTGATCGAGCTGGGGATCCATGGCTTACACAAGGAACTGGTACGTATTGTGGGCAAGATGAGATTCAGGTCTTCCTATGGCCAGAACCTGCTGATGCACAGCCGCGAAGTAGCCAATCTTTGCGGGATCATGGCAGCCGAGCTGGGGATGAATCCCAAACTGGCCAAGCGGGCAGGCTTATTGCACGATATCGGTAAGGTGCCGGATGAGGAAACAGAGCTGAGCCATGCCCTCCTGGGGATGAAGCTGGCCGAAAAATACGGGGAGAATCCCGCAGTGGTCAACGCCATCGGCGCCCACCATGATGAAGTAGAAATGCAATATGTGATCGCTCCTATTATCCAGGCCTGTGACGCCATCAGCGGCGCACGCCCCGGAGCCCGGCGCGAGATCATGCAGCAATATCTGCAGCGCATAAAAGACCTGGAAAACCTGGCCCTGAGCTATCCCGGAGTGGAAAAGGCCTATGCCATCCAGGCCGGTCGTGAGCTGAGAGTTATCGTGGAAGCCGATAAGGTGACGGACATGGACAGCGATAAGCTGAGCTTCGAGATCGCTCAGAAAATCCAAACGGAAATGACCTTCCCCGGCCAGATCAAGGTCACCGTTATCCGGGAAAAGAGATCGGTGAATGTTGCAAGATAAAATATTTGGAGTTTAACCTGGATGTCATTACCTTTGCCATCCTTAAAAAAAGAAGTTATGAACGCTGCTGTAGCTTTTGTACACGAGCAATTGACAGGGAAAAAAGATTTTCCGAATTTTAGAGCCGGTGATAACATCACTGTCAATTATAAGATTATTGAAGGGAACAAGGAGCGTATCCAAAGCTTCAAGGGTGACGTGATCAAGCGTCAGGGCGAAGGAAAGACCGCCACCTTCACAGTACGTAAGATCTCCGATGGAGTAGGCGTGGAAAGAACCTTCCCGCTGTTCTCCCCAAATATCGAGTCTATCGACCTCAACAAGGCCGGTAGGGTTCGTCGTGCGAAGATCTTCTACCAGCGCGAACGCAGCGGTAAGAGCGCTCGTATCAAGGAAAAGAGACAGGCAGTCAATTCTTAGGATTTTTTCTATAGTATTCAATTGCTTTATACGCAATACCTTATACAGGAAGGCCCGCAAGAGCGGGTCTTTTCTATTCAATAACAATTTTTTACCGATAGAAAAAGAGCTTTCTATTCATAAAGAATTAACTTTGACGTTCTAACTTAAAGACTTTGATTATGCTTACTAATTTCCTGATTTCGATGCCTGGTGGAAGTGAATGGATCCTGATCATCCTTGCCGTGCTGGTATTATTTGGCGGACGTAAGATCCCTGAGTTCATGCGTGGGCTGGGCAAGGGTATCCGTGAGTTCAATGACGCAAAAAACAACGTCAAGAAAGAGCTGGAAGACGGAATGAATGAGAAGGACACAAAACCTGCGAGCACTACTACACCTCAATAAGGGATAGCGATCGGGTTGCTACTTGTTTACATTTCACTCCATACAAGACTATCATAAAGCCTTAAAGGATAGGACTGCTTCTGCTGAAGAAGCGGTCTTTTACTATTTAAAGGAGATCGAAGCCCAGTCCCATCTGAATGCCTTTACACAAGTCTATGGTGACGAAGCGCTCACAAAAGCCAGACTCCTGGATCAGCAACGGAAAGAAGGACAGCCTACCGGAAAGCTGCATGGAGTGGTCATCGGACTGAAAGACGTCCTGGCCTATAAAGATCATCCCCTTACTGCAGCCTCTCATATTCTGCAGGATTTCGTTTCCATTTATCATGCAACGGTCGTGGAGAAACTCCTGGCCGAAGAAGCCATCATCATCGGGCATCTCAACTGTGACGAGTTCGCCATGGGCTCAACCAATGAGAATTCCGCCCATGGCAAAGTCCTGAATGCACGGGATAACCAGCGCGTGCCGGGCGGTTCTTCCGGGGGAAGCGCCGTAGCGGTGCAGGCAGGTCTCTGCATGGCTAGCCTGGGCAGCGATACAGGAGGTTCAGTCCGCCAACCAGCCGATTTCTGCGGTATCCTGGGTTTAAAACCAACCTATGGCCGGGTGTCGCGGTACGGACTCATCGCCTATGCCTCCTCCTTCGACCAGGTGGGGATTTTTGGCCGCACGGTTTCCGATGTAGCCCTGATCCTGGAGGTCATCGCCGGAGAAGACGAATTCGACAGCACCGTCCTGCACGGGGTGGGTGCCTTTGAAAAAGCACAAGGCACAGACAAAACCGCGGCCCCTCTTCGTTGGAAACCAGCCCCCGATAAAAAATATAAGATCGCTTATTTCAAGGAAGCCCTGGCCCATCCGGGACTCGATCCGGAAATAAGAGATACCCTTCTGGATCGGATAGAAGGCCTGCGCAAAGAAGGCCATTCCGTTGAAGCTATCGATTTCGACCTGCTGGATTATATCGTCCCCGCCTATTACGTTCTTACCACCGCCGAAGCCTCTTCCAACCTGGCAAGGTTTGACGGGGTGCGTTATGGCTACCGGGCAAAAGATCCTGACCTTGATTTAACAGAGTTTTACAAACGGACCCGGAGCGAAGGCTTCGGTCGGGAAGTCAAACGTCGTATCTTATTGGGAACCTTTGTGTTAAGTGCCGGATACTACGATGCCTATTTCACAAAGGCCCAGCAGGTAAGAAAAATGGTCGTGGATCGTACTGATTTGATATTCAAAGACTTTGATATAATTATTCTCCCAACCTCTCCTACCACAGCATTTAAGCTTGGAGAAAAGATGGATGATCCCATTGCTATGTATCTCGCTGATATCTACACTGTTTATGCAAATTTGACCGGAATCCCGGGCATTTCCCTCCCCCTTTTTACACATACAAATGGCATGCCTTTTGGTATGCAGGCTATGACAAGTCGATTTAATGAGTTATCTTTGCTTCAATTCTCGCATCTGATGATGCAACAATAAAGTCCTACGAAATCCTACTCTATGTGACTGAGAGATTGTGAAGCGAATCACCTGTTACTTGTTTTGGGCTCAAAGGCAAAGGTCCTTCCCCAATTCCTACTAATCCGTTTTCTGGTTGATGGCTTGAAGTTATCTCCCGTTTTCCGTTACCTATGAAAGATTGTAAGCGCCGATAACGGCGATTTACCATCTTAAAACGTTGGACAATGTACAACAAAAGGCTTTTATTGTTGGGCATCACCATCATTGGTTCAGGATGGATGTACCCTACTCAGGCTGACATTTCTGTAAATTCAAAAGGCGATGAAGTCCGGCTCCGCCCGGTTATCGACACAGAAAGAGTCGCTACCACCACCGCTTCCCTGTCTGCTACCGTTGCTAATTCCAATTCTCAGGGTGTCTTTTTCAAGGAACTCTTTATGGCTACCTCCGTAGGAGGGAGTAATGGCGTGCGCCTGAACCCCAAAGCCGTGAGTTTCGTTCAGGACTATATGAAAGAGAATTGGGATGAACTACAAAGCATTCGCAGCTGGGGACAACCTTATTTCAATCTTATCGAGAACATTCTCTCCCAGTATGGCCTCCCCAAAGAGCTGAAATACCTGGCGGTCATCGAGTCTAATCTAAAGGCCGCAGCCGTCTCCAAAGTAGGCGCCAAGGGCCCCTGGCAACTGATGCCGCAGACAGCCCGCGACCTGGGTCTGAAGGTCAACCGCAACATCGACGAACGGAAGAACTATGCCAAAAGCACCCGTGCGGCCGCCCTTTATCTGCGCGACCTCTATAATGAGCTGGGAGACTGGCTGTTAGTAATTGCCGCTTACAATACCGGAACGGTAAATGTCAACCGTGCCATCCATCGCAGCGGCAGCCGCAATTTCTGGGACCTGCAGTATTATCTGCCGGCCGAGTCCCGTATTCACGTAAAAAAGTTCATCGGAACTCAATATACCTTCGAAGGCCAGGGAAGTGTTACAACCCTGACCAAACAGGAGGCTACAGAACAACTACCCGGTTCAGCCATGTATGTCTTCCACCGGAAACTCAACGGAAACGAGCTGAACGATGCCAAAACGGTCTCTGTCGCCGGAAAATATCATTCTTCGGTAATAGCCCGGTACTGCCTGCTGGATATGGCCACTTTCAGCCGTTATAACCCCGATTTCGACAAGGTAATGGCCAGCACCAACAATAGCTATGAACTAAAGCTCCCGGCGGCGAAAATGGAACTTTTTGTAGCCAATAAATACGAGATACTTAATGAATCCCTCCAGGTCATGGAAGGGGATGAGCCGGCCGACAGCGGCGCCACCAATGGCCAGGTTGCAGTGAAATAATTCTTTTCTGTATATAGTACGCAAAAAGCGGCCGGTCCTTGGAACCGGCCGCTTTTATTTATCTATTATCTTATTCCATTCCCAACGCCCTGCGTATCCCTTCCGCCTTGACAAGACATTCCTCATATTCCGCGGCGGGGTCGCTGTAAAAAGTGATGCCCGAGCCTACCTGGTAAGACAAATACTTTTTTTCAGAGTTATACATAAGACTCCGGATCACGACATTAAAGTCAAAGTCCCCATCCGGTGTTACATACCCGACAGCACCGGAGAAGATGCCCCGTCTGGAGCGTTCATAAAGAGCGATCAGCTCGACCACCCGGTTTTTCGGAGCTCCCGTCATAGACCCCATGGGAAAAGTGCTGCGGATGGCTTCGGTCCAGTGGAGACCGGGCTGCAGCCGCCCCGTCACAGTGGAGATCATCTGGTGTACCTGGGGGAAGGGATAGACACCAAAGAGCTCGGTTACGGCTACCGTACCAGGTATACAGATCCGGGAAAGGTCATTCCGAACGAGGTCGACGACCATGACGTTCTCAGACCTGTCTTTGGGGCTATTATATAGCCGTTCGTGATGGGCCTGGTCGAGTACAGGGTCCAGGCGATCGCGGGCGCCGGTGCCCTTAATAGGCTGTGAAAAAAGGGTATCGCCGGTCTTTTTAAGATAGCGTTCGGGACTGGCGCAAAGCAGGTAGCTGTTGTCAAGCCGGTAAAAGGCGGAAAAAGGATTCGGGGATGCCTCGCCAAGCGACCGCCAGGTAGCCAGAGGGTCGATGGTGGCAGGCTGGGCAAAGAATTCCTGACAGAAGTTGATCTCATAGCAGTCGCCCCGAAGGATATGCTGCCGCAGCGCGGAGATGGTAGCAAGATATTCGTCGCGGGTGAAGCGGGGAGTAAGGATGGGGGGTGATGGCGTGGTTCCGGCAGTGGGCCGGGTCTCACCAATCTCCCGCCAGACCAGATCCTGGTCCTGCCGGAACGATCCGATACGAACACAGTCAGGGCGCAGTTCGATCAAAATATCGGGAACAAAGAAAAAAAGATCGGGAAAACCAATGGGGTCGGATACAGGAGATGAGACCGGTTGGTTGCCGGAGAGGACATTGCCGGAAGTTGCATCGACAACAGGAAGCATCGGCGCAGCAGAGGAATGCACGGGCTCCGTCTCTGTCGCCAGATCATACCCAAAATGACCAAAGAGCCAATCCTGCTGTGTTATCGCCCATTCTTTCAGCCGGGTCAACCCCTCTCCCGCCGAAGCCTTCAGTGTAACAGCACCACCGACAGCAAGCAGACATTCGAAAGAATGAAGAGACGAGGCGCCGGAATGGTAATCATGATTGTCCAAAAAGCAACAAATGTTGAATGGGGCGGCCCATGTCAACATTTGCTGTTTGATAAATTCGATCTGATTATCCGTGATCGGGAATGAAACGTAGTTTCTTTTCACCAGCGTGGCACTAGCCACCTCTTTTTTTAAGCGTCAAAAATCATCTTCTTCCTCTTCAAATCCGCTGTCATTAAAAAGGTCGAGATCTTTAAAATCCTCGTCCAGGCCAAGATCGTCTTCTTCGCCCTTAGCTGTTTTTTTGGACGTATTACCGCCAGTGCTCTTTTTGGTTTTAGACTTGGGAATGTCGAATTCATCGAAGTCAGGATCCCATTCGTCCTCTTCGTCAACTTTTTCCCATTCATCGACCTCATCAGCATCATCGCCGTCTTCGTCATCATCATCATCGTCATCATCCTTTTTACTTTTAGGAGATGCCTTTGAAGAAGATTTCTTCGCGGGTGACTTTGGAGCATCGTCATCGTCTTCGATGTCGTCATCATCATCGTCATCCACTTCCTTTTTGGATTTAGAAGATGGTTTCTCCGGAGTGTCCTTTGGTTGAGGCGCGGATTTCTTTGAACCCTTTCCCTCCTTATCAGATTTTGGTGCCATGTCCAATAAGATTGTTATGTAAATTTTCAGCGAAGTTTTTAATCCGCCAAATTTTTTTAAAATTAATTTTTAGAAAGCTTCGATCAGTTGATCCCTGCCCGGTCCATTGGATATATACGCAACTTTTACCCCCAGGTATTTGTTAATATAATCCACATATTCCTTCATCTTTTCAGGCAAGTTATCATATTTTTTAATAGCTGTGGTATCTGTTTTCCAACCACCAAAAGACTCCAGGACAGGCTCGATCTTCATCCGATTCATCTGGAAGGGGATTTCGTGGGTTGTCTCACCGTTGACTTTATAGCCCGTACACACTTTCAACTCCGAAAAGCCGTCCAGTACGTCAGCTTTTGTCATGACGATCTTGGTAACCCCATTGATCATACAGGCAAATTTAAGGGCCACTCCATCAATCCAGCCGCAGCGACGAGGCCTGCCGGTGGTAGCTCCAAATTCACTGCCGGTCTTGCGTAATTCCTCTCCCGTAGCATCTTCCAGCTCAGTGGGGAAAGGACCGCTGCCTACACGGGTGCAGTAAGCCTTGCTTACACCAATGACGTCGCGGATCTGCTGGGGAGGCACGCCAAGCCCCGTACAGACACCGGCCGAAATGGTGTTGGAAGACGTAACAAAGGGGAAAGTGCCAAAGTCGACGTCCAGCATGCTTCCCTGCGCCCCTTCTGCCAGCACAGTCTTGCCCTTTGCGATCTTATCGTTGATAAAATATTCGCCATTAACAATCTTAAACCCACGCATGAATTCCAGCGCTTCGAAGAACTCTTCCTCCCAGTCGGAAATATCTTCGTGAAAGTTCAGACCATCCAGCAATCGCTGATGCTTAAGACGCAATTTGATGTATTGGGTAGTAAAGCTTTTGTCAAGCAGGTCCCCAACCCTCAGTCCATTACGCCCGGTCTTGTCCATATATGCCGGGCCAATACCCTTCAGCGTGCTGCCTATCTTTTCCTGTCCCTTTGACATTTCTGAAGCCTTGTCAAGAGCACGGTGGGTCGGCAGAATAAGGTGGGTACGCTGTGCGATGTATAAGTTCTTCCGGTAGTCGACGCCGAAAGCCGCAACGGACTCACATTCCCGTTTGAGGGTGACAGGGTCCAGAACGACGCCGTTACCAATGAGGTTGACGGTCTTTTCGTGGAAAATACCAGAGGGTATCTGATGCAGGACGATCTTTTTGTCGTTGACATACAAAGTGTGACCGGCATTTGGACCACCCTGGAAGCGGGCAATGAGGTCGTAGCGGGGAGCAAAATAATCCACTATCTTACCTTTTCCTTCATCCCCCCACTGGAGGCCTAATATTACATCAACCATTAATACTTTATTTTGAGGCGGCAAAAATAGGTGATGTGCGCCTTTTATAAAAAAGATAATATTTTCCACCGAAAGACCCCGGGGTTAGAACCTTCACAACCGCGCAACTAATTGGTTTCCGCATCATAGCGTATGACAGAATGAATACCGCTGAGCTGTTTCAGTCGCGTTACCAGCTCTTCCAGCTCTTCTTTATCATGTACGTAGATCCTGATGTTTCCTTCAAAAAGACCTTCTTTTGCCTCGATAGTGATGGCATTGATATTGAGTCGCAGCTCCCCGGAAATAAGATTGGTGATCTTGTTCACAACCCCGACATCATCCATCCCCACGATGCGAATACCGGTAAGGAAGGATATTTCCTTGTTCTTGGCCCACTTGGTCTTGACGACACGATGCCCGTAGTTGGCCATAAGCTTGGCGGCATTGGGACAGTTTGTCCGGTGAATGGTCAATCCTTTGCCGATAGACACGAATCCAAAAACGTCGTCGCCGGGAATGGGCTTACAGCAATTGGCCAGCGTATACACAATGCGATCACTGCTTTCTCCAAAGATGATCAGCTCCGTATCCTTACGGGGGACAGCAGGCGCCCCCGAACTATCGGAAAGTCTCGCGTCTGTCTGCGGCCGTACAGGTTTTGGAGGTTCGAGCCGGTCCCCAAGCAGTTGAAATTCCTTCAGCTCTTTCAGGTCGATATTGCGGACCGATACCTGGTAAAAAAAGTCCAGGGAAGAGCTGAGCTTATAATAAGCGGTCAGAACGTCGATGTTATGCTGGTTATAGGCAGCACCGAAATTTTCAAGCTTCCGCTGTACCACATATTTTCCCTCATCGGCAATTTTTCTCTTTTCCTCTTTGAGCGCATCCTTGATCTTGCTCTTTGCCTTGGCAGTTACGACTATATTAAGCCAGTCCTCATTGGGCTTTTGTTTTGAGGAGGTAATGATCTCAACCTGGTCACCGCTGCGCAACTTGTGACTGAGAGGCACCAGCTTATGATTGACCTTGGCACCAATACACTGTACCCCGATAGCGCTATGGATCGAGAAGGCAAAGTCTAATGAGGTAGACCCGACGGGCAGCATTTTTACATCTCCTTTGGGTGTGTATACATAAATCTCTTCGGCTAGAAAGCTCGTCTTGAAGTCCTGAAGAAAATCAATGGAATCATTATCCTGTGTATTGAGGACCTCCCTTATCTGCTGAAACCATTTGTCAAAACGGCTTTCGTCCGCAGCCCCCTCCTTGTATTTCCAGTGTGCGGCAAGCCCCTTCTCGGCAATCTCATTCATCCTCTTCGAACGGATCTGCACCTCCACCCATTTGCCCTGAGGACCCATCACCGTTGTATGCAGAGCCTCATATCCGTTAGACTTGGGATTGCTCAACCAGTCCCTCAGCCTTTCGGGAGAGGGATTGTATTCGTCGGTGACCATCGAATAGACCTTCCAGCATTCTTCTTTTTCCTTTTCAGGAGCAGTTTCCAGGATGACCCGGATGGCAAAAAGATCATAGACCTCTTCAAAGGCAACGCCCTTCTTTCGCATTTTGTTCCAGATGGAATGGATGCTTTTAGGACGGCCATAAATATCGAAATTAAAGCCCCCGGCTTTCTCCAGCTTATCCTTCAGGGGTTTGATAAATTCATTGATGTAACGGGATCGTTCGCGTTTGGTCTCCGATAGCTTGCGGGCTATCTCCCGGTATTCCTCCGGCTCCAGGTATTTCATCGCCAGGTCTTCCATTTCCGTCTTGATCGTATATAGTCCCATACGATGAGCCAGAGGCGCATATACATATACCGTTTCGGAAGCTATCTTCAGCTGCTTCTCCCGCTTCATACTGTCCAGGGTCCGCATGTTGTGGAGCCTGTCGGACAGCTTAATAAGGATGACCCTTGGGTCGTCCGTCAACGTGAGAAGGATCTTCTTGAAATTTTCCGCCTGCCGGGAAGCATTGACATCGACGACATTGGATATTTTGGTCAGACCATCCACAATACGGGCAATCTCACTGTTGAATTCCCTTTCGATGTCCTCCAGGGTTATGTCCGTATCTTCCACAGTATCGTGAAGAAGGGCGCAGATAGTGGACCTTACCCCCAGCCCTATCTCTTCACAGCAAATCCTGGCAACAGCCAGAGGATGAAGGATATAAGGCTCGCCACTCTTACGGCGCATGGTCTTATGCGCCTCGGCAGCCATTTCAAAGGCAGTACGCAGCAATTCCTTGTCTCCTAGCTTTAACTTGGGCTTCAACGAACGCAATAGAGCACGATATTCCCTTAGAATCAATTTCTTCTCCTGGTCTTCCGTAAGATTGTATTTCGGTATTGCAGCTACTGTTTCCATGTCCATACTGTACGAATTTACAAAAAAAAGCCCTAGTTTTGCACGCTTTCCAGAAATGCCTGCCCCGGTAAAAGGCCAAAGCAGGGTAAGTGCCGGGGAAGAGAGAGGAAAAGTAAAGCATTGATTTTTAACTAATTAGCGGGCGTGGCGAAATTGGCAGACGCACTAGACTTAGGATCCGTCTTAACTTTCCTGAATCTAGTCGTACCTTATTTAACTTCGCTTGGCTAGCAGGATATTACGATTTAAGCTATATAAATCTGATGTCCAGGCAGGAAAAATTGCTGGAAATTTGCTGGCAATTCGGAAGATGGGTTGAGATGATTATTTGCGGGCGTGGCGAAATTGGCAGACGCAGCAGACTTAGGATCTGCCGGAGCAATCCATGTAGGTTCGACCCCTATCGCCCGCACTTAGGAAAAAAGGTCCACTTGGTGGGCCTTTTTTCTTTAAACCTAGTCCACAAGGGCATTATTAACAATTTATTATCAACCACTTATATATTAATTAATACCGCTTGAGGACAATTTTTAGGCGTCGCTTTCCTGATTTTACGATAGAGGACACCGTTTGTTCCGTTTCTAATTCGGCTTTTTTTACAGCAATCTTTATTTTAGATGGACCGCACCACAGATTCAATCTAGTTGATCCCTAAACGGACCAGACCCTGGGCTGGTGCTTTTTCAATGGCGGTCTGCTTAAGCTTGGCCATAAGTTTGTCGAAAACAAGAGGCTTAGACACCGCAAGAGGGTCATTCTCCAGGAATAATGGATTATGTCGAAGTGATGGCTGCCCGAGATGTTAGTTTTTCTTGCACTTGAGAAATATTCAACGCATGATAATTATTTATTTAATAATACCTATGCTGACAAAATCCCAGTAAAGCAGGATCATCGCAGGGACCTTCTCCTCATTTCGTATTGCGTGTCGATTTTTAATTGGGATACTTCCTTGACGGGTATATCGTCGGTTACCTGATAATTTTCAATCAGCCTGAAATGGGACCTGTCGCCGAAAAATTGCAAAAGGTAACAGAGTACCTGCAAACCAGCATATGAGGTAGTTGACTGCGAAAAATTGAACAAGACAGTCATTATTCTATCGGTCGATATACCAAGTCTATTTCTGTGTTCATTGAAAGAGTATGCCTGGCCAAGGATATTCCCCGTGGTGATGTGCTTCAATTTCTCTGAGAGGTCTTCGTCCGATGGAAAAAAATGCTTTTGTTGGTCTTTGTCCATAACAGGATAGAGATGTAGGATCAGCCAATCCTGCCAGCCTTTGCGGATGCAGGTATTGGCCAATTCCCCTACGCTTAAGTCATGGAGCAACTCTCTGTAAGGCAGTAAACTGTCTAGTCTTTCCAGTGTTAGCCTGCTCAACTGACCCTTGTCGACGTTGCCATAAATATGATGAAGGTATCCAAAGGATTCACTGAGAAATGTTAGGTCTGCTCGTTCGGTAGGGTTTAGTGGGTCTGTGTTGTTGACGTAGACGACGGTTCCATGCATCATGCGCAAATAATGTGCTTTGAGCTTGGACCAATTGGAGAAACCCAACTCATTTATTTGTTTTGCCGCCAATTTTCTAGTACCGGATGTTGCAATAAATAGTGCGGTAGGAATGGCCTGCCAAAACCGCTTTAGTTTCTCCCACTGACTGCTTAGGATATAGGTGCCATCAGGGTCGGGGATTTTAAGCAGCAGGTCCCAAAAACCTTCCATAAAGTGACGGTTCCGACAGAATTCATCCCTCGACAGCAGTTCAAGCACGAAAGATTGAATGTCTTGGTTCCAGATCATCTCCAATTTCCAAAAGTATTTGTTGGTCGCAATGTCAGCTTTGATGGCTTCGGCCGCGAGTACATCTCCCAGGCCAACCCGTGTTCGGATGGATCGCTCCAAGAGCGCAGCATCGTCCGGAGGAATCTTCCGGCATCGGGACAGGACATTTTCTTTCGGTGCCCATTTTTCCCAGAAATCAAAAGCTAGTTTTCGCTTCGGCGCTGGATTCATTTTATCGGCCCATATCTCTTCCAGCGCCATGAGCGCTGGAGCAGAAAGGCTTATTCGTCTGGAGCGATCGTTCAATTTCCAACCAATCGTTATAGGGGCCCTTGTGTCCTCGGCTTTTTGATGGTGACCGGAAGGGTTGCAGAGATAATGAACAACGAACGTTACTGCTATTGGCGAGTCCAATCCATCGAAGATTAGGGCTATGAGTCGGGCAAACGCAGTGTCAGACCTGCCGACATCAGCAAGCAATTGAATTTGCTCTCTGGTTAGTGTCCACTGAATAATGGAAAACGTCATCAAGAACTCACTTTGTTCATTTCGGCTTTGATATCTCGGGTCCTCGGGGACATCGCTTAATGTAGCGAAGAAGGCCAGGGCGTCTTCTACTATCGCCCGGTGGGCTTCATTCGCTGACTGTAGGATGCCCCACAGATAATCACCATATTCGTCTTTGTTGGGAGTTGGCTTCCAAATAAGATATTGGAGGTTGACGAGTTTGTCGCTTTGCAGAAACCCGCATAATCGGAAAAGCGAAGTTCGCAGTTGGGGGTTAAAGGTTTCATGCACGATCGATTGAATGGTTGAGATAAGCTGATTTCTGTAGTTCAAGTTGACATGACTAATAACCTGGTCCCGCCACGCCTCGCGGCTATAGGGCGCCGTAGTCTCCCCAAAGGTGAAATATTGAAGGGCGCCCAGCAGGTCTCCACTCCTGAATTTGGCCAGCGCAATTTCAATGGTAACCGGGATGTTTTTGAGCACGTCGTATATCTTGGGAACATCGAATTGCAGGAGAGACAGCCCAATTTGCCGAACTTCGGGTATCAGCCAGAAGGATGTTGCCTGCGTTTGCTGCCAGTGCTGGAGGCTATGGAGGAGAAGAGAATATTTCGCATTGTTCGGGGGATCCTGTACGAATTTTAGAGCATTGAAGAGACCGAGGGGATTCACGGACACCAGCGCATCACATTCGGTCTGGGTGAACGAACCGGTGGCAACAGCGATGGCGGCGATTTCGGCAAAATAGGGATCGGCGATGATTTCGGGAGAATTACATGTATCCTGAAGTAGCAGCTGAAAGCCCCTTGCGAGGACCACGTCTCGAAACCGATCATGACGATAAATAATGTTGCCGTCAGGATCAAAATGAAACAAGGATTGATCAGCCTGCAGAAGTTGCAAGTGGTGGATAACGTCGGAGTCAGCTGGGAACCAGCGTTGGATATCGTCGTAATGGGGACCCGGTGTTCTTTGAACGAGCATCATCCGCCCAAAGCTAGCGAGGCTCTTGGTGAGACGATAGGCGGGAATCATATGACGAGCTGATACAGCGTTGATCGAAGCATCAACAAATTGCTGGAGAAGGGAAATGCCTTTGCCCAGATTCGAGCGAATCGACTCGGGCGTATATAATCCGTTGCAATACAGTCCGATAAGCAGAAGGTCGCCCCCTAAATCCAACACAATCATCCGTTTCAGTTGTTCCGATAGTTGCAAATGAAGAGTATCGGCGTATTTTTCGAGAACCCTGGCGGCGTCCCTTGTGTTAGCAGCCGGAATGGTCCGGACAGTGTCGGAGGCCTCTTTGTCCGATGGGTCCATCTCCCAGTGTTTCGGCCAGACCGGGCAGACGACTTTGAACGGGAAGAGCGCAGATGTCCGGCTCCAAAATCGGAGCTGCATGATGACGGAACGGGGATTGGGGCACCGGTTGACGTCATCGACAATGATCAGGACTTTTTTGTCAATGAGTTGCGATAACAAGGTCTCGGAAACATAGAGACTAGGATAGTCGGCTTCAAGTTGTTGGATTAGAGCGCCCGCTAAGGAATGCGTGTGGAGGACTATCTCCGGCCGTATTCGCAGGCAAAGAACCCCCTCGGCGGAAAGGGTGGTCATGCATGTATAGAGCGCCGTGCTTTTGCCCACTCCGGACTCACCTACCAACAGGCAAAAAGTATTGGACTCATTATAAATATGCAGCATCAGTCGTTGGCGTTCTTCCAAGCTAGCGAGCAGCGACTGATCTATCGAGGACTCGGACCGGAAGGTTTCGAGATTTTTTGCGGCAATGTCGCTCAAGAGCTCTTTGGAAATAAGATCCTGGCGAATCCCGAGGTATTGGGATCTGAGATATTGTCCAGTGGTGTTGAGGAAATGGCTGATAGCGGAGTTGTCAATAACAAATATCGACAAGAAGTCCTGCGAAGCAAAACTCGCCACTTTTGTCGCCAGCGCGGCATCAATGACGTGATGTGTGACGAGGTAGATTTCAAAAGTTGCGTTAGGACGAGTGGCGCGAAGGGCCTCTATTTCCCGTAGCGTTTTGGGCAAATCTCCAAGCTTCTTTTCGTTGTTGCTAAACCATTTGTATTCTAAGTTGGAGTCATTGATGGTGTATTGAACGAGCGCAAACTTATCATTTGCGTATTCTGTGAAGCCGTCAATTTTACCCTTGGTGGTTTCCCCCTTTTCGTTGCGTCCGGTATCGATCAAAACACGAAGATGCGGATACATCTCCCTCAGGAATGCGCTGCCCAATCCCTCAAACTGACCAGCATCTGTTAAATCGCTTAGTGCTTTTGCGGTGGATTTCATATAGGTTCCTCAAGTTGAATATCATTCATACGTTGCAATGCTCGGCAAATCTCAAGGATGGTCAGGGCGAGGAAAGCCGCTTAATCCTTTCGTCGGGCCGTTCCCGCAGTTTTGAGATGGTTGCCACAATGTCCGATAACGATGAGTTTGCGGTCGTGATCGGCGTAGAAATGTATCCGCAAATCTTTTCCTCCTTTTTGGAGTTTCGCATGGGGGCTAAAGTCTCGGTCTTCTCCTTCGTAATGTCTTTTTCTGAGGGCCATCAGTTTCTTATCGTCCCTGGTCATGCTGGATTCACTCATGGTGACTTCGATTCCGGCAACGGCGCAGTCTCCCATGATGTCGTTTGATCCGGCGATGAAGTACAAATTGTGGAGCTTATTGGCCATCTGGAACAGCAACCCATATGCATCGGTAATGGCCTGAAATTCGGCATCGGCGGCGGATTCGTATGCGGCGTCGAGGACCTGAATTTTTTCGGGGAATATATTGGCGACAAGCTGTAGGCTCTCAGCTAGAGTTGTAGGAATGGAGTCTAAATACTGCCGCTTATCCTCCTGGTCTGCAAGGGTCTTCTTATACTGGCCTTCAGTTATGCTGAATGCCTGAAATTGTGCTTGGGAAACACGAAGTTGCTCTTTTGTCTCTTGAACAAGTAGCTCTAGGTACTGGGACTTATCCTTTTCTGTTTGAAGGTCCAATTCGAGGGCCTTCTTGGCGGTATTAACCTCCAAATTTTCCTCTTCCAACGCATCAAGGTATGCCCTGTCCTCCTCGCTTCTAGTAGTATTGGCGGCTGCAGCACGCAATCCTGCGAGGCGTTTCTTTTGCTGATAGTGGTATAAGGATTCGAGGTCTGTGACCTGATCGCCCTCAACATTTCGATAAGTTATTCGAAAGATGCTTTGAGTAATAATTTGAGTCAGTTGGTCGCCTGCTTCTTCGTACTTTGCGAGATTGAAGTACCGATGGTAACGCCAATCCGACCACCGGGCGGTCGAAAGCCCCGGTAAATATACCCGTATCGAGTCAGGCCCACATTGATAGCGATCTGCGTCTTCTCCCCATTCATTTGCGAGTGCTTGGTGAACCAAGGCATCATCGTAGTAAAATACGAGCCCACTTCCTATGACCAATTCCTGTAACTCATCGATTGAAATGACATGAGGCCTGTTTCTGATATTGACTAAGACCACGGGAACAGTACGTTCCGGCGAAACGATAAAGTAGTGGAGGGGGTGACAATCTTTTCGATCGAGTTGACTGGCCGTAGGTTGAAGGCGTAACTGATCAACCCGGCAACGAAATGCGCCTGTGTTTAGGATATCCTTGACAAATTTGGGCACAGAAGATTCTGGAATCTCCGGTTCTTCGCCCATATAATTATCCCGAATATACCGAGTGACGGTAACTGAGAAGTCAGCATAATTTCGATCCCGGACATGGAGCGCGATGTCAATCCGCCAAGTCCGCTGTCGATACTGAGCATCCGAGTGTTCAAAACGCATAATCCAGTATTCCGGGGAGCGGGTACTCTGGTCATAGTTTTCAGTTTTTACTTCCACCCAGGCGCCAGCTCCGACCGGCATGTGACCTCCCTGGTAGAACCAGGACCTAAAGATCTGGTCTTTGTTTTCAAGAACAGCCAAGTGGAATCTGAGCCATGATCCAAAATAGCTTAACAATGCGCGAAAGACGTGATCGGAGCCGGATAGCTCGGTTCTCTCGACCGAAAACCGCGCGCGGTAATGGGTTTGAGGATTGTACATAGTATGGCAACAGCCGAGGGGTTTTTAACTTTTGTGACTATGACAAATTACCGATTATTTATGGTCTGGCAAAGTCTACCGCGGCGTAGTTGCGGTTAAAAAACCTACAAATAATTGAAATTCAGTGGTATATTGACAAAGTTTGGTCGGCAAAGCCCCGGAAAGAAGAATCTAGTTTTCCGCGCGAAAAGTTATCATATCTTCTCGGATCACATAGGCCTCTGAATAGCCCGACTCGGTAAGCCTATCCAAAAGAAAGATAAAGTCATCCAGAAGTGATTTGTTTCCCCGGATTGCGCGGCCGTGGCGGTAAAACGCACGTTGAATGAGCCGGATGCAGTTGTCACCGAAGAGTTGGCTTTGGGCCACGAAAGAGCTTTTGTAAAGCCGAACAAGAGTGGAAATACCTTCCGGCATAAGGGCTTTATCACCTATCGAGGCAAACAGGTTAATCGCCAATGCCAGATCATTGGGTCCATAATGGTAAATAAGCTCCTTCATGTAGCCAGCATGGCCATTCAGGGGTGCCCATTCGGTCGCATTTTTGGACCAATTGATATTCAGCAACAATTCGCTCGCAAAGAATTGCTTGCTGCCCGACCGGTTTAAATCGTCGATTTGTCGCCAGTACTCCCAGAACGTTGATATTTGCATGCCTTCTTCCGATGCATCCTGGCTGAAGTTGGCCGCATAAATAAAACCCTGGATTATGGACTCGATGAACTTGTCTTTTTCGGAACGAGTGGTCAAAATCCGTGGGTATTCATCACTCCCCTGGTATCGCTTGTAGAGGTCGTCTACGATCGCTTTGCCGAACGAAAGGGGCTGACCCAGCAGGATACGCGGCACGAATTCGCTGATCACTGTCCGGTCCTCGTAATACTCGGATGCCCGTTCGTGTCTGCCGCGGCCTTGAAAGAAGTCAAGATGCAACTCAAGAATTCCCTGCGCAAACCTTCGAAATGCCTCCAAATTCTGATTGGCAGGAACAAACGTGAGAGCTTTATTATAGTAGCCGCTCCGGTAGGGGCTAAGCTGGATCGTGACAGCAACCGAATGTACATCGCTCAATACCTTGTTGATTAAGTCGTCAGTATCTTTTGTTCTACGCTTGGTATCGGGTTCTCCGTAACCAGTCCGCCACCCGGATTTCTCATCGATGAGAGCGCCATACGCAAGCAAAAGGACAAAACATTGATAAGCAAAATCGTAATCTCCCCGCCATAAGTCCTTTCTGACGGATCGAAACAATTTGCTTAGCTCATGGGCGTGCAGCGGCGCCAAAATGAGTTCGAAAAAGATCGATTTCATACGGGCCTCCTTGTCCGGGTAGCCCTTGGACAATACGACCAGTTTGGGTAAGAAGTATAAAACCGGCTCTACATCCTGCATGTGGTATTTTCGACCGTCCATGTCATAATCCCAGTGTTCCCGACTAAGGATGAGGTGCTGCAGTAGAATGACGATGGCCTCGATACACCAATTTCTCTCTTCTACACTCAAATCTCCATTGAAGTCTCGGAGGCCTATAACGGCGAGGGTTCCTTGGCGGTTGAACAGGGGCTCAGATACTTTTCCCTCCCGGTAATAAGTCAGCGCCTCCCGGAAGGACCCCAATTGTGTCTTGTCATTATTTTCGTTCTTGATAGCGTTGTTGATCCAGTCCAGGTAAGCTACCTCTGGTCCAGATCTCTTTAATTCCTCCTGCCCTTCCTCAACAATCTTCTTTGCCTTTCCCTCATAAACCGGAGTCAAAAAGCCTTTTGCGGGGTCTCCCGGCAGGCGTTCGACAGTCCATTTCCGGGAATCGATCTCGGTGAGCAGTTTCTGCCAGTAGCCTTCCTCCCTTGTGGTAGGGTCGGCGCGAAAATCGTCCAGGATTGCCCATATCCGCTCCCGTATCGCTTTGTCCTCACCCTGATATAGGAGCATCAGCCGCCCAATCCCGTTCCTGATCCGTCGATGAGGCAGGGCATTTGAATATTCCCGGTCGATATCATGAACCGTTTTTCCGCCCCAGTTATTGAACATCGAACCCGGGAAGTCAGACAGGGCCCGGGCAGCGTCCCATCGAAGTATTTGTTTTGCTGTAAAAAGGGGCAGCGCCATATCGCCGACCACCTCAGGGAATTTCATCGCGACGCTCGCCATAACGGCGGTCGGACATACGGAACGGCTTTTGCCGTATATCAAAAGATATATCTGTCGCATTTTTCGAGGGCAGGTGTCGCCGCCCGAACCAGCAAGATCAAAGAGCCATTTTTCCAGGGCCATTAAAATGGATTGGAGGACCGAAGGCGTAAAGCCATTGGCCCCGCGGTACATATGCCAAAGGATTCGGCTCCCCGTTTGGATAAGTTTCGATCCATTATTCAGGGTGATCTCGACATCAACAATTTCATCCTGGCGGGCAGCGTCGGACGCCGTATAGTGGTTGATACAGTAGTTCAGCAGGCCTACAAAAAATCTTAACGCCTTCACTGGGTGGGCCGTGAGCAGCCAGTAGGCCGGGGTCTGTAAGGCACTGGCAGGTGAACATTTATAATCGAAATCGTATTTTAGCCCAAATTCGAACTCCACCTTCCGTTCAAATGCGTTCCCCCACCGGTCCCGTGGGGCTAATTCGGCGATGTTCTTGGGCTTGACCTTATCATCAAATAGCTGGATGATCCACTTGGGGAACTGTTTGCAAAGTTCTTTGCAGGAGGTTCCGTCAAGGGCCAAAAGCAACACCTTGTCATAATACTCCCGGATGCTGCTCTCGGATAGCGCGCCCCTTTCCCGGGGGTAATCCTTAGCGGTCGTCAGCAGCCCGAGAACCTGGTCCGGGATGAACCCGGCGAGGTCGAATGCGAGCTTCACGATCCTGCTGATCTGCTCCGGGAACCCAGAAAAGGAGAATTTACTTTTGGGATCGGCCGCCGTCGTCTCCAGCAGATGCAAACAAAGCAAGCCGGCTGTTTTTCCCTCTTCTTGATCTATCGTACTGCCATTGTAAAGTTTGTTACCCCAATCAATGAGGAAAGCCATAATGGCATAGGGAATTCTATCGAATTCAGACCGGTGGGCATAAACGAATTTGACCATGCCGCCCCAGCCGCCTCCGATAAGGTCGGTCACGGGACTGACGCCTGATCCTTTCCGGGATTCCTTGCAGGCAGTCTTCAGCATATTTATGAATTTGTATGCCAAGGCCTGTTTGTTCTCCAACAAGCGGCCCGCATTTTCAGCAATAAAATTTTCGCTGTAATCGGATCTTAAGATAGAGATATGAAGCTCATCTTTCCAATGATTTGCGATGGTGGTGTTGGCAATGGCATCGTTGATGAAGCCAATGGTTTCTGGCTTTGCATCCTGAAGCGCCTCGCCGATCCATAGGCGGAAGGCCCTTCGAATAGGTAGTTCATTGCCAACGGACAGAAAAAACGCCTCGGGTGAGCCTGCACTCCGTTTGTTACGATAGACATATCGCATCAGGGCCCAGTCCTCGAGGATATCGTGCGCAGGGCAGTACCGGTCTTTCAAATCGTCATCTTCGACAAGGATGAGATGGTCCTTATATAGATCCTCGATAAGGGATGCGGGGGCTTCGACCTGCGTATAGAGGCTCATTTCCTTGGCGCGTTTGACAGCAAGGTTCTCAAATACCTCGCCCCGCGCTTTATTACCCTTTTCGATCACTTCCCTCCAGATGATCTCACGGAATCTTGACTCGGTCATATCCGTCTCCTCCTTGAGGATATGGAGAAGTTGGACGGCATATGTGAGGTAGAAGGGAACGTGGAGCAGGTTGTTGATCTTGTTCTTGAACAGGAGAACCTTTAGATCGGGGTAGGCAGCCTCGACCCATTCCAACTCTTCATCGGAAAAGTTTGCCACGGGAACGATGGCGGTGTCTTTGGGCAGATGGAAGGCAAGGTGAAGCTGCAGAATGTCAACCATATAGGTCCGGATGGTCACCTACAGCTTGAAATCCGGATTTCCTTTGACTCTGTCCAGCAGCTCGATAAAAGCGTTGAGTTGTCCGGTTTCCACCAACTTTTCGGCGCTCTCAATCCAAAATAGTTTCTTGTCCCTGAAAGCCGGAGCAGTCAGCAGCCTATTGACCGGCGTGGTAATCGGTGACGGTAGCTGTTGCAATACCAGTTCGAGGGAATCCCTGGCGAATTGCTCCCCCGTGAAAAGGAACACCTCGTATTCATTACGAAGATCAGCCACCAGGTCACGAGCGAAAGCAGATTTCCCCGCGCCTGCATTCCCATGAACAACGAAGAACTGGTTGGATCGAAAGGGAAGAAGGGTGTCCTTTAATGCGGTCCGGGGCACATGGACCGTGCCGATATTGGATTTGATCCGGGCCTCAACGGCCCTGTTGTTCTGCCGTATCGCTTTTATATCAGGGTCGACCACAAGGTCAACTGTTGGGATCATCTCCAGGCTACTCGAGGAGAGAAGATCATTGATCGTCCTGATGCCGGTCCCATAAAACGAATCGATCCTGGTATAGTCGGTAATAATACCGACCAGGTAAGACTGCAACTCATAGTGCAGGAACAGCCCGGCGCCTGACACGCCCCGGGCATTGTCCGCGGAATCATTATGGGTGTCGCTTAAGGCGAAACTGGACCGGACCAGGAACCGGTCGGGAGTGCTTCGGGGGTATCCCTCAAATGAACAGTTGATCTTTCGGATCTCCCCGTTGCCATAATCTGGGAAGCCGATGATTAAACAAGTTTCCAGGCCGTAATCCGAGTGAATAGCCGGAGGGTTGGACGGCGGTGCGGACACCCCGAACAGCGCTGCTTCCACAACGAGTATCGCAAGATCGTGCTCCGGATTGGCCGACTGGATGATCCGGGTGGAAGAGGGCAATTCGAAATGATCGCCGGCAAGGGATGGGTGCGTAACATTTTGAAGGCTTATTTCAACGGGGGCTGTGCCGGGATTCTCATTGTTTCCATAAATGACGTGCCTGGCGGTCAGCACGTAGATCACCGAGCTGTCGGGCGGGAAGAACAGAACGCCGGTCCCTGTGTGGACACCTGCATGAATCTGTACCGTATTACCATATTCTGGGTCCATTTTACGCTAAATCTAATTCGAGAAAAGGTTCCGTGGAAAAAACGCACCGAAAATTGTACTTGTCCTTGTTGCTATCGGTATCAAATATCGACCGAAGCCTGGGATTATCATAGTTGAAGTAGAAAGTGATCGTCCGGCTAAAGTCCCGCTCGGGATGAACCAGAATATTGGCCAGGGTCCATTTATTCGGCAAGGAGTGGACGGAGCCCTCAGCCAGGATGATATAGTTGTCCGAATCCAATAGTTGAATGAGCCCCCGGCTGGTGTTATTCTTGCTCCCATGATGCGACAGTTTAACAAAATCGACCCTGAGCCGGTTGGCGGGGGAATAACCCAGGCGGGTCAGGGACTGAACGATAACGGAAGGGTGGCTATCACCCAATAGTAGGATACTGCGTTCCCTCCAACTGACGAGAAACGCGATGCTTCCCCCGTTAAAAGGGTCGGTGTCTTCAGAGGCCGGGGCTACGGACAATTCCTCGATTGTGCTTTCGTGGTCGTTACGCCCTCCGGCGACTGGCATCGGGTGTTCCTGCCGTTGCCAGTGTATCTTGCTTTTTTCGAGGCTCTGCTGATCAGGGGACAAGATGGCGAACGTGCAATCATATAAAACAATGGAATCGGGGGTGACTTTTATCTCCTCTCTCGGTAGCTTCCCGATCGCCTGCAGATATTCGCGGAGGACGATCCCCTGGGCAACGCTGACCTTTTCGGTGGGTGGCACAAACGTGTAGTCGCTCCAATTAAACCAAAATTCCACGACCAGGCGTTCCCTATCGGCTATCGCCACGTCTTTGATGAACGCTTCTACTCCACCGATATGGTCCCGGTCCGTGTGGGTCAGTACCCATAGGTCAACCAATTCCCCGGCCTCCCTGATTCGAACCAATTCAGGCTTGATGGAATGGCGATAGGTGCCAACAAATCCGCCGTCGATAAAAATATTTCTCTTCCGATCTTTTGAGTCCGGGAAGTTGATCGTGATCGCGTCTCCCGTGCCTACGCGCCAGAACTTTAGTTTCATATTATTGATCTAACGATTTAAATGATTCTCGTTCATTTGGACCGGATTGTTTGAAGGTACAAACTAACCGGTTGGATACCAAGAGAGTAATACGATCTGCCAATTTAAAACTTCCAATCTTGTATTCTTAGTAATTTCGAACATGTGTATATATTATCCGAACCAACCTTCATTAACCTATAGCGGCGGAGATCATGTTTTTTCCGCCGCTATAGGTGGAAAGCTGAAGCTGCCGAAAGGGTACGTGAGCGATCAGATCAATAACGAGCTGTCAAAATTCGAACAGGATCTCTTTCGGGCGGGGCCGGTAGGGCTGGCCCGTATTTTGGATGGACCTGGCAAAAGAGGCAGTTTGTCGCCCGGCAAACAGATCAAGAGCCGGATATCGCTTCTTAGCGGCGCGGATGGCAGAACGCACTCGCTGGGATATGCCTGGAATCAGAAAGTACACGAGATTCCCCAGGTTATGGTGCCCTTGGATGGGCAGCCCATCGCGTTCTCCTATGATGTCGATACCACTGACGGCACCCCTGCAGAAGTGATAGAAACGTTTCGGCGGGATTGTATGAGTTGGTCAACACTCCGCTGCAGAACGATCCTGTCCGTCGAAATCGACAAGAATAAGTTCCTGCTCGGCATGGCAAGGGGCGTCGAAGAGAATTACAATTGCTTTTTGGCCAAACATCCCGAAAACACTTTCGAATTGAATGCGGAAAACTTACGCAAAATTGCGGACGCTTTGCTTGGCACACAGGATCCCCGGGGTGCCACCTACACCCCAACCGTCCACAGCGAAGTAAAGTTCCATCCGGATCAGCTTCGGGTTTTCGGCAAGATCGCCTTTAATGTGCTGGCATATATCAAAGGCGAGGAATATGTGTTGTCGCCGGCCTTCGACCCCTTACGCCTATGGATCACACGGGGCGGAGAGTTTCAGGCAAGATGGCATCGAGAGATCAGTGACTATTTCCGGCAGGGTTTGCTCAAGATCCCGGAGAAAGCTCATTTTGTTATGCTCAAACCCCATAAAAAGCTGCTAATGGCAAGTGTCATCCTGTATAACAGTATGTCCGTCACGCTGGTAATGACTGACCAGCTCCCGGGGCCGATGGACCTAGACGGGATGGTGTGCGACTGGAAGAAAAACGAAGAGTTTCGTTTCCTCGAGTTGATCGCCCGAAGTACGGAAACGGTAATTGAAATGGACGAAGATGAATAGACTCGCAGAACAACGGATTATGGACGGGTTTCGACGATCATATCTGGCTTTTCCCTCCGGAAAGGTAGTCCAGGAAGAGCCACCAATGCCGGATTTTGTCCTGACAACCAATGAGGGAAAGCGTATCGGCATCGAGGTAACGGAGGTATTCCACAGTGCGGAAAAGAAACAACGCTCCGCCGTGAAAAATCAGCTGACCCAGCAAGTTATCAGCCGCCTCGAAAAACTCTTGGCGTACAAATTTACCATGAACGTATTCCCGGATGAGCGCCCCATTTGGAAGGCAAAGACAAACGAGCTTGTCGGCGAGGTCGTCAACATTTGCGTCGCGGAGTTTGGCGCGCTAGCCAACGATGCTTGGGGTGAGATTACACACATAGATGCGGATCTGAGCACCTGCCCACCAAAAGAGTTGGGCTGGATCCGTCAGCAAGGCTACCGGAATTTACCATCCGGTATCGGAAGGATCCGAATTCACCGGTATGACGGGCTTACGCATTCCTATACGAGTCAAAGTGAAGGAGGTATGGTACCCCACCTGACTATCGACGACATCGAACCGATCGTACGAAAGAAAGAGTCGAAACTGGCCGGGCAGCCGACGCTCGATGACAACTGGCTGCTGGTCCGGGAAGGCAACTATTATACCGGCACTTTTTACGAAGTGCTGATTCCCCTGCCAATATCGTCGTCTTTTGGGAGGATCTTCCTTTATCGTACAGATTCCGGAGAAGTAATCGAGCTGAAATAGCATTTTGAATATTTCTTGTCTTCTTGAGCAACCAAAACGACTTGCTTTTTTAGTAATGTCTAAGGAATAGCTGACCACCGTACTGCGAAATGTCGCGACCGCTGGGAATAGGGTAATACGAAGGATTATATTATTGATAATCAAAAAGTTGCCATACTTCAAAATCCCAGCATTCACCATTCGATGGCAACTGCCTTGGCTTATAAGAAGTCTGCTTTCCAGGTGCTGTCTTGGCTTCTCAATCCATGGCTGCCATATTTCTTACAAAGCAGGGAACAAAACCGGAGGTGCGGAAGGCTTTTGTATCCACAGCCGGTAACGTCACGGACGCCGTCTGGTGTGGGTTTAAGCGTCCAACATCAAGAATCGGCGCCGAAAACCCTCTTTCTGCTGGTGGCGGTCTCGTATAAGTCGTTCTTCAATCTCCCGGCGTATTTGATTTTTCGACTTTATAATTCTTTTGCCGGACGCGAATACCTGGGCAACCATATCTTTTACCCGCATACTAAATTTGCGCTGATCCCATAGGTCTTTTTCATATTCAGAAAAAATCCTTTCAAAAAGAAGCTCGGAATTATAGAAGTAATACCGCCAGGGGCGCTCGGATGATCCATTTAATATTTCGACAGCTTCGTTCATATTGATCCTTTGGGGTGGTTTAACGCTTAATATAAAATCGAAAAAGGATTGGAAGCTGGTCATAATATCGTCTCCAGAAAGTTCCTCCCAAGTAGCAATGCAAGCAAAGAACGGTGCAGGCTGGCTGGGCAGTATTTCCCCGATGATATAGCCGCTGTAACAAGTCGCCATCGAAAGGAAGAGATTATTGCGAAGTAAAATATTTATCTCCCGCAGTGATTTTGTCAGATCCTCCCAGGTAACTAGCTCTCCCGATTGCAGCCCTAACCCTTCCTTGCAACCATGTATTTCCAGGTGGATGAACGGAAAGTGACCACCAGACCGTACTTTAGCTATTATTGTAGCAAGCAGCGCAAGAAATTGTTGCTTATCGAAGACGTGTATTTGCTCGCATTGAACAAAGCCTATACGCATCAAGCGCCACCGCACTATATCGTTGTAAAGGTCCGAGGCGGTTTGTAGCTCATCAGCGCCTAATGAATCTACGATATAGATATAGTTAAATTCAAACTGACGAGTGGGTAAATTGCTGGCCAACTGTATAACAAAATTGATTATTGATATTGGGGATGGGTCTTTAAATACTCAATAAGGCCGTTAATCAGAGACTGCACCAAGATCCCGCCTTCGGGATGGTCTGCCGGTGTAGTTGACGGGTATGTGATGTGCAAAGGTTTCTGACGGTGGAAAATGACCGGATACCCATGCTCGGCCTTTAGCATTTCGCTGCGGGGTGTAACATGGTATTGCATATCCGGCGGGGGCGGAATTAAATGACAGCCCGCCACGTATTCTTCGCCCTTATAGGTAAATGGATATTCAAAGATAATCATTGATAATATTATTTCATAAAGATACAGAAAGGTTATTGGGTGCCTTTGGGGAGTAAAAACCGGACCTCAAGGGACTTGTAATAAAAGAGTCGGTTTATTTTCTGCTGCTATGTACAGACCCCATGGGCTATTAGGAAATACACAAGTTAATCGTATTTTTGTCTACGCATTTTCGGCAGGTTGCTATCGGAATTGCGTAAACATTAACCGTTAAACCCAGACGATTGCCCATGAAGCCCCACCTGTTTTTGAACAATCCCCGCGGCGAACAGCGGAAGTTCAACGCTCAGCGAAACTTTGAGCCGGAGGATGTGCCCGAGAAAGAACCGGCCGCCTATCGTCCTCAAAAGCGGCGCTTGTTGCAAGCTGTGGGACGGTTGAATACTGCCCGGGCAGAGCGACTGGCGGCCCGCTCCTTGGAGGTTCCCCAACACATCGAGTACATCAAGATCGATTTTTACATCGTGTTCAACGATAATGTACCTTTCAAACTCCAATCGCGGTATCTAAGCCAGTTCGGCCTAGTGCCGGTGTCGCTCTACAACTTTAATCAATCTGTGTTGTTCGCGCTCCGAGACGAAGAAAAGTTTAACGCCTTCCTAGAGCTCTTGCGGCAATTTTATCAAAGCAGAGATAATGTATCGCCTACTAATACGCCCTACGCGATCACGACCCTCATCGACAATTTTGAATTTTTAGCGAGCGGATCGATCATCGAAGGCGCACCGGGGGAAGAAGTAATCCTCAGCCTGGTCAAGCCAGCGGACCCGATCCGGGCACTTTTTAGGGCGATCTACAATGCGTTGATCGAATACGTCGGTGATCTGCCGAACGCTGAGGTGTATACTGATGATCTCAGCACGGTAGCGATCACCAATATCAGCCCTGAAGCCATTGCCCTGATCGCGGACAATTTTGACATTATTTACCGGATACAAAGCCTGCGCGTACCGGCTATCGCGCCCGATCGGTCCGGTAGTCCGCAGTTAACCTGGAACCTCGCGATAGAGGCTCCACCGGATGAAGCTGTCTTTATCGGGGTCCTGGATAACGGGGTCCGTCCCATCGATCCGTTGCGGAATATCCTGGTCGATATGCGACTTGACCTGACCAATCCCGGACGGCCGAATGCGATGCGGGCCAGTCACCCGCATGGCACCGTTGTCGCGAGCCTCGCCGCTACCGGGCTGAGCTTTTTCCAGACCGATGAACATGTCCTTACGGCCGATGCCTATATCGTCCCGATGAAAATTCTGGACTTCGATGCCGGCTATTTCAATATCTACCAGATCTGTGAGCTGATCCGGCGCGCGGCGGCCAGGGGCGTCCGCATCTTTAATCTATCGGTCTGTGGCACCGGTAAGCTGTACAACGCCGCCGTATCTGAATATGCGTACCTGTTGGATCAACTGACCTGGGAGCTCGATATCCTGATCTTTATCGCTACGGGTAACCTGTCCATTGAAGACATCGAGGAAATGGAACGGCACCGTGGCACGGCGGATGGTGGCCTGCATGACTATCCCAATCATTTTTACAACCCCAACAAAAATTCCCCGCAACACGTTTGCGAGGCGACCAATATTTGCATTCCGGCGGAAAGCCACAACAACTGCACAGTTGGAGCTATCGCGGACAATCTCGTACCGCGATCCCCTACGGGTTTGACGCCGTTCAAGGAGTTGCCGGCCTACTACACCCGGAAGTGGCACCTGGATTACGGTCAAAAGGTAAACGGAACCGATTTTTCACCCAAGCAGACCAACTCCAACCTTAACAAGCCAGATATCGTCATGCCGGGTGGCGACCTTCTCGCGGCGCGATCGAAAATGCAAGTGCTGGGTTTTGGTGACCTGGGAACCGATTTTTTCGAGCTGGATTCCGGCACCAGCTATGCAGCACCGCTGGCGGCGAACCTGGCCGCGAAGATTGTGCGGTTATACCCCGCGCTTAATATGCAGTCGGTGAAGGCGCTGCTGCTCAACAGTGCTCAGCAGCCGTTAAGTTCCGAGTTTTTGAACGAGCTGGTAGAGGAGATTAAAGAAGAAATGGCCCAGGAACGATTTCATCGTACGTTTGCTGCGCTTACGAAGGGTCAAAAAATGCAGATCAGCGGGCGGTTAAGCAGCGACAGGCTTTACGCAAAACTGGTCGGCTATGGCTTACCCGATCCGGAAAAAGCGCTCTATTCCGACAGCAAGACCGTCACCATGCTGATCCAGGACAGCATCGCTGTGGATAGCCATAAGGTCATCAATTTGAATCTGCCACGCTATTTGCTTCGGTATAGCAGATCATCTTATATCCTTCGGTTGAAAGCGACCTTGTGTTACAAATTTCCTCCTGTTTGGAATAACCAGCTTGGGTACAATCCTCTGCACATCAGCTTTAATTTTGTCCGGAGTTTGGAAAAAGACGACCCGGTGAAAACAGCTGACATCATAGCCGACCGGGACCATCGGTTCAATCAGGACCTGACCGCGGACGCGGTGTCGCCCGCAGAGGCGGCCAGAGCCAAACAAGAGGCATATGGGATCAAGAAAAAGCTGGAAAGCTGGTCGGAGGATTTCTTCCCCCCGGCAACCAAGCCATTTGGTAACACCCAGCAGCTCACGCTCAACATCAATACCGACGAGATCCGAAAGGTTGGCCGCCAGATCTCGATCGCCATTCGCTGTACGTGCAAAAAGGAGATCGAACGAGAAGTGCTGGAAATGCTGCTCCAATCCCCTCACGCCTTTTCGATCGCGCTGAACATAGAGGAAAAGGCCAATGATGAATTGGGAAAGTACGATCTCTATGACGAGCTGGAAGCGATCAACGACCTTGATGCGATAGGGGAGCTTGAGGCAGAGGGAGATTTGGAGGTTGGAGACGAGGAGGAATAGCGGATGGTCAGGCGGACTTCTTTTGCCCCAGCTTTTCCTTTTTCAGTAGGGACAACCAAAGGGCCGTGCTGATCTTGGGCATATTGGTACCGTCTTTCTTCTGGAAGATGCTGCGTTTCATCGCGGTGACCAATGTGCGTTGGATGGAGTAATACGACAGCCCTTTACAGGCGCTGATCAGGCTTGTTTGGGTCACTTCTTTATCAAAGGCGATGGCATTGCTTTTTACGGTCTTGGCGATGATCTCCTTGATATGCGCCGGATCAGGCAGATCGAATTTCAGCTTGAGATCGAATCGGCGGAGCAATGCATCGTCGATCATGTCAATCTGGTTGGTGGCGGCGATGACAATGCTTTGCTGCGGCAGGTAATCAAAAAGCTGCAGGATGGTGTTGACCACGCGTTTCATCTCTCCGTGGTCCTGGCCATAATCGCGGACCTTTCCAATGCTATCGAATTCGTCGACGAAAATAATGCATTCCTCGCGGGCGGCCTGCCGGAATATTTTTGCCAGGTTCTTGCTTGTCTCACCAAGTTTAGAGGAGACAATGGCCCCGAGGTTGACGACTACCATCATCTTTTTGAGCTCACCCGCCAAGACGTACGCGGCAAGGGTCTTTCCGCAGCCGGAAGGTCCATAGAAGATTAGCTTGTTAGAAATCGGGAGCTCATATTGTTGCAAGATGTCCAATGAGGCATGTTCCTGTATAAAATAAGTAAGTTCACTTTTAATTTCCGCGGAACAGACTAGGTTGTCGAACCGGTAGTCGGACGTCAACTTATCAATAATGAGTTCACCTACTTCCCTGTCCTGCTCACGGAGCACGTACTGCGGGGAACCGACCTTGACCATGCCGGTATTTTGATGATCCCGCAAGGCATCCCGTAACAACGATTGGAGCTGAATGGCGAAATTGACCTTCTTGTGCGTCTTGAAGTGCTCGATCAGGACATTGAGCGCCCTATACAGGTTATCCTGATCGTTTTCCAAACCGTATTTGGCAATCTCTTTAATGAGCTCTGATGGTACCATGTCGCAGCGGAGTCGAGTGATTATGTAACGAAAATAACAAACAAATCGAAGATTCCGCAGGAAAACAAAAAGCGTTCTACAGATGGCCGAAGCGTCCTCACCTCCTGCATATCACCTTCGCCCGGTTTGCCTTAAGCATCAACCTTAGAAGGACTAGATAAATCTGGCCGGCCCACATTTTCAAATTGAGTCAATTGAATGGCCATTTGTCGTTTTTGGAAATCTGCAGCCGCGTCAGTATAATGATTTTGGGTATTGAGGTTCTCATGACCCAAAAATTCTTTAATAAAGTGGGGTGTAGCACCGCCTGCCAAAACCTGGTTGACGGCTGCCTTTCTGGCAAGACCTGTCGTAGCAATGGGTGGTATTCCGAGTTCTTTGCATACACGCTTCATTCGGGCATTAATGCGCTTTATCACCCGTTTTATTGTATGATGAATTTCGACGGCATTCATTTCCTTGTTGAGTATAGGGAAAATATAATTATCGGGAGACTTGTCTTTAGTTCCCAGATAATTAAGGATATCCCGCAGGTCATCAGAGATAAATACATCAATTGACTCTTGCTCTCCTTTTGCGGTCAGCTCTGTTTTTGCGCGTTCAAAAACGATATAGTTGCTCTGACAGCAATCCCATGTCAGAAGTAGTGCGTCTTTCATGTTCATGCCATTTCCCAAATAAAGAAATTTCCAGTAGGCAACAGCCTCCTGTAGGCCATCATCCTCCGTCTGGTAGAAATAGAGGCCTGCTAGTTGCTGCGGCGTTAAAAACTTTTTTCTTTTGGCAGGCCTGGCAATGACGTATTTATATCTACCAAACGGATAATACTTTTTCTTGTCGATTATTCCTTTAGCATCCGCATAGTTGAACATTGCCCTTAAAGTCCGGAGATTTATCCCTACATAGGATCGGGAATTGCCCTTTTCTTTCTGCGATCGCTCATACTGTTTTATAACAGACACATTAATCTCGCCAAATCGCTTCAATCCCCAATAGGATTTTAACGAATAGTACGCCGCCTGGTATACTTGGGCGGTCCCGACGCTGCCTTCCTGGAGCAGGTCTTTAATTTTCATTACAAATACATCCAGGATGGAGCCTTTTCCGAGATCTTCGTCCTTTAGTATGTATACTTTTTCCAAAAAGGGGGTGAAATCGAAGTTGTCCGCCGGAGCCGATCCTCCTTTATTTGTTCGCTTACGCGCCCTTATTAATGGGTTGCCCTCTATAAACAGCTGTTCAAACCGATTGAACGAGAATATCTCCAGACTTCGCGCAAACTCTCGGGCTTTGTCCTCCAACTCCTGGAGCCTATCTCTCTTCTCCCGGAGACTGGCGCTAATGTGCGGCTGTTTCAGCTTCTGCCACTCCTCCAATGTCATGTCATAAATGGTACCATAGGTGTTTGGAACATCATTGTAGTCGACATACAACTTGACTGGATAGGTTCCATTCCTGATTTTTAGTCTCCGGGTGTCGAGGTCGACTGTGAATTTTGGCATTGTCATATTTGAACGTTTTGTGATATTTACGAAATCACCCCCACAAGGATTTGCTGGAAATTTGCTGGAAACCAGCAGTTAATTGAGGTTTCTCAACGTCCAAATAAAGATACCGAACAACGTTTTAACTATTTGAAATCAAGTAGTTAAGTTAAATAAGGTTAAATAAGATTCAACTAGATAAAGCTGAAAGAAAAACTTAGGATCCGTTTTAACTTTCCTGAATCTAGTCGTACCAAATCTTAACTTCGCTTGCTACTCAGGGGATTGGGATTTAGAGCGGTGGGAATCTGATGTAGAGGAGGAAAAATTGCTGGAAATTTGCTGGCAATTCGATAGATGTTTTGAGATGATCATTTGCGGGCGTGGCGAAATTGGCAGACGCAACAGATTTAGGATCTGTCGCCGCGAGGCGTGTAGGTTCGACCCCTATCGCCCGCACTGAGCTAAAAGGTCCACTTGGTGGGCCTTTTTTCTTTTTAACCTTATCAACAGAGTAATACCAAGACATTCATTATCAATTACCTGCAGTATAGGCAACTCGTACGGAGGTCAATTTTTAGGCATCGCGTTCTTGTTTCATGGCAGGGAGCGCAGTTTGTTTTCATTTCCGGTTAGCATTTTTTGAGTGATGTGAAGGATCAGGTAACGCATTCCGACCTAGCTGATCCCTAAACGGACCAGACCCTGGGACTGGTGCTTTTTCAATGGGCCATCTACTTAAGCCTGGCCATAGGTCTGGCGAGCCTTAGACGCTATGTACGGAGCGAAAATATGCTGGCTTATTCTCCATCAAGCCGTGATCTGTTATTGTGGTCTGTAAATCAATCGAATATGGAATAGGCAAAATTTCACAAATAATACGGCAAAATTGCCTATATTTGTCGAAAGGTCAAATCATGGAAAAGGTTAAAACACCGGTTAAAAAGGCACCTAAAAAGACGGCGGCACCTCACACTCGTCAGCCCCGCCCCTCGTCCGGACACTCCAAATGGACATTGGAAGGGTTGAAAGATGCTGAGGTTCTCCATTATATGGAAGCGAACACAGTGGATGCCAGTTTTATTGACGCCATCAAAAAAATGACCCGCTATAAAGAGTCTAAAATAGCCGGTTGGTTGCGCATCAGCGAGCGAACAATGCGGACTTATCAGTCAGAAAATAAAGTGCTCGAAAAGGGATTGAGCGAGCAGGTAGTCATGCTCCGGACGGTTATGGAAAAGGGCAAAGCCGTTTTCGGTGAAAGTGATGCCTTTGACAAATGGTTGGACATGGAGAATTTCTTCTTCGATGGCAAGAAGCCCAGTAGCTATCTGGATACGACCAGCGGACTCAGATATATCTTTGACCGTTTGACTGCCATGGAGTACGGCGATAACGTTTAAACAATGGAACTTTTTCGTATCTCACAGGCTGCCTATGCCGGAACGCTGACGGCCTCTGGTCGCCCTAACCGGTGGAATAATGACGGGCAATACGTGATATATGCTGGATCTTCAAGATCACTGTCGACCCTGGAATTGGTTGTACATAGGAATGCCATCAAGCCAGCCCCACCCGGGAAGGTGATGGTGATATCTGTGGCTGATGACGACCAGATGGTCAGTCAAATTCGGTTGAAGGATCTTCCGACAAACTGGCGAACCATTGCTGCCTATCCGGTACTCCAGCAAATTGGATCGGATTGGTACACTAAAAACGAGACCCTCCTCCTCAAAGTTCCTTCTGCAGTGATCATCCAGGAGTACAACTATCTGATCAATACCAAGCATCCGGACTTCGCGGCGAAGGTGTCGCTTGTGCGGACTGAAGATTATTTCTGGGACGACCGGTTGCTGGATGATAAATAACAAACCACATCAAAATTAGTCGAAACAACTTTGCCTATTGTTCACCTTTTTCTCCCGTGCCGATATGCTCCTGACATAAAAGCCCACAAGCTCAGGGCACCTCCGGTTGGGAGTATTGTTAGTGTAGCTTATCTTTACGCTTATGGAACCACGAACAATTGCTGACGAGTATTTTGAGTCCAGGCCATCGCTTTGGGTGGCTATCCAAGCATTCGACAAGAAGAGGAGCTTATCGCTTCTTCGCCATCTTCAAAAAGAAGAAGACGCGATTACCTTTTTTAGTACACTGGCGGAAGTTCAGGTCGGCTTGTTCTTTGACTCATTGTGCAGCGAACTCCGCTATAATTATCCGTTGGACGGAAAGCGGCCCGACTGGATGCTCAAGTTAAACGGGCAATCTATTCTTTGTGAAGTACTGCGCCTCAATACGCCGGAAGAGGAATGCAGGGCAGAGATCGAGCGGAGTCGGGAAATGAGAAGATACCAGATCGCCAACCCCGGTGTACCCGTTGTTGACTACGGGGGATCGAAGGTCATCGATACCGCTTATTTGTGCGGAGCACAATGGAAACTTCAACTAAAAGAGGAGAAATATCGAACGATAATTGAGAGTCACCAGCTCCCTTATATCATTTGTGTTAATCCATCGATACAGACTTTTATTAACCATGTAGATCTCAATGATTTCCTGATGGGCCGGCGTGGGTTCTTTGCCACCGATGAATACTTCGGCCGGCATGTCAGCGGGGTTCTGCTGCAAGGCTTTTTTGCCGGGCAATGGGTCTATTTTTCCAATGAAAGGGCAAAATATCCTTTGACAGAGGAAAATGAACGGGTGATGCAGGAATGGAAGCTATGAAAGTATTTACCATCACCGACACGATTGCCGTTCTGCGCGGTGAGAAGACGGCGGAGCCGAAGTTCCGAAGGGCCATTTCTGCCCGTATCATTCAAGAGTTTGGAAAGGGGCCGTACCTGCCGGCCAAACAGAAGGAAGTCTTCACCTTTTGTCAGCTATACTTTATTACAGAATTCGAAAAGACCTGCGAGAGGGAGACATCTTTAACGTTCTACCGGGAAATCTTCCTATTGCATGAGCAGGCGACCGACTTACGCAGATCAGTGCATTACCACCAACTCCCGGACGGAATCGATAAACAATATATTTCCATTTATCGCCGGGTGTTGAAAATGATCCTTGAAAAAGGGTGCGACATCGATATGCAACGGGGGGAGAAAAGAGATCCCAATTTTATCCGTCGCATTCAGCCTGTCCTGAATGACTTGTTGTATCTAGGCCAGATGATCTACCATTTTACGGAATCGTTCGCGGAGTATTCGATGGTGGAAGGTATCTCGCAATTGACTTTCGATAAGCAAGACCTTTACCAACTGGTGCGAGAGCCTTACCTGGATCATGTATTCCATCATATCTCCCAGGATTTGGGCAGGAAGAGTGAAGAATATGTGATTGATCCAACTGGGTCCGAAGACTTTAAGGCGGCAGTAGAAGCCGCATTCGGCTTTGATTATGATAAGATCGGGCTATTGATAGCTGCCCTTTATGACAAGTTTGAGTTGGAGCCGCCTGACTGTATCCTGGCGGACAAACCGAATTTTCTCCTTGACGCTGCGAATATATGCGAAGGATCGCGCGAGTCACTGGCCCTATTCTTTTCGGGGCTTATATTGAGCCGAGCCAATAAAATGCCCTTATCCGAGCTGGTCAAAAAGCCGTACGCGATGAATCGCTTCTTGTACCGGCCGTATCTGGAATGGAGGATCAATGGCGCCTCCTATTTGATCTGCGGAGTTTATAGTCTGGATGAGGCCAGCAACAGCCTTATCCTAAATGCGATCCCCTGGGGCAAGTATCCCGACGAGTGGAGCAAAGCGCCGGGCTTGGAAGGATATGTGCATCGCAAACGAGAGGAGCACGACGACTGGCTAGATGACCAGGTAGAAAAAATAATCGGCGAATGTGGTTTGCGGTATGATCGTAATGTTGAAAAAATACATGCGAAGGGGCGATCTTTCCGTCTTCTTGAAAAACACCTGGGTGAAATTGACTTTTTGGTTATGAGTCCCGCCACGAAAAAACTGCTGGTCACCGAATGCAAGCACCTGCTGGGCCGGTATGATATGGTCAGTTGGAAACAGGATTACGATCATTTTACCGGGAGTGGATCAAAGGTAGGCTACAATACCAAGCTCGCCGCCAAAGTTAAGTGGATCGCCGAGCATAGAGTGGAGGTGGAGGAGCATTTCCGGATAAAATACAAAGATGCATCCATTAGCCTGGAGGGTTACCAAGTGGAAGGAGTGTTCGTGATAAATACACCGAGCTTTTACATGTATAACGCGCTGTATCGTATTTATACCTATCATCAATTCGAAGCGGTGATCACCGGAACGCATAGAGATCCTATTTACACACTGCTATATGAAACGGAGGACACTATATCAAACTATTGGGTGAAATATCCCTATTTTGCCAAACGGGACATAGTCTTTTTCGATCCGGAGGACGATGAGCATGGTGAAGTGGATAAATATGGCTTCCCAATCACTAAACCCGACGGCAACGCGTAGGTGCCGTCCGGAATGACAAAGGACGAAATGGGGAGTGAGTGGAGAACAAGGGATAGAGGAGAAAATCGACCATTTGTCTTCGTGCCTTTGTACTTTTGTGCAAACCTTATTGGTATGAAACTCCGCGAACTCTTGACGGAATGGCACGAAAAAGCTTCGTTGAACTTTGCCTCCCGTTTTTTACTGAAAAAACTGTATGAGCAATCGAAGTTGGATTTTGTACGGGATACGCTCATGACGTCGTTCCCGGTAAAGTATTTCCAGGTCCTGCCTGGACAGCGGATCGCTCCGAGCAAGATCAACTGGATCCGATCGCTGCTCCTGGTACCGGACCGACTATCCGCCGTAAAGGCACTGTATGAGATCGCATTGTTGCTCAAGTATTGTCAATCTTCTCCCGGACTTTGGGCAACATTTAAGGAGCTTCAGCAGAATCCTATCAACCTACGATCTTTCTTTTTCGAACTATTCATCTTTAAGACTTTTGATGACGCCGGGATAGCCACCGTGAAAAAGCCCCTGTCAGGAAAGCAGGAACTTGAAGGGTACTGCACGGTGAGAGGACAGGAATTCCTCTTCGAGTGCAAATTACCGTATATCCCAAGCCTCGATGAGTTATTTCTGATCCAACAGCTAATGGGTACCTTCCACCAGCATGGATTTCAAAAAAGCCCACTCAATGGATATATCGCTCAAATTCAATTCACCCGACCAGTGACCGATGGGCATCGGGAAGAACTGGAGAAAAAGATCAGGAGATTCTACAACGATCTTCGCCATGGCATGCTTATGGAGGTGGACTATTCGGATCCAGGGGGAGCAGGCCTGTTTCATGCGAAGAGCTATTCTAAAGAACGGCTGGAGGCGATAGAGAAGGAAAATAAAGCAGAGATCATTTATTACATGGCGCCGACGGGGGAAGTGGGCAAGAACGGGGAAGTGCAAATGGAAGGGAAGATGATTGGTAAGTGGAACATATTGCATGACAAGTTGTATAAGAAGCTGGAAACGATTCTCAAGGCGGAGAAAAGACAACATCCGCCGGAGCAATTTCCCTATAAGATCGTCTTCGTCGGGAGTGAAAGTTTCCCGGAATTTCAATTCGGGCTGTTCCAACACGAGAATATGTACGACCTGGACCGCATTGTCACTCTATGCAATAAGCTTAGCCTAAGTAGTCTCGTCTGCTTCATTCGGAAATACTATCAACAGAACCAGCCTTATATTCTAGTGGATGTCATCGCTCCAACTGAATTGCTGGATGTGGCACAAGTAATAAAACACATATTTGGCTCTCTTACTGCTTAGCTTTGCCAGACCGATAAGTGGTGCTGTGATATGAAATTACCAAGCCTTCTTTAAGATGATGGTCATGCGATTTCGTAGACTGACTTAACTAATTGCCTTTTTTGAATTGCTGCTTTTCTACCTTCTTGCCGGAGTACAAATCCCTGTCTCCGTTATTAAACCAAAAACGGAGAATATTGGTATTGCTATCTGGGAATGGTTCTATTTTGAAAATGTATTCGGTGTGTTCTTCGTCAAAAGGTGCGATTAAGCCGTCAATCGCCGACGCGTCTCCCAATACGATGTAGCCAGTGTCCTTGATATTGGGCACCCTTCCTATCTTCTCATCGATGAATGGCAAGACTGTGCCTAGCTGAAGCCCGACCCTGTAAATGAATGGACTGCAAATCTCATAGTATATCGTACCATTATGGTCATGTATATGACGCCAAATATGATTGTTCTGAATTGTAGTTGTATCTATTAGTTGTTTAAGGGTCGCAGTCCTGTTTGCCGTATTTTCACGGTAGACGGTGATGGGGACAATTTCGTTAGTGACATCAACGATTAAATGCATTGTACCATTGTTGGCCATGGCAATCATTTTCAGATCGTTGGGTTTGCTGATAATATCAAGGCTGGTGAAATAAGCATAGCAAATATTATCAAGCATTTTGGTTCCCTGGTAATTCCACAAAGAACCCCGATAATTCGCTGATTGGAGGATGAGGTCCTTCGTTGCTGGAAGCGTGTGGTGATAGAGATAGATGTGTGGTATGCCATCGATGACTTTTCCGGTACCTGTGCTATAGTCCATCAAATTGTCCGGGCCGAATACCCGGCATTTAAAGAGGTTTGAGTGGTCCGCCAAATTTGAGATGTGCCATTCATTGGAAATCGTAAGCTGCAATGTGTGTCCAAAAGCAATATCTACATAGACATTTCCATAGATTTCATCATCCGAAAACTTGTTGAGAATATTCGGCATAAACGAATAGAACTGAAACCAGGCGAACTCTGTAGCGTTGGTCATTATATAGATTAGGTCTGGCACAATTACAGATTGCCCAATTGCGTGGACAAGTTTGCATTTAAAAAAGCCGAAGAACTCTTTATCGCCTATCGGCTTTGTTCCCCGCAAGGTGTTGTAGTGATTGTCTAGCGGATCTTCCACCCTGTCAAAGTGAGTGTTAGGAGTCATGGGATAATTGTTGCTCTTTACGAGAGGTTCGCTGTTCAAAAGCCTAATTTAAGGTTTTTACATCGATGTTAGGGATTTATCCCAGGGCTCAACGCCTTGATTTTGGTTTGGTTTTGTGTTGCGCTGGCCGTTGGACTATGAACTGGTTAATCATTTAGACTTTACTGGGGGTATGAAAAGCCATGATAGTTAGCCGAATTTCTCTGGCGGGATCATTAGGAAGATGGAATGAATATTCCAGCCAGTTTTTGGCTCGCTGATGATTTATGCGTAAGTACTGTGGATGCGACGGAATACCCTCTTTTATTGTATTGAGTACCGGCATGAATTCCTTATTCTTCACGAAGAGCACTAGGGCTACCTTTGAATCCCGCCAGGTTAGATAACCAAGCAACTGGTCGATGGTTTCGTGAAATGCTTTCATTCCGTGCCAAAATTTGCATTCTGCAATGAAAACGACCTCACTATTGTAGCGAAGTTGTATGTCCGTTTTTCCTGCCTTATTGAAAGTCTCTCCGGTGGCTGAACCCATTTCAAAGTGGGGGTCGAGTACAAACAAAATATGGTCTCGAAGACTTTCCTCATCTTTCCCTTCGTAAACTGACGGCATTCGTTCGAAATTCCTGCCCATATCGTCTATCAGTTTGAGAATTTCCAAATAGATGGAATAATCCATGGTTGGGTCTGGGGAATAGGGAATGTCAGAGAATTCTGGTTTCGCAACAAGAATCTTTTTTCTAAGCTTAGGGTCAGGGATGTTGAATGTTTTAGGTGTGTTTTGATTTTGGTGAATGGGAATGTTGAAAGATGCAAGGTAATTGGAGTTGCGGAGTACCTGGTCTTTTCTGAGTGTGATTTCCTTGAGCGCAACTGCCGCTAAAGTTGCATTGAATTGAGCATAGGTTTGGTAAAGTTGGTTGAAGGCGTTAGTCAAATATGAAAGATCTTGATCGAATTGCGACCGAATACGTTCTGGTTTTGTGTAAAAGTCGATGTATTCCAAGCAAATCTCTGAAGTACACAGTATTGGTTTTACCGAGGTGCCCGGATGAAGAAATTTAAAAAAATTACTATCACCTGATTTGAAAGGCAAATGGAACGTAATGACCGGTTTCTTCACAGTCGGATTCATGACACTAAACTCGGGTGGGAAATGGTCTCGAGGAATGGCCTCGTCACGATGGGAAATAGTCACTTGGTCAGGTGACAGTTCTGCAGGTGATACCATATATCCATCTGCAAGGAATCGGGCATAGGTGTCTCCGTTGACGTTGAGAATTTCATTGTCGGACTTGGCCTTAATGTCATTGGCCAACTGAATTCGAATTTGACCAAAATATTCATGAATTGACGCTGGCGAGCTAGACAATTGGGTTGTTTTTTCGAGCATGACAGCTTTTAACGTAAAGATACGCGTTTTGAAGCCCGTTGGCGTTTACAACATTCCCGTAGCTAAGGCAATATCGATAAGTTCTTTACACTTTTGAATAGCGAAGCCGTAAATGACCTTCGTGCCAACCATAACGGCGCATGCGAGAGCAACAAGTCTGCCTTGGGAGTCCAGGATAGGTGCACCGCTGCTTCCCTCATAGTCCTCTTTGGACTTAATTACATCAGGGGCCGTAAAAATATAGAAGTCGCCCACTTTGTGACTATACCCAAGACTATGTTTCAGGGTAGGAGTTATCTTAAGAGTTATATCGTTATCATCGTACGACTGCTGGATTTTTCCGTAGAAACCATATCTTTCACTTTGTTCTGGCACAACAGTATCATCCATATACAACGGCAGTTTAGTTCCAGCCTCGACTTTGAAAGCGATAAAATCTAGTTCAGGCTGTAGAAGCTCGATCGGAGGAATTATTTCCGCAAAAGCAATATCAAGGTGAGTCTTTTTCTTTTTATCGAACGAAATTGCCTTCTCCAAAGCTTCAATCATCTTGATCAATTCGTGAGGCTTAGTCGCTGATTTCACCTTAAGTAAATCGAAGGTACAAATGCCTCCGACCGGCTTTATCAAAGGCATCCCATCCGAAGTTGGCAAATTCGTTTCAAGAAATGTAGTCAGCCCGTAGATATCGGTCACATGTCGTACGGAAACAAAGAACAGCCTGTCCAAATATACCAGCATACAAGCAGAGCCGAATGCAACTGGCTTTGGATATGTAGGATCGGCCAGGAATACCTGTATCGATGATCTTACCATTAGTTCTACGTCTGTCATTATTTATTACTTCCCGATAAAATTGAAATTAACGCCGCCAGGCCGACGATTATTAAGCCAGCGGCAACAGCATTTTCGACTTCTTTGCTAACTTTTGCATTTGGAATTGTTGCCGGCAAAGGCCTTGTCGGAATGCTGAATAACTGGCTAATTGCCATTCGTGGATTAAATCTATTGAAACGGATGAACTTTATTGCCTGCGGATCTTGGACGTAAACATTATCTTCTATTAAAAGAATGGACTGTTTGTTTAGGTTAGTAGCGACATGCCATTGTTGGATCACTTCGTTAATTGTTTCACTATTGTTGGTGATAATTCCGATAAAGAAATCTGACTCGGAGATTTTGTAGTTATTGTATAAACCGTTATTGCTAAAGTCTGAGGAATCAACGCTGAATCCGTTCTCCCTCAGTTGTTCAAACAACAGCGTGATTACATATAGTTCGCTATCCTGAAAAGAATATGAAACAAATACTTTCATTTGCCAATAGTTTTGTTCAATTGTTCTTGAAATTCAGCAACCTTGGCCGCGTATTCTTCCTTTAATTTACTTTGAATATATTTTTCATTATACCAATCAAAGAAAAATCCTTTCAACAATATTTCGCGCTCAATAATTTTGTGCCAAAACATCATTCCTTCCCAAACTTCAAAAACTGCATTTGCCCCATTTGCCGAACTTAATTCACGGAATCTTTCTTTCAGATTATTTGTTACGTTGCCCTTGCATACTAGCAGATAACCGTCGGCTTCTTTCGCCTTTAAAAGCGAAACGATATTGTTCGTGTCAAGGTCCCTAATGCCCAAACTCCTGTTTTCATTCCAGCATTTACACTCAATAAGCCATCTTTGTTTATGCTTATGGATTGGATCTAAGTAGTAGAAAGTTACTATGACGTCAATGCCACGGTCTGGCCCTACACCATTACAATCGACGTCAATATCGGCAATATGATATTGAGCCCGTTCTCCTTTAAGGCTTCGGAAGTATTCTGCAACCAATTGCTGAAATTGGTACCCATCGGTGATTCCGTATAATGGAATGTCCAAGCTTGACATTTAATTGAGCTAAAATAATGAAACCCTGAAGAAGAAATTGCTAATGTCTTTTCCCGTTCTTGAAGGTATTCTAAAAGATGTTATAAATCAATTAAATAGCGAGTTTTTGCAACAGATAATCCCTGGCCTTTTTTATTAATTTAAGAACTGGTATCACTAGCGGGTACTTCTGTGCTTTCAGTTTGAGCTGTCGCTGCCGGAGATGGAATGGGTGATGGGATCAACCGGCGCCATTGATCCGGAAAGATGTCGTTGTGGTGACAGAAGGCTGCCAAAAATTTTAGAAAAGGAAATCCAACGATGTCTGTCTTAAATGGCAATTCCTGTTCATGTAAGGATCGGACATATTGAGCAAAGGCGGTCAGGTCTTCCTCCAGGGGAATACTGGTCGCAGGATATACCAGTTCATTTATGTTGCCTTGGAAGTATCTGTATTCAATATCGTCTTTCGAGGGTATCGGGTAGGCTGTCTGCAGATCAACCTTGCCGGAAAGATATCCGCGGGCTGTTGTGTAAAGAGTAGGGGCGTCTGCCAATATTAACATCTCCAAAAAGATAGTGAGCAGAAAGGAGGCGTCGTCCTGGTAGTCGAACGACCGTTCCAGCATCGCAGAAGATTCAATAAGCGCGGTCAGATTATTGTTGAATTCCGGGAACCGGCCTTTGTATTCGCGCAGGCGAATGATGTTTCTAAAGAGGCGTTCCAGATAGTCTCTTAGGAAAGCGCGGTCCCCGTCGGTGCAGTTAGGCGAATCCACTAAAAACAAGACCACCATCAATACGGATAGCGAATGACGGTCGAGCAGCGGCCGGGCGCATCCGTCATTGTTCCGGAGAATTTGGAAAAGCTGAGCTTTCTGAAGTCGTTCAAGGCGGGCCAGCTTGGGTAAAGGAGCGGTACCGTCAAATTTAGGGAAGTAACGACGCAGGTGATAAAAATAAATGAGCTCAGCTATGTAGTCCATGGCCCGCAGCGGGTAGCCGACTGTCTCAAAAGCGCCTCCGGTTTCGGAGGCCAGACCATCGATCAGCAGGGCTGCAGGGAGGGTTTTTAGGAAGTAGGCGTTTAGTATCTGGTGTTGCAACTGCAGGAGCTTGCGAAACTCCCGAAGAACAGGCCCCTTGGTCTCCAGGGTATGCCGAAGGATCCAGGACCAGGTCTGAAGTACCATATAGTGGATGCCATTTTTGGCATGGGTGAGATTGTTGTTTTTCTGACTGTAATGAAAAAGGATGGCGCCCAGCAGGTTGAGGGTGGCGAACATTTTGGTGAAGCTTCTCGATCGCACGTCGGCTTTATTTAAAAGGACGGCTTCGATAAGGGCCTCCAGGTCAGCCAGGTCATATTCAGGAACGTCGAGCAGGACCAGCACTTTCTTTAAAAGACCGATAGATATATCATCGGTTAGCAGGTATTCACCAAAGAGGTGCTCGCTAAATAATTCGGTTAGTTTCTCGATCCCCCAGCGTTCGACCATATTTTCAGGAAAATTTTTCCTGACAAATTCGTCCAAAATAGGCTGTGTGTTCCGTTTGACAATTCCATTATGGACAAGGACGATCTTTGCGGGCAGGCCGTTGAACTCAGGGATCGTTTGGTCAGAGTGCTCCTTGTCCAAAGCCGCCAGGAGGGATTCCCGGATGCCGTCCGTTTTATAAAATACCGAATCGTCGATATCTTTGTCGGCATGTCCCTTGAGTTCGAAATAGAACCGCTTCTTAATACCATCCCGGTCCCGCCCGATGGCGATCACGTCCTTCCCGAATTGCGGCTGACCCTTTGAGTCCCGTGGCGTTGCGACTACCGTAAAGCCCAATACGGTAAGCAAGTTGGGAAAGATTCGATCGAGCTCGCCGTCTTCTTTCAAGCTCTCGAGGTATTCCTGTACTAGTATGTTTTCTGTGCCCATAAATTAAAATCGGTTTGCCAGTCGGCGGAAAAAATGTCAAAGTATTGTTCATCCATCGCCTCGGGATGAAGGAACAGCATTCGTGAGATCGATACCTCCAGGTGAATACTGTTAAGAGGTAGAACCTTATCGCTGCCGTGCGGCTTCCACCCTCCACCACGGTTAATGGGAACTGTTTTCGATATAGCGGCTATGCCCAGATGGGATTGCTGGGCCAATCGAAGGGCATTTCTTGATCTTTTATTATAAGCCTGCATGTAGGTGCGCCAGTCTTTCGGCCAGGTCTGGCGCGGGTCTAGCTCAGGGATGGCTATTTTCTTTTCGGTTTCAGCCAGAAATTTGTCATTCGTCGACCGTAGCAAGTCGATGATCGCGCTGCAGTCCGGCAAATCAGGGGCCAGCAGGCTTTCAATCTCCTCCGCCACCTGATTGCGAAAGCTGTAGGTGAGATCAACCAGCCGTTGTTGGACGAATGTGCGAACTGAAGGATATGGTGACCGAAGCAAGGAGACAATCGGGGCAATGGTTTGGTCAACCTCCCGAAACGGGTGCAGCACAGTGAAAACGAGCTTAGTCTGCTCAAGCTCGCTTAGAGTAAGAATATCGAAGGAAAAAGAGGCCCGGCGCCCATGGTCAAAACGGCTATAAAAGAGATGGTGCCCGGCCCGGCGGACACGGCCCCGGTCGTCAGTCATCAGCTTAACCAGCGCCTGATCCAGCGCTGCAGGATGCTCCCCCTGGATACTGGAAAGGCTTCTATCGAATTCATTGGGGATGGTCCAGGCCTCGATCCCGCTGGCGTACGCGGCCATAAAGGCGCCGAACTTATCGGCAATGGGATTCCGGACGAAAATGTCGTCGATCCAGGGAAGGTACATGGGCTCAAGCCGGCCTTCGGTGGCGAGCGCAATGATCTCTTCCAGCCAGAAGGCTAGGTTATCTTTAAGGTCTCTTATTGCGACAATGCTTGCAACTACCAGGTGCTTGTCACTGCTTTTGAGCGCTTCGCGCAGCTGCCGTTCGCAGGTGCTGATGATAACCGTCTCGGTCGGATCGGCCTCATTTAGCAGGTGGACGTATACCGGAGGCAACTGATAGCCGTCGTCAGTTGAAAAGGACGCGGCGGCCATCCGGTCCAGCACGGCCTGCTTGTCAGTAGTAGCGGCCAGGGAGATGATCTTTAGGATGGTAAGGGCCGCCCGTTGCCTGTCCGGCTGATCCAGCCAGTCAAGAAGGTCCGCTAGCGGAAAGTCGCCTTTGTCCCACAGTCCGACGAAAGCAGCCAGACAAATGTAATAGACGGGTATGGTATTCAGATCCCCGAGCGCCAGCTCCCTGACCCGGTCGCTGGGGTCCTCTGTATTTCGGCAATAGGTGCGCACGAAGTCGGTCAGGTGGTTCCATGAGAGGTGAAGCACTCCCGGTTTGGGCTCTCCAAATTCGAGGGCTATACGCCGGCATACCGGCCAAACCTCGTCAATCGGAAACAGGGCTAATAACGCCTTATCGATGAGGCAGTCCATGATCGCCGCACTCACGGCAGTCGCGTCATTAAAGGGATAGGAAAGGGCAAAAGACGGGAGATCGGCACCAAATTCTGCAACCGAATAGTAGAGAACCCACTGCGTGAAGCCTTTCATTGTCTGTGTGGAGCCAGCCCTCATTTTGGCTTCGTATATATATGTTTCTGCCTGGTCCAGGAAGGCACGGGTGGCAGTAAGGTCAGCCGAGAGGGAAAAGCCAAACCGGGTGCTGAGCATCTGGTAAAGGCCATAGTAAAAAATGGGTGTGTCGGTGATAGCCAGATCAGTACCGTTAACGGTGGAGCCGTCCGGCGCCAATTGCCCATCGTTTATAAGCGTCGGATAGATGGTGGCTACGTCCTGCCGTTTAAATCGGAAAAGCCGGGTACGGTCGATCTCAGTCAACATCGCGCGTAGCTCATCAGCCGCAGGGGTGGCGGCTTCATAGGCAGTTTTCAGGTCGGCGAGAGTGAGGGATTGAAAATCCATCTACTGAAGGTACGACCATTTCCGGGTATCACGCTGCTATGGCACCGGCGCATGCTGATATGTGAACTGCATAGCTGCCTTGAGGGTCTCGACCGTATGATAAGAGCCGTCGTCCAGCTTACGGTGGAGCATTCTATGACAATTTGAGCATACGAAGGCGAGATCAGCAAGGGTGGTGATCCTTGGGCCGTGCGCGATATGCGTCTTGTGATGGCACTCGATGAAGCCGGCACCGATGGGGCCATATGCGGCCAGGAAATCAAAGTGGCAGCATTCGCATAAGATACTGCCGTTGCCGGCGCGCAGGGCGGCTTCCTTTGCCTGAACGACTATGGCAGAGTTCCGGATGGTCTGTTCATACAGGATATGTTCCCGCGCTACCGTGTCACCCTCCCGCTCACCATAGACGCCGGTGGGATCAGGAGGAATAAATAGTTCCAGTCGGATATTGGGGCAGATATGGGGCTGGAACAGTTGCCAGACCCGGTCTCTTGTTTCTGTCTCCGACAGGTTGATATTGTTCTCCAGGTTGATGATCGGATTGGTAAGTCCGCGATTGGGGAGAAAAAAGTTGAAATAGCCAGGATTCGGAATGGCATTAATGGGATCGGCTTTCGCGATCACCCTTACGCGCCGACACCATTGGTGGGTGGGAGAAGTAGGGTCTGTTTCGATATCAGCGGATACTGGAGAGACCAGATGGGTGAGATGTACAAGGGCATTCGGTCGATTGTTAATTCGCTTGACCTTTTGAAAAAGGACGATAATGTCGCCGATGTCGGCTGTTCCGGCGCTTCCCCGTTTGGTACTCGGCCAGTTCAGCAGGAAAGTGCCATCGCAGACTACATTTTCATAAGCCCACTCCATTCCCTGGTTTCGCAGGACATTTTTGATCCACAGGATGTTTTCGGCGCTGTACATAATTTTAGGATGTTTGTGTTATTTTCTTGTGGGTAGCGTGTTTAAAGGATGGCACTTTTGCCCGGTTTGCCTTAAGCATCAGCCTTAGAAGGACCAAATAAATCTGGCCGGCCCACATTTTCAAATCGAGTCAACTGAATGGCCATTTGCCGTTTTTGCAATTCAGCAGCCGCGTCAGTATAATGATTTTGGGTATTGAGGTTCTCGTGACCCAAAAATTCTTTGATAAAGTGTGGCGTCGCCCCGCCTGCCAAAACTTGGTTAACAGCTGCCTTTCTGGCAAGACCTGTCGTAGCAATGGGCGGCATTCCGAGTTCTTTGCATACACGCTTCATTCGGGCATTAATTCGCTTTATCGCCCGTTTTATGGTATGATGAATTTCGACGGCATTCATTTCCTTGTTGAGTATTGGAAAGATATAATTATCGGGAGATTTGTCTTTAGTTCCCAGATAATTAAGGATATCCCGCAGGTCATCCGAGATAAATACATCAATAGAGTCTTGCTCCCCTTTTGCCGTCAGTTCCGTTTTTGCACGTTCAAAAACAATATAGTTGCCCTTGCAGCAATCCCATGTCAGAAGTAATGCGTCTTTCATGTTCATGCCATTCCCCAGGTAAAGAAATTTCCAGTACGCAACTGCTTCCCGTAAATCACAATCGTCTGACTGATAGAAATAGACTGCAGCCAATTGCTGCGGTGTTAAAAACTTTTTTCTTTTGGCAGGCTTGGCAATGACATATTTATATCTACCGAACGGATAATACTTTTTCTTGTCAATTATGCCTTTGGCATCCGCATAGTTAAACATTGCCCTTAAAGTCCGGAGATTTATCCCTACATAGGATCGGGAATTGCCCTTTTCTTTCTGCGATCGCTCATACTGTTTTATAACAGAGACACTAATCTCGCCAAATCGCTTCAACCCCCAATAGGATTTTAACGAATAGTACGCCGCCTGGTATACCTGGGCGGTCCCGACGCTTCCTTCCTGGAGCAGGTTTTTAATTTTCATTACAAATACATCCAGGATGGAGCCTTTTCCGAGATCTTCGTCCTTTAGAATGTATACTTTTTCTAGAAAGGGACTGAAATCGAAGTTGTCCGCCGGAGACGATCCTCCTTTATTTGTTCGCTTGCGCGCCCTTATTAAAGGGTTGCCCTCTATAAACAGCTGTTCAAACCGATTGAACGAGAATATCTCCAGGCTTCGTGCAAACTCACGGGCTTTGTCCTCCAACTCTTGGAGCTTATCTCTCTTCTCCCGGAGGCTGGCGCTAATGTGCGGCTGTTTCAGCTTTTGCCACTCCTCCAATGTCATGTCATAAATGGTACCATAGGTGTTTGGAACGTCATTGTAGTCGACATACAACTTGACTGGATAGGTTCCATTCCTGATCTTTAGTCTCCGGGTGTCGAGGTCCACGGCGAATGTTGGTATTGTCATATTTGAACGTTTTGTTATATTTACGAAATCACTCCCACAAGAATTTGCTGGAAATTTGCTGGCAACCAGCAGTTAATTGAGGTTTCTCAACGTCCAAATAAAGATACCGAACAACGCTTAACTATTTGAAATCAAGTAGTTAAGTAAAATAAGGTTAAAGGAGATTCAACTAGATTAAGTTGAAATAAAAACTTAGGATCTAGCGCCGCAAGGCATGTAGGTTCGACCCCTATCGCCCGCACAAATAAAAAAACCGTGATATCAAATCACGGTTTTTTTTATCCTTGACCCATTTGCTCCATGGCCATAATTATTCTGTACAAGGTCTCGTTTACAGGAGTCGCCACATTATATTTTTTCCCTATTTGAATAACAGTGCCTGCAAAAAGGTCCACCTCAGTCCTCCGGCCAGCTTCTATATCCTGGAGCATGGAAGTTTTCCCGGAAGGATGCAGGGTATCCAAAATGCGAAGAAATTCCTGGACGTCGGTATTGTCCAGGCCAATGCCAATCTGGCGGGATAAGGTCAGCACCTCTTCGGATGCCGCCAGCATCAGCCGGCGCGCCTCCCCCTCCTGCTGAAATACACCGTAAGACGCTCTCAACACCGCTGAAACCTGGTTGATCCCCGTATTCATCATAAATTTGGCCCACAACGCCTTCTCCATGTTCACAGGGATCTGGCAGCTGATGTTTGCCCGCTCAAAAAGCTCTCTGACCGCCTGCACCCGCCCGGCGACGATTTCATTGTGCTTTTCTCCAAAGACAATCCTCCCCATATTGGCATAGGTGACCGTATAGCCTTCCCGAACCGCATCCATGCCAATACCATAGGCATACAACAGGTGCTGCATCCCTATTTCCCCGCCCACAATATCCTCGCTCGATATGCCATTCAAAAGAGATATGACAATGGTGTCCTCGCCGACAAATGGCCGCAGATCCCTGATGGCCTGCTCAAGTTGCGGGGATTTCACCGCGATGATAATGAGATCCGCAGGCGGCTGCGACCGGTCGCCCGGTTCGACATAATTGAACGCATAGGCCTTCCCGTTGATGGTTATCCCCGATTGACGTAAAGCCGCTATCCGGTGCGGTCCGGCAATTATTCTTACAGATTCAGGTGACATGTCGTATAGCTTTCCGGCATACATGCTGCCCATCGCTCCGAGCCCTAAAATGTAAACGCTGTCAATATGGTTGTTCAAGGTGATTATGATAAGATGGAAGACAAATTTAGCGATTCATGTAGCGCAACATGGCAAAACCCGATGCAAAACCAAATTGTTTGTAAAAAGGCTCCAGGGTATCCCGGGCAAACAATCCCACAAGGGCGTTGTCAGGTGCATTTTTTTCCAGCCAACGGATCAGTTCCTGCATGAGGGCCGTCCCCACGCGCCGGCCCTGCCAGTCCTTATGGACCATCACATCTTTCACATAATAAAAGCTGACCCCGTCACCCAACAGCAAGGCGCAACCGATAACCTCTCCGCTGATCGTATCTTCCGCTACCACAGCATGAAGGACAGGAGCAAGGATGGCAGCTGTTCGGACCTCGTCGGCATCCTTTCCCCAGCCAACACTGGCCTTTATCCGGGTAAATTCATTTATGGTCGGGACCCTCCCGGTGACGCGTATGTTCGAAGGTAAGGTCGCACTGCTGGATTGTCTGTCTTCTATAAAGCCGGCAAAACTCACGTAATGCCCGTTGATCTCGCGGACAGTGTACTGAGCCATACCCCAGGGCTGGTTTTCCAGGGGAGCTACAATCTCTGCCTTCCTCTCCTGGTGGATACGATATAAGGACTCCAGCCGCTGCGTTCTGACCCATATCGAGCTGCCTTTGGAACTGATGGCATGCTCGGGATTAAGAGAGAACTGAACATGGATGTTTTGCCAGGAGACAGCACCGTGATTGGGTGGATCACCCCAGGTCCATTTAACAGGGAAGCCCAGCACTTCCTGCCAATACCTTATCGTTGCTGCGACATCCTGGACGGACAAGACCGGTTCGACATGAGAGAACACCGGCTGCTCGTTATAGTCTGCAGAGTCCATTTTAAAAAGGTTTTTAGTAAATTAAGTTACAACGGGATCCGATTCCCCTTTTTCAGCGTATCAAGCACGATAATGCTTTGCAAACGGGCGATATTGGGAACCTCGCCAAGCTGGTCCACAAAGAAGCGGCGGTATGCAGCCATATCGGGAACCATTACCTTGATCATAAAATCGTGCTCCCCACCAATGGTATAGAACTCCACTACCTCCGGAAAGGCAGTGATCCTTCCGATAAATTCCCCACCCAGCCGGGTAGAATGCTCCTTGAGAATAACATTTACAAAGAAGACGATCAGATGACCAATTCGACCCGGGTTGACTACGGCGGCATAGTGATCTATAATACCCGAAGCCTCCAGTCGCCGGAGACGCTCATGGACAGGCGTCGGCGACAAATTGACCTTTTTGGCCAGTTCGCGGATGGAAAGCCGGCCATCCTCCTGGAGAAGATTGAGGATCCGGATGTCTACGGCATCGAGCCCGGGAGAAGCGGAAGGTGTTTGTTCTTTTTTCATTAAACAGGGATTGAAAGAAAAGGACGAACGTACTATAAAAGGACAATGTAAAACATCAATCGTCCCAAAAATAAATAGACTCCAGCACACAGGCAACCTATTCTTAGTTTACAGTATGAAAAACTCTTTCAGCCTTCAGCAACGCATCCTGCTATGGTTAGCCTGTTCGGCCATCTTTTTTGAAGCCTTTGACGTCTCCATTGTCAACCTCGCGCTGCCCTTAATGACGGCAGATCTGCACATTTCCCTGGCTTCCGCTCAATGGATCCAGACCATTTATCTGCTGAGCTTTGGCGGCTGTCTTTTGCTGGGCGGCCGACTTTGTGATTATGCCGGAAGCAAACGCATTTTCCTCGCAGGCATGACCATCTTCGCGGTAGCCTCATTGCTTGCATCCATCAGTCATCAGCTGCCATTGCTGCTGCTGGCACGAGCAGGACAGGGTTTTGGCGCAGCCCTTGCCATGCCCGGCGGCATATCCCTTTTATCACGTCATTTTAAGGAAGAACCCCAGCATCGGGTGGCCTTCGGCATCTTTGGAGCTTTTGCCGCCATCGGCTTTGCGGGAGGACTGTCGCTGGGCGGCCTGGTTGCCTCCACATTCGACTGGCGCTGGATCTTTGGGATGAACACCCCCATTATTGCCGGAGTATTGATCATAGGTGTGCTCTTCATTCCGGACGAAAAACGCACAACACGGAGATCATTACCAACAGGGACAGCCATCTGGCTGACAGGAACACTCCTGCTTTTCTCCTATGCCATTCATGAGTCCGGCGAACTGGGTTGGAAAACATTCCCCTGCCTGCTGGTGGTCATTGTTTCAGGTATACTGCTGTTACGGTTTGACCAAAGACAGATTTCCCCCTTTTTTGAAAAGGGGATCTATTCCTCTCCCACAGCCATCAAAGGGTTGATCGCCTTTTCCCTGCTGGGCTTTAGCTTTCTGCCCTTTATCGCCATCTCCACGCTGGCACTGTATGAAGTAATGGGCTGGGGAGTCCGGTCAGCAGGATTTTTACTCTTTCCGTTTAGCATCGGATCGGCCCTGGTCTCAGCACGGATCCTGCCACAGTTATTCAGAAAGACCGGTGTAGCCAATACAGGTTTGCTCTCCCTGCTTTGCCTGGTGGCAGGAGCTCTATTATTGGGCATAGGTATCTATACCCATAGCCTTCCATGGTACCTGGCGGCATTGCTGCTGGTGAACAGTTTCTCCATTTCCATCGGTTATCCCGCGCTGACCATCCTGTCCCTGACCGGAGTAGCTCCCGATAAGCAGGGAATAGCCGCGGGCCTGCAATCCGCCATCTATACGATCGGGTCGGGGATAGGGTTATCGGTGATGGGTTTATGCTTACGCAGCTCCTCACATGCCGCTGTTGATACCTCACTATTATGGGCATGTGGAGTGGTCGTCCTGGGCAGCGGACTGGCAGTAATGAAGTTGACTACCAGAAGGCATACCGAAGCGCAAAGCCAAAACGGACCTGCGCCTGATCCAGGCTTCAGATCATGGATTCCGGAGGACGGGTCGGAAATCCATTAAATTACGTACCTTTGCCCCCCGATTTAAAATAATATATTAATATGGCAACAGTTACGAGGGAGAATATTGGGCTCCTGACGGATAAGATCACCGTCAATATTTCGAAAGGCGACTATCTGCCTTCTTTCGAAAAGTCCCTGAAACAATATGGCAAACAGGCGAATATCCCCGGATTCCGGAAAGGAATGGTGCCTACAAGCCTCATCAAGAAGATGTATGGGAATTCGGTCTTTACCGACGAAGTGCTGAGAACCGTAGAGAAAGAGCTCACCTCTTATATGTCCAATGAGAAACTCGAGATCTTTGCACAGCCACTACCCTTACCGGAGAATGACGCGCGCCAGATCGATATCAATAACCCCGCTGATTATTCCTTTGCCTTCGAAGTTGGCCTGAAACCCGCTTTCACCCTGGCCGATCTCGGCTCGGCAAAGCTGACCCGTCTTAAAGTAGAGGTGACTCCGGAAATGATAGAAGAAGAGGTCGATCGCCAGCGGACCCGGAATGGCAAAATGACCGAACCAGAGGTCGTCAGCAGCGAAGAGAACGTGCTGAACCTCCAGTTTACGGAAACAGATGCAGCCGGTCAGCCGGTGGAAGGGGGCATACAGAAAGACAATTCCCTGCTGGTAAAATATTTCAATGAAGCCACCCGTTCAAAATGGATGGGTCTGAAGAAAGGCGATTTCATCGTTCTGCAGCCTTCCCAGGCTTTCGATGAAAAAGAAAGAGAATGGGTGCTGAATGACCTGGGCCTGCCAAAAGAAGACGCAGCCGCAGCCGACAAATACTTTAAAGCGGAGATCACCAAGGTTGGCTTTATCGAAAAAGCCGAACTGAACGAAGAATTCTTCCAGGCCGCCGCCCCGGGCAAGGGAATCACTACGGAAGAAGCTTACCGGGAGAGTCTGAAAGCCGATATCCAGGCTTACTGGGATGGCCAGAGCCGCAATCAGCTGCAGCACTCCCTCTACCATGCGATCCTGGATCAGACCAAAATAGAGTTCCCCGAAGATTTCCTGAAACGCTGGATGCAGACAGGCGGCGAAAAGCCCAAGACCCAGGCAGAAGTAGAGGAAGAATTCCCCTCTTTTGTAAATCAGCTGAAATGGACCCTCATCGTCGATAAGGTCGTTACTGAGAACGGAATCGAAGTTAACCCCGATGACATCCGGGATTTCGCCAAACAACAGCTGTTTGGCTATATGGGCATGCAGGCCGGGGCGGAAGAACAACCCTGGGTAGCCGAGTATGTACAGCGCATGATGCAGGACCGCAAGTTTGTTGAAGATACCAACCATCGTATCCAGACCGACAAGGTTTTCGCCTGGGCTGAAACAAAGATCAATCCGACAGAAAAGCCCATCAGCGTGGCGGACTTCCAGCATGAAGTTGAGGCACATCAACACCATCATCACTAGTCGATAGTTGATAAAAAAAGAGCCCGGATCTGCGATCCGGGCTCTTTTTTTGGCCCCTGTGGAGGTCGGGAAACTGCAACTCTGTCAGTTTTTTGGCAATTTGAAAGTTTGGACGGAGATTTGGAAGGAAGTTTCCTGTTCTGAGAATAGAATTGGCATTAAATCATTGAAAAATAAAATTATGAATCCTGCAAACGAATTCGAGAAATATGCTGTGAAACACCGTGGCATTTCCAGTAATACGTTGAACGATTACAACAAATACGTTGTCAAGAACCTTACCCCAAACGTCGTGACAGGCATTACTGGCAACACTGTTACCAATCTTACCCCCAACATCATTGAAGAGCGGCCGATGAATGTGGCCGTTATGGACGTTTACAGCCGGCTTATGATGGACCGGATCATTTTCCTGGGTTATCCCATCAACGAAGAAGTAGCTAATATCGTGACGGCTCAGCTGTTATTCCTCGACAGTACCGATCGCCACCGCGACATACAAATGTATATCAACTGCCCCGGTGGCAGTGTTTATTCCGGCCTGGGCGTTTATGACACCATGCAATACGTTACCCCCGACGTATCGACCATCTGTATCGGGATGGCTGCTTCCATGGGACAGGTCCTGATGTGCGCAGGTACAAAAGGCAAAAGGACAGCCCTGAAACATAGCCGGGTCATGATGCACCAGCCCAGCGGCGCCATCGGCGGACAAACCACAGACATCGAGATCACCGTCAGCGAGATCAAAAAGCTTCGTAAGGAGCTGTACGAAATAACCGCTTTCCATACCGGAAAGACGCCCAAACAGATAGAAAAGGACAGCGACCGCGACTACTGGCTGACGGCTATCGAAGCAAAAGAGTACGGGCTGGTAGACGAAGTGCTCCTGTTGAATCCAAGAAAAGAAGGTAAAGAGTAATTTGACGTACAGACCTGGAATTATTGATTTATCAACTATAAAAACAAGAGAATGAGCTATTCAAAATATTTGCTGAAACCGACTTATATGGACGATGAACCCGATGAAAAGGAATCTAAGGAAGAAAAAGGACCAGAATTGGGCATGCTGGCAAAAAAGATGGAAAAATACTTCTTCGAAAGCCGGAGCATAGAGCTTTGGGGACCAGTCGACGACCGGTCAGCAAAAGAAGTAGTGACCAAAATGCGATTGCTGGATGCCGATAAACCCGGTGAAGAGATCAAGTTCTTTATCAATAGCCCCGGCGGAGTTGTAACCTCCGGATTTGTCATCTATGACACCATGAAGATGTTGAAAAGCCCGGTAAGCACTATCTGTATGGGATTGGCCGCTTCCATGGGCTCTATCCTTCTGAGCGGCGGTACCAAGGGTCGCAGGTTCGTTTATCCCCTTTCCGAGATCATGATCCACCAGCCCAGCTTAGGCGGATACATGCAGGGAGTCAGCATCGACCTGGAAATCACGGCTAAACAGACACGCCGGGTAAAAGACATCAGCGCCCGGATCCTGGCAGAGAATTGCGGGAAAAAGTTTGACCAGGTAATGAAGGATTTCGACCGCGACTACTGGATGGATGCCAAAGAAGCTATCGAATACGGTATCGTAGACGCCGTTTTTGAGAAGCTTTAAAGGACAAAAGCGCCGACCCATATCGTAATACACTACAGGTCAGAGATATACATAAAACAATTTTATAACAGTCCCGAAAATTATCGGGACTGTTTTTTCCCACATAGTGTGAGAATCCAATAAGTTGGGTAACTTTACAGTTCAATCTTAGACAATCAGATAATGGCAAAAAATACGTTGCATTGTTCTTTCTGCGGCCGCAATCGGGATGAGGTAAAGATCCTCATTGCCGGGCAGGAAGGACATATTTGTGAGAACTGTGTAGAACACGCACAGGAGATCATCCAGCAGGAGCTGATGATCCGGGAAGATACGACAGGCACCAGCGCATTCAAGCTAACGGTGAAAAAACCCGTCGAGATCAAACGGATCCTGGATGAATATGTTATTGGACAGGATGACGCAAAAAAAGTGCTTTCAGTAGCCGTTTATAACCACTACAAACGTCTGCAGCAAAAGGTAGTGGAAAATGAAGTAGAGATCGAAAAAAGCAATATCATCATGGTCGGCGAGACCGGTACGGGTAAGACCCTGCTGGCTAAAACCATCGCCCGACTGCTGAATGTACCTTTCGCCATCGTAGATGCCACGGTATTTACAGAAGCCGGTTATGTTGGGGAAGACGTAGAAAGTATTTTGACACGCCTTTTACAGGTCTGTAACTATGATGTCACTGCCGCGGAAAGAGGTATCGTTTATATCGACGAAATAGATAAAATAGCCCGTAAAGGAGATAATCCGTCCATCACCCGTGACGTCAGCGGTGAAGGCGTTCAGCAGGGACTGCTGAAGCTCCTGGAAGGAACAGACGTACTCGTCCCACCACAGGGCGGCCGGAAACATCCCGAACAAAAGCTGATAAAGATCAATACCCAAAATATCCTCTTTATCTGCGGCGGCGCCTTTGACGGAGTAGATAAGATCATTGCCCGCCGGATCAATACCAATGCCATCGGGTTCAACGTAAATAAAGAACAGCAGGAACAGGCCAAAAAGAACCTCCTGCAGTATGTCAACGCCCCCGACCTGAAGTCTTTCGGTCTGATACCCGAACTGCTGGGTCGTTTGCCCGTAGTAACACATCTTGATCCGCTGGATAAATCTACTTTACGGTCGATCCTGACCGAACCAAAGAATTCGCTGATCCGCCAGTACAAGAAATTGTTCGAACTGGAAGGCATTCAGCTCAGCTTTGACAACGAAGTGCTGGATTTCATGGTCGACAAAGCTCTCGAATTTAAATTAGGCGCACGTGGATTGCGGAGCATCTGTGAAAGTATCCTGACAGACGCGATGTTCGATCTGCCCTCGGGCAAGGAAGTCAAATTCCACCTCGACCTCGAATATGCACAGAAGAAGTTCGACAAGAGCAAAATGAATTTGCTGAAAGTAGCTTAAAAAAATACAAACGACCTGCAATGATGCAGGTCGTTTTTTTATAATATACTATGCAGGAACTTATAGACAAGCTGAAAGCCCAGGGTCTCACCGAAGAACAGGCCTATAAAGCCATCGAAGTGATAAAAGACTTCACTAAACAAAAATTCCCCCTCTTTTCCGGCGCCATCGACAAGCTGTTCGACAAGTACGGACCAAAAGAAGAGGAAGATTTCATGCCTTAATAGTAAAGTCCCTTCTTTTTCAAGTATTGCATCAGCAGGATCATTACCCCTTCAGCACCTCGCGGGCAATGACGATCTTCTGGATCTCGGACGTACCCTCGCCTATCGTACAAAGCTTACTGTCGCGATAGAATTTTTCTACGGGAAAATCTTTTGTATAGCCATATCCGCCAAAGATCTGTACAGCATCATTGGCCGCACGGACCGCTACCTCGCTGGCATAGTATTTTGCCATAGCAGCCTGACGCGTCATGGGAAGGTGCCGGTTTTTCAGATCGGCAGCCTGCAAGGTAAGCAGCTCGGCCGCTGCGATCTCCGTGGCCATATCGGCCAGCTTGAAGGAGATACCCTGGAAATTACAGATAGGCTGGTCGAACTGGTGCCTTTCTTTTGAGTACTGAAGAGCCGCTTCCAGCGCACCCTTTGCAATGCCAATGGACAACGCCGCAATAGAGATGCGGCCACCGTCGAGCACCCCCAATGCCTGGCGAAAGCCATCTCCGACATCCCCAAGGCGGTTGGCATCGGGGATACGACATTGGTCAAAGATCATTTCAGCCGTTTCACTGGCGCGCATGCCCAGCTTGTTCTCTTTTTTGCCACCACTGAAGCCGGCTGTGCCTCTTTCTACTATAAAGGCGGTAGCATTGTTTCGGGTACGCGGCTCACCGGTACGGGCGACAACCACCGCAATATGGCCGCTGATGCCATGGGTGATCCAGTTTTTGGTGCCGTTGAGTACCCATTCCTCTCCTTCTTTTACGGCAGTACAGCGCATATTGCCGGCATCACTGCCGGTATTGGCTTCTGTAAGCCCCCAGGCGCCAAGCGCTTCACCGCTGGCAAGACGGGGAAGGTATTTCTTTTTTTGGGTTTCATTGCCAAAGGCAAGAATATGTCCTGTGCAAAGGGAGTTGTGAGCGGCAAGGCTAAGGCCGATGGAACCGCAGACCTTGGCTATCTCCTGGATGACAGTGACGTATTCGATGTAAGACAGGCCGGAGCCACCATATTCTTCAGGAACGACAATACCCATCAGCCCAAGGCGGCCTAATTCAGTAAAGACTGCATGGGGAAAGCACTGGGACTCGTCCCATTCCATGACATGAGGCCTAATGTATTGATTGGCAAAATCCCGGGCTGTTCGGCCCACCTGCTGAGTGAGTTCGTCTGTTGCAAAATCCATGTGTAAAACGCTTTAGTTTTTTATCGGGCCGGGCCAGTGTCTGGGTTTAAAAGAACCAGGCAACAACCGTTAGGGCTATTGCCTGGAAACACTGGCAAACAATCGTTATAAAGAAAGTGTCTTTTTAGGACAGATACAAGTGAAGGTAGTAATATTTTTTAGCAAAACTAACAGTTGTTAGTTTTATTTTTTTAAAAAAACCCCGCGTTAAGCGGGGCTGTATATAAGGGGTATGGATCAACCAATCTAATAGTAGTACCGGCGATAGTGAGGGCCGGGACGGCGGGACGGGCGATGATAGGTCGGTTCGGGAAGGATTGGTCCCAGACCGATGATCAGCCCCGCATTGAAACTGAACTGGTACATCGATGAATAGGTGTCGATCCCTACGCCAGAACCATATCCGCCAAAGAATAAGCTGCCCCCGGCTGCATCGACAGGTGACAATAGCTGCGCTTTTATCTGAAGACCAACACGGGGTGATACATAAATATTTGTCCCAAGCTGGATTCCCGTCGCAAATTTCGTAACGGTGGAATTGCCATCCGGCGATAGGACAGCCGCACCGAGCATAGCACCGATAAAGGGTCTGACGGTCGAATTGGGGATAGTGAACGATTCAACAGGCCCGATCATAAAATAATCGAGGTTGAGGTGACCGCTGGAATAGGCGGTATGGTCGTCATAGTAGTATAGACCAGAGGTAGTACTCATATGATTATAAAGCACTTCGATGCCAAAGCTGCGGGTGACATTGAATTTGACGGCTCCGCCAAAATTCCCGGCCTCGCCGACCCGGCCATAGAGATCGGGAAAATCGGTATGGCTTGCGAAAGTATAACCACCCTGTGGAATGAATTCAACGGCTGTCTGAGCGAAGGAGCTAGCCGCTAACAGGAGGACGACCGGTAGGATCAGGACTATTTTTCTCATACTTCTATATTTATGACAATAATAGACAGCCGGACGGGGAGAAGGTTTAACGGGATTTTATACTTACAAAACCTTAACGTATGTTAAAGGAATGCAAAAGGCAGGCCAGGCGAGGGGAGGCGATTCAGTATCCCAGCCGGGCGGCGGGAGGCGGAAACCATGCGGCGTGCCGGCTAATCTCAGGCTTCCACAACAAGCCCGTCATAGGCCAGCTGATGACCCGAAGGAAGGGTCGCTTCAACATCGGCATGTTTACCCAGCTGATGGCTGATATGCGTATACCAGGCCCTGGGAACACCGATCTGGCGAACCTCTTCTATTGCCTCTCCCAACGTGAAATGGGAGATATGTTTTTCATGACGGAGCGCATTGAGCACGATCTGCTGGCTACCCCTGATCTTTTCTCTTTCACTTTCGTCGATACGATTGGCATCCGTGATATAGGTAAAGTCCCCAAACCGAAAACCCAGCACAGGCATCTTCATATGCCAGACCTGAACAGGCTGAATGGTGATGTCGCCGATGGTAAAAGGGTCTTTGTCAATGTCATTGAGCTTCAGGTCAGGGATGCCAGGATATTTCATATCCGCAAAAGCATAAGGGAATTCTCTTACTATCGCCTCCTGTGTCATTTCATTGGCATAGAGATGCATCGCCCGATGCTGAAAAAAATTATACGCCCTGACATCATCCAGTCCCGCTAAATGGTCTTTATGCGGATGGGTAAAGATGACGGCATCGAGATGACGCACATTCGCACGCAACATCTGGTAACGAAAATCCGGCGTGGTATCGACGACGATGGAAGTGGTTTGGGATTGAACAAGAATGCTGGAACGAAGTCTTTTGTCTTTTTTGTCGGTAGATGCGCACACTTCGCAGGGGCAGGCTATCATCGGCACACCAGTGCTGGTGCCGGTACCCAGGAATGTGATTTTTAATGGCGGGTTACTCACAGTATAAAGTTACGGAATAAGCCGGATCATCCTTCCTCTTTGAGCTGGTGAGCCATAAGGAGCACGTCGTCGTAGATCTTTTTCACTTCGGGACTGAGCATGTCAGGAGTGATCCTCAACTGGGGAACAATATCGATAAGGGTGCTGATACGACCCTCCAGCTGGAGGAATTTATTCAGCACCACCACTTTCCTTTGCTCGAGAATACAATAGCCACTTTGGAAGTTGCCTCTTTCGTAGCGTACGATGTATTCCGTTTCATCCAATATTCGCTCGATCTTATCGAGTGTTGATTGATTGAACTTCATCATTGTTTTCAAAGTTACTACTTAATGGGGCGGCAGGGCAATTAGCCCCTTCCATTTTATCCACTCTACTTACACATTTTTACTGGTCATCCGGATAACCGGAATGATCATTTCTTCCAGGCTGATGCCTCCATGCTGGAAGGTATTCCGGTAATAGTTGACATAGTAATTATAATTGTTCGGATAACAGAGAAATCCATCCCCGCGGGCGAATATAAAGGAAGAGTTGACGGTAGGCACCGGCAGCCCCGCTTCCTTCGGATCGCGGAAAGCCAGCACTTCTTTGGCTTCGTAGTTGAGATTACGGCCGTGTTTGTACCGGAGATTGGTTGTCGTCTGTTTGTCCCCGATCACTTTATAGGGAGTCTTTACCCGCACACTTCCATGGTCAGTAGCAAGGATGAGATTGATCTTTTTGTCGGCTATCTTTTTCAGGGCCTGGTGCAGCGGGGAATGTTCAAACCAGCTGGCAGTAATACTGCGGTAGCTGATCTCATCGCTGGCCAGCTCCTTCAATACCTCCATCTCGGTACGGGCATGACTGAGCATGTCCACAAAGTTATAAACGATGATGTTGAGATCGTTGTTCAGCAGGTTGTGAATATTGTTTACCAGATCCTGCCCGGCCTGGTAGTTAAGGACCTTGGTATAAGAAGTTTTCAACTGGTCTTTCTTCAGCCGCTTCAGCTGGCCCCGGAAGAACTCGTCTTCAAAAAGATTCTTGCCTCCCTCCTCATCGTCATTCTTCCATTGGGAAGGGAATTGTTTTTCGATGTCCAGCGGCATCAGACCCGAGAATATAGCGTTGCGGCTGTATTGGGTAGCCGTAGGTAAAATGCTGTAGAAGCTGTCCTCTTCCAGGATACGAAAACTTTCCGCAAAGATGGGCTGGATCGCCTTCCACTGGTCGATACGAAGGTTATCAAGCAGGATGAAAAAAGTAGGAACGCCTTTTTCGACATGAGGCAGGACCTTAAACTGTAAGAGATTATGCGACATGATAGGCCCTTCTGTCGATTTGGGGCTTACCCAGCTGGCATAATTCTTCGATACGAATTTAAAGAATTCGGTATTCGCCTCCTGTTTCTGCGATTGCAGGACTTCCCGCATTTCAGGACTGTCGGATTTTTCCATTTCCAGCTCCCAGTAGACCAGCTTTTTGTAGAGGTCCATCCACTCATTGTAATCCGGGTTACTGTTGAGAGCCATAAAAAGATTGCGAAATTCCTGTTGATAGGCAGTTGTTGTTTTTTCAGCTACCAGCCTTTTATTATCGATGATCTTCTTCAGACTGAGAAGGACCTGGTTGGGGTTGACCGGTTTTATGAGATAGTCCGAGATCTGGCTTCCGATGGCGTCGTCCATGAGATTTTCCGTCTCGTTCTTTGTGATCAGCACGACGGGAATCTGCTGATTGGCTTCCTTTATCTTAGCCAGTGTCTCCAGCCCGGTGATGCCGGGCATGCTTTCATCTATTAAAACTACATCTATGATGTTATCCTTTACAAAGTCAATGGCATCAAAGCCATTGGTCAGCGCCTTTACTTCATAACCCTTATTTTCGAGGAAAAGGATCTGAGATTGCAAGCTTTCAATTTCATCGTCGACCCAGAGTATTTTTGCTAGTGGCATATCTCACAAACTACAAACTCTCAGCCAATTTTAATTAGATTTGACATTTGTTTTAAATTGTTTTGACCGTTTTAACAAAACCCACACAGGAATGGCCCAAATTTCGCGTAAGATCATCAATGACCCGGTATATGGCTTCATTACACTGGATCATCCTTTACTGCTGAATATTGTTGCACATCCCTGGTATCAGCGTCTGCGCAGGATCCACCAAATGGCATTTGCCCACCTTGTATATCCAGGGGCCGTTCATACCCGTCTGCACCATTCCCTTGGAGCCTATCACCTGATGGGGAATGCCGTGGCAGAGCTACGGCGTAAAGGCGTCGTTATCAGCGAGGAGGAAGAATTAGGCGTAAAAGTGGCCATCCTTCTACACGACGTGGGACATGGTCCTTTCTCGCATGCGCTCGAAAATGTGGTGATAAAAGGCGTCCATCACGAAGCACTGTCGCTCCTGATCATGAAAGTGCTGAATAAAGAGTTCGGCGGGCAGCTGGAGACGGGGATTCGTATATTTACGAACGATTATCCCAAGCATTTCCTGCACCAGCTGGTCTCCGGTCAGCTGGATATGGACCGGATGGATTATTTGTCCCGCGACAGCTTCTTCACGGGTGTCAGTGAGGGGGTGATCGGTTACGATCGCATCCTCAAGATGCTGGCAGTATATAATGGGGAATTGATGGTGGAGGAAAAGGCTATTTATTCGATCGAGAAATTTCTGCTGGCCCGACGGCTGATGTACTGGCAGGTCTATCTGCACAAGACAGTCGTCAGCGCGGAAAAGATGCTCGTCAGGATATTGGAAAGGGCACGGGAGCTGATCTTGCGCGGTGAGGAGGTCCAGTGCTGTTCGCCGGTACTGGATTTCTTTTTACAGGATGCAACGATGCAGACACCCATAGCGTCAAATCTGGATAAATTTTGTCTGCTCGACGATTTTGATGTGATGGGAACGATAAAGAACTGGATGTTCCATCCCGACATAGTGTTGTCCGGTCTCTCCCGGGGGCTTATCGACCGGCAACTATTAAAAGTCAGATTCCAGGCAACTCCCTTCGATGAGAATTACGTAAAGGGATTAAAAGAAAAGGTAAGCCGGCAATTGGGTGTGACGATGGAAGAGGCGGGATATTTTGTATTCACCGGACAGGCCGTCAACACTACCTATAACTCTGCCGATGAAAAAATAAATATTCTCTTCCGGGACGGGTCCGTAAAAGATATTTCGCAGGTAGATAATGCGCTCATCCAGCAAACACTGGCGAGCACCGTGAAAAAATTTTATATTTGCCATTTGACCACAGGTTTGTAGCGAACTACACCCTGAAAAACCACACCAACTATGCAATTCTCTGCCGCCCAAATAGCGATGTTGATCAACGGTAAGACCGAAGGAGACCCCAATGCTTCCGTAGGTTCTTTCGGGAAGATAGAAGAAGCCGTCTCAGGTCAGCTGGCCTTTCTGGCTAATCCCAAATATGAAGAATTTCTCTATACAACAGGCGCATCAGTCATTATCGTAAACGAATCGCAGGAGCTGAAACAGGCTATCAGCAGCACGCTCATCCGGGTACCGGATGCTTACACGGCCTTCGCCACTTTGCTCACCAAATACCAGGAAATAGAGGCTCAGCAGCTGACAGGTATCCAGGAACCCTCTTATCGGGCAAAAACTGCCAGACTCGGCCAGGGAATCTTCATAGGTGCTTTTGCTTATATCGGTGAGAATGTGGTCATCGGCAACAACGTGAAGATCCATCCCCAGGTATATATTGGCAACAACGTAAGAATAGGAGACAACACCGTATTACATCCCGGTGTAAAAATATATCACAATTGTGTCATAGGCACAAACGTGACCATCCATGCGGGCTCCGTCATCGGCGGAGACGGATTTGGCTTTGCTCCACAGGCAGACGGCACTTTTAAAAAGGTTCCCCAGATCGGCAACGTAGTGATAGAAGATTATGTGGAGATTGGTGTCAATGCAGCTATTGACCGGGCCACCATGGGATCCACGATCATCCGCACCGGCGCCAAACTGGACAACCTGATACAGATAGCTCATAACGTGGACGTAGGACACCACACCGTCATTGCCGCACAAGCCGGTGTCAGCGGCAGTACAAAGATTGGCAGCGGAGTGATGATCGGCGGACAGGCAGGTCTCGTAGGACATCTGCAAATTGCAGATGGAGCCCGGATCAACGCGCAAAGCGGCGTCACCAAGTCCATAAAATCACAGGGGGGAGCCGTAACAGGCAGCCCAGCCTATGAATATACCAGCGCCCTGCGAAGCCAGGCGATCAGCCGTAACCTGCCGGAAATAGAAAGAAGACTGAAAGAACTGGAAGAACAGATCCGCCAGCTTCTGGCAGAGAAAGTATAACCCCACTGATCGACGGCGGCTATAACCCCACTGATCGACGGCGCCGTAGCAATTCACGGCGCCCCAACACTCATCGGCGCCCCACCCATCAACGCCGCCGTGGCGGAACGGATTCCTTTTTCCGGGCCGCCTGCAAACAATTATCACAGATCCCGCAATCAGCAGCATCCTTATCGCCAAAATAATGAGCAAGACAACGGCTTCTGCATTCCCCATTGAGCCCAAGATAGCGGATCATGGCCCGGATGCGATTGGCATATACCTCTTTTCTTTCCCTGTAGTTAACCGGATCGATATATAATTCTTCTACAGCCACACGATTGCGGAAAAAATATAATTGAGGAGACTCCTTTACTGGTGTATACTCAATGATACGGAGGGCTTCCAGCTGACCCAGCTCCGTGAGAAGCTGCGGCTGAGGCTTGTGTAGCTGCCAGGCCAGCTGTCTCTCCCGGATCGTCACCGGCTGGTCGAAGATGCCCTCGTACATCCGCAGCAAGGCATGGATAAGAGCCTCCAGCTCCGGATGATCCTTTTCAAAATCATACAACGTCTCTTTCCCGATAATGAACCGGGCCTTGGCCGGTAAAAAAACCTGTTGCTGAAAGTTGATCATCCCTTCCTGCTCCAGGACCTTTATCACATTCATTGCAGCCGACATCTCCAGGTCAAAACGGTCTGTAAAAACAGAGACGTCGAAATCATAGTAGTTCCCTTCCCCCGAACCGGCCGGTAGCTGGAGATAATTCATCAGATGCTGGTAAACCGGCCTGATCTTGTCCATAGCAGGGAACCGGGCATCCGGCATCGCTTCGAGCCGGACAGTCTCTCCTTCCGCCGCGAGAAGAACAGCATAGGCCTTCTGGCCATCTCTTCCGACACGGCCGGATTCCTGGTAATAGTTTTCTATCGACTCGGGGACATCAGCATGTATGACAGCCCTTACAGCCGCTTTATCGATGCCCATACCAAAGGCATTGGTACTAACGATAACCCTCACCTTGTCTTTTAACCAGTCTTCCTGGCGTTGTATTCTTTCCTCCTGGGGAAGACCGGCATGATAGGCCACGGCGGGAATACCCTGCCGCATCAGTCCTTCGCTGATATCCCTTGTTGCCCGGCGGGTCTTGCAATAGACGATGGCGCTGCCGGTGACCTTCGACAATATTTCTGTTATCTTTTGCTGCTTGTTGCTGACCGTAAACACGCTATAGGAAAGATTGGGCCGGGTAAAAGGCAGCCGGAAAATAGCAGGGTCCCGCATTTCCAGCTTTTCAACGATGTCCTCCATCACCGGAGGCGTGGCAGATGCAGTAAGAGCCAATACCGGAACTTCGGGCAATAATTCGCGTAAGGCGGCAATTCGCAGGTATGTTGGCCGAAAATCATATCCCCACTGAGATACGCAATGGGCCTCGTCGACGGCTATAAAGCTGATTTTCAAAGAGAGCAGGTATTCCGCAAAAAGACTGGTCTCCAGTCTTTCCGGAGATACATAAAGAAACTTACAGTTACTGCCAGCCGCCAGCTGAAGAGTGTTGATGACCTCCTTCCGGGTCATCCCGCTGTGAAGGGAAAAGGCCGTAATGTTCTTCCTGCGAAGGCTGTCAGTCTGATCCTTCATCAGGGCGACGAGAGGGCTGACCACAAGGCACAAACCCGGGAGTGCCATGGCAGGCACCTGAAAACACATTGACTTCCCGCCCCCCGTGGGCAAAAGCGCAAGGGTATCTTTTCCGGCCAGCACTGACCGTATAATCTCTTCCTGCCGGGGCCTGAAGCTCTTGTAGTGCCAGTACTGCTGTAAAATGGCAAGAAGGTCCGCGTTTTCGTTATTTGGATTTGTCATTTTTGATATGCTCATTGGATCAGACCACTTTTTTTACATAGAGACGGAGTGAATTGGCTGCCAGGACCACATCGCTCAATCCCATCACCAGCGCAGCCAGCGCCGGTGTCAGCAGTCCAAAGGCCGCCACCGGTATGGCGATGATATTGTAGAAAAAGGCCCAGAAAAGATTGCCCTTTATCGTCGAAAAGGTCTGACGGCCAAGCCCCAGTGCAGCAGGCAGCTGCTGCAGACCGTTGTTCATCAGCACCACGTCTGCGGTCTGGACGGCAAGCTGTGAAGCATCACTCATGGAAATGCCAATGGTGGCCCGGGCAAGAGCCGGAGCGTCATTGATGCCATCGCCGACCATGGCAGTGGGCATTTCATTGTTGAGACGGGTTACCTGCTCCAGCTTCTGTTCGGGCGTCTGCTCCGCCAGCACTTCCTGGATACCCAGTGTGGCCGCGATTTCCTGGCAGGCCTGCTTTCTGTCTCCGCTGAGCAGGATGGTATGTATGCCCTTGCCGTGTAGCCAGGAGATGACGCCGGCTGCTTCCGGGCGAAGCGTATCCTTTACGTCGATGTAACCCAGGAGACGATGGTTACAGACAATATAGACATTGTGTGTTCTATCGGAGGTTAGGCCAACCGCAACGGTATAAGACCCCGCCCAGTAAATATCCCCTTCCTTTGTTTCGCCACGCATGCCAAGCCCCTTTACTTCTTCGACGGTTTGCCAGCGAAGGGTTGATCTTGTTCCTGCTCCGCTTGCTGAACCACCAGCTCCGCTTATCGCACCACCGGTTCCGCCCGCCGCAGGTTTCCACTCGCGGGTGATGCTTTTGGCGATAGGATGAGTCGAGTATTTTTCGAGGGAGAAAACTATTTCTTTAAAATTTTCGGGGGATAGACCGGCCTCCGGATAAAGATGCCATTGGCCGATAGAAAATTCGCCGGTCGTCAGCGTACCAGTCTTATCCAATACCACCTGGCGGATGTCTTTAAAGGCTTCAAGATGACGCGCATTCCGGAAGAGAATACCCTTACGGGCGCCCCTCCCCAGCCCGACAGCGATGGCGGCAGGGGTGGCCAGCCCCATGGCACAGGGGCAGGCAATGACCAGTACTGCAATACAGCGCATCAGGGAGGTCGCGACTTCATGCCCGTACAAATAATTGCCCACAAAGGTCAGGACGGCAAGCCCAAGCACCACAGGGACAAAAACAGCGCTGATCCGGTCGGCAAGCTGCTGGATAGGGGGTTTCTCGCCCTGCGCCTGGCGGACCATCCGGACGATGCCGGCAAGCACAGAGTCGCCTGCGGCCGCAGTCACCTGGGCTTTTACTGTTCCGGAAACAAGAAGGCTCCCCCCGATAAGGGTATCTTTTCCTTTTTTATCGACAGGCAGACTTTCTCCTGTGAGGATGGATTCGTCGACGCCGGCCTCACCCCAGAGGATCCTGGCATCTGCAGGCACTTCCTCACCCGAACGAATAAGGATCAGGTCGCCACTTCTCAGTTGGTCGCTTTCGACAGGAAAAAGGACCTCCTGGTGCTGGTCGTCAAAGGCGATCATATTCGCCACGGTCTTCCGGGTAGCCGCCAGGCTGTTGAGCGATCGCTGTGTCGCCTGTACAGAGGCGTCTTCAAGATAGTATCCCAGGAACACAATGGTAATGATAGAGGCCGTAGTCTCGTAAAAGAGATAGCCGGAACCCAAACCCAGCAAGGTGCCGGTAAGACTATAGATAAATGCGGCGATGGCTCCTATCGCGATCAGCACATTCATGTTCGGAAGACCGTTGAGCAGGCTTTTGAGGGCGCTGCGACCAAAGAATCGCATGCCGGCTATAAATACGGGCAGACAAAGAACGAACTGGCTCCAGGGCCGGACAAGCGGGTCTATCAGGCGGGTCAGCCAGGAATTGGAGAGGCTCATCCAACCGGGATGCATGGTCAGCATATGCAGGAGAAGCAGGAGGGTGAACGGCAGACAAAAAAGAAAATACCGGAGATGTTTGTTAAGGGACGGTTTTGCCGGTGCTGATCCGGGGACCGCCTCCTTTACGACGGTATAACCCAGATCCTGAATGCCCTTCTGTAGCGACTGCCGGTCAAAGCCACCGGCACTCTCAAAGCTGACATCGCCGCTGGCAAGGCTGACCTTAATATTTTTCAGCCCCTTTTTTTCAAGATATTTGTTGATGGTCAGCGCACAGGTCGAGCAACTCATCCCTTCTATTTTCCAGTTGATAGTTTCCATATATGTAGTACACAAAGTTACTGATCGGAAACCGATATATTTGCGCCATGGAACTTCGTTTTCATTTGCAGGAGATAGAGACTGCCGCCAGGTCTTTCTGGCAGCAATTTCCGCTCCGGGCCGTCTTTGCCTTTCATGGAGACATGGGAGCAGGAAAAACTACTTTTATCCATGCCTTATGCTCCATAAAAGGGGTTACCGATACTGTCGGAAGTCCCACGTTTTCCATCATCAACGAATACCGGTACGAGGGAGGAAAGATCTATCACATAGACCTTTACCGGCTTAAAGACGAGGAAGAAGCTATCCGGGCCGGGGTTGAAGATGTCCTGTACAGCGGAGATATTTGTCTTGTGGAATGGCCGGACAGGGCGCCGGGAATCTTTCCGCCGGAGACGATACAACTCCGGCTGGAGGTCATCGATCCCGATACGCGTAAAATTACGGTCTGAAAATCCAACCGTTAAAATCAATTTTAAATTGTAATTTGACAGGCATATTATGTCGCAGCAAAAACCAGTCATTAGTACCTCTTTCAGCTACGAAACTTTAGAAGAAACCCTGGATGTCAAACCCAAGGGGGTACCCCTCCATATCGGTATTCCCCGGGAAACGGCTTTCCAGGAAAACCGTATTGCACTGACGCCGGATGCAGTCGGTGTGCTGGTAAGCAATGGACATGAGGTGGTGATAGAGCACAATGCTGGTGAAGCATCTCATTACAGAGACAGGGACTATAGTGAGGCCGGGGCTTTTATCGTTTCCGATAAGTCCGAAGTGTTTAAAGCACCCATTCTCGTAAAGAGCGCGCCGGTCATCGAAGAGGACCTTCCCTTTCTGCAGATGAACCAGATCATTATTTCTCCCATCCATCTTTCTGCCATGAAGGCCGACCTCCTGCAAAAGATGATGGACAAACGTATAACCGGTATTTCATTTGAAAACCTGAAAGACGACAGCGGTACCTATCCCATCGTCCGCAGCATGAGCGAGATCGCCGGAAGCGCGGTGATGCTCGTCGCCGGTCAATACCTGAGCTCAGCCAATCATGGAAAGGGGGTACTGCTGGGTGGCATATCGGGTATCCCACCAACCAAGGTTATCATTTTGGGAGCCGGCATCGTTGGCGAATTTGCTGCACGTGCGGCATTAGCGCTGGGGGCTTCTGTAAAGGTTTTCGACAACAGCGTCTACCGGCTGAAACGATTGCAGAATAATATTGGGCAACGTATGTGGACCTCCGTAATGGAACCCCGCATCCTGGCCAAACAGATCAAGACCTGTGAGATAGCAGTTGGCGCACTTTCTTCACAAAGCGGACGTACCCCGGTAGTCGTTACCGAGGAGATGGTCAGCAATATGCGGCCCGGAAGCGTTATCATCGATGTCAGCATCGACCGCGGCGGCTGTTTCGAGACTTCAGAGATCACTACACACGAACATCCTGTCTTTACCAAATATGGGGTTATCCATTACTGCGTTCCAAATATCCCTTCGGGTTTCGCCCGTACGGCCTCACATGCCATTAGCAACGTGCTGATGCCGCTGCTGCTGGAAGCGGGAGAAGAAGGAGGATTCGAGAACCTGGTATGGCATAAGATCCATCTGCGGAGCGGGATCTATCTGTTCAAGGGAGCACTGACAAATTTCCATCTCAGTCAGCGGTTCGATCTGAAGTATACGGATCTGAATCTGCTGATCGCAAGTCAGCGCTAGTATCCGACGATCCCCGCTCTATTTATACTCCATAATATTAATTATTCCCTCGCAGAAATCATATTCCTGCTGATCGTTGGAGCTGACGATGACGATACGGCCACTGCCATATTGCTGTGCCAGACGGCGGTAAAGGCTAATGCCGTCCGCGTCAAGGTTCGTGGTGGGTTCGTCAAGCAAAAGAAGGGATGAGTCAGAGAAAAGGGCCTGGGCAAGACGGACACGTTGTTTCATACCCGAGGAATAATACCGGATCTGTTTGTCGGCGGCGACTTCGAGGCCAACCTGGCGGATAATGTCCTTGACAGAAAGGTCAGGTAAAAAAGGTTTGAATCCCTGGTGAAAGGTGAGGAATTCGGTGACCGTCATTTCTTCGATGACCTCGAGATAGGGGGCGGCCAGGGAGAGATGACGATAGACCTGGTCAGGAGGCATGCTCAGGGCGCCGGCACCATTCATTTCATACCCAATACGACCTTCACTGAGATCGATGGCTCCCGCAATAGCTTGTAATAAGGTAGATTTACCCGACCCGTTGGAACCGGTAATGGCATAACTATGGCCGGGGGAGAATTCGTGATCAAGATGACGAAAGATCCAGTCGCGATTGAACCGTTTGCCGGCATCAGTCAGCGTAATCCTCATCAAAACTGCTTTTGCTATAGCGTTTAATAATGCCGCGCCCGCTTTCGCGAATAAAACCGATGATCTCATCGCGCTCGTCGCTGGCCGGGAACTCTTCTTCCAGGTACTCCAGAGCCTGGCTGGTATTCATCCCTTTATTGTAGATTACACGGTAGATATCGAGAATATGGTTGATCTTGTCGATGGTGAAACCACGACGTTTGAGACCCACAGAATTGACACCGGAATAGCTCAGGGGCAAACGGGCGGCCTTGATATAGGGAGGAATATCCTTTCCAACCAAGGAGCCGCCGCCGATGAATACATGCGACCCGACCTTTACAAACTGGTGAATAGCACACATACCCCCCAGGATAACCCAGTCGCCAAGAACAACATGGCCAGCTACCTGGGAGTTGTTGCTAAGAATACAGTTATCCCCGATGATACAGTCGTGAGCAATGTGGCTATAAGCAAGGATCATACAATTCCGTCCTACCGTCGTTGTCCACCGGTCGCGGGTGCCACGGTGAATGGTGACAAATTCACGGATAGTCGTATTGTCCCCGATCTGGACGGTCGTTTCCTCGCCGTCGAACTTAAGATCCTGAGGATCAGCGGATATTACAGCTCCAGGGAAGATTCTACAGTTTTTTCCGATACGGGCGCCTTCCATAATCGTCACATTACTGCCAATCCAGGTTCCAGTTCCAATTTCTACATTTTTATGGATCATGGTGAACGGATCGACCTGGACGTTGGGTGCGAGTTTGGCGTCCGGGTGAATAGACGTTAAAGAATGGATCATTCGACGGTCAATTGGTTGATTTTCAGTTTCTTGGATCATTATAGCCTCGTCCTTATGGATAACTGTTTTCTTCATAAAAAATGCTGAGGAACATGCCGGAAATGCACCATGCCGCCTCCGGCGGCGAATACCCCGCATTCACAAAAATAAACTTATTTGACACAAATATGCTAAATAAACTTCTCTTAACTTCTCTTTACCAGTTGAGCCATAAGGTCTGCTTCGGTAACGATCTTGTTTCCGACATAAACAGTTCCCCTCATTTCACAGATGCCACGACGTATGGGATTGAGTAATTCCATCTTCAGGATCATCGTATCACCCGGGACAACCTTATGTTTAAATTTGCAATTATCGATCTTGATAAAGTAAGTGTCGTATTCTCCCTGAGGCATCGCATTGATACAAAGGATGCCGCCCGTCTGAGCCAGTGCCTCGATCTGCAACACGCCGGGCATAACCGGATTTCCGGGGAAATGGCCGACGAAAAAAGGTTCGTTGAAGGTGACATTCTTGATTCCAACGATAGTACGGTCCGTCAGCTCGATGATCTTGTCCACCAACAGGAAGGGAAAACGATGAGGCAGTGTTTTCTCGATCTGCTGGGTGGTGAATACAGGCGCCTGGTTGGGATCGTAGATCGGGGTATTCTTGAGATGCTTGTTCTTCTTTATATATTGCTTGATCTTTTTTGCGAATTCCACATTGGTAGAATGACCGGGCCGATTGGCGATGATATGCCCCTTGATAGGGAAGCCGATAAGAGCCAGGTCCCCTATTACGTCCAGCAGCTTGTGCCGTGCCGGCTCGTTGGGGAAACGTAATTCCAGGTTGTTGAGATAGCCTTCGCTTTTGATCTCTATCTTATCGCGCTTAAAGGCTTTCGCCAGACGACTCATCTCCTCGGGTGTGACCGGTTTGTCCACCACCACGATAGCATTGTTGATGTCCCCGCCTTTGACCAGGTTATGCTCGAGCAGCATTTCCAGTTCATGCAGAAAACAAAAAGTACGACAGGGGGCTATCTCCTGCTTGAAATCCCGCATGGTCTTAAGACTGGCATGCTGGGTGCCCAGAACAGGGCTATTAAAGTCGATGAGAGTAGTGACCTTGTATTCCATGGCAGGCATGACGACCAGCTCCACTCTTTTCTTTTCGTCATAGTGAGAGATGTTCGTGTCGATGCTGTACCAGACTTTCGATGCATCCTGTTCAAAAACTCCGGCTTCTTCGATGATCTCTACAAAAGGTTGTGAGCTGCCGTCAATGATAGGTATTTCCGGGCCGTTGACTTCAATCAGACAATTATCTACCCCCATCCCTACCAATGCAGCCAGAATATGCTCCACTGTACTGATCTTCGCACCATTGTCTTCAAGCGTAGTACCCCTGGATGTATCCGTAACCAGATCACAATCCGCCTTTATCACAGGCTGCCCTGGCATATCCACGCGCTGGAACTGGAAACCAAATCCCGGATTGGCCGGTTTCAGAGTCATGTCCACCTTTATACCGGTGTGCAGACCCGTACCGGAAATGCTTGTTACTGAGCCCAGAGTGTGTTGTTTGTCAGGATTGAAGTTTGCGTCCATTCGTTTTTCTTAATAACTTACTATACTATATAAGCTGGCAAAGATAAGGGAATCAGGGCTATATCTCCTCCTCACGCTCCAACATCAGAATGGCGCTCTGCAGGACAGGTAGGCTGAATCAGAACCCCATCGCCAATTACTACCAATTTCTTAAATTTATTATCGGATCTGAGGTGCATAAGCGCAAAAGTAGGGTGGTTTACCCTCGACATTGTGAATATTGCGCCAAAAAATCACTTTTTTTAGCCTTTTGTTGGGGTAATTCAATTTATTTGTATCTAAAATCAGCAAACATGGAAGGAAAGAAGCCCAAAATATTATTGTGTGAAGACGATCCTAACCTCGGGATGGTATTAAAGAATTATCTTGAACTGAGCGATTTTGATGTAACTCTCGAGCGGGATGGCCGGCTGGGGCTGGCTGCTTTTCAGCGGGAGCGCTTCGACCTCTGTCTGCTGGATATCATGATGCCGCATATGGATGGTTTTACGCTGGCCGAAGAGATCCGGGACGTTGATCCTGACATTCCCCTTTTCTTCCTCAGCGCCAAGACGATGAAGGAAGATATCATCCAGGGTTATAAGCTGGGTGCCGACGACTATATCACCAAACCATTCGACAGCGAAGTGCTCCTGTTAAAGATCAAAGCCATTCTGAAACGGAATGACGACCTCAACAGGGAGTCCGACAATAAAGAGTTTGACCTGGGCTCTTATCATTTCAATCCCAAGCTGAGGGAACTAAGCCATAAGGGTCATACCCAGACTTTGTCTCCCAAGGAGAATGAGCTGCTGAAGATGCTGGCAGAACATATGAATGATCTCCTGCCGCGGGAACAGGCACTAAAAAAGATCTGGGGTAGTGATACCTACTTCAACGGTCGTAGCATGGACGTGTACATTGCAAAGCTGCGCAAATATCTGAAAGATGATAGCACTATCGAGATCGTGAATATACACGGGAATGGATTCAGACTCGTTGTGCCGATCAGCGCATAGGCGAAAAGTCAATCATATTTAACCGGGTAGTGGAGACTAGAACAGCAATTGTTCGCCTTCCCTGCCCGGCTTTCTTTTACCTAAATGTGTATAAGCCTTCTCGGTGACCTCGCGGCCGCGGGGAGTCCGCATAAGAAATCCCTCCTGTATAAGAAAAGGCTCATACACCTCTTCGAGAGTGCCTGTCTCTTCGCCCACAGCAGTAGCAATAGTGGTGATACCCACAGGACCACCTTTAAATTTCTCTATGATGGTGGTCAGGATCCGGTTGTCCATTTCGTCCAGACCATGCTCATCTACGTTTAGCGCCCGGAGAGCATGCTGTGTGATGCCCAATTCGATGACCCCGTTGCTAAGCACCTGGGCAAAATCCCGGACCCTTCTGAGCAAGCCATTGGCGATACGGGGAGTACCACGGCTGCGACGGGCGATCTCACTGGAGGCATCAGACGTGATCTTTGTTTGCAGGATGCCGGCCGAACGGAGAATGATCTTTTGTAAGACCTCTGCATTGTAATATTCCAGTCTTGATTTGATGCCAAAACGCGACAACAGCGGAGCAGTCAGCAGACCACTGCGGGTTGTCGCCCCTACCAGTGTGAATGGGGAGATATTCAGCTGTATGCTTCTTGCACTGGGGCCGCTGTCGATCATGATGTCGATACGATAATCCTCCATGGCCGCATAGAGATATTCTTCGACAACCGTGCTGAGCCGATGGATCTCGTCAATGAAAAGCACGTCGTTGGGTTCAAGATTTGTCAGGAGACCAGCCAGGTCTCCGGGTTTTTCGATTACAGGCCCGGAAGTCTCTTTGATGTTTACACCCAGCTCGTTGGCCACGATACGGGACAAAGTCGTTTTCCCCAGACCGGGAGGGCCGTGAAACAGAATATGATCAAGGGCTTCGCCCCGCATCTTAGCGGCTTTTATAAAGACACGCAGATTCTCGATCAGTTGGGGCTGACCGGCAAATTCTTCGATGGCGGCAGGACGAATATTGTTCTCAAACTCTTTGTCCGAAGGACTTAAAGCGTTTTTGTCATTGTTGAGATTGCCATTGGACATGCCGCAAATATACCGATTTAAGGCAACCGCTGCCACAGAACGTCGGCAAACCACTGCTTTGAATCCATGAAAGTATGTATCGGTTCAAAGCCTGATTGAGCAGCCAGGTTCTCTGTTTCCTCAAGCGTGTATTTTTGAGAGATCTCCATGTAGATGGCCTCATTCTCACTGAAGGCTATTGTCTTATCGCCTATGTGCACCTCCTGTTCAACGCGGCTGATGAGATAGCTTTTACAGGCCCCTGTACCAGGGTCATAGACAGGATAGTGCTCGAACTGCTCCCTGTTGAAATCCGCGCCCAGCTCCCGATTGATACGGGTCAGCAAATTGAGATTAAACTCCCGTGTGAAACCCTGACGGTCATTGTAAGCATCAAGGATGGTCCGGGGATGTTTCTTCAGGTCAAAGCCGATCAGCAGCAGGTCACCCGGCTGCATATTATCCCGCAACTGCCGGCAGAAATGAGTCGCCTGCGGGACCGACATGTTCCCGATATTGGCACCCATGAACAGGACGATCTTCGGATTGGCAGAAAAGGTATTCACCTGCTGCAGTTTTTCAAGGTATTCTCCGTTGAGACCATGCAGCCGGATACCGGGCAGATTGACGGGCAACCTGTTCTCAAGCCAGCTGATGACATTGGTCGATATATCTATGGGATAATACGTAAAGGCCGTGTGTTTTTTCTGCAGCTCCCGCAGCAGAAACCAGGATTTTGTGGCATCGCCAGGCCCCAGTTCCACCAGGTCGAAGGAAGGACTGTAATTAGTGAACAGGCTCGCCATTTCCCCGGACTGCTGTTGCATGATCTCCATTTCACAGCGCGTAGGGTAATACTCGGGAGAAGCCATTATCTGCTGGAAGATCTTATCCCCCGCCTCGTCATAGAAGTATTTGGAGGATAAATATTTGTTTTCCGCCCGCAGGCCATCTATAATATCATTATAGAAGGTAGAGGACCGTCGTCCTGCCTGTTTTAAAGTAGTAGCAGACATCATTAGACCTTAGTTTATGTTTAGACCTTAGTTATCGTTGATCGGCCAGATTAGATCGCAAGTCGTATGCCAGTAAATTGCCACCTCAGGAATGGGTGAAAAAAGTTCCGGTAAGTATCCCTGCTATGCCCGGCCGGAGTCGCCACAGACGCACCCCGCAATACCATCTGGCTCACCATGAACTTACCGTTATATTCTCCGATGGCGCCACCTGCCTTTTTAAAACCGGGATAAGGCAGATAAGCACTCTCCGTCCATTCCCATCTTTTTCCCCAGTTAAACTCCCCGGATGCGGCTTCCCATTCCCATTCGGTGGGTAGCCGGCACCCCTTCCAGGCCGCAAAAGCCACCGCCTCATAATAACTAACATGACACAACAATTGTTGACTGTCCAGCGGCTTTAGACCAGCCAAAGTATAATGAAACCACCTGCCATCGATAAAATGCCAGTATAAAGGCGCAACAATCGAATTTTTCTTCACCCAGTCCCAGCCTTCGGCATGCCAGTAACCAAAGTTCTTATACCCCCCGTCTTCGATGAATTCCAGATATTCTTCATTAGTGACAGGCTCTGCGGCTATTCGAAAATCCCCCAAATAAACTTTGTGACGGGCAAGCTCATTGTCAAAACAAAAACCATCTCCGCCGTAGCCTATCTCATAGATACCGGCGGGTACAGACAGAAAAGGCGTAGGCTGCCCAACAGCCTGGTCTTCGTCAATATCATGATCCGACCAGGCAGGGAAAAGAGGATTGTGCCCCAGAATATATTTGATATCCGTAAACAACAGCTCCTGGTGCTGCTGTTCATGATTCAAACCCAGGACAATGAGGTCTTCCAGCTCTTTGCCAGAACCCGCAATTATGAACTCCTCCATAGCAGCGTCTACATATTTCCGATAGTCATATATTTCGTCCACGGAAGGCCGGCTCAGATTGCCCCTGTCCGTACGTACGACACGCGCTCCAATGGTTTCATAGTAGCTGTTGAAGACATAGTTATAGTTAGGGTTACAGGGACGGTAACCTTCCTGGTTGGGAATAAGTATAAAAGTCTCCCAAAACCAGGTGGTATGTCCAAGATGCCATTTAGGCGGACTGACATCCACAATCGGCTGCACCACATAGTCTTCTTTTTGTAATGGCCGGCAAATAGCTTCGCTGGCCTTTCGAACGATGCGATATTGTTCGAGCAAGCTCATGATCTTTCCTTTTTTAAATATGTTGTCAGGTCGGATATAGTAAGTATTCTCAATTGTCGTGCCTGTTCCCGGCGCATCATCAGTGCATAGGCATTGTTAAAGCCGATCGGGTCCAGCCAGGACAGATGATATTCCTCGTTGAAACGGCGGCGCACATAGTTGTATACGCTGTCCCTGTCACCCGCCAGACGCGCAGTCTCGGCCTCCGGTGCCTGGAGTATCGCCAGCAGGGCAGTGCCGGTATATTCAGGATACATGTCTATCTGGTCATTCGCAAGGGCTTCGAAACAGATCTTTGTTCCACCCAGACCCGTCTTGCTGGATACCTCCAGATCGGTGTACCCGCGGACAAGCATAGCATACATGTCCGTAAGAATGTATTGCTCGGGAAAGATCTTCGATCCCAGCCGTACAAGCCCTTTTTTGCCGTTGCGGGGCGCCTTGAACAACCCCTGGTCGACAAGGAAATCATGGGCGCATTGCTCAGGGGATTGATTGAGGTATTCAACGCGATAGTTCAACAGGGTCATGATAGAGTCATTGATCTTCCCGGCCAGCTTGTTTAGCACCGGCGCCAGTTCAGGGTATTTTTCCAGAATAGTATTCCGAACGACCGGCGCCGCATAATAGGGCGGAAAGATCTTTTTGTCATCTTCCAGCACTGTCAGGTCATAGGCCTTAAGACGGCCGTCGGTGCTATATCCACTGATGACATCCAGCTTTTTTTCATAAATCGCTTTATACATTACGGCATCGCTGATCACCACGGTGCGAATGCC
>Ga0307510_10000067_pt1 | contig 79216 bp, 43 predicted proteins | sample 12_EM_MG_FD_207224 | JGI IMG/M metagenome (GOLD analysis project Ga0307510, IMG submission 207224) | Populus trichocarpa ectomycorrhiza microbial communities from riparian zone in the Pacific Northwest, United States - 12_EM | ecosystem: Host-associated > Plants > Roots > Unclassified | place... | reverse complement strand
GCGAAATTTTTTTTAATTATAAATATTAAAATTTTAAAACAACCAAGATTTATAACCTGCTAAATAAAAATTTCTAAAAAAATAATATAAAATAAGCCTAATAATAAATCCAAGTAAAATTTAATAATATAGGATTTAGCTATTTTTTATCATCTTTCATTATACTCAAACATAAATTATATCTCAACCATATATATATATATATATATATATATAAAATTTTTATTTTGAATTATTTATTTTTTTAATGCATGTTCGGATGAATTTTTATTTTTATTGAATAAATGACGGAACAAAAAATTAATTTTGATAAAAATATATATGAGAAATTATACTAGCAAATTATCTTATTTAAATAAAATTTAAAATATTGTTCTTCTTATATTAAAAAAATAATTTTTATATAAAAAACATAGGATATCCTGTAATATAAAATTAAATATTTTAATTTACATTTATTTTTTAACTTTTTAACTTAGTTTTTAATTACAATTTTTTTAATGTTTATTGACATTTATAATCCTGTATTTATTTTATTAAACATATATATATATATATATATATATATATATTAAATTTTAAATTAACAACTAATTTTTTTTTTTACTATTAAAAAATACATTGAAAATACTTGCCCATTTTTTTACGGAAAAAAAAATCGATAGACCACGAAGCATTTCCTAGCTGGCTTATATAATTTTGAGGTTTTTGCTGTCACTTAAGTTGCCCCCTGGTTATTCAGGGCAAGCATTTCCTGCTGTCTGACACGTGTCAGGTCATTTTATAACACCCTCCAGTCGAATTGTTAAATTCCAGCGGTCAACAGCAGCAGCTCTTCAAGTGATTCGACTGGAACCGATCGAACACGCAAAAACAAAAAACAACAGCAGAAAGGGAAGAATTAATGTCTAGTATGATCGCAGTTACGACAACAGAATTAGATGAACGACAACGAGAACCCCTTCTACACAATCCCCGTTCGCTTTCCAATGAAGAAGAAGAAGAGATCACCAACACGCCTTCAACCTCATCATCCAACGCATCGCCACCACCAACTCAACGCCTCCTTTCTCTCGACGTTTTCCGTGGCCTTACCGTCGCTGTAATTAAGCTCAATTTCTCATTTCCATTTTAACAATTTTTGTTTCATTTGTATATATTTGATGATTAAGTTGTTCGACAGCTCATGATTTTAGTTGATGATGCTGGTGGAGCTTTTCCTTGTATTAATCACTCTCCGTGGTTTGGTGTGACGCTTGCCGATTTTGTGATGCCTTTTTTCCTCTTTGTTGTTGGTGTCTCTATCAGTTTAGTTTTTAAGGTAACAAAAAGTCTCTTCAACTGTTGCCTTGCTTCTTTTCTGCTCTTTCATTCCTTTGTTGTAGTTCTGTATACTTCATAACATTTTTTTTTTTTTAGAAATAAGTTATTTTATATCTTTGAGTCGCGAGTAATTTGTGTCACCAAGCAGAAAGTATCTAGCAAACCAATGGCCACAAAGAAAGTCATACAGAGGACTATCAAACTATTTCTTTTGGGATTATTGTTGCAAGGTATGTTACCATGCCCGTTCCTTAAATTCCTGAAATTAGCATTTTCAGTTTGCTATTTGATAGGCATTTGAATATTTCACGTGCATTGTGGATAACCAGTTTGTAGTTTCGATAATAGGAACTGATAGTGTATATCTTCTTGGAAATTTGCATAGGTGGGTATTTCCATGGACGCCACAATTTAACATACGGGGTTGATGTGGGCAAGATACGTTGGATGGGCGTGCTACAGGTAGTTTTCCTGAATAAGCATTGATATCAGGCAATACTTTTTTTTTTATCAAACTTCTATTGCATGGCATCTACCAATACATTCTTCCGTTGGACCCTACCGACATGTTGGCATTATGTCACAGTTTACCTAGAATAGCTATGCCAGCACATGCTTGTATACCAACATGCATGCAAGCACCATTCATATATGGCATGTTAGATGTTCAGATCCACAAAATTTGCAGTGGAATTGGCTACTGGAATTAGAAATTAAGATGGATTGATTATAGAAGATTATAGGAAACCTTACTGATTTTTGAGTTCGCGAATTAGTGGCTCAACATGCATGAATAGGAGAACTTTGATTTTATAAAACTTCATCCATCATAGACCGTTATAGCTGGTTCTGCATTGTCAAAGAACCAATTCAACCCAATAGCTTAAGCTATTAAGTGAGGATCCCAAGATATGATTTATATTATTCTCTAACACACCCCCTCAAGTGAAAACACTTTGAGCTTGAAACTTGCACATGCCCATATTATTTTGTGCTTAATTTTTTATTAAATAAATGAGGATGGTGAGATTCGAACTTGTAACTGCTTGGTCATCAAGGCTCTGATACCATGTCCAAAAATCAATTCAACCCAATAACTTAAGCTATTGGGTTGAGATGATTCTTTAACATGCATTATGTAACTTCTAAGAATTTCATCATATGATTGTGAAGCCTGTAAGACTCACTTGTTTCACCTCAATGAAATTTCTTTTTGTAATGGTTGACAAATTCATAACTGGTATACTGTTGTAGACTTCATATTCCAATACAGTCACTAAACTTTGACGTCCTTTTGTTAATTGTAGAGGATATCCATTGGATATCTCTTTGCTGCAATGTCAGAGATCTGGCTTGTGGACAGTATCACGGTCGACTCACCTATGGCTTTTGTGAAGAAATACTACATCCAATGGTTGGTTCCCCTTTCTAGGATCTATACCATTTTCTTTACTCGTGCTGTTCTTGTGCAAGAAGACTTTTGACACAACAAGGGAAAGCTTGATTGGGAAAAAATAATAAATATTTTAGTATTTTATGTGGTAGAACACATTTAGTAATTGTGCACTGGGATTGAAAAGATGGAGGTCTGTGACAGGCGCAGGAATCTTGCAATGGTTTGAGTGATAGAGAAAGGAAAAGATAAGGGAGAAAGGTAAAATGCAGTTAATCTTCTTTAGGTTTTCATAAGCAATCACGTCTAGGTAAGAGAACAAGAAAGAACATAATAGTGCTACAATTCCTTATATTACCATCCCTTGATCTAAAATAAAGCTTATAGATTACCCATCTCTTCCTAGACAGAAAAATTTGAATGCAGATAGACATCTTACTGCCACAAGCTGGTTATGGTAGAGAGAATTGTAGAGATCAGTGAATAAGGCATTACCCCCTTTTAAAATAGCTTAGATCTTAGCAGAGATGAGAAGCAATGGGACTTGATGCCTCTGGTTCAAGTCACTTGGCCTCTTTTTCTTGGTTTGTTCATTTAAACAACAATAAGTTCAAGCACTCATTAGCACCAGAGACCTTGGATAAGTTTGCGTGCTCGAGACTGCCTATTTCCGGTGAATCTGAAATTACTAAGTGTCTTAACTTTTATTTAATTGTTCTAAATACTCTGAACCAGCAGTTGAGGAAATATGAAGTCCTAATAGGGCTCAAGTCAAATTTAGACCAAAAGTTCAAGATTCCTTTTACAAGTCTTTCTGTCTGCATCAGACTGCCAATTTTCTCCCTTTTTACATCAATACCATGCTGGCATGATCTTTCTGGATCAGAGGAGCATTTTCTTCTGTGATTTTTTATACTATAATCATGCTGTTGTTTTCAAGAATAACATGATTTTATAAGAATTTTAATTCCATTTTTGCATCATTATACCTAAATTCAAGGTTTAGCTTATTGTCCAACCATAATCTGAATGCTAGATAAGATAGTTTTATTCATATCAGTGGCAAAGTAAATTTAGTTAAAAAGATCGTTACTTTAATGATTTTTATGATAAAGGTCTTGTACATCGCTTCTAATTTTCTGCGAGTGTTCAATTTTTGTTTTGTTTTGCAGGATGGTTGCTTTCTTATTTTGCACATTTTACATGTGCTTGCTGTATGGCCTTTATGTTCCAGACTGGGAATTCGAAGTTCCAAGCACAAATCTGTTTGAATATGAATTTGGTACTAAAATTGTGAGTTGAGTTGTTCATTTTTTACCAGTTCATCTACCATGTAACATGGCACTATCCAGTAAAAGTTTGGTTATATCAGCAAAGAAGATGACGTGATATTTTTCTTTTTTCAATCTGTTGCATAATGATTAGTTTTTATTGTTTCTGGGATTAGGCTTTGCTCGGTAAACTTTGTTACTGGGCCATTTTTCACTGGAAGTTTAATTTCTGTTGATTTATCAACCACTTTCTTCTCAAACAATGTCCCTTTTCTCCATCGCTGTTTGCATTTTTTTTTTGACATATCATTTAAGATTCTCTTGCCAAGGGAATCCAGACAACAATCAAATAGTTGCGAACCCATTTTCTTGAAATATATAATGGATGTCTTGTTTGATTTCTGGTTCATCAGTGTGACGGTCTTTCATCTCTTCTTTACTTTCAGCTTTTTACTCCAAATGAAACCAAGTCCCATGAATCTATTGAACACTGTCACAACTTTTTAATATATTGGACTGCAATCAATGAAGAAAGTTATCAGGAAGAACTGTCAAACTAGACATGACAGCTAAGCTGTTGTGTTCAGTTGACTGCCCTTTCTTTATGGTTAAGTTTAATAACCAGGTGACTATTGAACTGAACTCTATTTTCAAAGATGCAAGTTAAAACCTGATTTTCTTTCATCAGAATGTATTTATGGTTTTATCAATGTGAAGTAACATGCTATGGCAATAATTATTTCCCTTTCATGCTATTACCATTTTTTTCTAACGGAATTCTTGCTAATGTCAAGCTTTAATTCTATTACTCTCCCTCTCGTTTATGGAACTGATTCAAACCTCTATATCATGTTTCATAGGTGAATTGTGGAGTGAGGGGCAGTCTTGAACCTCCTTGTAATGCAGTTGGTCTGATTGACCGATTTTTTCTTGGTGAACATCATCTATATCAACATCCTGTGTATAGAAGAACAAAGGTGATGTTGCTCCCTAACAAGTAACAATTGCTTTCTTTCCTTCATCAGGGCTTCAACTCTCCACATAATCATTTGGCCGAAAGGATCTTGACATTAATTGTTTCACAGCATTGTAGTGTTAATTCTCCTGACTATGGACCTCTGCCACCAAATTCACCTGGGTGGTGCCTTGCTCCATTTGACCCAGAGGGCATCTTGAGGTCAGATAACTGCAGCGCCTTCTCTTGCTCATATTTATGAATTACCACAGATTATTGCTCCATTATAATAACACTCATTAAAGCCAAGTACCCCCTTCAAATGCTTCACTGTACAAAAGAATGGTGATAAATCTGTTAACATGTCAGCATATCATTGACTTTTTTTCTGCCAATTTTTTAATAATGTCGATTTATTTTGTTTAACAACCTTTTTAACCATAGGAAACCACAATGAATAGTGTTGATTTCTTTTGTTTACAACCCTTTTCAGTTCTTTGATGGCTGCTATTACATGTTTTCTTGGATTGCAGTTTGGTCATATCCTTGTTCATTTCAAGGTATGACACATTGTAGTGCTTTTATTGATGTTTACCTTTTGTTCTTTACTATGTGTCTTTTACACCAATCTGTGTTTATCTTGCTTCTTTGCTGCAGGGCCACATGCAAAGGCTGTGTTTGTGGTCTGTGTGTTCTTTCATCATACTAATTACTGGATATGTTTTTGAGCTTCTGGGTAGATTTCCTATTTTTAACTGTTTTAAACACTAATGATTTCTTCCAGGATCCTCTCTGTTTCCACTAAATAATTTTAGTGAATATTTCAGGCGTTCCTCTATGTAAACCATTATATACATTGAGCTATATGTGCATTACAGCTGGAGCATCAGGCTTGGCTTTAACGATCATCTTTTATATAGTAAGTTTATCATTTGGGTACTACCTAATAAACATAAAGATAAATAATGAATAAAAGACTTTTATCATTGCATTGGGTAGTTTTCTGGTTGTTCAGCAAAACTCATGATATTAAATTGATATACAATTTACTTGCTTTCATGTGTTAAAAGAGGAGATCTTATTGACTCAAATCACGTAGCCTGAGCTATTCATATAATTTAATTGGGTTAAAGTCAAGGAAATTATGATAATAGAAACAGGCAGTTTCTTCTTGACATGTCATGTCTATGGACTGAAAGCTTTGACTCAGTTTTAGTGTAGTTTTATCTGTGTTCTTAATACTCTTTTTGGATACATTGACATGGCTTTTTATCAACTCACCACCAACAGGGAACATAAGTAGGTCAAGAGAGCTTGATTTTTCTTGTTATAATTTCTAAGCATCTTCCTATCCTCAAATTCATGGAACTTGGTAAATTTGATTCTCATGTAGAGCTTTGGAATTATCTTGGCTTTTAAGATCGGGGAAGAAATAGCTTTATGAGGATGTAGCGAATTTCCATGCCAGCTATAGGGGATTGGCTAAATCTTGGATCATTTTTGGGTGGTTGACAATATCAGAGTTTTAATCTTTTCTTATGACACGGTGTGCTTTTCATGCCATGGAGATGTTGGAACTATACAACTCTCAGTCCTATTGTTTTGTTTTCCCCTTCCTTTTCTTTTCCTATTTTGACCCTGCTCGGGGGATGTGTATCGTATGCAATTGAGAGGTTATTGAAAACTAAAAGGAGATTGGCGTGAAAGAATTGTTTCAATTCAAACAATTTTATGCAGGTTGATGTCAAGCATTTTAGAAAGCCCACGATGATACTTCAGTGGATGGGAATGAATGCACTCATCATTTATGCGCTGGCTGCCTGTGACCTTTTCCCAGCAGCCATCCAAGGTTTCTATTGGGGTTCACCAGAAAACAACTTGGTAAGACTCTGTTTTCTATTTGGCTGCCAGCCCTGTTCTGTGTTATTCCTTCTCCACCGAATCCCTCCCCAAAATAAATATTTGTTCGTGTAATGGCTCGCTTTCTGATTATTGGTGCAAGTTTCTGTGCTAACTCGGCTGGTGAACCCGCACGCAGATGCGCACTCACACACGCACACACGCACACACAGATAGAGGATGGACCAGCTTACATGTTTAAAACTGTTATTATCACAATTTTTCAACCATTAATTTTCTTCAATCTAATGGCTAATACACGTTCACTATCTGGATATATGTATATATATGACTTTGTATGTCCTTGAAGGAAATTAGAACATGCCGAAGTTACTTTTATAAAGGTGTATGGCTTGCTGAACCAATAGTCTATGGCCTGAATGATTTGATGCTTAATACAGTTTATAGACTGACTTTCAAGTAAATATGACTTGCAGGTTGATGATACAGAATCGCTGTTCCAAGTCATGCTCCATTCAAAGAAGTGGGGCACCCTTGTTTTTGTAATTGTGGAGATTTTATTCTGGGGCCTTGTGGCTGGTTTCCTACATTTGAAAGGCATTTATGTGAGCCTGTGAAATTATTGTAGATGCTGCTTTTCCCTGTGCAAGACTGTAAATTCTACCTTGTGAATATAATACAATTTAATGCTTGTAACCAGCAGCATTGTTATTCCTTCAACATCTTCTTTTTGTTCAGTGACACGCCTAGTGATTAGAACCCCGTGACGGTGGGATTTGATCCGAGCATCTGGCAGACATCTCCGAGCCTTCCTTTGTGTTATATATGTGATTAGCCATCCATTACTGGTGTTAGGTAACTAAGTGAGCTTTGGTGCTCGAGGTGTAGTCTAAATCCAACTTTTTTTTTTGTACAGTTCTGTTTGGTATTTTAGTTCGACTGTGTTTTAGATCTTGAATTTGATATGCTAATCTGGTGGGCTTGGGTTGGGTTTTTCTTACTTTTTTTAAATTATATTGTTTTTTTTAATTTTATTTTTTAACATTTAATTTTTTTAAACTATCTATTTTTTCTTTTATGTTCTTGTTTAATTTTTACTTCATTATCAAATAAGATCATGGAGATATTTTAAAAAATATTTGGATGATATATTTTTATGGTATTGAAAAACATTTATTTTTTGAGTTTTTTGAGTTGATCACTTTTAATTTTATTTGTAGTTTTATTCATTATCATTGTGTTTATTTTATTCATGTTATTAAATTAATTAAGCATATTAAACTTAATCTGCTCAATAATTCAAGTCTCGGATTTATCTTTGCTTTTTAAAACTCTTGCGTCACTTTAGCATTAATTATTTATGTTGGAAAAAACTTAGCCCGGCCTGCCGCGGAGGCCGCCTGTTTAGTTTTCAACTATAAAAGGATAAATGGCAATTAATTAGCGGATTAATTTTATTGACTACTAATCAACTAAGACCATATGCATGATAATGCATAATATATAGAGATCCATTCACTAGAAAAAGAAGATGTAGATAATCAAAGGAAAATTTATGTTTAGCTGGTTTTGCTGCGCTTCAATTGGAAGTAAAAAAGTGTTATTCGGAGTTGCTCACTGTGTGCATAAACAACGTCAATTTGGTTTCTGAAGGTAAATGATACAGCAGAATTATTGGTGGCGGTACTGCTAGGAAAACCTACGCAATTCACATCACATGGTGTCTCTACAGATGATGGTGCATGCCTTTGAATTGAACCCTCCTAGATAAGCCATGCTCACGGAAACTATGTCCTGTCTTGTTACGGTCTCACCTGCGCATGCACTGTTTCCAATCCACATCCACTTTTAGACGGACGCAAAAGAAAAGGACGAGGCCCTTGGATTGAACTTCCTGTGCTTATATATGGACACAAATCACATGAATTACGGAATTTGGTTCTTAGATATATGCCAAGACACATGTCCCCTTATGCAACCTTCAGGCAGGCAGTAGGCATTGCCCCCACCTAACAAGTAAAAGTAACATTGCACACACGTCGTCTGCAATTTTTTTGGTCCATCACTGATCTGATTTGACTAGAGAAGAAAAATCCATAATCTGGGTTTCTGGTTTGTCCAACAAGAGAAAAGATTAGAATCTGATAATCATTCATGGATTCGGATTAATTGAATCAGGGATGAAATCTTAGGATATCATCTCAAGCCGCAAAGGTTTTTTTTAGGTGGGATATGACAGAAATGCACTAATTAACTGGCCGGAGACGAAACTATAGTATGTGTAAAGTTGACCTAGCACAAGCGATCAATTCACAGCCATTCGCAGAGGCCTCAGTGCTGCAGGTCTTTATATATGCAGTAGGGCCTCTCAAGGATTGTGCAATCTAGCATGATGTAATCTAGTACCACTTTATGTTATAAAATAGCTTGAATACAGAGAACTTTATTCTACTTTACTCTGAAATGACAAGATGTTTTGTTGTAACTTATCTAAATAAATAAATATTTTTTTTTATAAGGGTAGCCCTTAAATTTTACAGGAATATGAAAAAATAATTTTTTTTTTATAAACATCAATTTAATATTAACAAAAATTAATTAGAAAACAATGGTCACTTATTTTTAATATTCTAACTAATAGTTCAAAAGTTGACTTTGTAAACTACATTTATAAACAAACGACACATTCAATGAATACAAATGCTTTCTGCTCTCCAACTTTTTTCTATTAAAACACTGTTGTGGGTCAGTTATTGCCTTCTGGAATAGGAAGGGACGGGCTAATCTTTTCAGCAGTCAATGGCTTTATGGGTGGCGCTAGTGTGAGGAAAATGAGAGATCAACAGAAAACAGAGGGAGAGATAGGTGAGGGTTTGCTCTATGGGTGTTACTAGGTTTATGACAAAGGAGATGGTTGTGTGGTGGCAGTTTAGTGGTGGCTGGTGCTATGTGGTGGTGTTGGTGTGAGGGAAAGGGGGAGATCGACATTGGATAGAGGGGTGAGGAATTTGGTTTATGCGTGTTTCTTGTTTATGGTAGAAAAGATGGTTATGTAGTTGCAGTTCAGTTATGGTTGGTATTGGTGTGGGCATTAGGGAGGCTGCTGGATTCAAAAGGTGGTCCGTGGTCGTGTTGGTGGAAGAAAAAGTTGTGATTTAGGGGGGGAGAGAGAGAGAGAGAGTGTAATAGGAGAAAATTTTAGGTCATACTGTTATGATCCACCTCACCTCGTGGTTTCTTGTCTCCATTTTCATTTTTTTTTTTGAATGAAGTTAAATATTGGCGTTAATTTATGCGTATATTAATTAATTTTATAATTAATTGAGGTTTATACTATAATCTCTAAATACTACACTTAAAACCTGATTTGTTGTATCTATTTTCAAAAGCAGGAGAGAGAGACGCACACAATAGATTTGTGATTTGTGTAGAAATTATCCGAATCTTTTTTTTATTTAATTTTGATTATAAAATCATTATTGCTTGTAATATTTCTACACATACGTGTGTGTGTGTGTGTATATATATATGATAAACTTGTAATATTTCAAATTCTTTTATTGAATAAGTTCACCACTGGATATGTAAAGTGAAATTAACTATATAAATACTAGTGTGTAGAGTTTAATTTTTTAAAATATAAAGGGAATGTGATGCCACATGGGATCATGTTTATCAAGGTTTTTAAAATATTTTAAATAAAATCAAATGGATTGAAAAAAAAAATTAAAATTAAAAAATCATCAACCTTTATTTTCGAGCCATCACTATAGTTATGGTTAGAATTGTGGTCAACAACGTGTTATTCACCCCATTACTAATTAAGGAATCAAAGGACCCCCCCCACCACAAATAGGTAGAGCACTTGCTAGACTGGTCCAACAACATCCAATCTTTTTCTTTTTTAATTTTTCTTTGTTTTAATTAATACCCTTTTTATGATTTTTTTAAAATATTTTTTTAATTTATATTTAAATTAATACTCATTCTCTCTAGTTTTTACTTTATAACTAGTGCTTACTTTCATTTTTTTAAATAAATAATCAAATAATAATTGAATTCTAAGTAATAATTCAATACTATAATAACTTCAAATACACGTGCTAACATCATATAGACATTCATATTTTTCCTTAAAAAAAAGGCAATTCAAGTGACTTATTATTAAAAAAAATCGACTAATAAAGAAAAAAAATTAGATAGTTAATTAGATTGCTTCGTAGTGTTTCTAATAATTAAATTATTAATAGAAAATAAAAATACCATTTTAGCTTTAGAACAACTAAACACTACCAGACTCCAAAGCATGTAAAATTATAAGTGTGTTTGGAATCGCTGTACAAACTATGTTTTTAATAATTAAAATTTTTTTTTTGTTTAAAATAAAATTTTTATATATTTTTAGATTGTTTAGATGTGCTGATTTCAAAAATAATTTTTAAAAAATAAAAAAAATTATTTTAATACATTTTTATACAAAAAACACTTTTAACCATTACTATTATCGCTACCACAATCCTAAAAAAAACCTTAAATATCCAATAAGCCCAATGAAATTATATAATATTATTATCCCTCTATGGTTTCCAACATGATGAAGACGAAAATAATTGTGCTCTATATGAAACAGTGGTTGATGCCTATATAGGGTTTTCTCTTCGACTGCTAATTTCTGCCGAAGTGAAAAGGAGAGTGGATGATATTGGATGCTACGCCGTTAATATTAATCAGGTAAAACACTAATTACTGTATATCTCCTCACAAAATATGGTGCACTCATTGCTCACAAGTGTTTTTTTTTTTTTCATTTAGCTTATTATAGAACTAAATTGTAAGCCAATTTAAGATAATTTATCATGATAGGGTAAGATTGAAAGACAGGTTAAAAAAAAAAACAAAGAAAATAGGTGGCTTTTTGGGACTTTAGGGTTAAATACTCATTTTTCCTTAAAAAACACAAAACCAAAAGCATGCTATTAGGGGTAATTTAGTAACTTGAAATAATTCATTTATCATTGTCAAATTTAAAAGGGACAATTACTTCTTTTTGCTTTTATAATACATAGTAAAATGATTATTCTATCTTAAGATTCAAATTTTTTTAAAGCTTACGTGCAAGACTTTTTTGTCTTTTTTATATTTAAAGAGCAGTAAAGTGACTTATATGCTTTTAAAAGTGGAATTTTTTACAGCTTATGTTCAAGGGTATTTTGTATTTGCACTCATGATTTTTTTTATATATTATCAAGTTGGTTTAGGAGCAAATTTATAATTTAATATATACAAATATTATTAAAAAAATAGTGCCTAAGCACATGGGTGATCATTGTATCATTCGGGTGATGCATGCGGGGTTGTCTGTGCACCAAACACTGCATTTTGCAACGGTATTTGGATCATTTTGGTGTCATCTTCATGGCGAGGCGGTGCGTGTGGCCAATGGTCATCTAGTTTGTCATCAACAACCTTTCCCCCCTTCTATTATCTCTTATCCTTAATTTTCATGTCTGTCCCTTCAGAATCTCAAAGAAGCCTTTCAATTTGTTATTCCTTTGAATTTGGTTTTTATTCTTTTTTTTACTATTTGTTTTATTCAGAATAATTTATAAAATTGAAATTCTTTTCAATTTCAACCTCGTTCAATTTTTTCATCTTTTAAGTTTGGTCCATATTTTTTTAATTACTATTTGTTTTGTTTGGGATAATTTTTCAAATTTGTTTTTTCACAATTTCATCTTTAGGTTTTTTTCCGATCAAATTTGATTTTCATTCTTTTCATTCCTATATTTTTCACTTTGGGAAGTTTTTTAAATTGTTTTTTTTATTTCATAAATCAACATTAAATTGGTTTGCAATTAAGTTTTTGAATTGAACCCGGGTCTAAAATTTCATAAGTTGTGAGTTTTAAAGATTAATCCAGGTTTATGAGGTTTGCTCGGGTTGTCTTGTTTTTCTAAAGCTAATGTTTTTTCAATTTCAGACTTCAACATTTATTCAACTAGAGATTGATCTTTGTTATTTTTTTATTTTTTTTTTAGAATGTTTCACTGATTTTGAAAATGACCCAAGTTATCTAGGTTTTTTTATTTTTTATTTTTTATGTAATTTAATCTGGCATATTTTTTAATTTTAATTTTTTTCGATTTCATCCTGCAATATTAGATTGATTTTAAATTATTATATTTTTAGTTTTCCATTCAATATTGGGTTGTTTTATAGGTGAGTTTTATAGTTTTATTCAATTTGCTTTTGTTGATGAATTATTTTTTTACCTTTTATTAACATGAATAATTATTTGATTAAATAAAAGAATTATTATAAGAAACAGAGTTATTAAACATAACTTAGTATATGATTCGTGTTGCAAGATTAAATATCTTAATCTTAGTTTTTTTAATTAAATATCAATTTAATTAATTAGATTGGTGTATAAGTTTTTTTTAATTTATAATTGAGATTTTTTTATTCAAAAACACGTTTGAAAAACTTTGTATATTCATTTTTTACTAAAAGAATTATCGACCCACAGTGAAGCAACTGTTAATTATTATATAATATACTAAAGGAGATCAGCTCTGCACTGTAGCGTATGAAAGCTTTTGACTGTGGATTTCAATAGCTGAATGGTTGTTTTACCCTTTGTTTTGGTTGGTTGAAGGCTGATGTGGTGTATGAGATCAGGTATTGAGCTTTTGACATGTAGTAGCTTTCACATGTGTATTCTAATTGTTCAATAAATTTAATTGTTAAAAAGTTGTTTTGCCCTTTGGTTTGTGTTGTGTTGGGGTGTTGGATGCTTTAGGAAGGGTATTTAAGGTTTGCTTGCTTAATTGTAGGTTTTTTATGGTGGTTCTCTTTTTTTTTTTCTCCATGTGGTGGTTTTTTCTGCCACATTTGTTTTTTGCCATTTTGGTTCTGGTTTTTTTCTACCCATACCTTTATTTTGTGAGCAACATCAATTGATAAAAAGGAGTAAGTGCAGAGTATATAGGAAAACATATTGTATAATTATGGGTTATAAAGCATTACTGTTTGGTTTCAACCATTCTTTTTTCTTGGCTGTTATGAATTACAACTGACATCTCTTTTCATGGTCTCTCACAATCCTTTTGTGTTTGATTCTTGGGGTTGGCTTGCACATCAGGTTTCATGGATTTATTTTTGTTGATTAAGTTACCATCTTTTTTTTTTAATATTGTTGCTCATGCTTAGTGATTTAGATGTTTGCTTCTTTTTTTTCATGTGCTTTTGTTGGATAATCTTTTTCTCGAAACCACTCAAAAAATAATAATTAAGGATTGGTGTTCGGTTTGATTGTTGATGAAAGTGAATAGTAAGTTCTATAGATGTGAGTTCCCTTGATTAGTTTTATCGCTATGTTTGCTATATAATTTGACACTTTTTCATCATAGTTAATGGAATTATGTATTACTTTTTTGGTCTTAAAGATGATTGAGGTGAGTTAGAGTGGGTTTTTTTTTTTATGATTATGTTTGGTCATTTGTTTCTATCTTGAAAATTAAACCTATCATTTTTAGTTGAGAATATTGGTCATGTTCGGTGGTTCAGAAATTAGTCTATGTTTCATATGCTTTTGATGGATGATTTTGTGCTGAAATTAGTTAAGAAAATTGAAGGATTAATGTTTTGTTTGATTGTTGAGGAAGGTAAATAATTATTACTGTGGATATTAGTTTTCTTGTCCATGTTTTTAACTTTTCTTTATATATATATATATATATATATATATATATATATTTGAGTGATGGGTTTCTTGAAAAACAAGATTGTTTTTTTTTTTTTTTTTTAGCTTTGTTGGCTCTAGAATGTACTACCTAGTCAATCATTGTATTTTTATGTCGAGAATGATAATGGCTAGAATGAATTTAATTTGAGAATGGTTGAAGGTTGCTGCATGTTTACTGTTCTGGTGTTTGTTTTTTTCTATTATTCTGATTTTATTTTTTGTGTTTATTGACATATTTTATACTGTGCATCTTTGCTGGGAAGCACAGTGTTCTTTGTTGCTTTTTAGAAGTTTTTCTTTCTACTGGATAACTTGGTTTAATCTTAAAACATACTGTTTTTTTCACTATTGTTCCATGTAGTGCGCACAATCTAGCTACTATATTGCTCTACCAAGGAGTACACATACAGTTCAAAAGAAAGAAAAAGGGAGCAAGCACATTGGTTTCGACTCTTGAAGCATTTTCAGCCACCATACAAGGTCTCCTAGGCCCTAGCTACGAGATGCCAAGATGCTCTTACTGGTTTAGGTTTGTCTTATTGAAGATTTGAAGCATCATTATCTTCCTGATCGAGAGATAGTCTATCGAATGAGGCAACTCTTGGATTAGACATTCGCGTGCAAAGGGGCACCAGCACGAAGTGTCTTGTAATGAGATAAGAGGCTGCTCCAGGACATCACTGTTGCTAATCTGATCAGTGATAGCCCTGTAACAATTGACATAATACATACATACAATTCTTGATACTCTCTTTGTTGTTATTATGGTATTAGACTCTCTCCCCCGAACCCTAATTATTATTCTGATCCTGTTATTTTTCCACGAGTTTTCTGCATCTTTTCATCCGAGAGCATCTCCAGGAAATGATAGCGTTTGGTATTTAAGATGTGATGAGCATTTTCTAGAGGTGCTTAAGAAAACAGTAATATTTGTATTATTTCACTCTACTTTATATCACCAAAATCAAATAATTTAGATATTATAAATGATAGGCTAGGATCAAACCCAAGCACATTTACACTGTGGTGTGTTTGTGCTGACACGTGTTAGTCTAATGCACTCAAAATTTTATAAAAATTATATCCGTATATTTTTCTTGATCTAATATTTTTTTATAAAAATATATTAATAAAATTTTGATTCATCACCGTGACGGTTTCAACGAAAATTATATACACATGGTACCAAGGTTTTTTTAACAGTAAAAAGAGTTACATTAATAAAGGTAAAAATCAAGTTATAAGGCAGGTTTTGTCTAGACTAGATATGCTATAAGGAATTCAATTCAAACAAACGATGGTCTCATATTATGATTCCATGATGTCACAAATAAACTAAATTAATGTAGCATGAGACAAGAGGGTTTTTTTTTCAAAAAAGAACATGGTTAGTAAAAAATATATAAAAAATAAAACAATTAAAAATTTATTTTCTAAACTAGCATAATTTTATGAAACGAGGTACAACCATAAAATTACGGTAATAAATACTATTTTTTCAAGTTTTTATGATTGGTTGCACATATCATAATTGTTAAAATCACGAGTTAACTCGTAAAATCATACGATTTTACGAGTCAACATGTATCTAACATGTAAAATCAGACTAAAAACTCGAAAACCAGTAAAATCAAACTTAACTCGTGCAAAATCGGTAAAATCTGTCCGATTTTACGAGTTTACTAAATTTGTGATATGAAGCAAGTTATGTATACAATTGGCCTTAAAATGTCTGCTTACCAGTTTTTCGAGATTGAACATATCTTTTAAACCATACATTGGATAGAGCTGAATTTTACAGGAAAATATTAGATACGTGAAAATATATTGTGGTAAATGTTGAGGTCAAATGGAGTTCGAAAATATAATATTTTAAAAGGTCATAGTTAGTAGATGAATCTTGTTAAATCTGTCAAACTAGACCTTCGTGTATTGTTTGGGATGTATCTGGAGCTACCAGTTGAATTTTACTACAATTAAAGTTGAGCTGAAAACTAGACATTTGAAACTTTCCAACCATATATCGTAGGCCCGGTAATTCATCCAGACGAGAGAGAACGACATGTTTGAAATTAATACTCAAATCTGTCAAGAATATGCGAAAATTAGATATTCAGGCTACATGGAAGAATTTTAACATGAATATTTTTTTATTATTCTATTTTTTTTATTTAATTTTGAATAATTATTTTTAATCTGAATTTTTTCTAGCGCATTAGACATTGTTTAGGGAGTTATTTCATTATTGAATTTATGTTAGTTAATTACTAGTTTAGACTCATTAGCTTGCAACGCAAAAAGGGTACATTGAGACTTATTATGATGGGAACAACCAAGTTGAATTAAATTACATTAAAATTTGATAAAGTGAGTCAACAACCAAGTTGTCACCAAGTTTATGTGTACTTCCTACCATTCAGTAATTCTTTTATATTGAAAAGTTTTGTTATGAGATTTTTTATTTTTTTATATCATTAATCAGGTATGCTACGATACTTGGATAAATCCAAACCCTCCACGAGGTTTTTTGAGAAAGCGTAATGTCAACAAAAGCATGATTATGGGAGGGCTTATGATAAATCCAAACCCCTCTTTTAACTATTTTTATATTTTAAAAATATTTTAAATTAATATTTTTTTTTGATATTTTTAAATTGATATACTAATATTAAGAATAATTTTTAAAAAATAAAAAAAATATTATTTTAATATATTTTAAATAAAAAATATTTTTTTAAAAAACGAAGGATAATAACAGCGACAGCGAGCCTACCCAGCCATGCGCGGGTTGTAGTGGCCGACAGCCTCTCTTGTCGATGAGCTAACGACTAATAGCGTCCCAGCACGTCTTGTTGATAAAGTTAGCATGCAAAGGACAACAAATGATTTTTCGCTTTTTTTTAAAAAAAAAAATAGAATATGATTCTTTTCAACCGGAATGTTAAAAAATTTTGAATTTTTTATAAATTATTATTTTTTATTATTTTGATGTGCTAATATTAAAATAATTTTTTTTTTAAAAAAAATATTTTAATATATATTAAAATAAAAAAATATTTTTTTAAAAATAATTATTACAACTATCCCAAACCACCCCTTATTCTCTTTAAAATTGAAATCCCTGTATCTTTGACTAGATGTTTTGCTCCTCTGAATCTTGGTTAGTTATTATAAAATTAATAAGAAACAATTTATTTTTTAATATTTTTAAAATATAGTGTAAAAATTTTATGACTTAAAAAAATTAAAATATTGATTGAGAATAATTCAGTCACAGTTAAAAATTTCTTTTAACCATGACTATATATTGAGGAGTACCTTCCGACGACTGAGTGGCCAGCCAAGGGTATGCTGTGAAGTTTCAAAGGGCTCACTTCTACTCGGCAGCTATAAATCTTTAATCTTTAGTTGCAAGGGCTCGCCATGTGCGGTCGAGTATGTTTTGAAATCGTGATTTTTAAAATTTTAATTATTTTATTTAAAATTAATTATTTTATTATATATTTTTAGATTATTTTCATATACTAATTTTAAAAATATTTTTTTAAAAATAAAAAAATTATTTTAATATATTTATAAATAAAAAATATTTTAAATAGTAATTGCTACAACATCTCAAATCACATAAAATCTTAATAATTAGTGAGTTGAACAATGATTGATTGTGACGCAGTGAATAGGAAGATACCAGGTTATTCAGTATTCAAAGATTCTACAAAATAAAACACAGTAAACTATATAAAAAAAAACTCCAAATTTGAATGTTTTTGAATAATATAATAATAGAGGCCAAAAGCCTACAAACAAAATAAATAGTTACTCTAGTTAAGGCTAAACTAGAAAATAAAATAGACTAGAAATTCAAAATTAATAATATAAATACAAAAAATAAGGAAAAAAAACGAGAAATTCTTAATTCCTAAACAGGAGCAATCCAAGATGATATTCTGCATATTCAAAACATAAAAAAAAAAGCCCATAAATGGATCTTTAGTGTGGATTTTAAGCTTGAAAACAGTCTTTAATGGCAACAGGCGATAACACCATGAATTTAAAATTACAATCATAAAATTAAAGGAACTATATTGTTTTTAGATTCCTTTAGATTAAGGTTTAATGATAAATAATATAAAGAAGTGCTTTATACTTAAAAAAAGAGATAGAAAAAATAAAATCATATAATAGTCGCATAATAATAATGTATTTTTATCATTAAAATTAACTGAAAAAATCAGTTAAAAAAGTTTTGAAAATAGTGTTTTATTAAACAATCTAAAAGAATAAGTGTAATAATAAATGTACCATGGTACATATGCTTAAATTTAGATTGAAAAACAAACTTCGCATCTTTAAAAATTACTAAAGTAATGATTACTCTTTTAATAATTCATCTTTGATCCTAACCTCATACTAAACACAATCTTAGAATAAAATTGTATAAAATCAACGAACAATCTTTGATATTTATTTAGTTAGTCTAGCTACAAAAAAATATTATAATATAGTTTCTCAATTAAATCTCAGCTTAATTAAATGTTAATTCTTGACACATGTTATATACGTGTTCACCACTCTCCATGCATAGTGGGAATTTTTTTCTCGATCAATAGCTATTTTTAGTCAATATATCACTAATCATCCCACCAACAACAATGTCTAACACTACAATCGAAAATAAACACCAATATTTTCATCAATCAATCATAACATCACTCTTCATGTTCGAGGTGAGCCGATGTGTTCTAAGTCTACAAATATCTTAGGTCACTAGTTAAAAACAGTCTTCTCAGATCACAAATCTCTACCCAACTATTCTTTACATGTTCTCTCAACTTTGTTTGATGTCGTAAGACTCAATTTTCTCTTGTATTACACTTACTTTCAAGTTTTTATTATATATTATTTCTCTCATGTCATTACTAACTTAAGCATTAAAGAGTTTCTCGTTCTATGAAAAACTTATTTTTTTAGGAATACTCAAGTCCAAACTTGAAGCTCAACTCACACGTCTGGCCAACAGACAATGAAAAACCTAATTTATGTGTGAATTTCTTCTTGACTTCATTATTGACGTCGTTTATGGGAAACTAAACAAAAAAACAATTCATTCTCTTTCATTACTCTTTCCATGGCTGAAGAAACTCCAAGTCAAGGGAGAATAATTAATCTCCCTACTACAGTCTACAGGGGCTCCATCTCCTTTATGTCTTCAATAACTTTCTCATCAGGAGCAGATGCTCAATTATGTTGTCACAGAGATACAACTGCATCTTCTTACTCTTTCTTCCACACAACAACAAGCATCAATAAGTGTGCAATGACAACTCCAATTCCCTAAAAAGACAAGGTATAATGACATGCAAGCAAGTAACACTAATACTCTTACATTTAGAATGAGGTATAAAAATTGTTTTCACACGAAACACTCTAAACTATACAGTCATCATTGATCTACATTCGAGTCTCACTTATGCAAAAAAAAAAAAGATTTAGGTGTGAGACAAGCTCTATAACTTCTAGAGTTTGTGAGCAAGAACACAACCCCTACTTTGTCATAGTTAATTGCTCTCTAAAGATTGTGTCTTTGTAAAACCTAGCTCGGACAACTACAAAGGACTTACAGACACTCAAGAACACATATAAAATATGAAAAGTATCATAGAACTGATCACATAAGATATTGATGTTATGTGTAAAACAATTTCAACAATATTTCATGAATTTGCATGAGCATGGTTCCACAATCTAAAGCCCAACTCTATTATCTACTTTTATGATCTTAACTTTAAACTTACCATCGACTTCAGCTCAAGCATTCCAACTAGAAAAATCACAACAGAGCCTTTCACCATCATACAGTAGAGGATGAGAGCATTAAGGCTTATTTCCAAAGATTCAACAAAGAGGTGTTCAATATGAAAAACTCATCGAGCCTATTTCCATATAAGTCTTGATTAATAAAGTCTAAACTATTTCTTATAAGAAATGTTATAAACTCTCATTGACTGGAATCTTGATCAAAGCATCAAACAAACAATGAAGAATTATATCAGGATAGAAGAAATCAATGTGACAAACAAGGACACCCTTGTTTCCACTCACAAGCAGAGTCTTCATGACACCATTAGTCTCTCATAAGAGCATCCAAAAAGAAAGCCAAAGAGCACATCTATGATCACCTAAAAATCTTTAAGCTCATGACTACATCTTTAACCACCACATAGAATAAGGTGTTAGTTACTATCAAAGTGAAAGAACTTATGCAATATCCATCCTCCATGAAAAGTGGCACGAACACGAGAAACCCTAACAATTTCTGTCTTTTTCACCATGATCATGGACATGACATTGAGGAATGTCACGTCATAAAAAGGATATAGAAATATTGATTGCAAAATGGTATCTCTAATAGTTTGTGAGAGAAAAAAAAATTAGAGCAACAAACATAAGAAGTCTGCATACTTGATGGGCTACCCGAGATCAAATTATCCACAGATTATCCAATGCATTGTGTTTCTATCTTTTAAATTTTTAATAAAAAAATAGTAACTTTTCTCTATATCTTCATGTCTCTAAGAGGATATAGAAATTTTGATTGTAATAGGGTACCTCCAACAGTTCATGATAAAAGAAACAAAATCAGAGCAAGAAATTAAAGAAATCTGCACAGTTATTGAGTTATTCGAGATCAATTAATCCCTATATTAACCTATGTATTGTATCTCCATCTTTTAAGTTTTCAAGAAAAAATAGTTTTTCTCTATATCTCAAAAAAATATCATTATAAAAAATCTTCATGTCTCAAGACTGTATCTCTATGAAAAGTCTCCATGTCTTCAAATATGTCTCAAGATGTATCTCTATGAAAAATCTTCATGGTCTCCACAATAGATTGTCTGCAGGTCCCCGTGACCATTTATCTTCGGGTCCCTTTAGGTCTCCATGACTAGTTATCTCCAAAAAGATTAGGGATCCTTTTAGAAAAAAATTGTTGACAAAATTTATTTGAAAAAATCTCATACGCGAAACATTAACGTGTAGACGTGGCCACAAAATCACGATCATTCATCTTTCATGTAGATATTTTCATGCAAATGTACATGTAATATTTGTACAAAATAAGTAAATATTCTTCCCTTTTTCTCTGCTAAATAAGTCTTTCAAATATATTATTTGAAAGATTTATGGGTGTACACAAATGAAATTAAACAACATTTTTTTCTGCATCATGTAATGGATGTGCGAAAATTGGAATCACTATTTCCCTATAAATAGGGTGCATACATACCCTCGTATATGCACATGAAATTCGAGTCCTCTAGACACACATGGCAGAGAGCTCAACCCCGTTCCAAGAATCTGACCATAAGGCCACATCAAAACTAAAGCTTTTCGGTTTTCCATTGACTGAGCAAGATGAAATCCTATCAAAAACAGAAAATACTTTAGGAAACAGGAAATTCGAGTGCCATTTTTGCCACCGAGCTTTTGCCAACTCACAAGCACTAGGAGGCCATCAAAATGCTCACAAAAGAGAGCGCCAAAGAGCAAGACGTGCCCAATACCTTTGTGACCGACGCCTCACGGCAGCTGCACAAGTTCTTTGCTCACATGCTGTCAAATCACCACCCCTCATTTATCCAAGGGGATTGATCACTAGCAATAGTACCGCTGCTGCTGTTGAATTTAGGCCCCAAATAGCAAGTGATTACCCATCTCAGCCCTTGTTGTTTCCTTCATCTCCTCCTGATCATCACTCTCCTTCTCAAATTTATATCGCACATCCATTACATGATGCAGATACGATGCCATCTTTTATTAAAGTTCCTGGTAAATTATGTTCCAATGATGACGATGTAGGGGTTGATCTCTGTCTCAAACTCACTCCCTCTGGTTAGATGATCAGATCGAGTGCCTGTATGTGCATGTTGTGAAATTTTGTCTTTCCATGGAAATATTTTTAATGTTTATGAGTTTAAACTTCGAAAATTTCTTGATGCGAAAGCTCTATATATGCATGTGCCATTTTGCTCCATTTTAGTTTATGAGTTTAAACTTCGAAAATTTCTTGATGCGAAAGCTCTATATATGCATGTGCAATTTTGCTCCATTTTAGTTGCTCCTAATCAAGCATGTCATGTGTCATTTTGGCCTAGCTGCCATCGTAACAAATCAACAAGGAAGGTAGTTAGTTTATGTTTGCAGCTGATCCTATGAGCAAGCAAAAATAGTAACTCAATGCTGCTGTCAAAGAACAACGTCTTGATATAGATTTGAACCATTACATAAAGAAGGTATACAGAAATTGCTTTGATGAACTTGATCTGTTTCTAATATCGTTAACGGTTTGAACACTGAAATTATTCAAATCGAAGAAGAGGATTTCTATTTTTCTCTCATTGTTTTTTCAAAACATCCTTGAAAAAACTATGATATTACCCACCAGAATCATTTCAATTTTCTAAAGATGTATGTTGTAGAAAGAAATGGAGTTCGGAATGTCAAATCTCTCCTTGACGACATCGTTTCTAATCAACAAGGACAAATATAGAACAAGCGCTACAATGTCCAAGACTAAACCATCCATTGTTGATGTTTTTTTTAATGCAGCTCTGAAAGTGAACTCATCTGTAAAGAGAGAGAGAGAGAGAGCAGTCGTACGTATGCTTCTTTTTTTTTTAATCTTTTCCTTTAAATGACGCCGCGCTAAGGCCCCACTCCTTTTTTATTCTTTAATATATTTTTTAGCAATCTTTTATATTGAATTTTCATCAGTTTGCTGATAAATATTTTTTTAAATAACACTACACATCCTTGAAATTATGTTAAATAACATTATAATATAGTATTAAACATTAAAAAAATAAAATCCATCGCATAAATTTAACTAAACTAAGTTTTTATTTTACTTTATACTAGTCTTAATAAAAATATTTCCAATAACACGTGAAAATTTTCATAAATAAATGTAAAATTAATAATTATTAAATTTTATAATTATTAATTTATAGATCTGATGTCCATGATTAAAAAAATGTAAGAAGAAAAATATTAAAAGTTAAAACAAAAAAAAAAACAATGCTTTTATAAGTTAGTTTTAGTGCTCAGTGGTCTAACACTAGAAGCTGCAAGGCTGCTTTGCCTGATCTATTGCACACGTGTAATTTAAAATTTATTTTTTCATAGTGGTAATTTAAAATTTATTTAGTGTTCATGTACATGTTCCGAATAAAAAAAAGTTACAATAGAGATTCAGTGATAATATATAGATTTAGTAGTTAATAATGTACACAGTCAATAATTACTAAACTATGAAATCTCTCTTTTTATATGTAAATTAATTAGAAATTGAAAAGAAATTAGAGTTTTTATGATTGGATTGATGATTTTGACTGGTCTAAATGAAACAAGTTCCATGAACAACACGAAACTCTGCAATACTTGAATTAGTGTGTGTATATAAAGAAATAAAATACAAAAACAGAAAAAAGAAAGTGAGGGTTAGGGAGTGTGTATCTGGTTTGATTTTCAGTGGTTGCTCTCATGGTCTTTGCTGGCTTTCATGCCCTTTGGCTAGCTTTTCTTGTTATGAATTGCTCTCTAGTTATGCTTATGGCAATGTTATGGTTGGCTAGAATTACCTCTTGCTTGAGTGTTCGGTGTATTTATACATTTAAAACTTGAATTTTTTTCATGTATTATTGGTGAAAAGATGAGTTTAACTAGCCATGATAGCTCTTGATTGATATGCAATGCTATGATTGTTGTGTAATGTATACTTTTAGTAAAAAATATTGGTATTATATGTTATTTTTGTAGAAAAATTACATGCTCTGCGTAAAAAAAAATATATAAAAAAACCGTGTGTATACATAAAAAAATTTATGAAAAGTTTGTGCAGTAAAAGATAGTATAAAAAAGCGTGTCAGGTAGGATAAGTGAAACCGGGTTTAGATATAACTTTAGGCTAAAATTTACAGCAATTTAGGTTAACCCAAATGGCTGGAAAAAGTTTTTTGTTTTGAAAAAATTTCACTTTTTTTTTCCTATCCACTACAAGATTTTATAGTTTTACCGATGGAAATATTCTATCGGTATGTTATTCAGAGTTTGTCGGTAATTTTTTTACCGACTAAATCGTCGATGGAAAACGTCCATCGGCTTACTATTCGTCGGTAATACCGGATTCCTTCGCTAAGTCTGTCAGTTAAAAAAAATATTAAAGATGGTTTACAGACGAAAATAGCGCGCAAAAAAAAACTCTCACTTTAAATATACCGATGGAATATATCCGTCAGTGATAGTGGCATATCCAGTAAATATTTTTCAGCTCACAGTTAAATGCCGATGAACGATATTCTTTTATAAATTTATCGGTGAGTGTGACATTTCCATCACGATGTGAAATGCCGAACTTCATCCATATGTAAAAGCATTTGTAAATGGTTAAACATGAAAAGAGAATTACAAGCTCCAAAATTGCTAGCACTTTATATTTGTAGACTACTCCAAAATCGGCCCTTTCTATCTAAATCGAGAAAGAAATCTCTAATTCCTACGCGAGATAGAATCCTTGAAATATAAGGTTTGATGAGATTCATGATAGCACCATTCAAATCAAGCCAAGCCCCTCAAAACCCAACAGTATGAATTGATAAATCAAAATCTGCTTAACATCACATGAAAAAAAAATAGAGCGACGAATTCTTTTCTCAAATTCTCTAGTTTTCTTTTCATGTGACCTGACTTTCTTGATATCGTTGTTTTTAGTGATTATTATGATAGTTGGAAGAGATGAAGAGGCGATCGAAAGAAAGTTTTTTGCCTTTTCATTGGTGTCATGAATTGCTGGATTTTTTTTTTAATGGCGATCGATGGTTATGGTGCGACTGTGTTTGTGGGTTGTTGATGAATTAAAGGATTTCTTTTATTTAAATTGAAGGTTTTTAATTTGTTAAAAAAAAGAGGAAAGGGAGAGATGGAAATCTTAGTGTAGGGTGATGAGAGAGAAGTCATGTCTTTCCACGGTGTAATTACTCAATTAATCTTCTACTTAAATTTTTTAAACCTTTACTCTTTTTTTTTGTATTTTTGAACATGTTTTTCTTTTTTGTTAATTTGAGGTTTAGGAGGGGTTATTTTGATCTTTCAATAGATAAAGAAAAAAAAGTTAAAGAAAAAAAAGTTATAGACACGTGTGAGTCATGCGTAGGCACGTGAGGTGCCCCGTCGCATTTGTGCGGCGCCTCACGACTGCCAAAAAATACCGTCTATGGTGTTTTTTGATTCCTCATAGCAGAGCTAACCATGCTACGTGGCGCGTGTGAGTCTATTCATGCCAGTTTGGTCCCAATTTGATTTTTCTTTTCTTTGGTTTTCCTTCTCTTTTTTTCGTGTAAAAATTTAAAAGCAATGGATATTTCAGTGTAGAACTTGCACGTATGACCCACTCACAAGATATTGTGGCTGTGTTATTTACAATATATTTTTTTTCATCCATTTGTTTTTTCTAATATAGCCCTTATTTAACCAAATTGTAGGCCAATTTGTTGGGAAATTGTGGGATTGAAAACCAAGAGATCAAATTGCAAAACACAGAAGGAATTAGTGGTTTAACAAAGTTTGAGAAAAATGTTTATTGTAATCCTCAGACTTTTCAAATTATAAATATTGGATCCCTTCAATTTTCAAATTTCAAGGGAAAAGTTGATTTTGAACCCAAACTTTATTTTTCTTATTTTTTGGCCCCTGTTTGAGAAAAGTAGGAGAAAGTCGTTGAAATTCGGTGCTAGAGAAAAAATAATTTATATTGGCATCGATCTCGACCACAAAACAGTAAATATTGGCATCAAATAGTTCTATTTTATTAGGGGAGTTCATATCATGTGTTTTTTTTTTTTTACTTTAGAATTGCCTAGAAAAATTATATTTGAGCTTGGAAAGATTTTTGGTTTCTGATTTTGGGATGATTTTTTAGGTTTTTAGGCCATAAATAAGTTTATCAGGTTGCCTAAGATGTTTTTCTATGTGTTTTTGAGTCAAAAATAGGTTGAAAATAGCTTTTGGGGTCGAAAATACTTCTCCTTTGATTTTTCAGTCACCATAATCGTTGAAATCTGGGTAATGTCAGACAACGCATTTTCTGACTTAATATTTTTCAAAAACAATTGTGGCAGGTGACATGTCATCTTCCCCATCTTAAAAAAAAGAAGCTCATGCACGAGGCCTCTTAATAAAAGGGTCAGGCCCAGTAACGCCTGATTTTTTATTTTTTAAAAAAATATGTTACCAATTAATACTTTTTTTAATGTATTTTTTTAAGATTATCTCTTTTGTTTTGTTTATTTAGTCTATTTTAAAAGTGATTACTTTTTAGTTATTTTATATGCATTTAATTTTCTAAGAGATTATTCTTATTTATCTATAATTTTTTTTATATTTCTTACAAATGAAATTTATTTTTTAAAATAAAATATGTTTTTTTGAATAATATTTTTGATATGTGTGACCTTGTATAACATTTGTTTTTGTTATTTATTTTATTCAATCAATTTCATATGCGTCTATTTTTATTATCGCTTGATTAAATAAAAAATTGATCTTAGTGAACAAAGTCATTAAATATAATCGGGTCAAAGGCTCAAGTTGCGAGGTCAAATATCTTGGTTTATATTTACCTTTTAATTGTTCATTTTTCATTTTTATTTATCACTAATGACTCTTTTTTTTTCATCTACTAACATATATATTTCTTAATTTATTTGATTAGAAATATACATAAGTTTTTTTATTTTTATTTAGAGTTTTTTAATGTAAAAAAAACCATGTAAAAAAAACTTGTTTATATAATTTTTTTATATATATAAAAATTGATTAGAAACGAGACTAGAGTCAAATAGCTAATATATTATTATATTTTAGAAGAGAGGAGTAGAGGTGCATGGATCAGTCAAAATTTTCATCCTTGGGCTGCCAGCACCTAAATCCTTACATGCAACCCACCTATAGTATATGTTGTTTTTTTAAGAAGAATTACTTGAAAATATATTAAAATAATTTTTAAAAAATTTATTTTATTTTTTATATCAAAACAACAAAAAAAATACAAGGAAAAATTAATTTGATATTTGTTTTACGTAAAGTGTATTTTTAAAAGGCATAAAAAAAACAAAATTAAAAATGTAATGACAAACAGCCTCCCCCAATAACATATGTTGCTCCAAGGTGATTAATTACTATTATTATAGTTATTTAAAAGCTCAGATTGTTGCAAGGAAAACTGTTTTCCCGTAGAATCCGGATACCTTGTGGCCAGTTGGTCTTCATGGCAGACAATTTCTCTCTCGGAGTGAAGTTAATAACTAATAATTTAATTACGCTAGAATATAATATGCATCAGAATCAGAGGAAAGGTTAGGAGGAAGACAGGAGGTTTCGTGACTTCACCTTTCCTGCAATCAAAGATCGGCAATTCCGAGGTAGTCCACTGCCCGAAAACGTAACCTTACAGCTCAACAGTGATTAAAGAATCGAAAAATTAAAGGAAAGCGTACTTATGATTTGATCTCTCTAACATATTCTCCTCCCTTTCTTTCTCCTTTATGTATGAGTAAGAAAGTTGAGAATATTTCAACCCTAAAAGGCTACAAATGACAAAATGGGCAAAAAAGCCTCCATTAAATAGAGGTGTTCTGCTCCCTCTGCTCCCTCTGCTTTAGAATCAGAGTCTATTCTATTCAGTGACTCCAGTTATTTACCACTTTCATCTCACATCTTCAGTTTCCTTGCCCCAGGTATAAACAAAAACCCTAGCTATCGTCCATCTCTCTTCTCTTCTGTGCAATCAAAGCTCTCCAATTAGTGAACATGGACGGGTACGGGTACGGGTCGGGTCAAAGGGGTGACAGAAGGCTGGAGATTGTGAGCGGGAAGGGTTTTGGGTTTGGCAATAGCAACCAGATCTTCGCGACTCGGCCACACTCACCCAATGTGGCATCGATTCCGCCTCGGCGGAGTCTGAGCGGTTCGTCAAAGCCCTGGGGGGGGTTGACTGATCCTGAAATGAAAAGAAAGAAACGGATTGCCAAGTACAAGGTTTACACGGTGGAAGGTAAAGTCAAGGCTTCTTTGAGGAGAGGGATCTGCTGGATCAAGAACAAGTGCTCTAAGATCATACATGGATACTAGTTGGAAATACCGGCGGCTCTGATTCTTACACGTCAGATGCACTTTCATGTCTTGTGGTTCCTGATGGAGATGTGGCGGGCAGCATTGTTGCTGGAAATTGGTAAGCACTGGCATCGATTTTTTCTAAACCTTAAACGCTGGATCTCTGGGTGTTTTTGGTGGGTCAAATATTTACGGGATTCTTTAAGTTGGGAGATTTTCATAGATAATAGACTTGATTGCTGTTTTCTTCTTCTTCTTCTTCTTCTTCTTGTATGTATGCAATGGCTTAGATTGCTGCTTTTTGTTGATCACAACTGTTCTACGTTTTTATTTGTAATTTCGATCAAAGATTAATACGAAATCTTGCAAAGCTCCTGAACCAGTCCTTCATTAGTACACAGGTTCTTTTGGCTCAGCAAAAAGATGAGTGAGAGAAGAAAAAAATTAAGTAGTTTATTATTAATAATTCACGTCACAAAATCATATAACATAATTTAATCTTCCTATGATTCAATCTGTTCTTAATCTTCCAGCTCTCTCTAGTTTCAATTATTCAAGTATGGGAATATAAAAATAAAAAACATGAAGGAAGGGAAAACCAAACATGTAGAAGAACGATTGCATTGCCTTCTCTATCATACGGCCGGATACTGCAGTTGGATAGATGAACAAACAATTGTGGAAACAATCGACCATTGGAGCATCTCCAGAGATGCTAAATGGAAAGCTAAAAATAAAAATAAAAAATATTATTTTGGCTTTTCAAATTTATTAGTGATAAATAAAAATCTATATATTTTTATTTTATTTTTATAAAATTATCCTTATCTCATTCTATCAAAACATCCTTGTCCTAAAAATGAAAGTAGAGTGATTTTCTTTATATGCTTTTTTTTTAATCATATTCTTCGAATTATTTTTATTTTTTATCAAGACATTTATTAACGCAAATATTCACTAAGGATTGGCGAGTCTTCTAAAATCATGAGGTCATCAATCAAACCCAGTAATAAGACACCAAGAACCCCCTCGTTCAAACCCGGATAAGCATCGATCGGGCCACGAGAGAAAAATCTGACATTTTTCTCCGGTTCTCTCCAGTCTTGTGGGCCAATTAAGGAGCCGATGTACCTAACCCACATTCCCTGAATCGAGAGTCCACTGTTTATCGAAGAGTCATTTTTTTTCTTCTTTTACAACGATTTTTTATCTGGTATAAAGGTTTTTTCATCGTATTTATAACGTATTTATGCAGTTGAAAAATTTAAATATATATATATATATAATTAAATAAATCAAATAAGATTTAACGATATCTGAAAATAAAACTTGAAAAATCAAGAGACAAATAAATATCAAATTATTTAATTTCGAAAGAACAAACATTTACCCCATTATGTTTGGAAAATTTGTTTATTAAAATATTTTTTTATTCAAGCAAATAATAATAGAAATAGAGACATAAATTAAATTGATTAAATAAAATAAAAGGAGAAAAAACACGATGCAAGATTGTACATGTTAGAAATATTATCTGAAAATAAAAAAATATTTTAAAAATAAAATTCATCCATACAAAAAATAAAAACAAATTATAGATGAATCACAAAAAAATCTTCAAATTTAAATGCATAACCAAAAAAAATAATTGTCATTTAAAAAATTTTCTAAAAAAAAGAGAGAGAAAAGTGGTACTAATCTAAATATAAAAAAATTAGAGGAAAAATCATACAAAAAATCTTTAATTTAAAAAAATAGAAAAAAAAAAAACAAAGACTGGACATTGTTGGGTCTGGCCTGTCCTGGCAGGCTTGCGTGATTGGGTCTTTTATTTATTTGCAAATGGAGCGGACGACAAATTTTTTTGAAAAAACAATCATATGACGTGTCGTCTGATTTGTCTAAATTTCAATCATTGTGGTGGTCGGAAAATCAAGGCTTAAGTTTTTTTGATCCAAAAACCTATTTTTCAACCCATTTTGACCCAAAACACTTATAAAAAAAACCTTAATAATCATGATAAATTTATCTATAACCTTAAAAAAATCCAAAAAACCATCTTAAAAACCTAAATTAACTTGAAATAAAAAATTAATCTTAACTCATATATGTTTTTTCATGAATTTTAATAGTAAAAACACTTAATCTGAATACTTACATATGAGTACAAGCTCATCATTGCCCTTTGTTAAGTATGTTGAAATAACTTAATTTAAGAAAACTCTGGACTGCAGTACGCATTTTCAGCTCTATCATCTGAAATTGCAAGCGTAAACCTTCTTATGTATAAGAATTTTTTTCAGAATTGAATTCTGATGTGTCACACTGAAAAGAAAAGGAAAAAGAAATGTTGAACATGATGCGTACAAGACAAGAAATTATGTTCTTGCGCAATTTTGCTTCACAACGATATTATGTTTATTCATTAAGGAAATATCTGGATTCATGCCTATACTTCAAGCAAAATTACAACAGTTAAATATCCTCCCTTCTTCTTAATAATATATGTATACCCAAATTACAGAACAACGGGAGAAAAAAAGACAAATAAATATCCTCTCTTCTTCTTCTTCTTCTTCATATTATTATTATTATTATTATTATTATTATATCCCAGATCTTCATCACCCAGCTCATCATGAAATAGCTAATTTCCTCAATATTGTTTCTCTTCATTGATTGAAAAAAACACGATAGAAAAATTTATTAAAACCTGATAAAGTTTTTCAAATGCAACCAACCCAATGCTATTCTTGTTTTTGGCCCTTTGCCTTAGATGAAACATGCATATATGCAAACAAATTAACGGAACTAGTTTCAACTTTAATGACCTCTGACATCTCTTCAACTCTTATGTTGAAGCTTCATTTGGCCATAAAATTTAGCAATGAACTCCTCGGCCTTCATGTCTATCTTTTCGTCCCCGAATTTATCATCATAATAACTATCCTCATCATCTTCATCGCTCTGATCATCAAGCTCTTGAAGATTTTGGGCCGATGCGTATTGGCTAGTTTGACCAGACGATGATCCTGTGCTTTTTGGGGCCGGTGACCAAGGTGGGGTAAAAAGCTCAAATTGTTCAACATCCTCGGATGCCGCGGAAGGTGCATAAACCTTTGATTGTTCAACAACCTCCTTGGATGTTAAAGGTGCCATCGGTGCCCTGTCCCCAATGCTACGTTGGGCTGATTGGTTGCTGTTAATGTGCAAAGGGCGCATGGAAGACAAGAGTTTCTTCCACTTTGAGACAGCATCGGTGTGGGCAGTTTTTGATTTGCCAGATTTTAGAGAGAGCATATAATTTGCCACCCTAAGGATGTGCATTGGACTCCGCTTTTTCTTCGTCGGCTTTGGGTCGACGCCATCTCGATGGCCTCCGTTGTCGGTAACTGTACTGAAAATATCAATGACAGCACCTGATCGATGTTCCATTAATTAATCGGAGGAAAGGGAAAGGAATAGCCTGACCTGCCTTAATTAATCAAGGGCTCTTCCCTGCAAAGTGCAGGGGGAGAACAGATGACCCTTAAGAAAGGAGTAACAAATATGGAAGGTATACATTTATATGTGGAGTAAGCACCATGGAGAGCTCATTTATATATATAACCAAGAATGTAGGGAGGTTAAACGCGTAATGTTCGTAATGTTTGTTTGAATTGTAGAATTAATATGCAAAAAAAAAAAAAAAAAATTGATGGGTTGTATACATATTAACTTGATTTTTGAAATTAATTAGTTGCGGAAAACAAATATAAATTTCCCTAATTTCTACGATCATCTCTTGTATTTACCAATGACATGCATGTATACATATTGGATCCTTCATATGCTCTAAAAATGTTATTGTAGTAGAATATTATATATGTGATTCCTGTAATATTCCTTAATTAGACACTTCGCCATTGAAGGGCAAGAAGAACGTTTCTACCTCCTTATCTTAACCAAGTCTCTTTCACGACGAATGGATTTAGGTCCCCTACGTTTCGAGGAAAGCTAGTCCACAAACTTCCCTTTAAAGGAGGATTGTTGCTATCGACTGATATTTGTTTGTTTTTAAGTTTTAAAATTATTTTTAAAAAAATTAAATTTATTTTTTGTTTTATAGTAATATTTTTTAGTTTTTTTGATTTGCTGATGTTAAAAATAATTTTTAAAAAATAAAAAATATATATTATTTTAATATATTTTTAAATTAAAAAATACTTTAAAAAATAACCACAACTACACCTGGATACCTCTAATCAATTCAAATAAATCATAAACAGCGTTTTTTACCGGAAGTTTTGCGGTGGGGAAACGGAATATTATTATGATACATGGTAGAAATTCTTACCACTAACCAGCTTGCCAGTTGCTGTCCTATATATAAAAAAATAATTGCAGTGCTTGCGGTGAAATAACTTGCATGTGATGGACTACTATTTAATAATTGAAATTTGAAGTCAAGGTAACGTTTTTAGCATTATTATTATTATTTTATCCTCTTGTGTTGGTAGTGTTTGAGAGGGTAGAAATAATATTTTTTTAAAGTATTTTTTATTTTAAAATATATTAAAATAATATTTTTTAAAAAAAATTATTTTTAATATAGTACATACGATTCAAAATCATAAAAATATTTTAATTTAAAACAAAAATAAATTTAAAAAATTTAAAAAAATAGTTTTTAAATAAAAAAACAAAACAAACACGGAGTTACTAATTGAAATGAACACGGAAATAACGCTTCATCAGTGACTCTTTATTTGTTGTTTTAATATATCAAACACGCTCAGTGACTCAGTCAACTTGGTTGAGCAGAAAGATGCGAAGAAGATTCAAATGAGTTGGCAGGCAGAATGGTTATAAGATCTAAACTTGAAAGTTTTTTCGTTTCTTTACGTGTGATGCGACGTGCAGGCAGTATTTTAGGCAAAAATAAAATAAAATAAAATAAAATAAAAATGGGAGGATTCTATTTCTAGAAAACAAACAAATCCAGCGGCTCCCATACATTTGCCACCGCATGTTTCTCTGCTTGGTTGAACTGGTCTTCTCCAACTCTGAGACCCAACAAGCAAGGCCATTTGCCTTACATGCAGTCAAATCAACAAAAGCAGAGTATCTTTTATGTGAATTAGTGGCCCTAAAACATGGGTCCTTAAAATCAGTGCAGCCCTCATTATATTTTAGGGTATGGTTACCTACCTTTTATATAATTAATCCGGCGGTGATTCCTAAATTCATACTTGGACCTACATACATAAATGTCGTGACAACATCATCAGTTATATATATATATATATATATAAACATTTATCATCTGCAGGGTATGAATATAATTACTGACCATGTTCCGTACTAAACAGCTACCTTGCATCATACAATTAGAAGGGGATTGCTTGATATACATAACTGGGATAAAGTGATTTACGTGAAGCAACTATTTATGCCTAGTTTGGTATATTGAATGTCATCTCGCACGCGGATCATCATTTTCACTTATAGTTCAAATTAAGGCTGCCTCGTACGTGTTGAGGAACAAATACCATAGAACATAAGAATTTGGTTTTTTTTATTATTATTAACGTGGGTGTTCGGGTCAGCTTGTGCGCACCTCGATTAATCTCATGAATCCTGAAGTCAACGACTATATAAGTATTCAGTGGCCCTGAGATTTATGACACTCGAACTGGTGATCTTAGAAAGCAAACTTAGGGTCTGACCAGTTAATCTACATCCCTCAAGGTTAAGAATTTAATTTTCTAACTATATCGTGTAGAGGTTATTTGATTTTGATAATCAAAACCAAATCCAATCTAAAATATTATTTAATTTTTCGGAATAAATTAAAAACCAAGCTTTTTTAATATAAAAAATAATATTATGATTCTTAGGTTAGGTCTAACCATTTTTCCATTTAGTTAGATATTCTATATTCATTTGATGTTAAAAGATCTATTTTTAGATTTTTTTTTCCATCAATTTATTTTGAGAAAAAGAAGTAATATATAAATATCATCTCAAAGTCCCAATTAATTGCAAAATAGTATTAAACATCCAAGTCGAGTAATGTAACCTATAAACCACAGATATATAATTTACTTAGCAATCTATAAAAAAGAAAAAACCAATGAAAAATAAATAAAGGCTTGGACTGATAGAGTAGTATATAGTTTTATGATTTCTTAATGTTAGATTATATATAAGTACGTATAGATGTACATACACACACTAATATTATTAAAATTATTATATTATATATGTAAATTAATTTATCAAAATAACAAGTTCTCGGTTAGAAACCAAACCGAGAAATCTAAAAACTGAGCTGAAACTAATGTACAAGAAACAGTTGTATATATGCATGGGAAGTCCCTTTCTAGGATTTAATTAGCACACAAGCAAGGGACCATAAATGATCGATGCAGCACAGCACGTTGAAGAGATGGCAGTACTGGCAACACCTTTCATGGCTGGTTTCACTTACTAATATTGGAAAGTTGATGATCGGGTCACCACGCCACTCGACGTGCGTTGTGTGGGCAGTATTTAATATAGCTAGATAGCCTCATGATCATCGGTCCATAATGATCAGCATCATGTAGACGTCATTAATTAGAGCAAGCCATAATCAATTTGCATGAGGTTTGAATTGCTAAGCACACCAATTAAAATGTCGTGGGTATCTTAATCACACGATCGTCAAGGTTAATTATATACCATGTCAGTTCACGTGAATGTTTCATCTTCCTGGTTTCGATAATAAGCCGGTTTTAAATCTCTCTAGTTGGATTTGAAACTTTCATCACTACTCATACGTACAATGTATTTATAAAAATTATTTTTAAGAAATATATATTATGATGAGTTTTCATGTAAACTAAGATGTCAAAATTGTAGATACCGAAAATATTAAACGAGGGGTTAAGGGTTTTAGCAAGCATGTTAGAGTGTACTTATTTTAATATTTAATTAACTTTGTATTCAAAAGTCTTAATATCGATGTCAGGTCTTTGCATAATTTTGTCTAGGAATAGGAGAGAGCTAGCTGCCAGCTGGGTTGCTTCGCTTATGATACTAAGCTGTTTACTTGCGCATGTTTGATGTTTGTTCTCTTCACATAGAGAAAAGCTGGAAGCTTGATTTCTTGGACTTCCGTCTCAACATGCCTAGCTAGTTGTTTGCTTCTTTTGCTGCATGAACTATCGCAAGCTGTAGTGTTGTGGGAATTGCGTGCGCATCGATAGAACAGGTGTCACTCTTATTTTGCAAATGACAAGTTAATCTCCTTTTGTTTTTAGGTTTAGGGTTAGTTTTCGTAGGGTCCATATCAGCCTTGAGGAAGGAAACAATGGTCCATCCACCATGTTGCAGTCAGCCAGCCTGTTCTCTCTAGGAGTCCAACTGGGTGATTATCGTGAGCACCTGTGAATATACAGCTTCCATGTGATATATATATAGCAGTTCAGCTTCAGCTATCAGAACTGTAATAGCTGTTATCAAAGAAGTGCAAATTTCAAACCCAACTTCCCTTGAGGCTCGTTCTTTCATTTCGATCCAAAAAAAAAAAAAACCCCTTGTGGGTAGCTACATTATACAGTTGCCTGACATACGAAACGCAGTTCTAAACTATGAAACGCGCCGTCAACGACAGGCAACAGGACACCAGCGTTGATGGCTTGTTGCCAGAATCTCAACAACTAATGTTTGGGCTTCCGGACAATTAATATGAAAAACAACATTAGAAAATAGTTTAATGCAACAGTTTGATCAAGGATCATTCCAAAAATGCACTTCGTCTAGCCCTGGGCCTCGCCCATTAATTAGTATTTAACCAGTATTTAGTTCAAATTGTCAAATAATAACCCAGAAGAAGTTACTGCTGATCATCTGTTGTATAAGTAGCATGAATTATTATCTGGTATTTTTGCTCAATCAATCAATGAAATAAGACTGTTTAAGCTAAATTGGCTCGGATTAGTCGCATTCAATGCCCCCCACAAAGCAAAAGACTGGCATGAATTTGAGTGGTATCCAAGTCAGTTCATGCACCATATATTCTCTCCACATGCATAGTTTCTTAATTTCATTGACCTGATCAAATCGTTAACTTTGAAGTCCGGTTGATTATTACAAGATTTGTTTTTAATATAAAAAACTTTCATTATTGCTATGCACTCAATAAGAAATAGTTTTTACGCTCTCGCTGTGCTAAAAAGAGACCACAAAAACTTTTTTTGACTAAAAAAAAAATTATTGAGAAGTTGATATTTTGAATTAATTTAAGTTTTGTGATTTAATTTATTAAATTTAAAGTTAGACGATGAACTTCATTGAATTTAAAAATTTTATTTTTTAAAATTATTTTTTACTTAATAATTATATACATGATAACAAAATTAAATATTTATAAAATTAAATATAAATCAATAAACCAAAAATAAACTAAATGTTCCTCTCTTTTTTTAAGACCATGATAATTTTCTAGCTATTAAACTGAAATAGTCTACGAAGATAAATTTAAAATTAGGTAAATATTAAAAAAAATAAAAAAAAGAGAGGGGAATAAAAAAAATAAAAAAATATATCAACTCTTTCACTGTTTATACGTTCGTCAACCCCCAAGTCTTATAGTATGAGAAGTATAATATAATATACTTGGGCATTTAAACCATAGATTCCATGGTCGATTAATAAATATAAAAACATTAGAAAGCGATGACAAATGATTAGGCACAGCTCAAAAAAACGCGGTTCAGCATAACTAAAACTCAACCGCAGGGTAGGTCCCATTCAAAAAAACAAATCAACAGCTCCCTCCCACGCTACTCTTCGGAAACAAAAACAATAAGCAAAGCGTTTACTTGTACGAAGTCGTTAGCTTTTTGCGAGAGATTTCCTTTCTTAATTCACAAGAAAGACAAAAACATCCCAGCCGGAAAATGTGCTGATTTCATGTTACATGGGGCCCTTTAACATTCATTCATCTTCTGCTTCATCTTTACCTAAATTTAATCGATATAAATTATTATATCTTGAAATCTTAGTTAATAATTTAAATTTTTAAGTTAATATAACTTTTTAACATGATAATAATCAAATGATCACGAGTTTAAATCTTACTATTTCTATTTATTTAGATAAAAATTAAGTATAAAGTAATGTAATTATATACAAGTTTCAAGTTCAAATAATTTCACTTAAAAAAATATCTTAAAAAATAATATAAATTATATTTTAAAACTTCATTTAATAATTTAATTTTTAAGTTTGATATATAATACTTTTCATTAATTTCTTTTATTCTTTTACAATATTCACAAAAAGAGAACTTTTAGAAAATATCACAAGAAAACTTCATTATAATATGAGAAAATTAGCTTGCAAACACCCAATTTGCTAAAAACGAAAGAAAATGTAACCATTTTTCGATTAATATTTTAAATTCCCAGTTCCCAAAACTGTTAGGGCAAACGAAGGTGGGTGTATGTTAGGATAATGTCAAGGGTTACTTTTGGAATTTACTAAAACTCCAGCTTGAATACCCCGCGTACAACCGTGTTCCCTGCAAGTCTCCACCGCCCACAATTAACATTCACACCAGCTTCATTTGGCTTCCAAAGAAAGGGAAACAACTTTCTCTCTCCCTCTCTCGCTTTCAGCACAACACCGCGTATCGAAAATCCACACACACACATAAATATAAGCCATCATCACCACTCTCCCTCAGCAACAGAAAGTATCAAACTGAAACATTTCTTTCTAGTGTTTAAATCTTCACTGCCCAACAAACTACTCAATTTCTTTTCACACACAATTCAGCTACTTTTTGCTGCTTCCAGTGCTAGCTTCCACTTCTGTTGAAGCTACTGAACTAGTTGCAAGCTATTGTAACAATTTAGAAAAATGCCGAAGAAAAACGTTAATGATGTTGCTCATAGAGCATGGAACATCCTGCGTGCATTGTTGTGGGCAAGAAAAGGTGCTGTTTTCAAGAGACGTTTTATGATGGATGTACGTGTTGTGCCTAGGTTTCTTAAAAGCATGGGACGCAATTCTCCTCGCGGCCAACTACATTATGGGGAATATGAACTCTCCTTCGACAAGACCCCCGTTTTCCACGTCAAGATGCACCGCCCGTCCTCCATGAGATTCAACATACCTTGCATAACCCCACAGGTTGACTTCGACTACGATTCTGATCATGATGAGGTGATGAGTGAAAATGATATTCATCAAGATGGATCAGTTTATGAATATTATGATGGGACGAGGAGGAGTTTCTTATTAAAAAGCGGAGAGGATGAAGAAGAGTACGAGACCTGTGAGGAAAAGATCCCAGCAGAGGAAGAAGGGATTGACATGAGAGCTGAGCAGTTCATAGCTAAGTTCCGTCAGCAAATGAGGCTTCAAAGGCAGATCTCGTATCTACAGTATCATGAGACTCCAAAAAAAGGCACCAGTTGATGATCTCGAGCATTCACTGTCTTCTAAATAATTTGTTCTTTTTTGGCTACCTTTGATGTTAGCTGCTTTTTGCAGTTTCATGTATTTTTCTTTTTGTAAAAGAGGCTTTGCGGCATTGTGTAAATACCGGAAACTATCATTGAGTTTGAATAATATTGCAATTTATACTTGTATCATTGTGGGTACCTTTATTTTTGGAAAGAAAAAAAAAAATAGATCAATTAGAGGTTCCTGTCATGACTCCGAAATTCGAAAGCATCACTGGCATATGTTGACCAGGGGAAAATAAATCGTTGAGTGCAGACGGCGCTCAGGGCCGGCAGTCAATTTTTCAAGCTCTCCGAATTAGCCTGACATGCACCAATGAGATTCCGATGGTAATCTGTTATCGGAGTTCAGCAGGCCAAATTAATCCTTGGAAACCACAAATGCAAGATTTTTAAGTTTTCTTTAGCAGGTGAAATCAGAACAATTGAAGGCTGAAACTTCTTCTCGTCTCCCTCGTCTTTTTGAGATGGTAGTATCAGGTTGAAAATTGAAAAGAGTCACCGCTGTAATGTTATCTAACAATTGGAAACTTGGAATCCAGAAAACAAGCTTCAAGAGGATTTGGGTTTAATAATTGACGTAATTATAAGTTCTGAGAATATATAAGGCAACATTTTAATACTCCTAAATATATTGGTCAGTTTCCTGAGCAGCAGAAAAATGGGCAGCTACAGCACAAGTTATTCCACCATGCTTCATGATATACTAGCATATATATCTTTGGATTTTCCGAAGAGAATACAAGGACAAAAACTGTTCAATAAGATTTTGAAAGCAAACTTTTTTCATATGCAATAAAACTAGTCTATGCTAGCTACAACATACCCTGCAATAGCTTTCATTTTAAAATATATTATATTAATAATTTTTTATTATTAAAAAATTTATTTTTAACATCAAAATTTTATTTTGTCGCAGTAACAACAACACTCCCTGCTAGCCACAACATACCCACTACTGCTTTCTTGTTCATAATGAATTGGAACTGAACTAATCTTCCATCCTGTATCAAATCCCACACCAAGGAAAAAGAATTAGCTTTGGCCTTTGGGCAACAGAAGGAGAATGAAGTGCTGTGCGAGAAAGATGCATCTTCATATCGATTAGCTAAATCTTCCTGCATAGAAATCAATGTCATATAGCACAGGCCCGGCAAAGGCATGTTACACTTTAGGCGATCTTACACTAGCCAAGGCCTCATTGGCTACTCCCAATATCCCTGCATTATCTTACACTAGACTCGTCACGTTGAGTTTACTGTAGTATCACTAATAGAAACACGCATAGCTTAATAAATTATATTGTTAAAAAACATCGTTACCAGCCCCAAACTAGTCCCAGCACTATCAGCAGCGTGTGTACTAAACCCATTGTGTTGGGTTTTTATTGCACTGTGAAATTATGAAATTTTAAGACCGTAAGAAATATTAAGAAAAAGCATGAGATACAATACGATTAATATACTATTCTAGTACAGAAAGGAGCAGAAACATCTGTTTGATGCCCCGACTATATTTGAATCTACAAATCATAAGGTTACATGCATGCAACTGCGTGGAGTATTACTTGAATTAATCAAAATAGATCTGGTGCTGCCAACAATCTATGCCTATCTGCAACCAGCGCAGGGAGCAAGCAAATCCAAAGCCATTAAGGAACTCCTATTTAATAAGCTACGAAGAGATTTTTTTTTTTTTTCATTCTCTTCAAAAAAAAAAATGGTCTGCCTTGTGAGCATGACTTGGAAGTTTCAAGCCAGATCAAACTCCATTTTGATGACTCTTGAGATGTGCTTCCAACTTTCCTGTTGCTGCCAATATAAAACCTACATCGCAAACACCATAGTTTAAATGCTAAAACACTAGTTGAGAAAAAAAAAAGTTTAATGAACATGAAAATTACTGAAAGCACATTCTGGACATTTTCTATAAATATTCAAGAACATTTGAACCTTAGAGGACACTTTTCCAGATATGTTTTAATAAATAGGTAACATTCTACGTTAGACAGCCGAAAAATAGCCACGCTATAACTATAGCTCTATAACCTACACAACCCCCATTGATGCATCACTCAAACATTTGGAAATTAGTTATACAATAATAAATGATCTCCTAAATCAAAGCCTTTGCACCTTTACCGTTCTATATGCATGCACCAAATATGGATTCCCTTTACGCCTACTGGTTATATTCAAAGCCTCTAAATGAGAACAATTTAATTAATAATAAACACAAGTGTTCTGACAACTGATATATACCTAAGAAAAGAGCAGAGGGCCTTCTAGGCCGTGATTTGAACTCTGGGTGAAATTGCACACCTACATAAAAAGGATGAGTTGGAAGCTCTAAAATCTGCAGAACAAGAAAAAACAAATGAGCTTGCAAAATCAGCACATGGTTTAGTTCTCTCTCTCTTGACCAGAAATAATGGCACATAACAAGCACTCAAACCCAGTAAGCTTGAACACATCAGATACGGATTGGCTATAACAACAGAAACACGGGACTAAAAGAAAGAAACCAAGTGGATAGAAAACAAGACCTCCATCCGTTTTCCTGTTTCATCCTTCCCAACAAACTTTAAGCCCTTTTCCTCTAGAACTTCAATAACCTCTGGGTTTACCTGCATCATGCAATGTCAAAATAATCATACTGTTTTGTACAGTTATTTTTACACTTCTCTTATTAACCTTGCAACTTACCTCATATCTATGTCTGTGTCGTTCCTCTACATACTGAGTATTACCATACCTGGCAATTACAGATGATTAAAATAGGTATGTAAGTAGACGCAAACATCAAAATACTATTGATTTCTTTTTCCTTCTATCCTGATGGTGGAAGGTTTAGGTAGTTCATACAAACGTTCATACAGTCCATCACCTCTAACCAGCTCTAATATAACAATATTACGCTGGAGGCGCTATGGACTTGTGCCTAATGGATGGATATAATCCGGCTAAATGAAATTTCATATATGGCACCAGTATCCATAACACAGGTTTTATGCATAATGATATCCATCAGAAATTAACTTTATTCTTCACTAACAGGGTGGCTCCATTTACTTATGAAACTGGAGACTAATAAACAAATCACATACAATTTTGCAGTAATACAATCAGGGGTCTGGAATAGCGTCCTTCGTGATCCTAGTCTCATTGTGCTTCCCATATGTGTCCTTGAACCCTGCATTTAGTTTCAGATGGTAATGTAGTACAAACAAAGGAAACATATTTATGATAAAACTGTAAATACAGATCAATAAAGTTTCAGATGGTAATGTAGTACAAACAAAGGAAACATATTTATGATAAAACTGTAAATACAGATCAATAAGGTTACAGTAAATGCATACCTCAGGCATGAAAATTACAACAGGATCAGGTGTATTTGTATCGAACTCATTGCTATCCGCCCTTTCCAAACCCAAAACCTAAAATAATTGTCGGCGAAGGAACATAAAGTCATTGGATACATCATATGAAGAAAAATGATAACATAAGAGAGTAAGTAAGTTCAAAGTGAAGTCACTTACAGATCTAGCAAACTCAATAACAGCAATCTGCATGCCTAAGCAAATCCCAAGATAAGGAATATTGTTCTCTCTAGCATACTTGGAAGCCAATATCATTCCTCTCACCCCACGATCTCCAAATCCACCAGGAATTAAGATGCATGATGCATTCTGCAAGTCATGATTTAAAAAAAAAAAAAAGTTCAAAAAGGAGATGAATAGAAACCTAATAGTTTTTATTCAACACAAGATATATAAATGATAAAAGTCACAAAAATCATTCAACCAAGGACATCAAGTCTGAGGACCAGAATTTGGCATAAGCTAAAATCAAGCTGTCATTATCAGTCTACTTTATTTTGAAAAATAACTAAATAAAATCTGCAAAGATCAGAAATCAGATGCTCAAAAGTAGAACTTAAGACGAATCATGCTAATGATCTTGTAGCAGTCACACAGATGTCATAGTGAAAATATTAGACAAAAACAGAAGTGGTGAAAAACAAAACAAAAAACTATTACATAAAAATGTTAAGCTACAACAACTATAAAAAATGATATGGTCAGAGAAATTTTTATATGTGAATTACCAGTGTTCTTGACACAAGAAGGATGATGAAAGCCAAAAAGGCTTCAAGGAGAGATAGCTGGCTTTTGGTAAAGAAAGATAATAATGGAGAAAGGAAAATAAATAGATAGATATTGTAGTCTTACCTTTAAAGTCTCCCATGCAGCTGCATGTGCTTCTGGTGTCTGTAAGATAAAGAAATGTTTACCAGGGGAAACTTTTTCACCAAGATACAAAACAGAACCTGCAAAATGCCATTAGCAAATAGCATGGATTCAATACCGATTCTGCACTGTCTTCTTCAAGATCAGAAGCTGCAATCCAATCAATCGATGGCTTCAACGAACATGCGATGCAAGCATGTAGAAGGGCCTGCAAGCAAAACAAAGCATAACAGTAACTGGTGAATCATACCAAGAAACAAACACATAAAATTTCTAACAAATTAACTATCATCAAACATTGAATGTGCTAATGTGTCATTCATTGCCTGCAAAAAGTCATCCAGACAATGCAAACCCATTATAAACAAAATAACTTCCAGTGAATGTTCAAATATGAAGACGTCTTCACTGTGTTGGCACCTAACATCATATCTATGAAGATATGTGATTAGTAAACATTTTATTGTCAGATTAACACAACCTTTAAGCCTTAGAGTGGTCATGCAAAGTTTCAGACTATATGTTACTGCACTTTTTCTTTCTTGCTTAAACTAAAGAACCAAAAATGTGATGCACCTTAACAACAGACAGGTATGAATCTGTTAGGCCAACATACTTTCCCACCATCGCAATCCTCACCTGCATTCAATTGCATCTTCTCGCCTCAGGAACAATAAAGAAATAATCAAAGAGAATTAGAAGTTGTTGATGATAATACTGACAGAATTGGTGAGATTATCATAAGTCTCAGCCATCATGGTCCAATCTTGTAAAGCAGGAGGCATTGCAATGCTGAAATAGAGAAATACAAGAAGTTAGCTAATATGATAAATCTTCAAGAACTTGGTGTCTGGATCAAAAGTCACAAAGCATTTTGTTTCTGGCAGAGTACGCTCAGTATAATTACAACTTAACCAATCCCTTGGACCCAAGTCCCAGTAAGTAGAAGGGGAGAAACAAAGAAATAATCAACTAAAACAATTTGAACTTGATATAATCAACTTTTTAAGTTTTTTCGTTCCAGTAGATTCATGAAAATGTTCAGGGTTGAGAAAGATGGGTACTGTGGGTCCATTAATTAAGCCTTCAATGTGGAGAAACTTGAATTAAACTAACCTGAGTAAGTTTAGCTGTTTTAAAATTGCATCATGAGCATTTTGGTTCTGTGAAAGGAGAGCATGCGAAACCATCAAAGCAAATTACAACATATATATCAACGCCAAAAAAAAATTGAAATTTTCAAGATCCAGAGAAACCCACCCTAAGTAACAGAGGGACGTGCCAAATGTTAGGAACATCATGAATATTGAGAATATTAGCAGCCTGCCGAGAAACAAGGAGACATATCCAAATTTAAAACAGCTGTTATTAGAAGCGATACAGTGCAAAGTTCACCAAAAGTTACCGGAACATGGCAGAACTGCGAAAGTTTCTCCTTCGTATTTTCCAATAAAGGCTGCAATGTAAATTACTAAAAGTCACTCTATGCCTCAAAATTCATCCTAAAAAAAAAAAGAAATTGATGGAAATTATCTGTCACAATAGAAGAAAAAAACAGGGAATTCGCAAAGTCCATTGCTGGAATCAAAGTAAATATATTAGAAAGATAGGGTCCAACTTATTTGGGCAACACAATAACAGATGCTACTATACAATCATCAAGAGAAGCTCTGCCACGCAAGAAAAATGTTATCGACCTTTAGTACTTTCAGAAACCTTCCAAAAGTTTAATAGTAAAGATCATAAACAAGAACAGCAAGAGAAAGCAAATAATTTCTCTGAAATGAAGTTTGTGAGCAACTTTCAGTGGAATCTACCACAACTTTCAGTGAAATCTACCACAAAGATCTTCAACCAAAATTGTTCCAGTCAATAGTCCTCTTGAAAGCATAAAGATGTCAGGTAGGATGAATGTACCTGAGCAGAGCGACATGCCAGCAGATGAGGAGTCAAGCCTAATGCTCTCAATTCACGGACACTATGTTGTGTAGGCTTAGTTTTCTTCAAACACACATAAAACAGGTATTGTTATGATCATTCAAGTTTAATATGATCAACTTGGCCTCAATACATTCAAAATGGAGGGGAAAAAAATACTTAAAACAAATTATATGGCGTATTACTTGCTCTCCAACAACGCCTAGTACGGGTATCAGGCTCACATGAACGAGACAAAAGTTATCTTGTCCTGCATAGAGATATGGAAATTAACATGAGTGGTTATTGCAATAACTCATGAATGAATTAACTCAACATATGTGAGCATGGGAGAAAAGCTCTGTAATACGAGTGTATAGTAGCTTCAAAATGGAACCATAATGCTAATTTTTTTACAGCATTCATCTAATTGTTCACGCAGCATATAGTCAGACAATTAAGACAGGTACAACACTATGAACAATTCAAATGAATTTGCTTCTGTAGTTTGTAAAGTTTCTGACATAACAGATATATCGTTCATCAAATTTCCTACAATCTTTTTGAGTGGTCAAATATATCAAAATATGCACCACACCATGGCTTCACAAGTACTGCTAGTCCAGTTAGAGAAAAAGGATCCTTCGTCCTTGAATGAAAGGAACTTAAGGAAGAGAGCAATGCTCCTCCAATATACAGAAAACATCATAACCCACCAACTGAAAATGACAACTGTCGCAAAGCCTCAATAAATGGCATAGATTCAATGTCACCTGAAGGACAAAAAGGAATAAATTATTACTTCCACATGAAATTGCAAGACCAAAAAAATTATCAGTGAAAGCTGCATCCTTCTTGCACATATCGCTCTTACCCACTGTGCCTCCCAATTCTATAACACACACATCAGCAGGGCCATCCTTTCCATCCACAGGAATGGCAGAAACAGACTCGATCCAATCCTTAATTGCATCAGTGATATGTGGAACGACCTGGAATTTCCTCAAACATAGCACCAATTCAGTTAGCAGTTATTTAAACATGTTAAAAGCATATCTAGCTAGCTGCAAGCCATCACCTGAACAGTCTTTCCAAGGTAATCGCCTCTCCTTTCCTTCTCGATGACAGACTGATCAGACACCAAACAGCGAGAATATCAATAATCAGTCACCGATTATCTTATAGAACTTAGAACTTAATGAATTTGCGTACATACTAAACTCATCCCGTCACCTGAAATATCTTCCCAGTGGTAATGTTATTATCTTTGGTTAGTGTCACGTCCAGAAAACGCTCGTAGTTACCCAAGTCTAAATCAACCTTTCAACAGAAACCAAGGAATAATTAACCTGTTAATATATCCATTAATCCATCATGCCCTTATACCAAATTTCACCATCTTTCAAGAACTGAAAGAAAAAAAAACTAGAGGGACTAAACCTCTCCGCCATCGTCAAGAACAAAAACCTCCCCATGCTCAAAAGGAGACATGGTGCCAGCATCAGTATTCAAGTAAGGATCTGCAACACATCAGATTATCAAAAGTTAATAGTGATTATGCACCCAAATCAAAACACAAATATGCATAAAAACTATGACAGAGAACCTATTTTGATGGAGGTGACGCGGAGGCCGCAAGCTTTAAGGACAACGCCGATGCTGCTAGCGGTGACGCCCTTGCCGAGCCCACTGACAACTCCTCCGGTGACTAGGACATACTTCATTTCTCTCTGTTGGCTTTGGGTTGGGTGGTAACTGGATAAATTCTGAGTATTTGTGTGTAGACAAAGTGTTTGAGTTAATGTCCGAGCGGGAAAGCTGTAGTTGCGTAGCTTGATTTTCGTGGAGATGCTTTCGAATCTCAACAAACCTGCGAGGGGTGAGCGGACGGCGCTTAGGGACTTGCTAAGGAATGCGTATTTATACATTCTATTTTCTCTCTCTGCTTTTTTTTCACTTTGAAACTTTGCTGACTTCTTGTGTTTGTTCAAAAGCTTGAAAGATTTTTTCTTTTTCTTTTTCTTTTTCTTTGTAAAAGGTAGAAATTGAAAGTTAGTGGGAGACTGGGAGTATCTGGGAATGGTAAAAGGATTCTTTTAAAAAATATTTTTTATTTAAAAATATATTAAAATAATTTACAAATATTTAAAAAATAATAATTCAAACCACTTTCAAAACGGTCAAATCACAGAGTCAAAAAAACTCAACCTTGCACCAAGTAATCAAAGAATCAAAAAAAAAAAAAAAGTTTTAACGGAGAGGTGCCTGAAATGGAAAGTGAACAAGAAAACTAAGTTCAAAGTTTTTTCATGATTTTTTGGTAAAAAAATAAAAGTCCTCTCTATTATCCAAATAAAGGTTTTGGCAGTTGGCACGGCACGGGCACCAAGGTTTATTTTAATTTAATTTCAGCACTTGCATACGTTTCTTAGTGAAATTATTAATTAAATATAAAGTAAAAGATAAATAGATTTTACTATCCTCCTACTCGTAAAAGTATTATTCGCTCGAGTAGTGATGTGTTTTTTTTTTTTAATCAATGATTTTTTTAATTTTGTTTTTTAATAAGTTATTATATTCTCATTACATAAATCACAAATTTAGCAGGTTAACCTGGTTGACTTAAGTTTTTTTTAATATATTTTTTTTTTAATTTTATCATTTGATATTAGATTAATTGAGAATTAAATTTCATGATTTATTTTATTTACTTTTTATTATGTTAATTTAATCTCATGACTTAGGAATAGTGTTTAAATGGTTTACCCGAGTAGACTCGGGTTGTTTTTGTATCTCATTTTTAATAGAATTTTTTTTCAATTTCATTACTCAACATTGGATCGGTGAGGAATTGAGCTTCATAACATGTTTTGATTTATTTTTCATAGGAATATCTTGATCTTATGATCAAAGTCGTCGATTTTGGCATTTTAACCATGGTTAAATTGGGTTTTTTTTTGTTTTTTTCAAAAAGGTTATCTTGGTATCATGACCTAAGTCATAAGGAGCTTTGGATTTTATTTGTATTGGGTTTTCCCGTCTCATGACCTGAATTACAAGTTTGGTCGGTTAACCCAATTGACTTAGTTTTTTTTATTATTCACCTTTTCTTTTCAATTTCATCATTTGCTTTTCATTTTATTTTTATTAGGTTATCTTGGCTTTATGACCGATAAATAGTGTTTAACAGCTTAACCCAATTAACTTGGCTTATTTTTCATGTTATTTTTTTAATTAAAATTTTTAAAAATTTAATCATTCAACACTAGGTCCGACATGAACAACTGAAAATTAAGTTTTATAATTTGTTTTGATTTGCTATCTATGTGTTTATTTAAGTCTCATTACCAAAGTCGTGAATTTGATAGGTTAATTCGGGTTAAATCAAATTATTTTTTTTGTTTTCTTTCTATACGTTTATATTGTTCTAATGACCCAAATCATAGGTTTGACAGATTGACGCAAGTCATTTTTTATGTCTTTTTTTAATCGATATTTAGGATTTTTTGGCTATATTTTCACTTAGGTTTTTTTTATTTATAATCAATTTAACTGAGAAGGAATTTTGTATTTCAATAAATATAAAATAAAATTTAAAAATAAAACTAGTTGGCGCTTGCAAAAGCATGTGCCAGCAGGTGGATGACATGTAAGGTGTCTCATGGCATCCAAACGTCGCCTTTCACAACAATGTTTTAATTGTCTTAGCAGCCCCTTCATCCCTATGTGCACACATGTGGCTTACTAACATCCGGTTTTACGTCGACAACCTTTTCTTTTTTTTCTTTTCTTTTCTTTTTTTTTTTCTCCTTTATTTTCATGTTCGGCCCTCTAATGGCTTACTAATATCCGGTTTGACGTCGACAACCTGTTTTTTTTCTTTTTTCTTTTTTCTTTTTTCATATTCAGCCCTCTAAATTTTCAAAGCAACCATTCTCGTGAGTTTTTTCTAGTTGTGAAGTGGTGTTCATAAAGAAGCAATATTGAGTCTCCAACAATTTTTTTTTCCTCCCAAGTATGATACTGACAACTATTTTTATAGTTTAGTATTACTATTTTTTTTGTTTTATTTTCTACCAAATTACCAATATTTTTTTAATTATGTTATTAAATTAATCAAACTTATTAAAATCAGTTAAATCAATTATTCATATCTTTTTTTTTTGTGTGTGAAAACAGCATTAACTTATGAATATCCTTTTTTTTTTTTTACATTAGTCTGCTGTGGTTCAAAAGGAAATAAAAAATTTCTTCTCTCTTTTTGAAGCAGTACATTAGATTTATCCATTAAAACACCACAAACGTTTTCAATGTCGGTTTTCTCACAAGTCATGTCAATCTAGAAATGAAGTACTGGTAAATTAAGAAAAAATATTCGTAGGATTTGAATCTTTTATTTCCTTTTCTTTTTATGCTTAACCATACTTGTTGATTATAAATTATTAAATTCAAATGAATAATTATATTTTTTTCTAATACGAGAGAATTCAGATCTCAAGGAAAAAAAAACCCTCAAGATTGACAATCAAAAATTCAAAATAGAGAACACAATAAAATTACAAAGTTACCCTTACTGTTGACCAAAAAACACCTACGCGTTAGCTGGAAATTCCTAATAAATGACCCCTTGGCCTTGTAGTTTACATAAATGACATCTTGGGGCAGAGATTGAGTTGCAAAGCCTCCAACTTTTGAATTTGAAACAGCTAAAGAGCCGTTGGAGTTGAGAAAATACACGCTTAGAGAGAAAATGGTGGATAGAGAAATAAAAAACGGCTCTGCAGCTTTTTCGTGGGCAGATGAGGTTGAGAAAGAAGAGGAAGAACAAGCTCGGTTTCAGGAGAACCAGAAGCAGAAACCAAACCCTTTTGGCTCTGCCAGGCCCAGAGAAGTTGTTCTCCAGGAAAAAGGAATTGATTGGAGAAAACTCGACTTCCATCTTCAACTACCTTCTCACATAAGGTACTGATCTCTTCCTGTTTACTGGTGCTCTATGCTTTTATGGTTGATTAAGTATGAAAACCCAAATTAAAGACCGGAAGATTCCTTTTCTTGTTACATTTTTTCTCTAATTTGGAGATTAGTGCTGAGCCAACTAGTTTTGAAACCTGTAAGATAACATATGGCCATATGGGGATTGTAATGGCTTAAATATTTTAATTCTCTTTCTGCCTGCTTCAATGGTTGTTGCTTGGTAACCATTCATTGCAATCACAATTATTATACAGGCAGCTGGATGATCCGAAGCTATGTAAGGAAAAAATCCCTGCCTCTGCTGCTCCCGGTATCGACAGGATACATTCAGTTACCCCTAGCAAGTGCCTAAAACATGAAATGGAAGATGCCAATTCGGACTTGAAAAGAGGTGAAATTTTGCGGGTACCTTTGGCTGTGCAGAACCAGAATCCTGTACCATTCGTACCTCCTCTAAGATATCCACCTAAAAATGTCATTCCTAGTTTGTCTGAGTCTGGCTTTCATTATTATCTACATGAATTGAGCGATGGGCAGCAAGATTTTAAAAACAAGAAGCCCCTGAAGCCCGAGAAAGAGAATGCATTTCATCAGCAAGGGTCCCAAAGGGTTTATTGCTCTCAAAATAATCGTGGAAGCCACATTCTTCCTCACTATCATCGGCAAATATTGCAAGCTGAGCAAGGGAGCCAGTTTAAGGAGAATTACGAAAATTTCAAACTGGGGCAATCAGTTGTTAATGGGAAGAACTTGAGGAAAACAGCAGCTAGTAGAATACAGCATTCAGATTCAGCTATTGAGAGACCTTGCAAAAATCTTCAAGAAGATTACGCAGTTAGTCATGGGGTTAGGCAGAGCTTGACAGACCACTCATGTGCTGGAGGTACAAGCATCAAACAGAAGAATGGCCTGGAAAGATCTGTTGCCAAGAGATCAAGTGGCACAGAATTCAGTTTGATGGCAGGAGAGGCATGGAACCAAAGTCTGGTAGTAAAAAAAATAAAAGGCGGCGAGATGAAGGGGAACTAGGCAGTGAGAAACGAATATGAAAGGCAGGGGAAAACTCAATTGTTGCCACAATTTTGCTTTCAGTAATAAAACAATCGTTCCAATAACAAAAGCAATACAAATTTTATTCCTGCCTAGCGTAGCATTACAAATCCATCATTGCTTTGGACTCAACTACTTCATCTATCTGCAACAGTATCCAATGAACAGGTCAACTCGTCTAAATTTTACGATCTTGACAAAGTAATCTAGAATTTTCACATTTTTTGAGAATACCCACCAACTTCTCAGAAAATAAACAAGCACATATGACGTTACAGGCATTGTCAAGTGAAGAATTGATTATCAAACCATGAATTACATTTCGGCTACAAAGGGAGGGAATTCTGTAAAGAATTGTCTCACCGTCTTGACACTAAGATTATTTGGCAGCTCTTTCATAAAAAAATAATAATTTTGGCAGCTCATGTTACAGGAATAAAGAAAAGGCCGCAACTCTCTATATCACTCATCTCCGCAAGCACTTATATGTTTAAACATGTGGTAGTATTTTAGCAATATCTCACTCCTTCACCACATACAACCTCGCCAATGCGATATGCCTTGTGTTGTCCCTCCTCGAGAATTTTGTGGGATGCTTCCTCAGTCACGACCAGAACCATCCCAATGCCCATGTTAAACGTCCGACTCATCTCAGCATCTTCTATTCTTCCAGCCTGATATAAGAAACAACAGAGAAGGGAATAAATACCATATGACAAGATCCATTTGTCTATCTTTATTTATAACAAACATAACCTTCAATATGGCAATTGGGGTGAGTACAATATGGCAATTGAAAGACGGCTCAATCTAACATCATAATCCAGCATTGCTGAGTAAAACACAATTTACCTCTTGGATCCATTTGAAAAGGGTTGGGACTTCCCATGACTCCTTGTATATGGAAGCTCCAAGGCCTTTTGGGAAAACTCTTGGTATGTTATCTGTAAAACCACCTCCAGTGATGTGAGCTATGCCCTTTACACCACCCTTGCTAATCAAGTCAAGCACCTGTTTGAAAAGGAAGGGTTTTTTAGTAAGAAAAATCTAGTCAAATCGACAGTGTTAATCGCAATAATGTGAAACGGAAACAAAACTTGAAAGGAAACCTGCTTGACATAGATAACAGTTGGAGCCATTAGAGCTTCGCCCAATGAAACACTTCCACCAGGAAGTTGGTCATTCAAAGATAGGCCACTTTGAGCTAGAACCCTATAAAGATATACAAGCATTCATCCATTAATAAGAATAATCAATGTAAAGAACTAAAACATCATAGGGCTGCAAAAATTCTTCCAGCATCAATGATGTTTTAATGCATGGAGAAAAAATAAGAATCCCTCAAACCAACACCAACCTTCTTACGAGAGAGAAACCATTGGAATGGACTCCACTTGATGGCAAACCAATGAGAACATCCCCAGCCACAATGTTTTTCCCATCAATCACCGAGTCCTTTTTAACAATGCCAACAGCAAACCCGCTAAGGTCATACTCACCTTCTGCATAGAAATCTGGCATCTCTGCAGTCTGGAAGGAATTTAACAAAACCATTGTGGTCAACAGAGAGTTGTCAGTTTAGGTGAAATCATGATCAAGCGTAGAAAGGGAGGAATAAGAGACCACAGCAACTTTTAATGTCAGCAAATTTGACCACATCATGCATTGGGTGGGTCTATTCCCCATGTTGTATGCCCATAAGAGGATCATTAAGTGAGATGGATAGAGAATTTCCGTAATTATCTACTTCTATAAGATAACATGCCATATCCCTCTCACATAATGCAATGCACACATACATCTAATCTACAAGCATTCATAGCCTAACAGCGTCTTTTTTTTCTCTCCCATCCTCAAACAAAAATTATCCCAATAACCGTCCATGAAAGTCTACCCGTTTTAAAATCTAGCACATGACCATTTCAAGAACTCTCTAGAGCACAACCATTTCACATGAGGCAGACACCTGTGATAGTTCAAGACCAAATCCCGCAACACCATCATTGGTAATTGCCACCATACAGGGTAACATGGCTGCAATAACCTTGTCGTTGCAAAAATAAAAGCTATGGTGATTACAACATCAACCTTCAGATCCAGCACCACACGATGCACTGAATGGTAGACATTCACCAGTAGAATGTAAAGAAAGAAAAAGACTACCTCTCCCCCTAAAAGAGTGCAGTCCGATTGTTGACAACCACCAACTATGCCTTTAATGACCTAAATAAGAAGAACAGGAAAATATCATTTAGCTGCAGTTTTTCTGTTCAAATAATATATACACTCAGTAAACCATGCACATTAATATACCTTTTCAGCAAGGTCAACATTAAGGCGGCTTGTAGCATAGTAATCAAGGAAAAATAAGGGCTTTGCACCGGAAGTAACGATATCGTTCACACTCATAGCAACCTGCAGCAGGAGAAGTGAGCTAGGAAGCAAATCTACAGCAGCAAAATGCATATAACAAGATTTATCCAGAATTGACCAGATCAATCCCAATGGTTTCATGGATTCCGGTTTCAAATGCAAGCTTTAGCTTAGTCCCTACACCATCCGTACCTGCAACAAGGTACGAATCGCCTGTGTGCGAGAACTTTAATAAGCACAATAACAAAACAAAATACATTAACAAACACAGCGACAAAAGAACTGCGCATTACACTATTCCCCAAGTTCCCACCCGCATAGGCCTAGCATAATTAAGGAGAGAGAAAAATTATAATTCGAACTATAGCAGACAGCATGAAAACAATGTGCAGCTTAAAAGATTTTTAATAATTCAATTGTGTTCACAACCAATAACGGAGAGCAAGAAATGAAGCAAAACAAAATCCAACAAAAAGCATACCAAGAGGGAAAAGACCACCAAATCCACCAATTCCAGGAGCCATCTTTGCAATTCGCCTAATAAGCTCAGACCCAGCATCTATATCCACACCAGCATCCTTATATGTAAGTCTTCCACCAGCCCCGTCACAGCTTTTGCTGCTATTTTCCTTGGACATCGAACTATTGCTTGTAGCTCTCACTGATAGAAGAGGAAATCCATTAGAAAAGCGACTAAAGGAGTATCTTCCGATGGATTGATGAGTGACCAGGGGTTTATTGGAAGAGGGTCTGATGGAAACTGCAACAACACGCGATAGCTCAGTGTTTGATGCTATGCTAGTAGTGGCCATGGCAATTGAGGAGTGATAAGTGAGAACTTAACCTTGGGAAGGATGAGGCTCGCCTGAATTTGGCGGAGCTATGTGAAGTGCAGGAGGCGCGGGAATTAGGAAAGCAGAGGTTCTGGTGGCTTTTCAGATTTTGGTTTGTTTATTCGCTTCGTTTTTTTTTTTTCCCCTGAATAATCTGGGGTAAGTGACGGTATAGTCAGTCGGGTTTGAGTACATGGTTATAATCAACTTTAACTTTTTATATTTTACTAATTATCAATCCAATCCATTTAATTTTCGAGCAGATTGGATATATTAATTTTGGCTAAATTCTTTTTAAGAATGTCATATATATATTTATAAGTTGAATATATGAAATATTTATTCTTTGAAGATCTAAAAAATATATTTATAAATACAGATAATTGCATAAATTATTTTATTAAATATATTTGAATAGCTTGTTAGACCTGCAAAATTCATATAGCATCTTTAATGAGGCAGCTAAAAATATAAATAAAATAAAAAAATTATATTTTTAATTTTTATGTTTACTTTTAAATATTTCAACTTATCACCTAAATGAATAGCTAAAATAACTATTCAAAATAGAAAATATTATTTCTATATTTCTATGTAGAAAAGACAAAAATAAATGCAAATATGTTTTTCATGTTAACAAATTTTTTTTTATTTGTTTTATATCAGTTGGCCAACATAGTATAATTATATTAAAATTAATTTAATATAAAATATATTAAAATATAATTGATTCTTTTAAATAGCTTTTTACCATTAAAATACACAAATAAAAAAAATTATATTTACACTATTTAAAAAATTATTTTATCAATTTAGTTTTTTAATATAACATTTTTCATTGAAAATGTTCTTATATGTTATCTATATAATAAAAAAGCAAAATTAATTTGGTCCTGTATTTATTTCCTTTGTTAACAGAAATATGGCAACATCGACAGGTGTCTAGACCTGATTTGACTCTAATTACATGTATCCTACTACATCAGTGATCTTATAAAACTCTCACGTGTTGGGTTGCCCACATCCTCAGAGCCCATCTCAGCACAGTCCATACGTTGTTCTTGGTTTTCGTTCTCTCCTCACCAAACCTTTGCACTTTCCTCATTTCTCTTTTTGATCATTAACCCCAACGGTAACGTAAAACAGAATGAAACATTTCCATCTTAAATGAGATTAGAGATTAAGAGTTTTAAAAAAATTGCAGTAACTAATGAGGTTGGATTCGAACCCAGCTTCATCATCAGCATCGACATCAACGTCAACACCAAACGGGAAGCGAAGTAGAGATCCTGAAGATGAGGTCTACCTTGACAATCTCAATTCTCATAAGCGATACCTCAGTGAGGTTTGACCCTTTTTTCTGTTCTTTAATTCCTGTTATACTTTTCATTTCTTTCGGATTTTATTAAGAGCTCAAAAATTGTTAACGCTTTTGAGTGCAGATAATGGCATCTAGTTTGAATGGATTAACAGTTGGAGACCCACTCCAGGACAATCTTATGGAATCTCCTGCCAGGTCTGACACCATGATTTTTGCCAGGTGAATTTTTTTAACTCGTAAATACTACTATTTTGGTTTTGGAACTTCTGTGCTGCTCCTCGGATATTAGTCTAAAGAATTGTACTGAAAATACCAGGAACTTAATCCGATCATATTTCCTCAAATGGGAAGTTATCATTTTATAGCTTCATAGTTTGGAGCTCAATTATAGTTACCCATTTGGAATTATGGATGGTGGCATAATCAGTGATGGGCTCAGACTGGGGTTTTTATATCCCCAAATCATTATACTGAGAGATGTTCTTTGACCGTGGTTTATAACAGTGATTTAGAGTAAAGAGTTTCCTTTAAGTGAATATCAGTAGGAAATTTTCGGTAATTGAAAGTTGAAGTTTGCCTAGGGATTTGCCAGCACATTATGCGCTAATTTGCCCATTCAAAATCAAATCCCAGGGATCAGGTGCTCGGGTATGCACTATTCAATCTATATGATTGCAAGAGGGACATTACCCTTCATCCTGGCTTTCAGGTCTGTCATGAGGATGCTTCTCATCATTTTTTGCTCTGGCTGATTAAGAGGAAAACCATCATTTTTATTTTTATTTTCTATTTTTAGTTCTCATTCATTTTGTTTCCTCATGTATTATTTCAGGGATGAAATGTCCTTGCAATATTCACCAATGTCAGAAGACTTTGATGATTCTAGATTTTGCGAGACACCTACAAATGCTTGCTCACCTCAATCTGAAAGTCTACCCAGCAGTCCAGTTTCTCCATGTAGGTACCAAAGGCCACTTGGTGGGTTCTCTTCTGCTCCTTATAGCAGCTCATTCCTTTCACATGGCTGCTCTGTCACCAGCGCCACTTATTCACAGCCTCGTCAACGAGGTTCAGATTCTGAGGGCCGGTTCCCGTCATCACCTAGTGATATATGCCACTCAGCTGACCTGAGGAGGACTGCACTCCTGCGTTCTGTGCAGATGAGAACACAACCACTTGGTTCATCATCTTTTGAATTGCCATTTGATTCAGGACACGAGCCTGGATCTAACATAGAGGCTGAAGAGCGGCCATGCTCGTATATGAAGTCCTTGGTTGAAGAGAGGGAGTATGCACTTGAAGAGTGTTCTTCAATGAGCATCTCAGAACCTGGATTTAATGAAGAGAAGGCATGCCGGGTTTTGAATATGAATATAAAAGGGGATGGTTCTGGAGTTTAAGTACTAATGGAAGTGTTGCAGAACCAACCAACTCTGACCATATCTTGTGCACCTGTACTGAAGTGGCTTAGAGTAACTTATCAGTGAGTGGCTGGCCATGACATATTTTTTTTAATAACATCATCATGGTTTGCATTTGAGTTCATACGAGGTACTATGCTGAATAGCACTAGTGGTTTCACAGCTGGCTGTTTCACTACCCTCCGCATCTCTCCTCTCCCAGTGGGTGGTCTCTGATTTAACTATACACTGCTGCATAATCACTGGTGTACACATATCTGCTAGTGGGAAAACCTGGCCAAAGCATAACTCATGGGGCTAGCAAGTGTTTTGATTGATCTGAGAAAGCTTTGCCAGAAGTTAAAGCGTGTTTTCTTGGTAAACTATAATTCTAATTAAGCTAATAGGAAATAACGTTTCATGGTAATGATCGCAACCATTTTCTTCCATTTCATGTCCATCTCTCGGCAATTGGCTAGTCTTGTTTGGTCACTTATATTTGTTGCGGGTAATTTTAGGTGTAAACAAACAATACGATAGGGCTTCCGATTATTCCAGAACAGTCACAATTCATATAGCAAATAAGAACGATCCATACAGGCAATACCGACCATATTAACCTTCAAAGGGGGGACATAAATAAACTTACAGCGGGCCAGATTGGGAGACGGTCTCGGCAAAAATGCTGGGGAAAGAAGAGGGATGGGAGAGTTGCATGTGTTATCATCTCTCAGTTTTAACAAAGTTAAGAGCCCTAGTTTTATATGTATATGTATATTATGGGCTAATACCAATTTGGTATCTCAAAATAACAAACTACGTTCAATCATTAAGAGATCAGAAGATGAAGCAAAAGTAGAGGATATTCATTAGTCTAATGCACGTTTCATTCAAAAATTAAAAGCGTCTTTCCACTGTAAACAATAGCACAGACGGAAAAATAAGGCATATAAATATACTGCACTAGCTAGTTGAGGTTCTCAAAATCATTTCGTTTTAGGGAACTCGCCCAGTCGAAGTCCATGGGATACAGATTTTCAATGTCAGGAGATGCCTTGCCCGGATAACGTCAAAGTAAACAGTGGAGATGGCAAAAACGATTCCCCAAAAACTGGATGATGTTTGCCTCCAAAATATTGACGAGGAAACAAAAGATCAGAAGATCAAGCAAAAGTAGATAGAATGTTCTTCTTCAGGGTGAATTCATCTGCCTTTGCTGGGCTGATTGTCTGCACCATCAACCATGGAAAAAGATAAGATCAATTAACAGTTAACAGTCATCACAACTTTCACATACTTACTCAACTTATTTTCTACTCATTTAAAGTTCTCATGATCTATCATCCAAACATCAATATCAGATGCGCATCTATTCTAAACAACATCACAATAATATGTGAATCTTGTTCCAACTCATTGCTATCTCAAAATTTCAAAATACAGCTGTCTGGCTCCTATTACACATGGCACGCTTCAAATAAGAGAAAAAATCTATCAATCTTACCTTTTGAAGCATGCGCTGTAGCCGCTCAATCTCATTCTTGGCATAATCACCTTTAGCCATACAATTCTTGGCAGCCTTTGAATAAATCTTTCCATACCTATAAACATGGAATATTGTAAGGTTATATCTTTGATTCAATAGAGATTTAACAAGAATAGAGAAGTCTTCAAAAGACATACAGCTTTGAGCAATATTGTAAAGATATCAAAACAAGCCAACATGAAATTTAAACACTAGCATTCATGCCATGAAGTACCTTGCTGCGGAACCCTTGAGTTTCTCAACTTCCTCTTCAATTTGGGAAAAGACTGCTTTCTTCTCGTCATCTCCAGCAGCTACGAACTCTTTTACCAAGGCATCCAAACTTTCAACAATACCAGCCTATCGTGTATAAAAATATAATATGATCAAATGACTCAGTCAACAAAAATGAAAGGTTTAAACTTTCCGTTTTATATGTAGTAACTAACCTTTGAGGTTAGTTGTCCTTTTCCATCACGACTGGATCCAGACTTTTCATTGATGAAAGCAACAAAGTCATCCAAATCTCTCCCACCCTCATAATCTTCCCCAGCTTTGTTGCCTTTTGGAAAGAACTTCAATGTAGGGTATCCACTTACTCCATACCTGAATTTAGCATAGGCCATTAATATTGACAGCTCCAAATGTTGAGAGCCCTTTTCATCAAAATAATTAGGTAACTGGTAAAGTTTCCCCTTACTTTTCAGCTAGATCCTTATGTTTGTCAGCATCTAGATTGGCAACCACAACATCTTCCTCAGATTTAAACGCGGTAGCTACCTTTTCATAGGTCTGAAGGAACAAACCAAGCAAACTCCAGATCATTACTTGTGCAGGAAAGACCCAGATAGAACAGTTACACACCAATGGTTACAGGAAGACACACACAAGCGCTCGTGATTTACAAACCTGCCTAGTATCTGGGCAAGTTAACATTGTGCCCACTTTTGGTTGGATGTAAATCATCCTCTAATTTAAAAATCTTTAAAGCTATATGTGTCATATGATTAAAAGCTAAAACATTAGATGACTCTCTCCTAGATGTACAGTGTTCACTCATATCTATCTCTCTTTCTCCACCACATCCTTCTGTTGATTGTCTATCTTACATTATAGCTTTCACATACAACCTTAGAGAAAATCGAAAGCCTTTCAATATGAGAAAGAATTAGAGAAATAGACACAAGTAACACAGTGGGGAGAGGCGAGAGAGAAGATAGGTGGAAAGGAGAGAGTTGGTTTTGAATTCTTTTTGTCAACTTGCATCCTTAATAATGACTTAAGCGATAACTTGTGTCCAACAAAAATGGGAACAATGCTAACCTTCCTGAATAATAAGCAGCTTAGCAAATCACATGTTCGTACACACACAAATTATAAAGGAAATGGGAAGAAGAAGGAGCTATACATACAGGAGCTAGGTTTTTGCAATGGCCACACCTGCAAGAAGTAGAGTTTGTAAATCAATAACATATGACTGAGATAAAAGGAGATTTAAAAAAAAAAAAAAAAGCACAAAGCCAGTGTAGGTAACATAGCAGTAGTCAACATACAGAAGGACATAGCTCACCATGGTGCATAAAACTCAACTAAAACATCCTTGGTTTCATCCAAGACAATATCATTAAAATTATCAGCAGTTAGCACCGCTACATTGGATGGCACTGCAGCTATCTTCACATTAGTCCCTGTAAATAACATAGCCAATCAGGAACATCTGGCGGTTTTTAACAGAAGAGTTGCTTTCGAAAACAAATCCTTAAAATGCAATAAGACAAACGTTATAGCACATAGACCAGTTTTTGCAGACGCATGCTTAGGTGAGAAGGGGGAATTAATTTTTCAAACAAAACAACAGTATATGCAGGTCGAGCATATTTACCAGTCAAAGTAACAGCAAGAAACTTGTAAAAAGAATTTTTCACTGGGTTGACCCACAGGAAACAACTTTAAGAGAAAGACAGAAGTACTACCTCCTTCAGTATTGACGTACTCGGTAAGGGCTTCTGCAGTACGTGGTCCTTCATACCTATAATATATATAGCACAAAAATCGCATTTCAGGTAAGGCAATAAATTTGGACATTCTATCAGATAGTGGTGGAGTTCAACAATATCCTCACTTTTTAGGTTCGAGCGATCCTTTAGGAAACCATTGAAGAGTTGGGTATCCAGAAACCCCATATTTGCTGCATACACCCTTATGCTCATCACAGTCCACCTGCACCACATCATCAACAATTCACCCGTCAACGAGGTAAGGTGAGGTGTCAATAAATCTCTAACAAAAACGGCAGCTTCGATTTTCCAGCAAGGATCAAAATACTTATTTGGGTTGAAATGAAGGGAAAATGATATATAAAATAATGGATATTAGCATGAGCGTGGGAAACAATTTACAAAAAAATAAAAAACACGAACCAAATAATAGCAATAATAATAAGGCTGACCTTTCCAATCAAAACAGTCTTTGCCTTCCTAAAGCTACTTCCGAGCTTCTCATATTCAGGAGCAAGCTTCTTACAGTGCCCACACCTGTCACGTTCAGAATTACAATTATGTCCTCTATGATCCCGATAAAATTTATTAATAACTCATATCTATGGATCTTAAATACACTATTTTGAGTTTAACTAACGGTTAATCACATTAAAAAAATCTACGAATTAATCAAAATTAGGAAATCAAAACAGATTTATGAATCAACGAATCACGATAGGCATAAAAGAAAAAAACGATTAATCTTAGCTCAATCAAAATTAGGATGATTGAAAAGAGTAAGTAAAGAGCAGTCACCAAGGAGCGTAGAACTCAACGAGAGCGCCTCTGTCTTGACCGACTTCCTTCTCGAAGTTATCTTCTGTTAACACGACGACATCGTCTGCTAAAGCTGATACAGCTAACAAAGCCAAGGTACCAAAGGCAAACCAGATCTGATGATACTTCTCCATTTTCTTCTTTCTTTTCCTTTTTTCTCTGCTTTCTAAATAATCAAAAATGAATTAGAAGAGAGAGTCGTATTTATATGCCACGACCTGCAGTAAAGTTTCAAGGTGTTTCGGGTATCGTTTTTTAAAATTATTTTTATTTAAAAATATATTAAAATAATATTTTTTTTATTTTTAAAAAATTATTTTTTATATTAATACATACTATTCAAAAACATAAAAATATAATTTTAAATTAAAAAAAAAATAAAATTAGCAAGTTATGGCAACTCCAAATAACTTATTAATTTCTATTTGTATCTATAGTTAGAATTTAAAATTTAAAAAAAAAATTATTTTTTTATATTTTTAAAATATTTTAATATTAAATATATTTTTTTAATAAAAATAAACAACCATTAAATTTTTTTATTTAAATTTTTTATATATTTTTTATATATTTTTTAATATTAAATATATTTTTTTAATAAAAATAAACAACCACAACAGCTATAATGTAAAATGAGAAGTTGTCAGAGGAAAGGGCCCTGCTTTATTTACATTGTGTTCTGTCTGAGATGGAGTGATTTGATTTGTTCAAATGATGAGCTGTGTTTGTTTTTTCTAGTCTGTGACGTTTTTTTGATTACGTGGCAGGATATGAGAGGTGAAACCTGTGAAATATTGAAAATGGCTTTGCTTCAAGTTACGTTCAAAGTTCAAACCCACCCACAAAACGAGTTTTTTTTTTCTCAAAAGATAATGCCGCGTTGAACCGAGAAGCTAATAAATAAACTTTGGATTAGATTAATAAATGTTTGCTGCATGCTGTAATGTAAAATAATTTTAAAAAAATATATATTAAAATAATGTTTTTAGATTTTTTACTTTTTATATCAATACATTAAAATAATAAAAAAATATTAAAAAAAATCACTTTTAAAAAGCACATAAAAATAAAAATCATCACACTCTCAAATAAGAATTTACATTCTTTGCTGCTATTAATTTTTTAAAAAACAAACAAAATAGTTGCTACTTTTTTGTTTGAAAAAAAATTTAATATTATGAGAGAATTTGAGTTGTGTTCACCTAATAAATAAGTTGAGGTTAGGATTATAAATGGTATAAAGATCACCAGTGAGAGGTATTGTCCAGGTTTTAAACTCTTTATTTAAGATAAGTAGTTCTAAACTCAAACCCTTATTCTAAAAATGGGTGAGCATGACATGGTTTTAGGAATACAATGGGTGAAAGGGTTAGGTAAATTGAGGACCAAAGTTTTTAAAGGAACTTAAAAGAACAATTGAATGATTGATTTTATAGATATAGAGTATAAATTTTGAAAATTCAGTAAGTGAAGAGATTCATAAATTTATTCAAAAAGTTATTTAAAGAATTTGGAGCTATATTTTAAGAACCTAAAGGGTTATCTCCATAAAGGTTTCATAACCATCTAATTATATTTAAAGAAGACACTTCACCAATTAGCCCAAAGTCATACAAGTATCCATGTTACCGGAAAGACTGAAATGAAAAAAGATTGTCAAGGAATTATTACAACTAGCTATCCTTAAACCCAATCAATTTCCTTTCTCTTCACTAGTATTATTGGTAAAAACATCATTGGATCTTGGCGGATGTGTATTGATTATAGAGCTTCAAATAAAAAAATTATTAAAGACAAGTTTCCGATTCTTATGGTTGAAGAACTCCTAGATGAGTTATATGGATAAGATTTTTTCTCGAAACTGGACTTGAGATTTGAATTTTACAAGATCATAATAAAGACTAAAAACATCTACAAGACTGCCTTTAGAACCCATGAAAGACATTATTCGTTTCTAGTAATGCCCTTTGGGCTTACCAATAATCCATGCTAAAATGGCCAAGATCCACTAATCTAAAATCACTTAGAGAGTTTTTGGGGTTGACAATATGCTATTAAAGATTTATTAGAAACCACAAAACAATAACATGAACCTTAACTGGACTTCTAAATAAAGGAGTTTTTTTCTAGGATGAGTCAGCAGAATTGGCTTTTGATAACTTAAAGGAAGTAATTTCTAGACCACTAATTATTGCACTACTAGATTTCACTTAGCCTTTTTAGTTGAGTGTGATGCCTCGGTGAAAAGAGTTGGGATTGTTTTAATGCAATAGGAAAAATAAATATCTTATTTGAAAAAAAAACTCAAGAGGAAAACATTGTATCTCTTCACCTATAAAAATTAATTCTTAGCCCTAGTACTAGTCATACATAAATGGAGGCCCTATTTATTAGGGCAACTATTTAAAATTAAGATAAATCAACAGAGTCTTAAGTTCCTTTTAGAATAGATGATTGGAACTTCAACTTAACAAAAATGGTTGTCTAAAATCATTAGTTATAACTTTTGTGTGGAATATAAATCTGGAAATCAAAATCTAATAACAAATACCCTATCCAGAAAGGTTGAAAACAAAAAAAAATTGTGGGCCATTACAACTCCTTTGGTCAGCTTAGTTGAAGAGCTAAAGGCAAGTTGCTTCGTGGATAAAGAATTTCAACGAGTGTCTCAACATATTGAAAAAGAGACAGTTGGTTCCCATAGATATCATTTTAAGGATATGCTTCTATTATACAAGGAAAAAATGTTTTTAAGCAATGAGTATTCCTTCAAGTCCATTATCTTGTAAAATATACATGATAGTCCAGTTGTTGGTCATTCAAGGTATGAAAACACCCTATAATAAGCTAAAAAGGAATTTTTTTTTAAAAAAAGGGATGGATGCTAATATAAAAAATTATATAAAGCAGTGTAACATCTATCAAAGAGCTAAAATGAACAACATTAAATCTTCTGTGCTACTATAACCTTTACCCACACTATAAAAACCTTTGATCTTAATTTTTATGGATTTTATTTAATGTCCACTTAAATTCAATCATTATTCTATAATTTTGGTGGTTATTGACATGTTGTCCAAATATGACCATTTTATTCTTGTAATCCACTCATACAATGTCACTAAAATAGCCAAATTATTATATGGGCTGCCAGAAAATATTGTCATAGATAGAGATCCTAAATTTTAAAATCGAACTTGGGGGTCAACCCGGGGTAAGACCTGATCATATATATGGAAGGTCAACCCAGGGATGACCCGGGTGAACATAATAATAAAAGTGATTATTATTATAATTTTAAAACTTAATTCAAGAGTCAACCCAATGCAAAGTTCAGAAAACAGGTAGAGAGGGCCAACCTAGTTAACCCAATTTTTTATAAAAAAAAATATCAAAGCAAACTTGTTTTGACACTTTTTTTTTCAAAAAAATCAAAGGGTTTTTGACTCGTGTTTTATCCCAAGTCAACCTGGTTTTTTTATCGCGTCAAGTCGAGTTAATCCTTCTTTATTTTTTTTTAACAAAAGTTGGATCAATCCAAGTCTCTTGTAAGCCGAGTTCCATGTCAACCTCTCAGGTTAGTAATAGTTTTATAATTGGAGTTATTATACTAATATTAATTTTAACACTCAATATAAATTAAAGTTAAAAATAATATCTAATTATTTTTTAAATATACAAGTTTGATAGTAATCCATATTGTGGATAAAATAGATTTTTTATATTTTATTTTATCTTATCCACCATAACTAAACAAGATACAAATAAAGTCATTTTTATCTTGTACATCACTACTAAACACAATTTCATCTTTTTTTTATTATTATTTCTTGTCTTCTTTCCTGTCTCAATTGTCTATGTTTTTCTGTTATGAAATAGTAATCAAACGTTATCTCAGAGTTTTGGCAATAATTTATGTGTTCTCGTATTTAGAGAGTGTTTAAAGACATAACAATGGTTACTTTTTAATATATTTTTTTCTGAAAAATATATTAAAATAATATTATTTTTATTTTTTTAAAAAAATTTATATTATCATACGAGAAAAAATTAAAAATGTAAAAAAAATAATTTAAAAAAATTTAACTTTTATCAAACAGTAAAGAAACACCTTGCCAGTAACATGATTGGGCCAAGCACCGTAGCCATGTAGGCGGGGTAAGTGACCACACTTTCGACGGGTCCACGCTATAAAGATAAAAATACAAGAGCAGCAACTGCGAGCATGCTTGGTGGAATGAGAACTGGACATCTGTACCCAACGAATTCAATAAATGTCGAGAGATGGAGCATGCCTCTGGTGGCTTGGCTTAGTATACTGACCGTTATATGCGGATCTTCCTTGATCTTATTTTTTTCGGCTTAAATGAATTTAATAGACGTCGAGAGATGGGCCATGTCTCTGGAGGCTTTTAGTACAGGATCTTCCTTTCAGATTTCTTGATTGATATTTTTTTGGCCATGCTTAGAATCAATTAGTATATTTATACGCAATAGATTGAATATAAAAAAAAATTAAAAAATATTAAGATTATGAAGGTTTTTTTTTTTTTTTTAACAATATCACTAAATCCATTCAAGTAGTTTGATTCTAAAACATGTAAACTCAACTCCTTACCTAACTCGAGTTTCAAATTAAACCATGTGGGAACTGATCTAAAATTAATTATTTAATTTAATTGGTTTAAAGACAACTTGAATAACCGATAAAAATATGACATAGCTTTTAAGAAAAAACTTTAAGACAATAATTTTTTTTTATATTGAGACGATACCAGATTGGATCGACCTTGGTCACCCTGTGACTTGGGTTATGGACTATAACTTTATTGTTTTTATAAATTATTTTTATTTAATTTTATGATAACATTAGATACTTTTAAAATTGAGTATCAACTCTAAAAAAATCATTGATTTGAGATCATAATAACCCTATTGAAAGTTAAAAAAAAAATTAAACTATAAATTTCTTTTCTCAAGCAATTCAATATTGAATAAGAGTAAAAAAAACAATTAGAAAAATTAAAGGACCGGAAACTAAAAAAAACATATCAGTTTTGATGGGTAAACTCACTAAATCCGTGAATTGGATAACTCGAGTCAACACGTCAAATTCGCAAACCGGGTAATGGACTCCATTGGGATTAATAACTTGTTTTTTTTTCTAAACTATTTTTTATTTAACTATATGATAAAAAAATAAATGATCGTAAAATTAAGTGTCAAACCAGTACTGAGACTTGTTTTTAAGATTATGATAACCTCATAAAAAGCAAAACAAAACAAATTATGAAACTTGATTCTCAACCAGTTCAATATCAAAGGATGAAATCGAAAAAAATGAATTTATAAAAAAAGAAAAAAAAGTTAAACTTGTCATACTCATCAACAAGCTCATGAAATTTCTAAAATTTAATAATATGTTTTTTTCTTGAAACTATTTTTTTAACCATATGATAAAAATAAAAATAAAAATAAACAATCACATGATCAAGTTCAATTAGAAAAAAAAATACCCCGCTAAATCGAGTTATTGACTCTACAAAGTTTATTAACCTAATTTTTTTAAAATCATTTTTTATTTAACTATTTTTTTTTAAAAAAAATAGATCATGTTATGATGTTGAGATATTTTTCTGATACCAACCCAATGCCGAGATATTTTTTTGACACTGCAATAACCATATAAAAGACAAATTAAAATAAATTATCGACTCTAAACCCCGTAAATAAATCATATAAGGATTAAATTAAAAAAAAATCAATAATTTAAGGAAAAAAGGGGTCAAAATACACAAAAAAAAACTATATTATAAATTACTATTATAATCCAAAATATGTTAATGAGTATAAAGAAATAATATTTCCCCCACATCTTTTAGTTTTAGTTTATAATAATATTCAAAGTTATAAACGCTCTCATATATCATGTGGATTCTAGAAATTGTAGCATTTAATTACAACCGTCTCATGATTTTTTAAAATATATATTTAATTAACATTAATGATTTTTTTATTTATTAATACTTACAATTTTTAATTTGTTTGATTAGATGTGTGTATAATTTCTATTTACTCTTAATATTTTTTATATAATAAAACATTTCAAAAAAATCTGCATAGTTAATTGTTTTGTTGAAAAAATAATGTACAACTTGCTGCAGAACATCTGCTGCAGAACACCTTAGTTATTTTTTTATTGATTGCCTTTTTGTTTATATAGGTGTTATTTTATTTCTTCATCTTCTAACCTTTTAAAACGAGGGCGTTGATGAAAAAACTGACGTAAGAATTGAAAGAAACCTTCTAATTATCAATCAAATGCATTAAAGTCTAGCTAATAGCTAATAGAACATGAGCTTAATTTACTAATACTGCTTTCGCATCTTGAATTTCTACGAACAGGAAAAGGAGGAGGAAATCAAGTCAACCATAAACTTCTTGATGTTATCTTCTAGCTATAACACTTACTTTTTGGTAGAACACTCGACAAGAAGAGGCTAATTATTGAGGCAAATCAAGAAAGAAGCCAAGCAGCATGGCATTTTGCTTCTCATAGTTCACTACATCTTCTAGTCTCTGAGTTTCCTCTTCCCCCTTCTCGTTCTCCCACAACCAAGATAGCATATTCTCTTCTTTGGTCTCATCTCCTATCTCAAGGTGTCCTCCCATCACATCATCCCAGCTCCAATCAACGCCACAATCGTCAAAACCTGACGTGCTTATTGAAGAAAACGAGTGCCAGTCACAACTCTCTCCATTCGAGCTCAAATCACCAATGGACTCAAAAACGTCTACTGTTTTGTCAGGACTCGAAACCCCACTCTGCCTCTCCCCACTGTGAACCAAGAGACCATTTTGTCCCTCATCATTTAAACTCGAATCACCATCTGGATCCAGCAACTCCTTGCCCATCACCTCATTAAAACTCAGCATCTCACTTTCGATGCCTTCACAGAATTGTCCGAAGCTATCATTTTCTTTCTCACCTCCACTAGGGTGAAAAATTGAATTCGGTCTTCTTCTCTCTTCACCAGGGCATATGACCAGGTTTGCTTTCTCCCCACTTGAACCCAACATTACTCTTCCAGTTTCTGGACAGGGAGTTGTCACGACAAGGTCCATTAGCTCCTTGTCCTCTGCACATGGATCCCAAATCACCGTATCATTGATTGTACTTGACAGGGTATTTTTCTCTGCTGCTGGTGTCTGTGGCAATTGGATGCCTTCAATATTTGAATTAGAGAAATCACCAGTATTATTTTCTTTTCGTGGTCTCTTTGTTGGCACCCTGATGGCATCCTTTTGAGGGTGGCTAATTTTTTTTTTCTTTATTGCAAATCTACCTGCTCCACTTTTGGCTAACATGCCCTGCTTGGCTGTTTCGATGATCAATGGTAGTCTTTCATTTACAGGTCTTCTAAAGCTGTAAATTCTTCTGCTCAAATGAGAGTTCCAGTAGTTCTTTATCTCATTGTCTGTTCTTCCTGGTAAGTGACTGGCTATCAAAGACCACCTGAGCCATCAAAAAACAATGAACTTTTAATGCATGCCATGCCAAAAATAAAATAGAATTGAATTGATAAAAAATTATGCATGGCCAAAAGTGACGACTCATCCTTACATTTGCATCTTTATGGTGGGAATGAAATGAATACAACGTTATCAAAGTATCGAACTGTGTGATAAGGGAACATCCAAAAGTTATAGCTGGGAACTCAAATCCATATTGTAACCAGAGAAGATAAGAAACGTCCCTAGTTACGCTGGCCATCTCCTCCTAATAAACCTAAAAGCAAGTCATCTCCATGACTCGATTGACCGGTAATATGAACCAGTTAGCAGATCAATATATATATATATCAATTTCTCGAAATATACCTAAAACATAGTGATTTTTTCACATCACGCCCCAGCTGGAAGGTTCCTAACCAACTAGAGACAACTATGAGACTATGACCCGTAAAGAACACCGGTTAGTCAGTAAGCGCAGAACAAGTTAAACCAGAAGAGAATTGAAGTTTAATTAATTAAAAAGCCATAACAAACCCTCCCCACAAAGCTAGTTATAGTCGGCGACTCAGTACTTCCTTTCCTTTGGGGTATTGGGAGCCGAGAGGTAATTTATTATCCATCCAGACCACCCCCGAGCCCTTGTTCATTACCAAGGAGAAAACTGAGATTTCCGTACACTTCTAGGGACAAAATTAACGACGAACATGTGATTGGATTGGGCAGATGAGGTTAATGAAATCACCCCTTTGAATCCGAACTAAGCACCAGTAAACCAGTAACTAATTTTGTAGCCTACAGTGAAGTCTCCGATCCGTTGTTCTCTCTTAGTTAAGTTCACTCCTTCATTCGTTTCGGTTTTAATTTGAATATCCTTAAAAGATTAATATAAAGGTGTTTCTTTAAGATCGATCATGAAAAATTAAATATTTTAATTAACACGGAGAAAGGTTTTAGAAAACCTCCTACCGTCGAAAGAAATTATAATTTTTAAGATAACACCAAGTTATATCCCACCCAGTCGTTCATGTTGGCGAATTTTGATCTTGAATTTTTTTAACCAATGGAAATAAAGCTATGGTCATGACTGTAACACTCAAAGAACTATGAAACAGTAATTAAACGTATATATAAAAAAATCTTAAATCCTTGAGTAAAATAAACATCGTGGAAACATATTTCACAGAGTCGAAAACTTCAAAAAAAAAAAATTCGTAGAAAGGCTGTGGTGATTCGAGTCTCCTAATTAGGGATCTAGAACATGGTTTTTCTAGTTCGCTACATCAAGGCCAGCGCAGCCATTTCTCTGTAGCCGGAAATATATGACTTTTTCCCGATGAAGTTTTTTTCTTTTGTTTTCAGCCGAACAATTTTAGAGTTACTCCACTTCACATGCAATCACATAATCGTGATTGTTGAAAAAATGATGTTATCTTAGCGGTCGCCATTTCAGTTCTTTACCAATTAATTTACTCAAACAATATTATGAAGGAATAATTCAAAAATGTCAGGAGAGGAGGGACTGAAAAGGAAACAGGGAGGGGTAGGAGTAACCACCCTACGGATGAAAATGCTGCTCCGATGCACTTACCTATTGCCCAAAGAAGCATGTAAATTTATGATGATCTCTTCCTCCTCAGCAGATATGTTTCCCCTCTTCAAGTCAGCTGCCAAGTAGTTAATCCATCTCAATCTGCAACTCTTTCCACACCTAAGCAACCCTTCAAAATGCAAAAAATAAAAATAAAAAAGTCAATAACATGCTCTATGAGCAACCCGTAATGAGTGTCTTTACAAAAAAAAAAAAAAAACAAGGAAAGAAAGAAACAAGTACCTGCATTCTTGGGCAATGACCGCCAAGAACCTTCTCCGTTAGCTTGAATATACTTTGTCAATTTCTCATCCTCTTCTGCAGTCCATCTCCCTTTCTTCAAGCCCACCTTTTCACAACAAGGTGCCCTTCCCATTTGTCTCCAGTGAGAAACCGATGCAGGTACTTGCCAGACAGTAAAGTACTTTTGAACTAGCCGGAAAAAAAAAGTAAAACTTTGGATTATAGCCTGGAGAGCAAAGTGTGACTGTGTGGATTGTCTACTTGAGTGTGAAATGTAAAATTTATAGCGGCCCTTTCTAGAAGTGGGACAGCGTGCGTGGGGCTAGTGATGAACGTAGATCTGTGGTATTTATTTGTGCCACGAGACAAAAAACAACAACACAGTCGTGGCATCTCCACCGTCTAGAGCCTCGTGACGAGGCATGCATCTCCACGTTGATGCCCCGCGTTGCATCCGTAGAACCGCCAATAGCTAGTCCACCGTGACCCTTGATTAGAAGTCCACCAATACCCTGTTTCAATTTTTTAGTCTTGATGAATTCGTGAAAAACTTTTAGACTTTTCTCAGTTGTCTTCTAGTCTAAAGCGACTTGTTTTGATATTTTTCAGTGGATTTTCACCTGAAAACAATTTTTTTTACTGGAACAGGGGAGGGGTCTCCAATGATTAAATTAGTAAATATTGAAAGGGTCAGATGTATGTAAAGAGAAAAGATGTGGAACAAGAGAGTGAGTATCTGCTGGACATGTGAATAATGTTAGTCAGGCATGCTTGAGCATGTCGAGGCTAGGCATGTCCTATGACGGAGAGAGAAAAATAATAATAAATATCTGTTTTTTTTTAAATTGAGTTATTATTTTGTATGATATATTTTTTTTATTAACATGAATGTTCGGGTTAATTTATGTTTATTTTAATTAATTTCATGAATGTGAAATTATATATAACATATTTGTTATTAGTCAATGTTAGTGCCCCGGAGCAAGGGCCAAGAAAGTTTGTGCAAGGTAAGGCTTAGGATATGCATTGCTGGAGAGGGGGAGATAGCAGGTGCACTTAGGGCTGCTTTCAGGCAATTTTTAAAAAATGTATCCCAAAGTCTTGTAAACGAACATGTTGGAAAGATTTTGATAGATAAAATTGAGAAAAAAGATATTTATTATATAAAAAATTACCATTATAGTTATGTTTGTAAGAGAATATTATTGTTGGAAAATAATATAAATCATATCTTGAAATTTTACCTAACAGTTTAAACTATTAGGTTGAGATGATTTTTTAACATAATATCAAAATTTTAATGACCAATCAGTCATGAATTTGAATCTCATCATCTTTATTTATTTAATAAAAATTAAGAATTAAGTAATGTGACTCTGTGTAAGTTTCAAATCTAAAAGATCAAATGCTCTCCTTTATGGTTTTTATTATAGTGTTTGTATGAGATTTTTTCAAGATTTTTTCAGGTTGTCTCTAGACATATTCCTATCCCCTTTATAATTCATGTTTGTGTCTCTCATTGGCTTGGCTGAACTAGATGTTCCAAACTATATGATATTGTTTTTATTGTATGCTCCAAACGATTAAGTTTTTGTTCTTGAGCCTGCACAACATCCAAGATGGGCTCCATTCTTGTCTTATACTAATTGATAATAACTAACAATTACCGGTCATCATATCTTGTTTGTATAACAATCTATTGGAAAACAAAACAATAGTTTTGGTTATTTATTTAATGATTGAAAAATATAGTAAATAATCATAATTAAAAACAAAAAGGAGATTCATTATTAATTACTCGTTGGATCAATACACAAAAGGACATTATTAATTACTCGTTGTGTTTATTCAATGATGACTATAAATTGTCACTGCCTTTTTCATGAACTGACAACTTATAAATATTAGATCTGTGACATTGGCAGAGAGTGGTTCATGGGTTCATGCCTCTGGACTTAAATGGATAGATAATAATTCATTGATATTTTCCCTGTAAGTTAGGGGAGTTGTGGTAAAATGAGGTATATATTTTTTATTTAATCAATTTTATTTTGAATTATCATATTTTTATTTTTATCTATTTTATTTAACCATTATTATTGACGACAAATCTATTAAAAAATAATTTATTTTTTGTTATCATGAGTTAAAAAAAATTATATATGCTAATGAATATTTAATTTATTCTTGAAAATAATTTAATTTTAAGACCAAGGAGTATTTTTTTTTAAATATTAAACATTAGTAAAACTGAAAATAATAATAATTTGGAGTGATCCAATTATTTATTGAAGCCCAAAAAAATCATATAAATTTATCTGTGGTAGTCTTAGCATGATTCTCAAAGTATTTGCATGGTTGAACACGTAACACCTAACCAAACTTAAAATATGTTAATTTTGGAAACTACAAATGCAAAATTTTTGAAAACCACGTTAAAATTACACATGTAAATTAATTCGACCTCTCTAGGGCTCTCAAAATTTTTGAGATAATTCCATCTTATTATCTATTTTTTATAATTTATTAAAATTTTAAATTACACGTGTAAATTAATACAATCTCTTTATAGCTCTAAAATAAATAATAGATAATTCCACTTTATTATCTATTATTTATTATAATTCATTAAATTTGTATTGATGGTGAGGTTGTGGTGAAAAAAGAGGTAATAGAGAATGAGAAGATAGTGATGGAAATTGAAATAGTTAAATGATAGTGTAAGTGGATTATTATTTATAAAATATTTTTTAGAATTTCATGAGTTAAAAATATTTTCAAGTAAATAAATAAGTTTAAAAATTAACAGTAAAATATTTTTCATTAACTAATATTTTTTATAAAATGTTTTGTGAAAAAAAAACATAAATTTTTTCTAAATATTGTACACCAAACAAATGAACCTAAACCTATAAATAATAGACAGGGCAGCAAGTTCAGCGACGCCAATATGTTTTATTCTTGCATTTTTTTTCTCTCTTATCTTTTCGTTCCATAACGGTTAGTCCAATAGTTAACAGGCCAAGGCTTGAAGCCATTATGGATCTGGGCACCACTTCCGTGACGCATTTCTTAACTAGAATTGCGACGTCGTTTATAATTAAACCTTCAATCAGCTCTCACCAAGCGTTTGTTGTACTTGCTGTTGCTGCACCATGACCACAGGAACAGAACGAAAAGCAAAATAATTACGTGGCAGAACATGATTGATCGGAATAACTTAGAGTCCCCTCTCATTGGTTAGCTTGAAGAAAGAACACGTCGCAAAGTCAAGTCAACGTTTTGTTCCAAAAAAACGAAAAATTTCAAGTCATCGCTGCCTTGTGTTTTTGGTTATACTTCCATCCACTCTAGACAGCCTGGGTTTCAGACTCTCCCTGGAAGTTTGGAACACAAACGTTATAGCAAGAGATCTTTCTTTTAACAATTTGAGAGAGAGAGTTTCAGAGACGACTAGTCATTCAGCATTGGAATAAATCATTAACAGGCCTGGCAATTACAAACCCTAGAGCTCATTAGTTTCGGAGAGATCCACCAATTCTCTCCTCCTGATATTTTGTAATCTAAACAATGGAGCATCAGCATCGAAGATCAAAGCTCTTATTGTTATTATGCGTGGCTCTATCATACTACGCTATCATCGCCATTGCAGGGTGCGCCTCTCTCAATCTTTCACTCCTTGACGCTTAAATATTATTTTACAGAGTTAATTTAGCTAATAAATAATGGTGATGCAGGAAGAGCTATTACGAAGTTCTGCAAGTGCCTAAAGGTGCATCAGACGAGCAGATCAAAAAAGCGTATAGAAAGCTAGCTTTGAAGTATCATCCTGATAAGAATCAGGGAAATGAAGAGGCTAATTTGCGTTTTGCCGAGATTAACAATGGTGTATTTCTTCTTCTTGTTTTAATTAATTTGCGAGCTAATGTTTTATGCTTTTCGATTAATTGATTGATTTTTGGGTGGGTAAACGAAATACTCAGCGTATGAGGTGTTATCGGATAGTGAGAAGAGGAATATTTACGATAGGTATGGAGAGGAGGGACTTAAGCAGCATATGGCTAGTGGAGGCAGAGGTGGTGGAGGAGGAATGAATTTTCAAGACATTTTTAGCCAGTATGTTCTCCTTTTTTCTTATTTTTTTTTATTATGCAATTTCTGCTTGTTCATTTCTTCTTCAATGTTTATTCTTAAGCAGTATTCAAATTAGAAAAAGTATGAAGCTTATGCATTTCGTGCAGCTTAAACCAACTCAATAGACATTTTGTTGCATTTTATTTTTGTTATGGAGTTAGGATCTCTGTTATCCTTAGATTTAATGATTCCGTTTTGGTCTAGTCTTAATACACCCCAAATTTGTAGCATGCTCTCCCTTGCTCGCTCCCCCTTAATGCCTGCATAGACTGCTATTTAGCTTTGCTGATCAGCTATTGCTGTCCCAGATCCAAGGGCTACCGTCAGACTCGCGCACAAGTGGAGAGTATTAGTACTGAATGTTTTTCTTTGAAGTTAGTGGGTCTGCTATGCATACATAAATTGCATTTCACTTGACCTTTAGTGGATAACAACATTTCTGCTAATGTAAGAATTTGGTTGTGCTGAACATTTGTATGTGCCTAACCATCATTTTTTCCCCTTTTAAATCCTAATTTCAAAACCTCATGTTGCTGACCAAATGGTTCTTTAAGATTTTTTGGTGGAGGTTCGATGGAAGAGGAAGAGAAAATCGCTAGGGGTGATGATGTAATTGTAGAATTGGATGCAACACTGGAAGACCTGTATATGGGTGGTTCACTGAAGGTGAGGACATTTAAATTCAAATCTGTAACTGACCATTCTTGTTGTAGAAATTGAATTCAGTTGGTGCAGGATGAACACTTCCTTTTGGATTCCTGTAAACCGTATGTGATGCAATGTTATTTCAATGGGATAAGGCTTAGTTGCGTTGAGTTGAGCTAATAACTATCAAATTACAAATTTAAGTAGCAGTCTTTGAGATAAATTCCATACTCTCTACCCATTCTCAGAACATTGTCAATATGCTATGTAATCAAATGTAGTCAAAGAAGGATGCTTTACATTACATTATGTGTTACCAAACTTAGGATTTTATGATATGTTTGGTAAAGCATAATAAAATGTAGTGGCAGAAGAAAAGCACCAGAGTCGTTCTTACATTACAAATCATGCTGCCAAACTTAGAGTTGTTTTTTTGTTTGTTTGTTTTTTTAGTGTACGGGGATTGTTAGCATTAGTGGTGATTGATGCATGTTCTGGACCTTTCCTGCAATACACATATGGCTAGTTTAACATGCTGATGTGAGTAGTCTATATTGTATCCACAGTTTAAGTGCGACAGTCCCGGCTGATGCTAGCACTTCTCTTAATGAATTTGTGACATGGGAATGTTGTTGTACAAACATAGTTAGGAGGAGCCAAAATTAACTTTAAGTCGTGGCAGTTGTATAATCTTGTTGGTGTCCTGTGTTTTTCTCAGAAGCTAGCAGGTAAAATATGATATAATGGGTCAAACATGCATGTGTACATATGTACATGGTACCCAACATTCCATGTTCAATAACATTTGAAGAAAATAGGGATTTATTGAAATAAGATTTTGGTTTGGTTTGCTATTGAGCCTGACTGTTTTTTACTCGTCAGGTCTGGAGGGAAAAAAATGTTATAAAGCCAGCCCCTGGCAAAAGACGCTGTAACTGCAGAAATGAAGTTTACCACAAGCAAATTGGTCCAGGGATGTTTCAGCAGATGACAGAGCAGGTATAATATGGCTTAACAATCCTGTTGTGGAAGTTCCAGTGAATCTTGCTCTCAATTATTTATAAGTAATGTAGTAGTGAGAGTATATTGACCCCCTGTAAGTTCAAATGTCCATAATTGTGCCAACTCCAGTAATATAAGGTTACTCTTTAGCTTTATTACATTTTCTATTTTTTCTCCCAGGTCTGTGAGCAATGTCAAAATGTCAAATATGAAAGGGAGGGATATTTTCTCACAGTTGATATTGAGAAAGGCATGCAAGATGGACAAGTAAGCTCTTTGCACCATTATGTTTAAGATTTTTGAAGATTACTTTTAGATGTACTTTTTTGTTTCCTTTGCCGCATCCATATGAAAGTTGTCATTGACTTCTTGTCTTTCCTTTTGCAAATGCTTTTTGCCTATCACTTATGAAAGCTGTGTATATGGTGATAGTAAAGGGTCCTTCACTTGAAAATACTAATGGAAGTCTTAGCTACAAGCTGCATGCAATGAGCCTTTAATCGGTCCTTTGTTTTGGCTTTTCATATTCTGTTTTAGTTAGATTTTAAAAAAGGCTTCTTGTTTGTGTGCTTTCGCATCTGCAGTTTTTTAACTTCCTTAAATGCTTTGCCTATTTGGATGACAATGATAAGCAATTAGAACTCTCAACTGTTGTTTGGAATGTGATCAAACATGGAATGGTGGGACCATGTGCCATTGTCCTACTTGCCATATGAAAATGCACTTCACGTGTGAACAATCTGCAGATTTATCATAGTGCCTGGAACTGTTTATCTACATGTCATATGCTATGCAATTTCAAAATCTATGGAAAATTATACTCATGATTTGGTTGGCAAACTACAATTTTCGTTGTTAGATCTGCAATTATGTTCCTTGCCATATTTTTTCTTAATTATTAAAATCTAGTATCAGATGTTTGGATTTGACCCTACGGAATTTATATTATAAATCGTGTAGCCTTTTGGTTTTGCCAAAAATATTTACAGCAGAGATAGCATTTATTATTTGGTATGGTTGTGTGGCATCCTTATTTGTAGTATTGTGTTGCATTTTTAGCATAATGTTACTGTGCATGTCACAGGAGGTGGTTTTCTATGAAGATGGTGAGCCTATAATTGATGGAGAACCTGGAGATTTGAAGGTTAGTTTTAACTACACTTGTGATACAGTTTTATTACTACTGCTATTATTGTTTTTGCGAGAAAAACAAAAAATAAATAATTCGTCATGCTTTTGGCAGTTCCGAATTCGCACAGCACCCCATGACATCTTCAGAAGAGAAGGCAATGACTTGCATACAACTGTCACCATAACACTGGTAAATTTTCCGCCCTTTTTCTCATTCGCTTTAAAGGTTATGAGACACAAGTTCTGCTTTCAATGTGGAGTTGATTTTTTTTTAACCTTTATTTTTCACCAGGTTCAAGCGCTTGTTGGCTTTGAGAAGAACATTGAGCATCTTGATGAGCATTTGGTGGACATTAGCTCGAAGGTAAGTTTCACTTATTCTCTAGGGCTTTTTTCAGTGTTTATTTATTTGATTCCGTACGCGAGAAGGTTAAGGTTATGAAGCGACAATGACATGTAAATTGTGTTCAGGGAATCACCAAACCCAAAGAAGTAAGAAGGTTCAAGGGGGAGGGAATGCCTTTGCATTTCAGCACCAAGAACGGTGATCTTTATGTCACGTTTGAGGTTCTTTTCCCCACATCACTAACTGAAGACCAGAAGAAAAGGATCAAGGAAGTTCTTGGCTAGGGTGTTGAAATTAATTTCTTTCACGTCCTGAATTCTTCAAATTGTAACATGGCATTATATAGAAAATCTGAAAGCTTGCCAAGGGTTTTGTTTTTAACCCCTTGTTGCGGAGTAGCATACAAATTAGTAAGATTTTGCCCATCTAAGCTAAAATCCCCCCTGCTTCTTAATGAATTGTGCAATAGAAGCTAAAATTAAAGAGGAATTAATTGCTCTAGGTGTTCATGTGTTCCACTTTTATTGGAAATGACTGCTTCATTTGCCTGATTTTGCTAATTGCGAGTGATTTACGATTTTACACAATTCATTCTGCACCGCTAAGAATGGCATTCTGCTATCAATGGAGTCCTTAGCCCGTGTTATGTTCCATGCTTCAAGGCCATCCTGAAGTTGGTCTTGAGGAATGTATCAGAGCTACAACTTGTCTCCTGTTTGTTTAATGATTTGTTACTGACGTTCAACAGAGACTCTTGAAAAAGGTGAATTTGCTGGAGGCATCTTTTGCTGACAGTACTCAACTATTCTTGCAAATCAAATGATAAATTCTACCCCTTTAAATATAAGTTGACAAAACACAGATTTAGCACAAATACGAACCGCTAGAATAATTGGAAAAACCATATAGTTCCGATATACAATTGACAATACGA
>Ga0307510_10000066_pt1 | contig 80844 bp, 90 predicted proteins | sample 12_EM_MG_FD_207224 | JGI IMG/M metagenome (GOLD analysis project Ga0307510, IMG submission 207224) | Populus trichocarpa ectomycorrhiza microbial communities from riparian zone in the Pacific Northwest, United States - 12_EM | ecosystem: Host-associated > Plants > Roots > Unclassified | place... | reverse complement strand
AAGAGCGGGATCCCAGTCCTCAGCCAACGAATCAAGTAGAGAGCCAAGACGAGTATGGCCAGTTTGACTTCAACTGGGACGATCCTACGGTACTTGCGGCGCTGAACAGCGCCGCCGAGCTTGCGCCAGTTAACGTGCCAGTACCGGCAACGACAATGCAGTATACTTACCAATCTCTAATCGAGGTGTGTCGTCATCCACGTATGTGCCTCTTTGGGTATTGACCGTCATTATGAAAATCACAGCATATCAAAAAAGCGGCCGCATCTCCCACAATCTCAGAGAATATTATCAGTACATTTGAGAACCTGAGACAGCAACAGCGACGGACCGGTGACGAAATTGTATCATAAAACACCCTTTCCCTCATTCCCCCTTCCTCCTCCTACGGCGCACCTGTATACTACTTCCAATTAGCTTAGCATCTGTATTTCATGCAACATGCATTTCATAGATGATCATGATCCCAGAGGTATGCATGTGGTGTATAACTTAGAGCTCAACCCTCATGCCCCACCTCGTGATCTCCGTTACATGGGAGCCGTGTAGCCTGATGGATGACACGAGGATCTAGACCTGTACCTGACCCATAGAGGCCCAAGTCCCAGCTTCAGGTGTCATCACCCACATGATTGGGCGCGAAACTCCAAATGCTTAGCATTCATGGCCTATATCCGATAATTCTAAAGAGAAGAGGTGAATAGACAAACGACTTGGGACACACAGACCGCGCTCAACCTAGGCCGCCAAACCTGCCCCGTTGACATTGAGGATATCTAGTCATCTAGTCAGGTGATCGGCGGCCAGAGCTAGGATTTACCCCGAAGCAAATGGCATTGGATTCGTTGCCAGGTAATATGGTCTGGCGACAGGTATCGGTCATCTAATGGAAGGCGATCGAGACGCTCGATGCTACAAATCTTCTTGAATTCACAACGTGAACCGGTATCTACCATACAAAACGTTCTTTCGCTTCGCCGTCGTGGCAGTGATGAAAAACTTATGCCGTAAATCCTGGATAGCCACGCTCTTTAAAGTCTACCACTGATTCCGCAACTAGATCCTTCAAAGTTTTCGTATGGGTGAGTCCGAGTAGGTCCTCCGCTTTCGCCGTCTGGAGATTGATGAGAAACTGGATATCCTTCGTTGAGCCTGGCTCCCCACGTGGTACATTCGGGATACCGAGCTCCGCTGCTGCATCCACTGTTACGGGCCACATTAGGTTTCTTGATATTAGATAGAGTCAAAGTAATACGACTTACAGAGATCCTGGTAAAAAAAGGGACCGGATCTGACGATGATGCGCTCGCCTCCAGCAGCAGCCGCATGCGTTGCCCGCACATGTGCCTCAGCGGCGAAAGTCACGTGTACCCAGTTTCCCTGACCCTGCAATTGCGCACCTGTCCGCGCGCCAGAGAGGGTGTCATAGACTTCCCGCTGAGAGGTGTTGATGTCATCGACTGTCGGCGCTGGGCTGAGCGAGGGCTGTATGTATGCGTAGAGTCAGCTGTGGAGGGACATGAAAGGCTGAAGAAAAGGAGAAAACCTATACCCCAAGAATCCACGGGGCATTGATGACTACGAGATCCCAGGAAATGTCGGACTTATGGGCAGAGACAAACTCCCACGCAGCCTTCTCTGCCATTGTCTTCGAGGCCATATAAATCGCAACTGCTCCTGCCGCGGAGCCTTTGGTCTTCACCTCCTCTACGGAGGCATTGTTCCAGGTGCTTTCGTTGAAAATACGCGGCACAGTGGTGGGTTCACGGACAGCGGCAACCGAAGAGGTGAGTACAACACGCTTCACGGTGGTCCCATGTTTCAGGGCGGAGTTCAAGATTGAGGTCGTTCCCTGCACGGCAGGGATGATGAGATCTGGTTTTATCCTTGTTTAACTAAAAACAATGACGTGCTCTCAGAGAGGAAAAAGGACGTGCCGTCGGGGTTGGAAGACTTATAATGAAACGGAGAGGCAGTGTGGGCAATGGCGTCAACGCCCCTGACCGCCTCATCAAAGGCTCCTTCCTTTGTGATATCCTCTACAACGACGAGCTCAAACCGGTCACCGTAGTTGGAGAATTTATCCGTAAGGAATGCGCTTTTGGACAAAGAGCGAACTGTGCCGCGGACAGAGTACCCGGCCTCTAGGTATTTCTTCACTGTATAAACGGCAAGAAAGCCGTTTGCGCCTGTGACGAGGACTCTGGCTGGGGGAGAGACGGCGACCATTGGGAATAGAGCTCAAGGAAGAAGAGGGAATATGAGTGACGCCATCGTTCTCTTTATAGTCGAGTTGCTGGTGACTTCTTCCGACAAATTCAGTTCAAAGTGTCTCACGGCGATCCGGCCCGTCGTCAGGAAACCCCTGCGAAACCGGCCCGGGACATCTCACCCGAAATAGCGACGTCTAGAGGATTCAACACAGTTCCCGCCTAGAAACCAAGTCGTGTGTCCCCGAAGACTCGCGTCCACGACTCTGCGTTACTTTTATTTCCAACAACCACTTCTCATCAAACCAAGCATCAAGCAGCGTCGCTAGGACTATCTTTCTTCGTAGACTCTGTCAAGGCAGACCGCCATAAACCAGGTGTCGATCACTCATCGAAGGGTCCGCGGAATGTTCGATGCTACAAGCAAGTCTTCTCGCATTCCAAAGGTGAACCTATATCTACTTTACAAAACAGCATTTTGCTTCACCTTTCACACAGTAGCCATGGCAGACCTATGCAGTAAATCCCGGATATCCACGCGCTTTAAAGTCCTCTACAGATTCTGCAACTACGTCTTTCAAAGGCGTCACCTGCGTCAGCCCCAAAAGCTCTTCCGCTCTTGTCGTCCGGTAAGTGACTAGGAACGGGACATCCTTCGTCGAACCTGGTTCTCCACGTGGCACATTCGGGATACCAAGCTCCGCTGCCGCGTCCACTGATTCCATGCGTCTCATAAGTTTCCCGAATATCGGATATGATGGAAATATACGACTTACGGAAGTCCTGGATAGAATAGGGTCCGGATCTGACGATGATGCGCTCGCCTCCAACTGCAACTGCATGCGTGGCTCGTACATGTGCCTCGGCAGCGACTGCCACATGCACCCAGTTACCCTGAACCCGCAGTTGCGCACCTGTCCGGGCGCCAGAAAGGGCGTCATAGAGTTCACGCTGAGAGGTGTTGATGTCATCGACCGTCGGTGCGGGGGTGAGAGAGGGCTGTATATATGCGCCGAACCCGTCAGCGGTGGAGAGAATGAAAGGGGGAATAAATAGAAAAACGTGCCCCAAAGATATACGGAGGGTTGATGGCAACAAGATCCCAGGATATCTCAGACTTGTGAGCAGCGACGAACTCCCACGCGGCCTTCTCTGCCAGCGTTTTTGAAGCCATATACATCGCGACTGGCCCGGCCGCAGAGCCCTTAGTTTTGACCGCCTCGACGTCGGCGTTATTCCAGTCGCTTTCGGCGAAGGCGCGCGGGACAGTACTGGGTTCGCGGACCGCAACTACCGAAGACGTAAGCACGAAACGCTTCACGTTGCTCCCATGTTTCAAGGCGGAGTTCAGGATCGATGTGGTCCCTCGCACAGCCGGGGTGATGATATCTGAACGTACCCTCTTCGGTAAAAAAAGACGAGCTTCCTGATGGGAGAGTAAGGACATACCGTCGGGATTAGTAGCCTTGAAGTGAAACGGAGATGCGGTGTGGGCGATGACGTCGATACCTTTGACCGCTTCGTCAAAGGCTCCATCCTTCGTGATATCTTCGACAACGACGAGTTCAAACCGATCACCATAATTAGAGAATTTTTCTGTGAGGAATGCGCTCTTGGACAAAGAGCGAACGGTGCCACGGACAGAGTGCCCTGCTTCTAGGTACTTCTTGACGACCCAAACGGCGAGATAACCATTTGCGCCAGTGACGAGGACTTTGGCTGGGGAAGAGACGGCGACCATTGTGAATAGTTGTTAAGGATGAGAGGGAAATGTACTGAGGGCCATCCTTTTATACCGATTGGGTCCAATTGAACTCGTATTGACCCCTGGAAACATCCAGAGATTCCATCCAGCTGGAGTTGTCAGTCCAGCGCAAGCATTGCGAAGCCATTAGTAAGGTTCTTATGTCCTGCACCAGCGTATTATTAAGCATTTTGACGATTTAGTTTCCGAAGGGCGCCCATGGGCTCGGGGATGACAGAAAGTAAGCCGCAGTGAAGTGCAGCTAACCCGGGTATCTTACCGCTTGCCGGGAACCGAGAAGACAACTACTGCCAGAGTAGTGCGGTCCCTGGGCTTGACTGACCCCGCACTGGCAAGCCGGTATCACGCCATAGCTATGCCCGACAAGCACCTCATTACATCATGATGATAACCACAATGCGGATGCAATGTACGGCCTCTAGCCTGCTACCGTATGTAGTGATAATAGAGGATGTTGGCTAGGTGAGGTGTGGAGGTTCTGCTTGCCCGCGGTGCTTGCAATCGTGGCAGCGGGCGCTTGGGCCGTGGATCAATGGCCGAGGGACGCTCCCGTAAAGTGAGCGCCCGAATTGCGGCCATGCAAGTGCACCGGGACTACCCGCGACCTTGTTCGGAACATCCTCGGAGTCACATCTCCCCTGATTTCCATCGTTGTCCCCAACGTTGCCACCGCACTCCAGTGCTGTGATTTCAGATGAGCACATATTCTCTGGGCCCTGTAGAAAGATCCCCCGCTTCCCTGGAACGAGTTCGATTTAGGACGAAGGCAAGTCGTTATAACCTTTGGCTTGCTCGTACCCTCCCTCTCTCCAACTCTCTCCTAGCAACAACATCACGACACCACTATGAGCTACCCTCATTGTCAGAACACAGTGAAATTTGTGTTCCAGATTTTATCAGAAACACATTCACAACGCTGTCAAACTCGTTCAGCAACTTGATATAATGCCGGTTTCTTCCGCAATGGCGCCCCATTGGTAGTATTGTATTTCTCACCCTTAGGCAATTATCACATACATCAGGAAAGCGCATGCCAACAACTTTCGAGCATCTTATACAGTGATTTCGGGCCGACAAGGAAGCGCGCATTCTGTGCCGCCCGTTCCAGTTCTGAATCATCCCCTTGTGGGAATTCGGCCATCAACACGCTTGTGCTGCATGTTAAAGGACGTGTATTTCGCGATAGCGCGCGTTACTAGTAGTAAGCAGCGGTGCAGACCGAGCACATGCACCCATCCTGGAAGCCACATCTAGCACTTTTGAGGATGGAATCGGTGTCGGTCCCGAATATACAGGACGAAGGTGAACCCGACCCGGTGCAAATTGAAAACCGTGTTTTTCCGCAATTCGTATGGGGGGAACAAAAAAGAACTAAAAACACGAACGTTGGTGCAAGCACAGTCCGAGTCGGGATCGGACTCGAAGACCAGCTCTGGTGCTCTGTAAGTTTGATTCACATGACTTCTTTTCCATATGACCCCCAAAAGCATAGAGCATTTGGTTCAGCTGTAGCTGTCGGAGAGATGGTGTAAGTTGGATAATCGGCTGTAGTAGGTAGGCAGACATGCGCAAGCTGAACGATGTTGAAGCCGGCAGGATCCGAGTCACCGCGGCGGGCCGAAGTCACGCTTCGCAACTTCTCACTTCTCGCTGACCACCATTCTTGACCCGCGCTCCCCAAAAAGCGAGGGTTCAGCGACCTCAATCCTCGCATGTCTGGATAGACCACTGGCAAGGTAGCAGGGTGTGTGTCTGGTACGTGCTACCTTCGTGCGCAATCTAGGCCGATTGACTTATGGGGACTCACAAGATCCCAGGGCCCGAGTATCCAAACGCGTATGCATCATCGGCGCAGGTGCCACTGGGCTCGCAACGTTGAAGGTAGTACCCTCCGAGAGACATTAAGGATAATCGGGGTAACGGACGTTGGTCACATTCGAGGAGAGAGACGAAGTCGGCGGAATATCGTATGTCCACAAAATTTCGTCTTTTTCTTCTCACCTTTTTCTGATATCTTGAATCAGGTACAGTATCCTGCCCCTCCCTCTGGGAATCTTCCCTTGACGCCACTATATGACTCGCTTTGCACAAATACCCCACTCCCGGTGATGACGTTCCCGAAATTTCACAAAGAATTACAAAGACAAGCTACTTTACATCGGATTATATTCTCACAACTTATTCTTAGGCTGACGATCTGCCAGAGGCCGCACGGCAACCCAATCGGATACAATCATGAAACCCCCCACCATCACGGACCAAATAATTTCCTCCATTAACGCTAACCTTCCTTCTTCATCTACGATACGGGTGCCGTCAGCCAGCTCCAGGACGCCAGCTTTGGTTGCGGCAAGCGATATCGTGTTCAAAGTCTGCACGTAATTCGCGATCATGAAAACCCTGTATTTTGATAAGGGCATTCCGTTCCTGCTCTTAAGGAAGTCGCAGTAATTTCCAAAGGGGACCGAGACACGCTGGGAGGATAGAACCTGAAAGGAGGCCTCCTTGAGCATCCTTGGTAAGTGATAGGAAAGTCTGTAGCTGGGTGAGAATTGTGGGTTCGTGATTTGAAGGTTGGAAGCGTACCCAACCACGAAGCCCCTTTTCAGCGCCTCTCCTGCGAAGATACGATTGATGTTGGCTACGTTCGATGTGCCCTGTAAGGATGCAGTAATGTTGGGCTGTTGACCTTCGGGTGGCGGAGGATTCTCGCGATTGTGTGTGATAATGTCGCCATCCCGTACGAGAAGATGACCACCGGGCTCTGCGAATCTATGTCACGATAGCAAGGCGCCATACTTGTGAAATGTCGCTCACTCAACAGCGAGTACAAGTTCTGCAGCGCAACTTGCCACCCCTGTGCGGTGAGTGCGAATGACACGAAGCTAAGATTGATTAGGTCGAACGTCCCGAGGAGCCCGTCCTCGAATGGCTTGGTGACGTCTTGTTGAAACCAAGTTATTTTCCTGACCTCGGGACCGTCATTTCGCGGAAACTTCGCTGTGGAGATATCGCAAGCGAAGACTTGAAGATCGCGATTGCAGACGTAAGGTAACGAGACAAAGTCGAGCGCCCATGCGCCAGTCCCAGCGCCGACGTCAATGACCCTGGAGACACGGGTGATGTCGACCACAGGTGGGACGAGCTGAGGATAATTAAATAGATTTTTGTAAAAGGCATGTTGGCGGTTCAGCCTGTGCAAACCGTCTTATCTTCATGTCCACGAACTTGAATAGATGTGACGGCGTACCGAGAGACCTCCCCATTATGGTGACCCAGGAAATACTTGCTGAGGGCGGTACTCTTTGAGTTAATGGTAGATTCGGATTCCATGCCTAGTGGACGAGGGATAGCAACAGATGGGTGCAATAGCTATGTCTTAGCCTCATGTTTTTATCAAAGTTGGTGCTATTTCACGCAAAGCGCAGAACATGATCGTAACCGAAAACCCCTAACCATGGCCACGGTTCCTGGGTCAATGGGCGTCAAAGGCCACGCGTTCTCAACACTGCGCTGATGTGGCTTCTCGCCTCCGCGGGGAGGCGGGTCTGAAGCGACATTCCCACTTTTCGCTAAGCCCATTATATTGGGGAACCTCATGCTGATCTTGATGATTTCAGTTGAGAACTCTTGATCCAAGTAAATACCCGACAAATATATCATGCCCAGGTAACATGATGTCTGTCTGATGATGCATGTCCGACTCTCATCGGCGATTTCTCGGTGAATAACACGGAAAGCCGCTGGACGACCCAATTGGAGAAATGCATCAACCACCCCCACCTTCACTACCACGCTCAATGTACCTGCCGTTCTTCTTCGCTTGATATTTGGGGCCCCACTGGCATGGGCATGTTTCTCATCACATTCGGTACCGTGTTTATGAGCTGCACCGGCGGGCTCCTGATGGTGGTGGCCCTATGGTCATGGTGCCTAGAGAGGGATATGGACACAGTAAGGACACTTGTAGGAATCACAGCAAGTTTTGAAAAGGATCTGCCAGTGGGCGTTCCTGGGAGAAAGAACCCGTCAACACGCATCCTCGGAACATGTTTGAGAGAGGATCCCCAGGGATAGGAGTGCCAGTGCGTACGTCCTGCCGCTCTTCTGGTCTGTCCTAATAAGCTATTTCTATCGGTGCCGTGCCAAATCCGTTTCGCGTTATTATACACACTGCGAACGAGGTATTCCATATTCTAGTCATCACTGGCAGGAGGACCCCACAAAGGTTATCAAACTTATGATCGTGACCAGTTCAAGTTATAACTCTCGGAGTGAGCCCGAAACGGAACAGTCGGGCGCTTCGGCCCTCGGTCACTATAGATAAGGCTCGATCGAACTGTCACGGTACACCTCATACGAGGTGAGACCTTCACTTTTACTTATATTCCTGGATTACACCTGCACTGACTTAGTGTAGTATACCTTATTGTCTTGCCTTCTACAGATGATCGATGAATGTTCATAGTTCCCGTGCTATCTACGCGCGCTGTTACTGAGCACACCTTGTGTGGTATTCTATAGACAACTTGAACAGCCCAGCGCGCTCACTCGAATTCACCAATCTTTCGGCCTTAGATCGTGACGACAATAGCCACTCATTTTTCACCTGCACACAAGATAAGACTGATAAGATGTGCTAAGTCCGGAATAAGTTGTTATAGGTGGGTCATAATCCCGGTAAGTTCCGTGGGGTTTCCTGATTCTACATGCCCGGACGTAACGCTTCAAACTTGGTCGAAGACCCTTCTCTCGGATAGTTGCTGCCCGGAAGCACACCGACCGTAACTGAAAGTAGATTCAAATCACTCTGGAATGGCCCTTCTGTCCATGGTATATTCCATCCCTGCTCCTTGACAAGACGCCGAGCTATCAGCGTACCCACCTTCTACTATCACACTTGATATGCCATTCTCATCTTCTCCGTTCGTGGCCTTACCTGCCGATTATCCCCCCACCTCACGCTGAGATACCCTTTCCGAGACCAGTCTACCCTTTCCTCGTCCTCTAACTCCGTGGCCGTCTGTACAGATACCATGGTGGACGGTCCGTATACTTTTCTACTTATAATGGACTCTTCGGCGCTGCCAGCGGTTGCTCTTCATCAACCCTTCACCTCCCTTTCTGGACCATTAATAAGATTTCTCTACCTGCTCACCACGGGTCCCGATCAATGTGTAATATTATTCGGTATTCCTAGGATAAGTTGATAGGGCGTTCCCCATCGATGCCACCTAGGCACGATGATTAATCGTGTCTGAGCCGTGCTCGCGGGCTGCCCCACTGGGCCTAACCTACTTCTGGGTAGCGGTCATGAGGCTGGGAAGGAAGCGGAATTAAGGGGTGAGTTGAGTGCGGCCCAGTGCCTGTCCATTCTACCGTACTACTGGCATGTTGTACTGTGTACGCGAGAGATATGCTACAGTACGGCCACCCTTGAACCACACAGGTATTTGGGCGTTGGTATACCAAGGAATTCAAAGCTTGAAGGACTGACAATAGCGAGCGCCCACCCTTGAGCTATTCACCCTTCCGATCGATGCGACACGCCGACGCACAGGGAAGCGAAAGGCTTCTTATTTGATGTTCAGAGGATCCCCGGTTCCATTCTGTGATTTCGGACGTGGGCGTGGACTGATTATCTTGGACGGAATCGGACTAGGGCGACATGATTTTTGGGCATACCTCAGGCAGCCGAAGCTGTGAGAACTTGAAGGGGCCTCGTTAGCTACCGTGACTGTGGTACGCTCAGGTGGTGAACGTAGGTGTTGCCCCAAATATCGTTTTGAGGGAAATTATGCCTATCTGAGGGTGGAAGTCATGATTTAGTTGTTGGAAGGTTTCCATGGGACGTAGTACGATGAGCTGCCCAAATAACATCCCCCTGGAAATTCTGGAAATCACAATTCCTCCATACCGGGCACCCCCTCTCTTCTCTCTTCGTGATGCATAGCACATTGGCCAAGTCAAAGTACTCTTGCCTTCATCGTGGCGTCATCAACTTGAGATCCACTCACAGGAAGGAGTGTTCTACGTTCACATCGCGGATATTGGAGTCACTTTGGTGTGAGAGGTTGGGACATTCGACTCATGATGAGCAAGGCAAGCCTAACAGTAGGTGCTGTGAAGCATCTTTTATAGCCACAACCCGAGAACAGTTATAGTAGGCGACAGCCGAGGGACCTCGCATATGTCCTGTTATTATCTGGTGCTCTTGTCTTTGAGCGGCGGGCAATCCATGCCAGGCAGGATGGGTAGCCCCTTGCCATATGACTCGGGAGGCCCGCCAAGTCTGGTTATTCAACCGTGAGACCAGAACACCGCGCCAGCCATTTGCCACTCACCATTAGGACCACGAATGCCCACCATCACCTTGAACGGGTTTCCTTCCACCGCTGCACACCCAGTACCTATGCTAGGAAATTCAGGTTGAACAGTGTGTCGGGCTCGGGAATGGGTAGTGGGAACGCCTCATTGGGTCAGCATTATCTTTTCGAGTCAGGCATATCAAAGGAAAGTGGGCTTTCTAGATGCCTTATCAAGGTCATTGGATTAAACATTGCGGCGGCAAATACTACTCACGACTAACCTCTGCTCTGATGGAAAAGAAGAGGATAATAATCACGTAACCTTAAAGCCTCAAGACTGCCTCAAGTGGATGTTCGGCGCCCAACCTTTTTTCCTACCATGTCATCTTTATGTCAGGATTGAGTAACGTTGGGCGTACCGATCACGAGAAATGTTTGAATTGTTCCCTGGAAATGATTGCTAAGCGAGTTAGATTCAGGACAACCAGAGGGCGTCGATTTGATATACAGGACAGTCAGGCTTCAAAGGACCCACGGGCGATCCGGAATCGTTCAAACGTTAACGTCACCAACATAGAAGCATCAAGAATGCAGCCACACTGCAGGTCAGCTGCTTCAATTTCACGTCTTCTTGTCGTCTAACTTGAAGCAGCCCCCCAATATGGTTAACGTTGATGGACATCACGGGTTATCATGATCATGATCAAGGGGCATGGGATGTCGACGGCTGGGAACCTCGAGGGTGATATGAATTGTGGCTTACGCTTCTCCTTGGCGTGGGTGACCACCTATGAGACGACTTCATCACAAGGAAATGTGACTTACAGGCACGGAGGACTAGGCAAGGACATTCATCGGAAACCCTGAATCAGCTACAGCGAGATGGACTTGCCTAGTTTAAGTTGACGGGTTGATATTGTATCGCGGCTTCTGGCGCCGCCAGGTTATGAACAACTGAGAGAGGTGCAGATCAGTGAAAGAGGAGGGCGGCGATATTGCTGTCCAGTGATCATCCCTATTCCAGAGTCACATTATTAGTACGTGATAGGTAGCGTGCTTTCCCGTATCGGGGCCAAAGGGGATGCAGTGCCTTGAAGGCAGAGAGGTGCTAGAGCGGGAACGACAGTTAACAACGCCATCTCGTGTATTCGAAATTGATGCGAGACATCCGACAACGGGCTGGCTGGATGAGAGCGGAATATCGAAATGTAGCTGCTCGTACGTAAAACAGAGGTGGTGGGTGCTCATTGGCAAGTCGGGTATATAATACAAGGCTCTGACGTGTTTTAATAAGTCACAACGCTTTCGAGGGTACTGGAACTGTGGTTTATCAAGAGTGGGGCCTCCCTCTAGGTGAGTGTCCTTAGTTGCTGGGTATAAATGTACAGGACCTCAGGAGTTATTGTCAGTCGCCACGTTGATCGGGCTTGTTACCATCATCGATTGAGAGAGAGGCAGTCGTGGCAATGCCCACTCTGTTCCGAGTTGCTGGTATTATGTGAATTTTGCAGAGAAATAGCGATTGAATGACCTGCACTTCGTCCTTTATACTCCACGAGCTTTCACTCTTAGCCGAGTGAAATAGTGTTGGGAAATACAGATGCACAAAGGACTCACTTGGGTAGATACATCGCTCTCGGACACTATACCGTCTCCCCCGTCTGCCTCTTCCCATAGTGATTTGAACTTCTTTCGCCTATTGCCATGTCTGAGAGAACAACTCTTGCGGTCAGAGACGGAGAGAGGCGCCATTAGCCTAGTAAGGTGACATTTCGTAGTAGGGGGTTATCCGGACTCTGGGCATCTTTCGAGACGGGTCGTACAATTTTTTCCAGGGATCCTACGGCCCTATTTCTTCACTATCAATTTCGCTGTATTCGATATGAGCTGCACGACTTGCCTCACCAGTACAGCCCTCCCCGAAGTGGAGAATAGTCCCGAGAAATTCGTGTGGACGGGGCCGAAGGACCCTAGGGCTTCCTCCATGGAGCGTTCGGCGTAAGACCTTATCGAGGAACTATCTTCTTATCGTGAAATGGAGACCCGGCAGGGGGGGCAATCCTTCACTCTCCCGAACCAGATATCGATTATTCGGATCACCTTGAAGCGGCTCTTTCGATGCGATCTCGAGAGAGACTGGGGATACAACGCACCCCTAATTGTTCTCATTGTCATCATTGATAAAACCTCGTAATATTCCGGGAGTCTGAATGATGAAACAGACCCGGAAATTGGCCGAGAGGCAGTGCCATTAATGTTATCCAAGCAGAATTTCCAAGTCGAAAAGGAACACGAGGCAGCTGTCAGGAGCGATGGTGAAGGCGCCGATTTATCCACTGCTACAGACGCGTTGCATTCAAGAGGTCCGCAGTTATCCTCCAGGCCAGCCGCTCTAGCGAAGATAGGGCCTGTCAATCAATTCAGTTTGTGTCATCTGGCCTGGTCAGGAGAGAAAATCTGTAGATATTTGTTCGGTGAGTTCAAGGTATTCCCCTGTAATGACTAGAATGCATTCGTGAACCCTGAGAACAATTAGCGAGTACAGCAAAAGCAACGCCGTAATAGAAGACCCAGACTCGATGGGGTAATAAGCCATGTTAACTGGCCCTGAGAAGTCGGCGGATGCCATAGCCCCGGAGTTTCTCGGTTAGTCGGTCAGCGCGTTTTGTTAGGCGCCAGGGGAGGTCATATGAGAGACTTACTGGCATGCTGCACGAGCAGATGGAGTTCTTATGAATCGGGTTCCGCTATTAACTGCATTTTTGCTGACTTTTGGCGAATTATGATGGCCGCCAGTGCATACATGTGGTCGCGGACATGACCGCCGACGTTCGGTTCCAGCCGGAGACAGCCGACGATCTTTGTTGTTACCAATTATGGATTCGTGACCCTGGACCGTACTCCTACTCTCACAGTCAGTGCCGTACTCATAACTCGCAATAGCCATATAAGGAGAATCGCAAGGATGCCACAGGACTGCCGATCCGCTGGTCGAGAGTCGAGACCCGTGGGTACACATCAAGGCTAGACTACATTTAGCAAGACGGATAAAGGAGTACGGTTCGGCGATGGGACGGGATGTGCGCACTTACCTTTTTCTCGAAATACGCCTGATCTGATCGCGAAATCCTGAACGGGAACGAAACCAAACCAATCAGACGTCAGCATACTCCGAGTCAGTACCACTTCTCACACTTGGACACCTTCCTTACCGTACTTATCAGTTAGTGCATAAATCGAACTGAATGCTCAATTTCGGCTCAATGCGACCAATCGCTATAGCACGGTTCATAGTTCAGTTCACCATCTAAATATCTCGCTCTGCAGATATGGATCCCTCAACACACCCAAATTTGGCATGAAATGGACGTCAAACCGCGTTTCTCAAAATACAGCCTCTAGTGTAGCTCAGTAATCTAATCCTATGTTTCGTGGATTTCAGTGTTGGAGGTTAGCGCTGCTATCACGATTCGAAACCCGGGCATCCAACTCCTTCCTCTCGTTCATTCGTTCATTTGGCACTGAAACTCAGGAGGTTGAGTTGTGTACGCGTTGTTGACGCACTGTTGACGCATTGTTTGGGAATGCTGATGCAATCCTCTTTAGACTGCCGGCGGTATGGCCACCCAAGCTTCAAAACCAGCGTGTTTATATTTATTTCCCAGGAACGATCCCCTTTTCCGAGCTCCTTCGGTCGTCGCACATTATACGACCCAATGGCAGATTCCCGTGTCGGCATCGATTTCAATAGGGGGAACCTCACCAAGCCTTGGTCCAGGTATCTCGAGTACATCATCCTCACGTCGATGCCCATCGATGAAAGCCCTGTTTTGAAATCTGTCCCCCGATGGACAGCGGTCCAGCAGCCCGAAGCCACGCTGGTGCCGAGACTTGCCTGCCTAGATCCGTCTCTTCCAGGAAGGATTCTGGGAAAATTGCAAGCCTTGCTCACCGATCCAAGTGATGATTCCATCGCTGGCATACCAGATACCCTGGCTACAAGCCTCGACCATCTCTCTGGAGCGATCGGAATGGCTAGGAGAGACCTGACCGGCGAATCAGTCACCACCACCATCCGCGTCACAATATCAGACGTGGCCCTCGTTGCCCTACGAGGTATTGCAGTCCCATTCGGTTTAACGCCCGACAGGGATTCATCCGGTGATTCGACCCAACCCAACTCGTGGTGGAATGATTGGACCATAAAATACGGCGAACACGTGGCTTTAATCGGACAGGATCATTCTTTCGAGTTGCTTCGTGACATGCAAGACCTTCAATCTGGCCTGGTCTTAGAACCTTCCTCTACTCAGGAAGGTCTTCCCGCCGTCTTTGTTCAGGTGGGCACCAACCTCACCCTTCGTCCGCGGGTTCGGTTATAATGAGAATACCTCATGTAGCTAGGTCGACGTATGCTCTCAGCGAAGGTTAGATTCGCATTGCTTTTCAGCACAGTGGCATTTCGCCTCATAGAGATTGGTGAGCACCTTGAGCGCACCCTTCCATCACCTTCTTATAGAGATGCCAGACTCTCGTTTGAAACAAGGCTACGTTCTCTTGGTATCCCCAGCATATTGGATTTCCTCTGATCCACCCGAAGACATTGGGATGCCGTCACTTGAAACTAAACCACTTCTCGCCCTCCTCACTGCCATGGTCTTGGCCGGGCTGAGAAATTCAGTCATCCACCCTGAAGCCTGTGATATTGAGAGCCTAGGACAGGGCCTGAGCAGCACAGTCAAGGATAGTATGCGTTCTTCTGAGACAGAGGATGCCCAGCATGGCGGAACGTTCGGAGAACATGTACGTCGGCATCACATCACACCTTCCCGAGCTGTTTCTGAATTGTGGCAGGTCCTCGCTTTCTCATATGATACAACTGGGATTTCATCAACTTCCCGCATCCTACGTCGCACTCGAGTACAACCGCTCCGTCACCAACAAGGGTTCACCCCACAGCCTCTCATCACACCCCTTCCAACCTCATCGCCCGACCTCCCAGGCACTCGAGCAGCCTGTCCCGCTCTCGGCGCACTCCCCAACCCGCCCGAGTTACCTGAACCAAGACATAGCCTCGTCTTGCACGAGCACGTCCCGTACGCGGGTTGCCTCGAGGCCTGGCGTGGGACACTGGACCAGTCAAAGCGCGTGCTCGCCAAACTCTTTCTTCATGAGCACGTTGAGTCTGCGCACTGTGAGGCCTACGCATATGAGCGTTTCCTTTCCGTCCCGAACATTGAAGGCGTCATTGTGCCACGATACTGGGGAACGTACACGTATCGCGGCGAGTTCTACGTCATCGTGTTGGAGGATACCGGACCAAAGCTGAAGAGCTTCCACGACTGTAATCGTGACCAAAGGTACGATTTTCGGCACTACGTCCGACGCTTGCCAGGAAGTCTGACGTTGTCTTGTCTTTTCCCATGCAGAGAGACCATTATGAGTCACACCCGAGTGCTGCATAACTCCGGCATTGGATTTCCAGCAACCGCATCGCATTTCACTGGCGTCGCAGAGGGCGACTTGCGCATCGTCGATTTTGGGGACTCCTTTGAACATAAATGTGACCCTGAGACATGTGACGCGCTGAAAAAGCTGATTCACTTGCTTGGCGAGGTCGAATCAAACCCTTCTTAGACGTTGAGACTTGGGCCTCAGCCATTTGGATGACATACCACCTGTAAAAACACCCCACTTCAATGTCCGTTATCCACCCCCTCCCAAACCCCAAGCCATCTCTTTTTCTGCTTGTATCCTTTAGCAAACTAATTCACGCAGCCGCTACAGGAGGAAGCTAACTTTAATTGTCCTGATACGAAACACGACAAGCGAGCCGATCAGAACATGCAGACAAATTGTATAATACGTCAATGTCCCGCAACTCTGTCATTGTAGACATCAACTTTGTGCTGTTCAAATTTTGTCACTAATATTGTAATTTGACGTAACCTCTGCGGCGAGAGACCCATACATCACCTTGCGTTTATGTATTCCTGGCCTTCATCTTGTAATCTAATCGGTTCTGGTTGTTCCCTCGAGGCCCCAAAGGCTGACCAGAGCACATTCAAACGCATGCACGTCATCAGCCACCTCCCACGCAATGACGCGTACAACCACATCCGCATCGGTCGCTGCGACATAGCCTAGCGTCGTCGTCGCGCGTCGCGAAGGGAAGCCATCTGTTAGCGGAATTCCACCTACGCTGGCGTTGGGTCGGAAGGTGTGTATACACGCCACGTGTAGGCGCGCACGAGCACCCCAAGAAGTGCAGGGAGGCGCGGCGGAAAGGTGGGAATTTCGCGTCGGCCGCCGTGGGTTAGCTATCCATGCTTGCTGTAGGCGGTGGCGCGGGAAGCGAGGTCGAATCCAGGTTTACGTCCATGGAAGAAAGGTCTTGGGATCGTTGTCCCGGAGCTGAGGCACGCGCGCCTTCGATCTGCAGGAGATCTAGCATCGCGTTTGCTAGGTCATGTGCGTAAGGAAACAATGCAAGGTCGGCGGCGTCGACGATCGTGGCTAAGAGATAGAGAGTGGAGGAAGATGGGATCCGCGAACTACCGCAAACAGAGGAGGATCAGGTGATCAGCTGGAACCAAAAAGGCGAATATGGGTCAGCAGGACGTTCGATCGATCACATAAAACAGGGTGAAAACGATATTGGGGCAGTGTCTCCCGCTCCGCCGAATGACCTCAAGGGCCCCAAGGGCTCCCCGACTCGTAGGCGCACATCAACGTCTTGTCTCGTAATCGCGCCCGCACCCACACCCTGCAAGCCGTCCGCATAGACATGCACCAGTGCACGCAGCACATCGGCGCCAAACGAATTTGCGAGTGCGGCGAGGCCCTGTACGGCATTTAAGAATACGTACGAATCGTCGTCCCGAACTGCCTGCAGGAACATATCGCGAATGGCAGGCTCGAGCGCGCACCGCCTCATGCGGTGTGGTTCCTGCACGGACGGCCACCAGCCCGCGCAGGAGGAGCAAGCCGTGGGTACGAACGGGGAGCAAGGGTTCTTGGAGGAGCTAAGCGCCCTCTGGTCGTCTGGTTCACGGGCCGGCGCCACGGAGGCAATTGAGGCGGATGCAAGACGCACGGTAAGCGCGCGCTTCTCGAGCAAGCGCCCGGACAGATTCGGTGTTTGCCTTGGTGAGACGCTCAGCATTCTCAAGGATCTCTTCGAGAGTGGGAGTTGACTGCGAGGAGAGTGTTGGATTTGCTAATAGGGACCATAAGTATTTACTTGAGAACGCGTGGAGCTGAAACAAGGCACCTTCAAGTATGCTGAGGAGGAAATCAAGAGCTGTTATGGTCATTTCGTCGTTTGGCTGCACTCCTTCGGGACCTGATGTCTTGTTGTCACTATCACCCTCCATATCGACATCATCGCCTTGCTCCTCTTCCATAATCAACCCTGGGCGTTGCCTGGGACCTTTCGATGTTTGCTTATGCGTTGCGTCTGGCACTGCGTCATTTTGTAAGGCAGGCTTAATAAATGAAAGTGCTCCGGCTTTCTCAGTATATTGTTTGACGAGGGTCCCTGCGTCTGAACTTGGATGATTACCTGTAAGAATAGTAGTGTCCTGGGTGGTGATCCGGTTTGAGTGAATAGAAACCAACGGATCTGATAATGGCTTCACCTTAGGGGATCGCTCTCGCCATCAGCTTTCAAGTCACGATAGCCCTCCAGAAGTCTGACAAAGACATCTGATGCAACGTCCGGTCTGCCCGACGACTTTTGAAGAATCAACGAAGTGCGAGGGGTCCGGGCGTAGGCAAGAAGTTGGCATCGACGCCCAAAGCGCCGGTTTCTTCAGCTTTCTTGAGATCATCGGGTGTGAAAAGAGCAAATGACGAATCTCTCTCGTGACTTGGGCTCAAATGAATACTCCGAATTGATGAGTCGTGTACATACGCACTTCTCAACACGTTTTACATTTCCGGTAAGGTCAACAGTCCAGTAACCCCCTTCTCCGTCTATGCATGCCCATAAGACAGCAACTGCCTCGTCTGCGGGAACCACGCGTCCCCAAGAAAACAATAGGACACGTACATACTCCCGTAATGTTGGATAGAGTGCTGAGAAGCGCATATAACGAAGTTGCGATTGGCGATAAGACAGTGAAAACGAGAGTCGGAGCAGGATCTGTATTCGTGAAGAAAGTTTGAACAGCTTGGACGGCCTCGACAGGCGAGAGAGTCGTAACAGTCTCGGTTGATGTATCAAGTGTTGTGAGAAGTATTGGGTCATGCAGAAACGAAACGAGCATGCTGGGTACGATGGTGTGATGCCGTGGGTTGCCTTCCGCCCGCATCATGCGCGAGAGTGTAGACGACGCTGCGCGAATGTAAGCAGGAGAGGCCCTCGCGCTGGGAGAGAGGAACTCGATCAAACGCGAGACAACAGAGCGGAAGTATTCCTGTGACCGAGTGAGATGACATATTCAGGGTTCGCATCGACAGCATACCTCGGGAGTAACTACTGACGGGACCGCGCCAAGCACCTGAGCAACATTCAAAAGTTTCTCAAGTGGTGCCTGCTCCGATTTGCCATCGCCGAAAACAGCCGCGAAGAGGCCACTGACGCCAATTGTATGCATCAATTGTTGGCTGAGTAAGGACGCACAAGACTTGTAAATATGTTGCGGAGGTGGCGGGGAAGATGACATGATGGCACCGAGTGACGCGATGGTTTGTGAGGGTGGGAGGCTAGGAGGGACAGCAATCAGTGTTAGAATCCCTTAATTGAACAAAGCCCCTACATTGACATCAAACACAAGATGGGAGGCTTGAGGTCATCCACAGCTGAAAACAGCTCAGTCGATGAGGCCGTTGGAACCCACCGAAGGGTGATCTGCAGGAGATCCGTGGTATGACGATTTAAGAGAGTCGTCGTGATGAGAGTTTTGGGCATGGTGTTGTGGACACTACGTGGAAACAATAAAGAGAGTAATCGCCGTGTCATACTCGTAAGTCTTGCATACGACTGGGGGCATCATCAACGGCGACGATCTTGGACCGAGGCCGCGCATGGCTGTCGCACCTTGGTGGCCAAACAACTTGAATGTGCGCAAGTAATGGCTCGGTACCTCATTTAAGATCGATCGAGAGGAGTGTACGGAGCTGCGAAATGTCTCTTGTGGCGATGAGGGGTACCTCACCAAGTGTGTCCCCTTTAGAATGCGGAGGAACATCCAAAGCCGGACGCTCATCCTGGTCGAGGATTCTCTGAACGCGTTCCACCACGGACAATGGCTCCTGCGCAGTCTCTTTCTGCGCCTTCTCCAACGTGCAGTCGCTGTCGTCGCGTTCAGGAAGCCCACGCTGCGTACGGTATTGAGTAAGTCGCGTAAGGACGACCGTTCGAAGATTGGGCGCAGGACCGCTTTTCTCGCTAGGTACCAGCAAAGGTCCCGCAGCAAGGCAACGAGAGAGCTCATCCATTTCGACGATGAGCAACTGACCGATTGTCCGAGTATTCCGATGGAGGAGGTTATGGTCGAAGGGGGGGGGACGACATCGTCTCCCTCAAATATGCAGCGCCAGCAAACGAATTGAGTGTTGTGGTGTGGGCTGAAAAAGGTCGTCTATGACGCGTAAGCTGGACGTGGGACTCGACAAGCGTCTACTGTACTCTGCCTGGCAATTACCACCACAATCTCTGCACCAGGCCACCACGATGTCCGACAAAGATACGCTCATATCAATGGGGTTCGACCCTGCAAGGGTCGAATGTACGTTCGAGCAATCGTTTAACGACGTGAGGCTAAAGCGACAACGCAGGGGCCCTACGTGCTACAAATAACAGGGGACTCCAGCCTGCCATGGACTTTATCCTCGAACACAACGACGACCCAATACCAGATGCCACGTCCGCAGCAGCCATTGCGTCATCTGCCCAACCACCCCATGGGCCGATGGACGAGGATGAGGACGAAGATGCTGCAGCCTTGCGCGCCGCGTATGGGCTCAATCCGGGCGCTGCGGGCCAGCCAGACTCTGGTGCTGGCGTCGAAGCAAGGGTGAGTAGACGGGACTGTCACTTCTTCATTTGCAGCTGGTTATTCACATGTATTGATACCCGCTAGAGCATTAAATGTTCACAGTGCGGGAAGATATTCAAAAATACAGCACTCGCCAACTTCCACGCTGAGAAGAGTGGGCACGATCAATTCGAGGAGTCAACCGAAGAGGTGAGTTTATCTCACTAGATTCACAAGAGTCGCTTCTACTTATGAGATCCTCTAAGATCAAACCCCTCACAGAAGAGGAGAAACAGCAAAAGCTGGCTGAGCTGCGCGACAAGATGTCGGAGAAGCGCGTTAGAAAGGCCGCCGAGGAAACGAAAGAGGCCAAGGCGAACGAGCTCATCCGGCGCAAGGCAGGAAAAGTACGTACCGTGAACTTCTTTTCCTTCACGCCAACACATTGCTCACACCATCTATCGCACAGGAATCAGCGCAGATCAAAGAGGATATGAAGAACAAACAGATCCTGAAGGACCTCGAGGCAAAGCGCCGCGGTTCGTCCTCTCACCACCCTTTACCCCAGTCACCAAGTAGTGACGCGATCATACATCCCTCTCAGAAAAGGAGGACGAGCAGAGGGCCCGCGCCGCTGTCAAGGCTCAGATCGACGCCGATAAGCGCGAGCGCGCGCAAAAAGCGGCGCAGGAAAAGGCGCTCCGCGAGGGTGCCGCTGCGCCGCCCCCTACGTCGACTGGGGAAGCTGCCACCGCGGCGGCCCCAGCAGCAACTTCGGTCCCTGGTCGCGAGTTCAAGGAGACGCGCTTGCAGATCCGGCTCGCGAGCGGAGGGCAGCCGCTGACTACGACGCTGCCGAGCGATGCCAGTTGCGTCCTCTTTTCGTTCGTCTGAGCTTTGAGGATGTTGGTCTCCTGATCAGGCGATCGCCCGGCTTCAGCGCTGCGAGAGGTGGCCGAGTTTGTCGCTGGCCAGTCATTGACCGTGGATGTTGACACGGTCACGTTCACACAGCAATTTCCGCGGTGTGTATCCCCTCTTGCAACTTTTGTACGACGATGGTGACGCCAATGTCCACAGGAAACAATTCTCCGCGTCAGATTTCTCCCGGACTCTCCGTGATCTCGGTTTGACACCGTCTGCTGTGCGTCGTGCTCATCTATATCGTTGCTTGCGGCTCACGTGGCTTTTATTCCCTCTAGGTCTTGATAGCATCGTAGGAAATACGCTGAGAGATTATTCATTGTACTTTGATTCATTGTACTCGAACTTGGCCATGATGTACGATATCATACCAGACCGGGTATGTATCTCCAAAAAAGTAAAATGCCGTACAAAAAGTATAGGCAGTATCTATTGGCAAGATCGTCAAAGAAAGATATACCCTCTGCACTCCCCTCTGGGCCCACCGCGAGCCAAAGAAATGCCTCAGTACTGGGGTAGCTAGAAACCGTGGTGGAAGCCGTGGCTGTGGGAACCCCCTGGACTGAACGAGAATCCACCACCACCAGGGCCACCAAACTGCGCAAATAGGTTCGCCAAGTCAGGGGGCATGCCGCCGGCGCCGCGCATAGAATCACTCGTGCCGTCTTCATCCTCGCCTAGATCGTACCGTTCGCGCCGCCGCGGGTCTGAGAGTACAGCGTGGGCTTCGGCGACCAACTTGAACTTTTCCTCGTCGCCGCCCTAAACAAATAAAAAAACAGGCACCTCCGTATCAGCATGCCGATAAGGCGCATTGAAAACGGTAGGTACAAAGAAAGAGGGATGGGGAGGATCCTTATTACGCACCTTGTCCGGATGATGCTTGAGAGATTCGCGGCGGTACGCCTTTTTGATGTCCGCCTCATTGCAATCGCGTGGGACACCGAGGATCTTGTAATAGTCCTTCGTCTTGCTGCGCTTGAGCGCCGCCTCGGCCCGCTTGAGCTCGCCGCGGAGCGCGCGCACGTCTCCGCCCGCGCTCTCGAACTCGGCCTGTTCGAGCGCGGCGCGGAAGTCTGCGATCGCTTCGTCGTACTCTTCCTTGTGTAGCCGGATGCGCGCACGGGTGCGTATCGCTTTGAAGGAGCCTGGTTGGAGGACTAGGGACGCTTCGGTGTCGACGAGGGCGTCGTCGTGGCGGGAGAGCTGCGGGCACGTGCAGGGTTATGTGAGGGAGATACAATGGGAGGGTGGAGGAAGAATAGGACGGAGTGGCGACGAACTTTAACCAGGGTCGTAGCACGGTTAGACAGTAACGTCGCGCGCAACTGGCCGCCCTTTCCTTCGTCTTCGTTTTCGCCAACGCGCTAGGAAACCGAATAAGCTTAGCGGAGTAAGTCTCAGGTATGGCAACGCGAAATGCACCTCGAGCGCATCAGTGTATAACTTCAGCGCTTCATCTAGCTTGCCCAATTTGAACGCCTGATTACCCTCCTCTTTTAACCGCTCGACCTCCTTCACGCGTTTGCGCAGGCGTTGTGCAGGCTCGTGACCAGGGTCAAATCGTAGCGCTGATTGAGCATGCTGCAACGCCTGCGGGAGCCGGCCACAAAGGAAGAGAACGAGCCCGCGGAGCGCGAGCACATCAGGCGAGTTGGACTGCAGCCGCAGCGCATCGCTATCAAAAACACACCACGAAGATCGGTACGGCCGTAGCAGCAAAAAAAAAAAAAAACCAAGGACAAGGAAAGACGTACTTGGCGGCGCTATTCGCACCGTCCCAGTTCCCGCGCGCGAGCTCGATCTCGACTCGCCAAACTCGCCACTCGGTCGGGATCTCGCTCCCCTCGGCCTCGACGACCTGCAAACACCGATCGAGCGCGACGCGCGCCATGGCCCACTCGCCCCGCCTCCTCGCCGCGTCCAAATTGCGCACGTGCGCCTCGAGCTCCAAAGCGCGCGCCTGCATCTGCGTCGCCTGCGCGCTCGCGGGCTCCGCCGCGAGCACGGCGCGCAGCGTCGAGAGTGCCGCGGTCGTCTGCCCCAGGGCGAGCTGGCATCGCGCGAGGCGCAGGAGCGTTTTCGGGGGCGCTGGGGCGCCCGTCGACGGTTGCGATTGGAGGGAGACGGCGTGTTGGCAGTCGGCGAGGGCGGGGCGGAAGCGTTTGAGCGCGATGTAGGCCGCCGCGCGGTTCGTGAGGTACGCCGGTTCGGTGGAGACCAGATCTGGGTGGGATCGTGTGTTTAGGGACGGTACAAAGGAGAAGAAGAATAAAGATGGACCTATTGCTTTTGAGTATAGGTCGATTGCGTCGCCGTATCGCCCGCGCTTGAACGAGTCGTTGCCCTGTTCTTTTAATTTCTCTGCTTCGGCCGCTATTGCCGCGGGGTCAGGCTCGGGTTCAGGCTCAGGTTCGGGTTCATGCTCGGGTTCAGGCCCAGGTTGGGAATCCGGGTTGGGTGCATGATTCTCCCCCTGTGGGACCTCTTCGTCCGGTAGCGGTGGCGACTCGGATGGTGGTGTGTGGGGACCTGGAGACAGTTCTGCGTCCTTGGTGACATCTGCAGGTGAGCTTGAAGGGTCGTTGGGCGACATGGTGAGTACTTCTGGTGCCAGTGGCTATACATATTGGGGACCTGTTTTGCTTACTCACCCTGTTTTCGGATCCGGAACTGTACTCCTCGTCTTTGTCCTGTCGTGGGATGTATCGGCTATCTTTACTCGTTTTCGTTTTGAAGCCTTTGTGCTGTCCGCCGCCATAACAATTTGGAGCAGTGGTGTGTTAGGTGGGTGATCTCGGTGAAAATAACGTTCTTTGACCAGAACAGTGGATCGATTTCCCCAAACAAAGCTTGTTTGGCCCAAGCAACTTTTTTTTTTCTTTGCGATGACGGGCAAAGTGGGATATGATTCAATCTAGATAATGCAATAACCGCTACTCTATCACCCAAGTTCTCAAACCCGAAATGAAGCAACCAATGACCACAAAAAGGTAAAACCAAGGGGGTATTAAAAAAGAGGGAAAATCCAGCCAGCCCGAACTACGAAATTGTGTACAGTAGTTGAAAGCTACGATATGCGCTGAGTGAGATTCGTGACAGCGTGCAGGGCCATATACCAACAATGGACGATCGTCTCGTGAGCGAATTCATTCGACGAAATAGGTTCGTTGAGCGGTACGAGGAGGGTATGAATCACACGAGGAACGTGAACGTGCCTGCGATCACGGCCAACGCGACACCAGCCTGCGCAGCACGCGCAGACACCGTGCCGAGCACGAGCGCACCGCCAGAGTTGCTTCCGGACGACGAGGTCGAGTTCCCCGTGGAGCTAGCCGCTGCAGCCGAGCCGGAACTCGTACTCCTCGAGACGCCAGACGAGGAGGAGAGTTTAGGCGTGGAAATGGTGCTTGACGATGCCACGGAGGAAGTGGCGGAGAGCACCACGCTGGAGGAGGGTGCAGCCGAGGTGCTGTTCGAGCCGGTACCGGGGGTGGTAGTGTTTCCGCCAGTGAGGTACGGAGGTGCGGCTACGGCCGAGGATGGGTCAACGAGGGCACCCAATCCCCAGGGAATAGCTTGACCGTTGGGCTGGTTCTGATTGGGCGCTGGTACAGTTTTACCCGTCGAGTCGGAGATAGTAAAGCGGCCAGTCCAGGTCCTGGTAGTAGGGGCAGAGGGCGTGGAGAACTGGTAGAAATAAATAGGTGCGGCGGGCGTGACCTAAAGCCGAGAAGACGTTAGATTGGGAAAATTCAACAGTGGATGGCCGGTGACACGTACAGCAGGACACGGGTAGGAGAATGTACCAGGGGAGGTGGTACCATCGACGGTAGCGACAGCTAGTGGAAAAGGGTGTCAAACAATCATCGCTCGAAAAACAAATACAGTAGGACGGACTGGTAAGGTGAACCATATTGAAGTTGTCACCGGTCATGAGCTCGATATTGAGCTCCTTCCATGTTCCAGTCTGGTCTGCGTTCCACCCAATGGTGCAAGAGCCACCCGGCTGGAAGACATCTCCGGGACCTGGTTCTGTAGGCGTGACGTCCGCCAAGACAACCAGGGCGAAGGACAGAACGAAGGTCGAGAAAGCGCTACGAGACAACATCGGTGACGGGGATTTTTGCTGCGTTGGGAACCGAAAAGCAAACTAGAAAAGCGAAAAGCGTAGGGAGAACGAAAAAAAAAAAAAAAAAAAGTTTTTGGGGCTGAGCGCCGGGGTAAAAGAGAGACAAGTATAAAAGAGTGACTGGAGGTAAAGAGCGAGGTGAGAGGATACGAAAAGCGACCAGACGGGGTCCGGTTGAGTCTGAAAGCAGGCCATTCGTCGTTACGTTACAGGATCGAGGCACGCGCCAGCGCCCGCGCTCCCGCACTTCAGCACCGCCCCGCAGTCAGTCACGGTTGCGTTGCCATGAGCGCTCATCGGATCGGATGCCGTCACTCCAGTGCACAATTTATACCCCACTCTCTGCCCTCTTGCTTGATGAACTCTTCTGGTACTGTATGTGTTTCACGGGGAGTTCAAGCCCTATATCCCCCGCGGGGACCACGATCAAAGTAAATCAAAGACGCAGACGCTGTATGATACATGTAAAGCTTGACGCGGATGCACACGTCGGCGCCCGCGGTGCAGCCTGACGATCAATGAACGTCAAATCAGTTCGGTGACAACGGGGCCCGCACAAGCCGATTGCCACTGATTGTGGGTGATTTTCTGTTCTGTTGTTTTTGGTGTTGTTGGGGAATGTAAATTCTGCATCCCAACCCGACTCGGAGCCTCGATCAAATTATGGCAGGCACAAGGGCAGGCATCGCAGTACGATCCTCATCAGCAATTGATCATCAGGCACGGCAAGTAACACTATTGACCACGCGGTACAGGTGCTTTCAGGTGCTCTCACGACGGTTAAATGTACAACACTCATGTGCATCACCCCTTCATCGTTTTCCCTACCGAACTGACGGGGGCGCGAATAAGATGACGAAATTAATCACGGATTGCAATAGCTGTGGGCTACAGTAGCTCTCTTCTATTGAGGCTTATGGCATAACGCCAAACCTCCAGTGGTATACTCTTCGAGGCTGGAACCAAGGGTATGTCCCCCAGATTGTTCCCAGAATTTCTTGTAGTCGAACTACCCTGCCCACATCCCTACATCTCCAAGGACGTCTTGAACCGCTCAATGGGACACATGATTTGTAACTTAGGGTCATGCACATTGGTTTTGCAGAGCCTTCCTGGCGTGTTTGCTTCAAGTTCCATCAGTCTCCTGGTTTGCTGAGTATGGTGGGACAGTGTTTCACCTGAATGAAGATTCTTATGCTATATTTAGCAGCCCAAGTGGACGTGGGTTTCAGGAAGCACTTCACCGAGGAGTTTGCCCATATTATCCTGGTGCCTCAACAATTTACCCTCGGGACTTCTGAGAATTGCAGTAGTTTATTGGGCAGAAACGAAAGTGCCTTCAAGGCTCCCCCGCAGGCCACAGCTGGAGTGTCCAGATATCGAAGAGCTACGGTTGCCACTGCAGAGAACAACAGAGGAGATAGACCAATCACAAAAGCACCTCGGGGAAATTCGTCAACCAACGCCTCGCAGTCATCACCATTTTTGTAAACAGGTGCTATGATAGTTTCAGTCCTGACTGCGCTTTCCCGTTAATTTTTTGTAGATGTCAGAGTCGATACCTATCGTGGTGTAATCGCAAAAACGCAAAAGGTGCGCGGGACGGGCATAATGGGCAGGTGCAAGGGGTAAAGGACTATCAGGTTCTGCATGAATAAGTTTTACTCGTTGTGCTTCGTTGCTGCTCCCTGGCCTAAGCAACCCCCGCTCAAAGGGATAGTGGTGGGTATTATGTTGGTACTTGTTGGGACAGAAAATTTAAAGTAGAATGGTCCATCAACGGGTCATCATCACACCATTGTTATCCGTACGAACTTGGGATTGAGTGGTATGCCAGTGCGTCGAGTCAGAGAGATGTAAAATGAACGTATATAAGGAATTGGCCGCACTGGGACATGGGAGGAAGTAATCACGACTGGGCCGGTCTTGCCCTACGTCGATTACATAATAAGGCATCGCTTCTCTGCGTGTGGTCACCTTGAAAGTATCAGTGGAGGGTATGTCTCACTTTAGTCTAATTCTCGAGATCTGAATACGCAGACGTCCATGGAGTAGGCTTTCCAGGTCCATGTTTACCGAGACGCAAAGATGACAGACGCGTGCTCTCCGCAACTCGAACGTGGTTTACCACTCGGTGCTTTGGGGGATATCCTGTCTGGAGGGCATTCGGATGTGGAATTATCATCCCCGAAAGCTGCAACCTATCTCTCCCAGCTTACCGCTCTTCCGTTAAGCTCCATCCTCTCCGAGCCCGACAACCTCTCCTCCACCTCGTCCCAACTCACAAACGCGCTCACAAATCTCTGTACCTCATCTTACCCAACCTTTCTATCACTCCATCACACGACCACAGGCCTCACTTCCACGCTTTCATCCTTTTCCGATACCCTCGACGCCCTCCTCGAAGATATTCCCTCGTTAGAGTCCGCCGCGCAGTCTTTCTCATCGGAGATCACGTCCATCCAGTCCTCCCGTCGCCGCGCCGCCCTCGTCCTCGAGCATTCATCAAAATTACAAGATATACTCGAGCTCCCCGTACTCGCCGATGCGTGCGTCCGCGGAGGTCACTTCCAAGGGGCCCTAGATCTCGCCGCGCACGCCGCGCGACTGGCCGGTCGTTTCCCGCACGTTCAGGCGGTGCAAGATGTCCATGCAGAGGCGAACGCTGCCATCCGCGCGCTCTTGGGTCAGCTACTCGCTACTCTCCGCGCACCGGGAAAGCTCCCGACTCTCTTCCGCGCCGTCAGCTTCCTGCGGCGGATGCGCGTCTTCCCGGAGCGCGAGCTCGCCCTCGCGTTCCTTACGGGCCGTCTCGAGGCTCTCAACGTCGCCCTCACAAGTGCTGAGGCGGAAAAACGCGGCTTGGATGCGCCGGATGTGTGGGTGCGGTACATGAAGAAGTATATCGATACGTGGCGCGAGGGCGTACATGATCTCCTCACACAGTACGCTGCAATATTTCTCGAACGACCGCCCACGGATTTGCCCCCACAAGACCTACATACGCTACGCTCGCTCCTCTCCGCATGCACCACACAGTTATTATCGCGTCTTCTCGATGCGCTCCGTGCGGCGCTGCCGCGCCTGCCTGACGCGCCGGCATTGACGGCTCTGCTCACGCAGCTCACGTATTGTGCTACGTCATTTGCTCGGCTCGGGTTTGACTTTCGCACCCTGTTACCGCCGCTATTTGAAGACGCGGTGCGGACGCGGGTGTCCGGGGAGTTTTCCAAAGCCGCGGAAGAGTTTGCACGCACACCGGAGACGGGCTGGGCTGCGGTTGGAGCACCGCGGAGGGACTCGCGCGGGGGTACGGGCACGACGGCGGGAGTACTCCACATGCCTCCGCAAGCGCTGGTCGCGTATACACCTGTCGCGGTACTCGCCAATGCGCTCCTCGCGGCGCTGAATGGCCTGCGGCTGTTGGCGCCAGTGGCGGTGCTGGTCGACCTTGCAAGTGCGCTGGATGCCTCTCTGGCCAAGGCCGCTGGTACCTTGCTCGGGGCTCCTCGGGAGGAAGCACGGGGAGCAGGGAAGGCGTTTGTGCGGCTGTTGGTGCCGTTTGTGAGGAGGGGTTTGATCGAGGGTGTGTATGGATCCGATATTAGCAAGGTACCTCCCAGCGAGGCATTGCAGGACATGATACAAAGGATAGGTTCATGGGACTGAGGCTAAGGGACCAGAAGAATCTCATTAGTACAGCGCAAATGGGTATCACGTTTACTTTGAGCGGGGCGGTGACAGCCCCTCGCCCGACAATAACGGAAAGGCGATCATTGCATGTTGGTCTGGTTTGTTGTAGAACCACGTTAGATTTAGTGTGTATTAACCAGGGCCGTTAACCTGCGAGAAACGGCACGTTCACCCGTGACTATGGCTCCTTCACAGAAGATGACCTCCGCGACGCCACTATGGACACACTTCTAGAGGCGCTCCCAGGATACATTCACTCGAATTTCACCAAGAAAGAACCCTTGCCCAAGCAGCTGACGCCCGGTTACATCAACAAGATCACATCCATCCGGTCCTCCCGTCGCCGCGCCACCCTCGTCCTCGAGCATTCATCAAAATCACAAGACTTGCTCGAGCTCCTCAGCTCCCCATACTCACCGATGTGCGCCTTCGTGGGGGTCACTCCTCAGAGGCCCTAGACCCCGTGTCGCATGCCACGCGACTGGCCGCGCGTTTCCTGTATGTTCAGGCGGTGCAGGACGTCCATGTAGTGTTGGGCACAGCCATTTGCGCGTCTTTCCGGGAGTTGGGCTCGTCGCTTCCCTTACCGGGCGCCTCGACCCACTCAACGCTACCCTCACAAGTACCGAATGTGAAAAATGCGGGTTGGCCGCGTCGGATGTGTGGGTGCGATACATGAAGAAATACATCGATACGTGGCGCGAAGGTGTCCATGATCTCCTCACGCAGTATGCTGCGTTTTTCCTCGAGCACCCACCTATGGATCTGCTACCAGGAGACCTGCATACGCTGCGCTCGCTCCTCCCCGTATGCATCACACAGTTATTACCACGACACCTCGATGCGCTCCGCATGGCGCTGCCGCGCGAGTCCGACGTGCACGCACTAACAGCTCTACTCACATGTTGCTACCGCCCCTATTTGAAGATGCGGTGCATGTGCGTATGGGAAGTTCTCCAAGGCCGCGGAAGTGTTCGCACGCACACCGGAGACGAGCTGGGCCGAGCTTTGAGCACCGCGGAGGGACTCATGCGGGAGTTCGGGAACGAAGGCGGATGTACTTCACAGGCCCCCACAAGTGCTGGTCGTGTATCCCCCTGTCACGGTACTCGCCAATGCGCTCCTTGCAGTGCTAAATGGGCTGCGGCTGTTGGCCAGTAGCGCTGTTGCGCGACCTCACAAGTGCACTTGACGCCTCCTCGACAAATGCTGCTGGTGCGCTGATCAAAGCTTCTCAGGAGGAACAACGAAAACGTTGCTGCGGTTGTTGGTGCCGTTGGTGAGGAGGGGGTTGATCGAGGGTGTGTATGGCTCCGATATTAATGATGTGCCACCCAGCAAGGGATCGCAGGAGATGATAGAAAATGTGAGTTTGAGGGTCGACGAGGCTGGGTCTAAAGAATTGGCAGCATCTTCACCAATATGGCATAATGGGTAGCACTTTTGCAACGAGCAGGGCGGACACAATGCCTCGCCGACAGGTAGGTCACTGAGTGCCGGTTTATTGTACAATCGTGAAAGCATGTTAGATTTGATGCGTGGAGTGTACTTCACCACGGGGACAAGGCCCTACATCTTCAAATTCGGAATTTACCGCCGATCCGACGACCAACCAGTATCTCCGCCACCTCGTCGCCAGGCCTCCGCAGTGCTTTCGAGCGCACTCACAAAATTGGGCGCTACACCTGACGTTGGCGTCCCATCCCTCTGATTCACGCATCGGCATTTCCAAACGGTACAGTATCTGGTCGCCTCGCGCAAGCTCTTACCTTCCAAACATTATCTCCGTCATGTCTCTGCGCTCAGGTTCAACTTCAGGACGTCAGAGTTTTCGTCCTCCGCCCTTTTTGACGTTAGCGAGTCGGCACGCCGCAGCCTGGCACGGGTTAGACGCCTCCTTCTATGCATGGAAGGCCAGGTTTTGGGGACTCTTTATTGAGACATTCGGTCTCGGTTATCTTTTTCTGGTCATATTGTGGTCAGCCTGCAGCCCAACTCTTGTACATCTAGTACCGAGACGCGTCCGCATGTACAGCAGGTCTAGAAGCACAATTCTGCATCACACGGTGGTGCGGTAAGCTGGTGCGCGTTTCCCACATACGGAAATAGAACCCCAGTTTATCGACATGTGCTTGGGAAAATGAAAATTTTGCGTATTCTTGTGGAACACGCACCTGTCTCACCTTCATTATGAGCCGCTTCGGGGCACTTCTTTCCCTACTCATCACGCACCGGACGCAAAGCGCGGACTAAACGCGCCAGTGCCGTTTACGGAAAAACACAAATTCGGATATCCGTGAAATTTCACCCCGGTGCGCTCACTCCTTCATTTATGTACCACTCGTTGATTTTCTGACACACCATGTGACATAGTTCACTTAGGGGAACCACTGCGCCATGTCACTTGTCTGTGTAAGGTTTGTCCGCTTCCACCTTTTGGTTGTCCTTCGCGGTATTTTTTTGACTTTGCGTCGGTGAGGACGAGCTGATTAAAGGTGTGTGCGCGTCTAGCCTCGTGAATGTGTGGCCAAGGTACTGCGAGAGACGGTGAAAAGACGGTACGGGATAATGGGCCGAGTCACAGGCGCCAACGTTTTCTCCGCGCCTTCCTCGGTCTATACTTGGGAGATTGAATAGGATCTTACAATGTTTCCAATAAACCAACACGATGGCAAGGTAGCAAGAATAAAGAACGCACGGCCCATAACTTATGACCCAACAACTATTCCCCGAGTCATTGATGTTGAGTTCACATGAGATGTTTATGACCTGAGGTTCAGTAATATTTCCCCCACGGATTCGGTTATAACGGAGGTGAGTATCTCCATAACTGTGTACCCCGGGCAATGGGCTGCGGCGAAGGTATGCAGTACTCTCTTGTTCCTGCAGTTGATACCTTGATTCAGGCCTCGATTCTCTGAGCGCTATGGTCGCAGTTAGAGCGGTGGTGCCATCCGATCATTCCAGATCCACATGTTCCATTTTTCCTTACTTGTCGCCCGGCGCAACGACTCGATCTTATGATACCACAGGCTCATCACTATCCATTCGTCTGGCTACCATGTTTAGGGCGCGGCGGATGTTGGGACTTCTTGTTGCTATCTCACATATTGTCGCCCTAAAGTCTAAAGCTCGGTCACACCGATTTTCACAGAATTCACATCGGAGCATAGCCAGTGGGCTAGGGAGATGTGCCACGCCAGAACTCCTCTGCCTCTCCTCATTGGTTTTCCTCTGGTGCCCTGCTATTCAGCGTCAGGTTCTACCATCCTGTGTAATCACCAGAATTTGAAGGCACCCATCGCCCGTCACCCGCTTATCTCCCGGCGCATTTCCACCTTTTAATGGAGTCCCGTGGCGGACTCGTTGGGGTCCAGGACGGTCTGGAACTATCAGAGTGATGGGGAGTGATGGCATCAATACCCGAAAGCCAGCCCGAAGCAGGGCTTTCTGTGAATTGTGGCTGGTCCACGTGTCACTGCAACCTCACCCCGAAGAGACGTGGCACTGGTGCCCCAGGGCTCCTCTCCTTGAGGAGGCAGGGTGGGCTGTGGCACAGAGAAGGTTCTATGTTTGACACATGAAAACAGATGATAGGCGGAAGTACACTTTTCGTGGCAAATTTTCCATCCCAATCGGGCGAGGGAGGTCCCACCATTCGGAGAGCGGAAATGTTATGTCTCAGGGGCGCTTCAATCGAGTGGGGTCGTGCTGTTTCAAGTTTCCCCCTCCCAATTTCACCGCGAACTTTCCACCGTCTCTGCGTCATCATTTTTGGACTACGACCATCAAATGGTAAGTACTGGTTCTGCCCTTTATATAGCCCACCTGTGGGTTGGTGTAATAAGTTCAATAGCAATGTTATCAGCTGCCGACACAGACCCGGAGGCCCAACTGGAGCGTCAGTATTCCATATCTTCTCGGTTTACTCATCCCATCTCATTCTGCTTGTCGTAGGCAAGAGATCAAGGAGATCACGCTCCGAGAGTCAAATTCCTCGGGACAAAGGCGAAAAGGAACCTAATGACGGATTGAAACGTAAAGGTATGACCTCGTAAAGATGCCTCGATTTCCCTTATTGACTCTGAGTAAGGGGCTGAATACGAAGACCTATCTGCTGCATACTGGGACCTATACGTGTCAGAGGCACGGATCAACGACGAGGTCCTCCTCGATGGTTTAAATGGTGATGCGGATATAATGACCATAGTGGTAAGGCCCAGTGTTTCGCCTATTTAGCCCTGTGATTTCTTACTACTGTCACCTTACAGAATTCCATATTCGCTGCCATCGTCGGATCTTTTCTCATCGAGTCATATAAGACGCTCCAATCTGTTGACGGCCAGCCCGTGAGTCAGTTTTCTCACCTCGTTCTAAAGACGAGCTTCACAACGAAATATTCAGTCTTTCAAGCCTTCAAGTATCGCAATTCGCATGAACACCCTCATGTTCCTCAGCCTCTTCCTCAGTGCGATGAGCGTCGTGGTATGCGCTCTAGTGAAGCAATGGTGTCATGAATTCAAGCGGTATGCCTATCCCCGCGGCGCGCCCCATGAGCGCGGTCGTGTCCGAACCTATCTTTTTCATGGCCTTGAACGATCCCAGATGAGGAGGTTCATCGAGGGAGTTCATGTAGTCCTGCATATCTCAGTTTTCCTATTTTTCGGGGCGGTCAGCGATTTCCTGTACAATGTCTATCAACCCATCGGCAACTTCGCCCGCTACTGTCTCCTTGCGTCTCTGGTCGTGTACACGGCCTTCAGTATCTCCCCCCTGATTTTTATCAACTCCCCCTACCACACAGCATTGACTCCGCCGATCCGAGGATGTGGCGTGCTCATCCTCCTCACCTTTCGCAAACTATTGTGGTTTCTTCCGAGTCCCTGCTTCAAGAAACGTCGTTCTTGGCTTCAGTCCTTCGAGGCTATCCAATTCAACAGAACACAATTCCTCCTGAAGCAGGCGGATGAGAGAGCGGAAAAACTCGACAAAGTTGCGATGGAATGGCTCCTTAAAGAAGATGATCTCAGCGCCACCAGCATGGACACATTTCTAGAGGCGCTCCCAGGATACATTCACTCGCATGTCACCAACGAAGGGCGCTTGCCCGGGCAGCTAACGCTCGACTACGTCATAGGGCGCATCAAGAAACACTTCCTGACTTGCGTGACGTCGCATGGCCTCTCTGAAGAGGCATGCATCGCCCGCGTGTCGTCTTGCGTCAATTCCTTGCGACTGGTATTCAAACCCACTGACAGCCATCGAGGCGACTCGGATGAGCCTGATAAGGACAAGGAACTACGGAAGACCTACATACAAGGACTTGTCGACGTTCTGAACGCACAATGCAATGAGGAAGATAGTACAGTGGCACTCCGTGCATCGTGCGTCAGAAGCCTCGCCCTCCAAGGCCTTTTGACGAATCTCACGCCCCCGGACGTGGAAGAGACACCAACTCGTCCATTTCCTGACCACCTTCGTCCGTTATATACTTTCATCAGTGACATGGGTAACAACGATAGCAAACAGCAGCTGGTCAACAATCGTTCAACGGAAGCCCCCAACAACAGCGATAGCATCATGTGGAAGGCGTTTCTAAACGATGGACCCCTTGCCAATCTAACACGCCTTGCCCACGCTATTCTTTCTCATGGAGCACATCATCCCCAGGGCCTTCCTTTGTGTTGGAGAACTCTGGACGCGCTCTTGAAGGAATTTGGGATCGCCAGGATGGACGTTTCAGAGCTTGCATTGGGACAGTTCAACAAGGTGCTCGACAAAGCACACGAGCACCACCAGGTTGACCACCAAGGATTCCGCATCAAGCGGCTCCTCGAAACCTTGGAAATTGTAGCCCGAGGGCGTCATCTCAGCATGGTATTCCTGGGCCATCCCGAGTATTACGGTAGAGCCGACGTCGTTTTTGACAAAGAACAGCTTCAGAATAGCGATCTGATGGAGGCCTTCGCATCTCGTCTTCCAGGTTACATTACTGAGGTTGCTAAGATCTCCCAAGACAAACCCCGAAAATTCATGGAGGAGATGGTACGCGACGACGATTTATGGACCAGCCTGCAGGTCAACCTCGGGAATGCCGTGAAATTGGAAGGTTGCGTTCCTGATAAACTACGCACCTTCGAGGCCTGCTGTACCGTGATCGACGTAATGTTCTTGGCCCTAGAAGACTCGGACAATGTGGACTGGCGCGCACCAGAGTTCGGATCCCTGTCACAGCACTTCGAACTGTTCGTCACAAAGTGTTTCGATGGCACGTTTGTCGGGAGGGCCACGGGCTTCCACGTGGGCCTCATCAAGCTTCGATTCTGCGACGCGCTTCTGACACAGTTTCGGAAGGAGGTTAATCCGGAGGGCGTGGTCACGGTATCTCTCAGATCACAATGGGACGTTGCTTCTCTTGCAAGAGTATTCTACACTCTTGAGGTCGGAGGCGATTCGGAGACGGACGTGGAGTTTTGGAAGTCCTTCACTGATGGAGGACATATTGAGGCTGACTTCATCAAGAAAGCCCGTGAAACGCTGGACGCTGCTATCCGGGATGGACCTCTCCTGAACTTTTGCAAACTAGGCCATTTGGCTGTGACGGCGGTACCATTTGCTGGATCGGGCCTGGAATGTGCTGATATCGAGAAGGTGCGAGTGCTTCAAAAGAAGATGCTGGCGGACGAACGCTCATCCCCGAGCCGCGCCTCTGATCGGGTCTGGAGCAAGTTGGACCGATTAGAACACGAAGTCTGCGATGCCCGTGCTAAAAGCAGCAGCGAAGAAAGGGACATGCTGGAGGAATTGCTGGTAATGATTAAGAAGGCGAAGGATCTCTGTCCTCGTTCCGCGCCACAGCCCGATCCGAGTCCAGATGAGCGTAGAGCTCAAACACTACCCCCTCCTTCTCCTTCCGACGACGATACCAGTACTCATAATTCTGCATCACCACGACCTGAAATCCATGATCGCATCACCAGCCGAGTCGTGAATCAGATCATTATCAGACCGTTTGCAATCTCACCCGTACCCCGCTCGGCGCCCACACGGCGCCTTTCTCGGCGCAGCACAGAGCCGGTCAACTTGTCCATGGGACGAGGTGATGTAGGACTTACTGCCGACGCTGGATCGTACCCTCTAACTCTATCACATGGTGGTTCGTCGTCATGGTCGACATCACTTAATGGTCCTAATTATATCCTTCCAGACATCTTGATGGCCCCTCTGCACGAAGACCCTGAGTCTATTGACGATCAATGATCAATCGCCACCCTCACCTTTGCGGAAGATAGGAGTAATGATAGGGGGGAGTAGGTCATTTAGTAGGGAATAAATCGGGTTCTTCTTTCTTTTGGTTCTTTGATTTGATTCGAATGGTTATCAGTTGCGCTGACGGTTTGGATTTGTACGTATTTATTGTTGGGGTTAGGATTGGTGGACGAGCACAAGCAAGTGCACGGACCCATCGGGATGGCGCAGCGATTACTTTATTAGTGTACAGCCGAAGATGTATATATAGCGATCCTCACTGAGATAAGATGAAAGGGAGGCGAGTGGGTGCCACTCCCATCTGCGCGTGCGTTCCATAATTCACGGCACTCTCCCTCTCGTACGCAAAGATTTATACCCCTCCTTGACGCGATTCCTTTCTATTGACGGGTCTTCCACTTGACAGCGGACAGCCGCATACCGGGTTTGGGTCATTTTCCTTGTATTGGTTACCTCACACCGATCTTCCATGTGTTTTTGATCTAGTAATGTCGTCTTACCGTATCATATATAACGCCTGAATTGCTGCCATGTAATAAAACCAATGCTATTAAATGTTGTTCTTGACACCAACCCCGTTGTTTTCACTTTCCAAGTTACATCGGGACGACAGTAGCTTGGGGCCCCACAGTCAGTATCACCGTCGTCATGGGCCATCCTTGTAGGACAAACACTAGGCAAACTCGTCCTATTCTAGCAGAACAATCGGGTTTGTTCATCAGTTTGACCTTGTGTGAGTAATTGTCGTGTGAACAAATTTCGGTCGCCATTTCCGAGTCTCGCGTTAGCCACGTGGCTGACGCGTGCCGTCACGTTCACATGACTGATAATGTCACATCAGACACTATAACGTAGGCACTTGGTCTACGTGCGAGTTCGAGGTTGTTCTGAGATCCGGGGGGAAGAGGAGAGGAGAGAGAAAGGGAGAGAGAGAGAGAGTGTGTGTGTGTGTGTGAGACGTGCTCCAACGGCGCAGCTGGGGATTCGTAACGGCGTAAGGCTTGAGGCGACGGGCACACGAACGAAAAGGGAACGAGAGTGGGCTATATTCTCTTGATGCCGGCTCTAGGCCAGGCAGTGAGGGTTATATACAAGACAAGTATACTATGCACAAGGCAAAACTAGGACAAAAGTAGAATAAAAGAACGTACAAAGATGGGAAAGAGAATATGACAGCGACAGGCATTCGCTGCCCTGTGGCATCATCGGGTGTGTTGGCGAAGGGAAAGCGCTCGCTCCGAGGCTACAGCGCGTACTCGCTTTACAACACCAGACACGTTCAATTCAAGTTGTTGGCCCTCTGACCTTCAGTTCACAACACGTTCTTCGATCCTGTGTTTGTATCTACTTACTTTCGCATCCGACCTCACTTTGGCCCTTCCTTGTTGGCTTCTGCGTCCCTCCCTAACACTTTCTCCCTCTGGGGATATTGAAAGGGGTTCTATGACTACCTCGGTCAACACCGAGGTTGCCTTGGAGGAAAAGGAGAATGCCTCACTGGCTGTTGCAGATGTAGTAGTTCCTGCGACAGCGAGAGCGACAACTGAAGTGGAAGTAGCCACTAAATCAACCGCATCTCGAGTGCCGCGGACCGGGGCTACCGCACACCTTGCAGATTCCGCAAAGCGATTTGTCTCCTCGTTTCGTGGCCGCACCGTCCACGGAGTCAAAGTGGCGGTGCCGAACGGTTACCTAGACATCGCTCTCCGCGGGGATGCCCACGGCAAGGCCCGCCAGACAACAGGAAGTAACCACAAGCACCAACTCACCCGACTAAGACAGCTTCGCAGAAAGTCTGATGTAATAGAAGAAGTGCAATACCAGGACGACGCGGCCAAGATGTCGCCTGAAGGATGGGCACCTCGTCAGAGTCCTGAGACCGGCGCCCAGGTTCGATTCGTTCGTCCTGTGCCACCAGACATCGCTGTGGACGAAGGAAAGGATGAATCTCTCCGTTCTCTCTCTGAGTGGGTGAATAGATTCACAAAAGCAAGCGTATTCCACCCTAGATGTATGAGTACAATGGGCAGCATTGTATATCACGATCCTGTTATAATCAATTCCCTTTATATGCATCCTTCGTTCCTATTCGTATGCGTCCCCTAGACTATCTTCTCCATGCCTCTTCACCGTCTCTTGCTCGGCTCACACGCGTTTCTCGCACAACTTTTTCCGGCTCAGTTCTTGCCCTTATTATTCTTCCTTCTTTCCCTTTCGCTCGTCTACCATTCTCATTTGGGCAAGACTGACTTTTATTATGTTGAGGCCCAACGACCTACACCGTACGGTTGATATCGAGAGCGACTTGACTTTTGACGTTGCGATGGAGGCAGCGGCGATGAAAGGGTAGTGTGACGACGATATGGTTGGCCAATTGAGCGTACTCGATAGCGCATATCATCTCGCCTTCAGTGACAAATTTCGCGAGAATGCTGTTCTTCGAAGTAAATGCCCATGGCGTTAGATGGGCGTTCGGTATGATAGGAGCAGACGAAGCCTCATGACTACAACCGCCGACCCGGAGGATCCACGGGAGCGTCCGTGTCACCTGAAGGAATTGGGACATGGGAAGAAGTAATCACCACTGGGCCGGCCTTGCCCTGGGTGGGCGTGAAACGCTGCTTGAAAACGGAGGACGTCGATTACATAATGAGGCATTACTTCTCTACGTGTGGTCACCTTGAAGTATTAGTGGAGGGTATGTCTCACTTTAGTCTAATTCTCGAGATCTGAATACGCAGACATTCATGGAGTAGGCTTTCCAGGTCCATGTTTACCGAGACGCAAAGATGACAGACGCGTGCTCTCCGCAACTCGAACGTGGTTTACCACTGGCTGCTTTGGGGGATATCCTGTCTGGAGGACATTCGGATGTGGAATTATCGTCCCCGAAAGCTGCAGCGTATCTCTCCCAGCTTACCGCTCTTCCATTAAGCTCCATCCTCTCCGAGCCCGACAACCTCTCCTCCACCTCATCCCAACTCACAAACGCGCTCACAAATCTCTGTACCTCATCTTACCCAACCTTTCTATCACTCCATCACACGACCACAGGCCTCACTTCCACGCTTTCATCCTTTTCCGATACCCTCGACGCCCTCCTCGAAGATATTCCCTCGTTAGAGTCCGCCGCGCAGTCTTTCTCATCGGAGATCACGTCCATCCAGTCCTCCCGTCGCCGCGCCGCCCTCGTCCTCGAGCATTCATCAAAATTACAAGATATACTCGAGCTCCCCGTACTCGCCGATGCGTGCGTCCGCGGAGGTCACTTCCAAGGGGCCCTAGATCTCGCCGCGCACGCCGCGCGACTGGCCGGTCGTTTCCCGCACGTTCAGGCGGTGCAAGATGTCCATGCAGAGGCGAACGCTGCCATCCGCGCGCTCTTGGGTCAGCTACTCGCTACTCTCCGCGCACCGGGAAAGCTCCCGACTCTCTTCCGCGCCGTCAGCTTCCTGCGGCGGATGCGCGTCTTCCCGGAGCGCGAGCTCGCCCTCGCGTTCCTTACGGGCCGTCTCGAGGCTCTCAACGTCGCCCTCACAAGTGCTGAGGCGGAAAAACGCGGCTTGGATGCGCCGGATGTGTGGGTGCGGTACATGAAGAAGTATATCGATACGTGGCGCGAGGGCGTACATGATCTCCTCACACAGTACGCTGCAATATTTCTCGAACGACCGCCCACGGATTTGCCCCCACAAGACCTACATACGCTACGCTCGCTCCTCTCCGCATGCACCACACAGTTATTATCGCGTCTTCTCGATGCGCTCCGTGCGGCGCTGCCGCGCCTGCCTGACGCGCCGGCATTGACGGCTCTGCTCACGCAGCTCACGTATTGTGCTACGTCATTTGCTCGGCTCGGGTTTGACTTTCGCACCCTGTTACCGCCGCTATTTGAAGACGCGGTGCGGACGCGGGTGTCCGGGGAGTTTTCCAAAGCCGCGGAAGAGTTTGCACGCACACCGGAGACGGGCTGGGCTGCGGTTGGAGCACCGCGGAGGGACTCGCGCGGGGGTACGGGCACGACGGCGGGAGTACTCCACATGCCTCCGCAAGCGCTGGTCGCGTATACACCTGTCGCGGTACTCGCCAATGCGCTCCTCGCGGCGCTGAATGGCCTGCGGCTGTTGGCGCCAGTGGCGGTGCTGGTCGACCTTGCAAGTGCGCTGGATGCCTCTCTGGCCAAGGCCGCTGGTACCTTGCTCGGGGCTCCTCGGGAGGAAGCACGGGGAGCAGGGAAGGCGTTTGTGCGGCTGTTGGTGCCGTTTGTGAGGAGGGGTTTGATCGAGGGTGTGTATGGATCCGATATTAGCAAGGTACCTCCCAGCGAGGCATTGCAGGACATGATACAAAGGATAGGTTCATGGGACTGAGGCTAAGGGACCAGAAGAATCTCATTAGTACAGCGCAAATGGGTATCACGTTTACTTTGAGCGGGGCGGTGACAGCCCCTCGCCCGACAATAACGGAAAGGCGATCATTGCATGTTGGTCTGGTTTGTTGTAGAACCACGTTAGATTTAGTGTGTATTAACCAGGGCCGTTAACCTGCGAGAAACGGCACGTTCACCCGTGACTATGGCTCCTTCACAGAAGATGACCTCCGCGACGCCACTATGGACACACTTCTAGAGGCGCTCCCAGGATACATTCACTCGAATTTCACCAAGAAAGAACCCTTGCCCAAGCAGCTGACGCCCGGTTACATCAACAAGATCACATCCATCCGGTCCTCCCGTCGCCGCGCCACCCTCGTCCTCGAGCATTCATCAAAATCACAAGACTTGCTCGAGCTCCTCAGCTCCCCATACTCACCGATGTGCGCCTTCGTGGGGGTCACTCCTCAGAGGCCCTAGACCCCGTGTCGCATGCCACGCGACTGGCCGCGCGTTTCCTGTATGTTCAGGCGGTGCAGGACGTCCATGTAGTGTTGGGCACAGCCATTTGCGCGTCTTTCCGGGAGTTGGGCTCGTCGCTTCCCTTACCGGGCGCCTCGACCCACTCAACGCTACCCTCACAAGTACCGAATGTGAAAAATGCGGGTTGGCCGCGTCGGATGTGTGGGTGCGATACATGAAGAAATACATCGATACGTGGCGCGAAGGTGTCCATGATCTCCTCACGCAGTATGCTGCGTTTTTCCTCGAGCACCCACCTATGGATCTGCTACCAGGAGACCTGCATACGCTGCGCTCGCTCCTCCCCGTATGCATCACACAGTTATTACCACGACATCTCGATGCGCTCTGCATGGCGCTGCCACGCCTGTCCGACGTGCCCGCACTAACAGCTCTGCTCACATGCTGCTACCGCCACCATTTGAAGATGCGGTGCACACGCGTATCTGGGAAGTTCTCCAAGGCCGCGGAAGTGTTCGCACGCACACCGGAGACGAGCTGGGCAGAGCTTGGAGCACCACGGAGGGACCCATGCGGGTGTTCGGGAACGAAGGCGGATGTACTTCACAGGCCCCCACAAGCGCTGGTCGTGTATCCCCCTGTCGAGGTACTCGCCAATGCGCTCCTTGCAGTGCTAAATGGGCTGCGGCTGTTGGCCAGTAGCGCTGTTGCGCGACCTCGCGAGTGCACTTGACGCCTCCTTGGCAAATGCTGCTGGTGCGCTGATCGAAGCTTCTCGGGAGGAACAACGAAAACGTTGCTGCGGTTGTTGGTGCCGTTGGTGAGGAGGGGGTTGATCGAGGGTGTGTATGGTTCCGATATTAGTGATGTGCCACCCAGCAAGGGATCGCAGGAGATGATAGAAAAGGTGGGTTTGAGGGTTGACGAGGCTGGGTCTAAAGAATTGGCAGCATCTTCACCAATCTAGCATAATGGGTAGGCTGGTAGCACTTTTGCAACGAGCAGGGCGGACACAATGCCTCGCCGACAGGTAGGTCACTGAGTGCCGGTACAATCGTGAAAGCATGTTAGATTTGAGTACTTCACCACGTGAACGAGGGCAGTCCCTACATCTTCAAATTCGGAATTTACCGCCGATCCGACGACCGACCAGTATCTCCGCCACCTCGTCACCGCAGTGCTTCCGCGCGCACTCACAAAATTGGGCGCTAGATTCTGTGACACCTGACATTGGCGTCCCATCCCTCTGATTCACGCATCGGCATTTCCAAACGGTACAGTATCTGGTCGCCTCGCGCAAGCTCTTACCTTCCAAACATTGTGTCCGTCATGTCTCTGCGCCCAGGTTCAACATCAGGACGTCAGAGTTTTCGTCCTCTGCCCTTTTGGACGTTAGCGAGTCGGCACGCGGCCACGGGTTAGACGCCTCCGTCTGTGCATGGAAGGCCAGGTTTTGGGGACTCTTTATTGAGACATTCGGTCTCGGTTATCTTTTTCTGGTCATATTGTGATCAGCCCGCAGCCCAACTCTTGTACATCTAGTACCGAGACGCGTCCGCATGTACAGCAGGTCTAGAAGCTCAATTTTGCATCAGACGGTGGTGCGGTACGCTGGTGCGCGTTTCCCACATATGGGAGTAGACCCCCAGTTTATGGACATGTGCTTGGGAAAATGAAAATGTTGCGTATTCTTGTGGAACACGCACATTTCTCACCTTCATTATGAGCCGCTTCGGGGCACTTCTTTCCCTACTCATCACGCACCGGACGCAAAGCGCGGGCTAAACGCGCCAGTGCCGTTTACGGAAAAACACAAATTCGGACATCCCATGAAATCTCACCCTGGTGCGCTCACTCCTTCATTTATGTACCACTCGTTGATTTTCTGACACACCATGTGACATCGTTCACGTAGGGGAACCACTACGCCATGTCAGTTTAAGTTTGTCCGCTTCCACCTTTTGGTTGTCCTTCGCGGTATTTTTTTGACTTTGCGTCGGTGAGGACGAGCTGATTAAAGGTGTGTGCGCGTCTAGCCTCGTGATTGTGTGGCCAAGGTACTGCGAGAGACGGTGAAAAGACGGTACGGGATAATGGGCCGGGTCACAGGCACCAATTTTTTCTCCGCGCCTTCCTCGGTCTATACTTGGGAGATTGAATAGGATATTGTAATGTTTCCAACGAACCAACACGATGGCAAGGTAGCAAGAATAAAGAACCCACGGCCCATAACTTATGACCCAACAACTATTCGCCGAGTCATCAATGTTGAGTTCACATGAGATGTTTATGACCTGATGTTCAGTAATATTTCCCCCACGGATTCGGTTATAACGGAGGTGAGTATCTCCATAACTGTGTACCCCGGGCAATGGGCTGCGGCGAAAGCATGCAGTACTCTCTTGTTCCTGCCGTTGATACCTTGATTCAGGCCTCGATTCTCTGAGCGCTATGGTCGCAGTTAGAGCGGTGGTGCCATCCGATCATTCCAGATCCACATGTTCCATTTTTCCTTACTTGTCGCCCGGCGCAACGACTCGATCTTATGATACCACAGGCTCATCACTATCCATTCGTCTGGCTACCATGTTTAGGGCGCGGCGGATGTTGGGACTTCTTGTTGCTATCTCACATATTGTCGCCCTAAAGTCTAAAGCTCGGTCACACCGATTTTCACAGAATTCACATCGGAGCATAGCCAGTGGGCTAGGGAGATGTGCCACGCCAGAACTCCTCTGCCTCTCCTCATTGGTTTTCCTCTGGTGCCCTGCTATTCAGCGTCAAGTTCCACCATCCTGTGTAATCACCAGAATTTGAAGGCACCCATCACCCATCACCCGTCACCCGCTTATCTCCCGGTGCATTTCCACCTTTTAATGGAGTCCCGTGGTGGACTCGTTGGGGTCCAGGACGGTCTGGAACTATCAAAGTGATGGCATCAATACCCGAAAGCCCGCCCGAAGCAGGGCTTTCTGTGAATTGTGGGCGGTCCACGTGTCACTGCAACCTCACCCCGACGAGACGTGGCACTGGTGCCCCAGGGCTCCTCTCCTCGAGGAGGCAGGGTGGACTGTGGCACAGAGAAGCTTCTAGATGATAGGCGGAAGTACACTTTTCGTGGCAAATTTACCATCCCAATCGGGCGAGGGAGGTCCCACCATTCGGAGAGCGGAAATGGTATGCAAGTCTCAGGGGCGCTTCAATCGAGTGGGGTCGTGCTGTTTCAAGTTTCCCCCTCCCAATTTCACCGCGAACTCTCCACCGTCTCTGCGTCATCATTTTTGGACTACGACCATCAAATGGTACGTACTGGTTCTGCCCTTTATATAGGCCACCTGTGGGCTGATGTAATAAGTTCAATAGCAATGTCATCAGCTGCCGACATAGACCCGGAGGCCCAACTGGAGCGTCAGTATTCCATATCTTCTCGGTTTACTCATCCCATCTCATTCTGCTTTTCGTAGGCAAGAGATCAGGGACATCACCCTCCGAGAGTCAAATTCCTCAGGGCGAAGGCGAAAAGAAACCTGATGAAGGATCGGAACCTAAAGGTATGACCCCGTAAAGATGCGTCGATTTCCCTTATTGACTCTGAGTAAGGTGCTGAATACGAAGAGCTATCTGCTGCATACTGGGACCTATACGTGTCAGAGGCACGGATCAACGACGAGGTCCTCCTCGATGGTTTAAATGGTGATGCGGATATAATGACCATAGTGGTAAGGCCCAGTGTTTCGCCTATTTAGCCCTGTGATTTCTTACTACTGTCACCTTACAGAATTCCATATTCGCTGCCATCGTCGGATCTTTTCTCATCGAGTCATATAAGACGCTCCAATCTGTTGACGGCCAGCCCGTGAGTCAGTTTTCTCACCTCGTTCTAAAGACGAGCTTCACAACGAAATATTCAGTCTTTCAAGCCTTCAAGTATCGCAATTCGCATGAACACCCTCATGTTCCTCAGCCTCTTCCTCAGTGCGATGAGCGTCGTGGTATGCGCTCTAGTGAAGCAATGGTGTCATGAATTCAAGCGGTATGCCTATCCCCGCGGCGCGCCCCATGAGCGCGGTCGTGTCCGAACCTATCTTTTTCATGGCCTTGAACGATCCCAGATGAGGAGGTTCATCGAGGGAGTTCATGTAGTCCTGCATATCTCAGTTTTCCTATTTTTCGGGGCGGTCAGCGATTTCCTGTACAATGTCTATCAACCCATCGGCAACTTCGCCCGCTACTGTCTCCTCGCGTCTCTGTTCGTGTACACGGCCTTCAGTATCTCCCCCTTGATTTTTATCGACTTCCCCTACCACACAGCATTGACTCCGCCGATCCGAGGATGTGGCGTGCTCATCCTCCTCACCTTTCGCAAACTATTGTGGTTTCTTCCCTGCGTCAAGAAACGTCGTTCTTGGCTTCAGTCCTTCGAGGCTATCCGGTTCAACAGAGCACAATTCCTCCTGAAGCGGGCGGATGAGAGAGCGGAAAAACTTGACAGACATGCGATGGAATGGCTCCTTACAGAAGATGATCTCAGCGACACCAGGATGGACACATTTCTAGAGGCGCTCCCAGGATACATTCACTCGCACGTCACCAACGAAGGGCGCTTGCCCGGGCAGCTAACGCTCGACTACGTCATAGGGCGCATCAAGAAACACTTCCTGACTTGCGTGACGTCGCATGGCCTCTCTGAAGAGGCATGCATCGCCCGCGTGTCGGCTTGCGTCGATTCCTTGCGACTGGTATTCAAACCCACTGACAGCAATCGAGGCGGCTCGGATGAGCCTGATGAGGACAAGAAACTACGGAAGAACTACATACAAGAACTTGTCGACGTTCTGAAGGCACAGTGCAATGTGGAAGATAGTACAGTGGCACTCCGTGCATCGTGCGTCACAGGCCTCGCCTTCCAAGGCCTTTTGACGAACCTCACACCACTGGACGTGGAAAAGACACCAGGTCGTCCATTTCCCGACCACCTTTTTCCGTTATATACTTTCTTCTGTGGCAGGGGTAACAATGATGAAGCCCCCAACGACAGCGAAAGAATGTGGAAGACGTTTCTAAACGACGGACCCCTTGCCAATCTAACATTCCTTGCCGACGCTATTCTTTCTCATGAAGCAGCTCATCCCCAGGGCCTTCCCTTATGTTGGAAGACACTGGACGCGCTCCTGAAGGAATTTGGGATCGCCAGGGTGGAGGTTTCAGAGTTTGCGTTGGCACAGTTCAACGAGGTCCTCGGCAAAGCACGCAAGCACCACCAGAATGAGCACCAAGGATTCCGCATCAAGCGGCTCCTCGAAACCTTGGAAATTGTAGCCCGAGGGCGTCATCTCAGCATGGCATTCCTGGGCCATCCCCGATATTACGGTAGAGCCGACGTCGTTTTTGGCAAGGAGCAGCTTCAGAATAGCGACCTGATGGAGGCTTTCGCATCTTGTCTTCCAGGTTACATTGATAATATCCTCCCAGACAAACGCAGAAATTTCATGGAGGTCATGGTATGCGACGACGGTTTATGGACTAGCCTACGGGTCAACCTCTGGAATGCCGTGCACTTGGAAAGTCACGTTCCTGATAAACAACGCATCTTCGAGGCCTGCTGTACCGTGATCGACGTAATGTTCTTGGCCCTAGAAGACTCGGACAATGTGGACTGGCGCGCACCAGAGTTCGGATCCCTGTCACAGCACTTCGAACTGTTCGTCACAACGTGTTTCGAAGGCACGTTTGTCGGGAGGGCCACCGGCATGCGTGTTGGCCTCATCAAGCTTCGATTCTGCGACGCGCTTCTGACACAGTTTCGGAAGGAGGTCGATCAGGAGGGCGCGGTATCTCTCAGATCACAATGGGACGTTGCTTCTCTTGCAAGAGTCTTCTACACCCTTGAGGTCGGAGGCGACTCGGAGGAGGACGTGGCGTTTTGGAAGTCCTTCACTGATGGAGGAGATATTGAGGCTGACTTCATAAAGAAAGCCCGCGAAACGCTGGACGCTGCTATCCGGGATGGACCTCTCCTGAACTTTTGCAAACTAGGCCATTTGGCTGTGACGGCGGCACCATTCGCCGGATCGGGCCTGGAACGTACGGATATCGAGAAGGTGCAAGAGCTTCAAAAGAAGATGCTGGCGGACCGACACTCACCTTTGAACCGCGCCTCTGATCGGGTCTGGAGCAAGTTGGACCGATTAGAAGACGAAGTCTGCGATGCCCGTGCTAAAAGCAGCGGCGAAGAAAGGGACATGCTAGAGGAATTGCTGGTATTGATTGAGGGGGCGAAGGATCTCAGTCCACTTTCTGCGCAGCAGCCCGATCCGAGTCCAGAAGAGCGTAGCGTTCAAACACCACCCCCTCATTCTCCTTCTAACGACGATACTAGTACTCCCAATTCTGCATCATCACAACCTGAAATTCATGATCGCATCACTAGCCGAGTCGTGAATCAGATCGATATCATACCGTTTGCAACCTCGCTCGTGCCAACCCGCTCCACGCCCACTCGGCGGCTTTCTCGGCGCAGCACAGAGCCGGCCAACTTGGCCATAGGACGAGATGGTGTAGGACTTACTCCCGACGCTGGGCCGCGCCCTCCAACTCTATCACGTGCTAGTTCGTCGTCACGGTCGACATCACTTAATGGTTCTAATTCAATCCGTCCAAACATCTTGATGGATACTCTGCACGAGGATCCTGGGTCTATTGACGATCAATCAATCGCCACCCCCACGTCTGCGGAGGATAGGAGTTAAGATAGGGGGGAATAGGTCATTGAGTGGTGGAATAAATCGGCTGTTCTTTCTTTCGTTTCTTTGATTCGAATGGTTATCAGTTGCGCTGACGCTGTGGATCTGTACGTATTTATACCCCATCTTGACGCATTCCGGCGAGATTCCTTTCTATCGAGAGGACTTCCATTTGACAGCGGACAGCCACATATCGGGCTTGGGTCGTTTCCCTTGTATTGGTTACCTCACATCGATCTTCCATGTGCTTTTGATCCACTAATCTCGGCTTACAGTATCATATATAACGCCTACATTGCTGCCATGTAGTAAACCAATACTTTCCAATGTCGTTATTGACACAACCCGCTGTTTCTAAGTTAATCGGGAATACAGTAGCCTGAGGGCCCATGGTCAGTATTGCCATCGTCGGCCATCCTAGTGACAATCAGATTTTTTGTTCAAGTCAGCCACGTGGCTGACACGTATCGTCACGTTCACATGACTGAAATGGTCACACGAGACACCTTGGTCTCTTTCCTTCAGTTCTCATACACATTCATCATGGCCGCGTTGGTGACGATCGCCCATGGACATGCCAACAAAGATCTGCCAATCCGTGTTCCTCATTTAATGCCCTTCCATATCCAACATACAGGTCCTGCGCCTGTATCTACATACTTCCGCATCCGACCTCACTTTGGCCCTTCGTCGTTGTCTTCTGCGTCCGAAACATTCGTCCCCTCTGGAGATAACGAAAGGGGCTCTACGACTACCGTGGCCGACACCAAGGTTGCCGTGGAAGAAAAGGAGAATGCCCCGCTGGCTGTTGTAGATGCAGTAGTTCCTGCAACAGCGACAGCACTGCGGCCCGGGGCGATCGCACGTCTCGCAGATTCCGCAAAGCGATTTGTCTCCTCGTTTCGCGGCCGCACTGTCCACGGAGTGGAAGTGGCGCTGCCGAACGGTTACGTAGGTCTCGTCCTGCGCGGGGATGCCCACGGCAAGACCCACCAGACAACAGCAAGTAACTCCAAGCGTCCACCCACCCGATTAAGACAGCTTCGCAGAAAGTCTGATATAGCAGAGGACGTGCAATACCTGGACGACGCGGCCAGGGTGTCGCCTGAAGATGAGCGCCCTGTCAGAGTCCTGAAACCGGCGGCCAGGTTCGATTCGTTTGTCCTATGGCACCCGGATATCGCTGTAGACGAAGGAAAGGATGAATATCTCCGCTCTCTCTCTGAATGGGTGAATATCGCGGCCGAGGTGCGTCCCCGCAAACTCGTTCGAGTTGACCAGTCTAGTCCTGATGATATGTCTTATGAATAGGTTCACAAAAGCGAGCGTCTTCCGACATAGATGTATGAAATCAATGGGCACCATTGTGTACCACGGTCCTGTTATAATCAATTCCCTTTGTATGTATGTATTCTTCGTTCCTATTTGTATGCGTTCCGTATGCGTTCTCACCGTCTCTTGGTCAGCTCACACACGTCTCTTGCACTACATTTTCCGGCTCAGTTCTGCCCTTATTACTCTTCCCTCCTTCTCTTTCGCTTGTCCACAATTCCCATTGAGGCGACAATGAATTTTATTATATTGCAGCCCAACGATCGACACCGTACGGTTGATATCGAGAGCGATTCGACTTTTGGCGTTGCGATGGATGCAGCGGCGATGAGAGGGCGGTGTGACGACGATGGTTGGTCAATTGAGCGTACTCTACAGCGGAGATCATCTCGACTTCGCGGACAAATTTTGCGAGAAAGTTGTTCATCAGAGTACATGCCCATGGCGTTAGATGGGCGTTCGGCATGATGGGATCAGATGAAGGCTCATGACTGCGGAATCTAAATCACCTGTGTCATGCTAGTGATAGTCTGTCCCCATTCGCAGTACACCGATACCAGCTCGTCTCCTCCAGTAAAATCTCCACAAGCCTTCCAGAAGCGTGTCCAAACCTGACCAAACACCAAACACGAGTGTTGTCCCTCTTTGACCTTGTTACAACCTCTGGTTCCATCGCCTCACTGTCTCATGCCGTTGTTTTGTTTTAATTCATCGCCTTTGTGTAAGCCTCACGCTCGTCCACAAACATAATCGAGCGCTCAAACCAAACTTACGCCCATACGCCCATCTGTTTCAGGCAATTTCCTTGTAACTGTCCATGCACGTGATGGTTGAATGGAGCACCAACTTTTGCACCAACCCTCTCCATCCCGTCTTACTCGCTGGTTATTCTTTCATCACAGCGGACCAACTCACCTTCTCGTCATACTTCGTTCCCATCTGAGATATGAGTGACCAAGTACGATCTTCCCGCTTTCAAGCGCTTTTCGAGTCTGCGTTGCGAGACTACGAGCAGAAAACGAAGATAACGTTGTCGAAGCACCCACTTGCCGAAAAACTCGAGAAGTGCGCCTCGGTTGAGTCCATCACTGGCCTTCTTTTAGACCAAGCGCCACCTTTGAGTAACTCCCAAGGCAGCGATAAAAAGAGGAGATCAATCAAGAGTACCGTATCGGTTCTATATGCTCTTTCTGCAACGGCCGTTTTTTCAAGCCTGCGGAAGCGATACGTATTGGGTTCGTTGTCCTACTCGCTGTGCGGTTCCCCTATTACTCGGACATTAACTGCGCATATTTCTGACATTGGGCGCTGGCTGCTGCAGATGTGGTGGTTGGTTGTGAAACCACCTGCATCGCGCATGCTGCAGACTGGGCTTATCGCGGCCTCACAGATTCCGCAACACGATTCGTCTCCTAGTTCTGCGGTCGCACCGTCGACGGCATAGAAGTAGCGCCGCCGAAAGGTTGCGTTGATCTCGTCCTGCGTGGGAATGCCCACCAGACAACCGCAAATTACACCAAGCATTGACCCGCCCGACTCGGGCAGTTCCGCAGAAAGCCCTTTGTATCAGGAGAATAACGGTTTCTGCACGACGCGGGCAAGACCTCGCCTGAAGATGGGCGCTGGTCAAAGTCCTGAGACCAGCACCAGGTTCAATTCGTTCCTCCTGTGGCACCCTGACATCCCTGTTGACGAAGGAAGGGATGAGTATCTCCGTTCGCCATCTGAGTTGGTGAACGTCGTGGTCGAGGTGCGTCACCGCAAACGCGTTCGAGTTGACCAGTCGTACCCTGACAATGTCTTATAATACGACAGATTCACCAAAGCGAGCCTCTTCTGACATAGGTGTACAAACACAATGGGCAGCATCGTGTATCACGATGCTATTACAATCAATCCCTTTTGCATGTGACTTCATTTCCATTCGTGTGCGTCCATTTTTCATGCCTCCTTGCTGTGTCTCGCTCAGCTCACTTGTGTTTCGCACCCCAATTTTTCCTACCTAGTTCTCGCTCTTCTTACTCTTCCCTCCCTCCCTTTCGCACATCTACCATACCACTCGGGTCGGTGACGACTTCCATTATCTTGAAGCCCAACGACGATATCCGTATGATTGATATCAAGAGCGATGTATCATTTGATGTTGCGATGAGATAGCGACGCTTATATACATGTCAGTTCCTACGGGTGTCTTGGTTGAGGCTGTAAGTACTGAGTAGAGGCAGCGAGGGGAGCATGGGAAGGGAAGGGACAGGGAAAGTGTACAGTGCCAGACACGATAACTCATTGTAAAAATTTCAATGATGTATTCTTATTATAATAGAAAAGCACAAAAAAACACTTTTCAAAAATGTTGCCTGACAAAAATCATCCAAAGTCAAATTTAGTGCACGTGATTTGGAAATATGCCCACAATTGATTCCTTTCTTCCGATCCCGGTCTCTGATTGGGCTGGAAAAATCTGTGAGGGGTGTGAATAATAAGAAATATTTTACACCACCTGGGAATCGAACTGACAAACCTCCAGTGCTCACTCCTGTAAGCAAAAACACGATTACCACTACACCATTTAACCTTGCATTACTGTTACTCTCAATGATATATAACAAGCTGCCACAGGTAAAACATCGAAATATAGTGAACAATACCAAACCAACATATTTTTATAATCCAAAACACACCCCAAGCAATATTATATATTACAGAAAAGTTGGAGACAGCAATCCCACACAAATCCCATTTCTGCTCACCTGGCTGAGTTTGAATCTGGCACTGTGATGACATGTGATGATTCATGTGATGACTACCACCAAATTACCAATTTGGTAGGCATACTGTAATATAAAAATTTTCAAAAGAAAAATCACCCAAAGGGAAAAGTGTGGGAACATTTCAAGAAGGGTGTTTTTGGACATATTCAGCCCCCTGATCATGATTCTGGTGTTCATTTGCCCTAAAAATTTCTGGTTCCAGCACTAGCAAGTTTGTTGTGTTATGCTGTCTGACACTGTATGCATTGGTCTTGCACCGGTTGCCGGATGCACAGGAAGGGACGGAGACTAAGGAAGGAGGGTGCAGGGGAGTGACAGGAAGACTTGTGGCGTTGACAGGCGCTCCGTCGTTTCATCATTTCATGCCTGATTGTAAGGCTTGCCTTATACTCTTAACCAGCAATCGGCAAGAGATTTATCTTAAGATTTCTTATCGCACCTTGCCGACGTTTCGCCTGAAGCCAACATCTTCCTGCACTTCTACTATACTGTACAGTACAGTACATGCGTGCACTCACACTCGCACCACAAACATAACCGACCAAACTGACGCCCATCTATTTCAGGCAATTACCTTGCGTCTGTCCCCAGATATGCAATTGATGTTGATGAGCGAGGCACCAACCCTCTCCCACCGCATCCCACTCTCTGCCTTCTTTTTCCTCACAGCCGATCGACCCCACCCCCTCTATTCCTCTACCATTTGAGATATGAGTGATCAGTCAGGATCACCTCACTTTCGAGCGCTGTTCGAGTCCGCTTTGCAAGACTACGAACAAAAGACGAAGGTATCGTTGGCTCAACATCCACTCGCCGAGAAACTCCAGAACATCCATTCCGTCGAGACTGTTGTTGCCCTCCTTCAAAGCGAGGCACGAACCTTTGGCGAATTCCAAGGACGCGATAAAGTCATGAAGTCAATTAAGAATACAGTATTAATTTTATGTAAGCTTTCTGCCACCCTTGGCGACGCTGTAGGACTGGTACGTCAGAAGGTGCTGATTAGGATGTTCCATATTTCTGATACACGTTCTACAGGGTTTCAAACCTGCCGGAGCAATATACACTGGCCTCGGTGTGCTACTCTCTGTATGTGCCTTTTTTAAGTTCTTACGTCTGTATTGTCATGATATCCGAGTACACCAGGAAGCCAAGGGCGTGATCGACAGCTATGACGTACTCGTCGACTTATTCGAGTCGATTGAACACTTATTGAAGCGTCTCAATATTTATACCATGATCCCTCGTGCAACAGCCAGTGCCATGGACGTGATGGCAGTCAAGATAATGATGGAACTCATTTCTGCCCTCGCACTTGCAACAAATGAGGTCAAGCAAGGACAATTGAGTGAGTCCGTAGTTGCCGACATACTACGTTACTCAGCCCAACGCAGAGAAATTTGGAAAAAATCTTTTCGGAGAAAAGGACATCGAAGCTGCCCTACGAAGGCTAGATCGGGGGCCCACTGACGACGCGGCTCGGGCGACAGCGGAGAAGATTCTCGAGGCTGTATACATACTCACGCAGGATTTGAGTGAGCAACGTCACCCTACTTGTCTCTCGCTGATTGTTGACTAATATTCTCTCTAGGTGGCAAGGCATCGAGTGATAGTGTCCGGGTTGCCCTTGGTACTTTTTTTTTTAGTAACAAGCAAGTTTCGTGTCTGACTGAGCCCTAGAAATGCTACATCGAATCGCTAGCGAAATGAACAAGTCGAAACGTCAGTTAATACTAAACGTCGGTATTGCTAGTTGCAAAAACTAAAATTATCTAACAGGTGATGAGCTTCAACAGGATATCCAACGTTGGCTCTCTCCTCCTGATCCATGGGAAAATCAACACATCGCCCGTGAATCGTGCCACGAAGCGACCGCGGTATGGTTCACTCAAGGAGACACTTTCTCGGAATGGAAGTTGTCTGAACCGGGTTCCCTCCTGTGGGTCCATGGGAAACGTCTGTTGCCTCCAAACGTTTGATCCTCGGAGAGACTGATGGGTATTTTCTTTCGTAGCAGGCGCTGGCAAGAGTGTTCTTTGGTACGTCAACCTATGGGTATTTTCGTCTCGAGAACTTATGATGTCGGTCAGTTCCAAAGTAATCGAGGACATCGACGCCATGAGGAAACAGGGGCTCGCGTCACTGGTGTTCTTCTACCATGATTTTAGGGAAGAACAAAAAAGGGGCCTACGCGGGCTCCTCTCGTCTTTGCTATTCCAGCTTTGTGACCAGTCCGACGCTTACTATGACATCCTTTCCGTTTTCTATTCGACACACCGCAACGGTGCACAAACCGCCAGCAACGACGAACTTTTCCGATGTCTAAAGGACGTATTGGAACTTCCAGGACAGGCCCCAGTTTTCCTAATCCTCGATGCTCTAGATGAGTGCTCCAACACATCTAGTATCCCATCCCCACGCAAGAAAGTCCTGACGGCCGTAGAGGAGCTTATCGACTCGCAACCTCAGAATCTACGCATCTGCGTGACTAGCCGACCCGAGACAGACATCAAGGCTATTCTCCAGCCTTTAATTTTCCGTTCCATTTCCTTACACGACGAGCGCGGACAAAGGGAGGACATTGAGAACTACATCAAGTCAGTCGTTAACACAAGTCGAGAGATGCGAAGATGGAGACAGGAGCATAGACAGCTCGTCATTGACGTCCTGACTGAAAGGGCTGATGGGATGTAAGGCGTTAATGCATAATCGTAAATGACATTCGCTGATACTGGTAGTGTAGGTTTCGATGGGTGTATTGTCAGCTGGTGTACCTTCAAGGCTGCCACCCTGCAAGTATCCGGCGTGCCTTGGCCGAATTACCAGAGTCACTCGATGGGACATATGCGAGGACCTTAAGAGAAATCAATCAAGCGGACTGGGAACTTGCTCACCGACTTCTTCAATTCGTCGCCGTCGCTTTCCGCCCGCTCCGTGTCGAGGAACTCGCGGAACTTCTCGCGTTTGATTTTGAGGCACGTCCAATACCGACATTTCACGAGGACATGCGCACGGAAGATCCACTGGACGCGGTGCTGTGTACTTGCCCTAGTTTGCTTGCCATCGTCGATGTCAGAGGTTCCCCCGTCATACAATTTTCACATTTTACTGTGAAGGAATTCTTGATGTCAGCTCGCCTTGCCGAAGCAGAAGACAGGATTTCATGTCGTTATTACATTTCCATGATACCCGCTCACACCATCGCCGCCCAGGCCTCTCTTGGCATTCTGTTACACCTGGATGAAAACATCACCAAGGACAGCCTACGGGGTTTTCCTCTCGCCACGTATGCTGCTGAGCACTGGGTTAGCCATGCCCAGTTCGAGAACATATCGAAAAATGTAGAAGATGGGATGAAACAGTTGTTTGACCCAAGCCAACCACATCTGGCCATTTGGGTCTGGATATATAACCCAAGATGGCGCTCATTGCGATTCAAACCAGACCGAAGGCCATTGCGACCCGAGGGAACTGCTTTGCATTATGCCGCTCTTTGCGGCTTTTACGACATTTCAAAGTTCCTGGCCGGTGTGCAACCAGATGATGTGTTTTCTCGAGGCTTTGATGACAAATTGACACCATTGCATCTGGCGTCGGAAAGGGGTCACATAGAAGTCGTACGGCTGCTTGTCGAGCACGGCGCGGATGCGACAACTCACGACAAGTATGGCCGGACTGTGCTGCACCTAGCATTGGATTGGGGACAAGTAAAAGTCGCACGCATGCTCATCGAGCGTGGCATGGATGTGACAATTCAAGACAGCTACGGGCGGACTGCGTTGCACCTGGCGACGTTTGAGGGACACTTGGGAGTGGCACGCTTACTCGTCGAGCGTGGCGCGGACGCGACAACACAGGACAAGGACGGGCGGACTGCATTGCACCTAGCATTGTCTCGGGGGCACGTGGGAGTTGCACGCATGCTCGTCGAATGGGGCCCAGACACGACAGCTCAGGACGAGTATGGGCGGACTGCGTTGCACCTGGCGTCGCTTCGGGGACAAGTGGAAGTTGCTTGCATGCTAGTCGAGCGCGGCGCCGACACGAAAACTAAGGACAACCACAGGCAGACTGCTTTTGACCAGGCATCTGCGTTACACGTAGCATTGTCTCAGGGTCACGTGGAAGTCGCACGCATGCTCGTCGAGCGTGGCGCAGATGTGACAGCCCAGGACGAGCATGGACGGAGTGCGTTGCACGTAGCACTATCTATGGGACAAGTGGAAATTGCATACATGCTTGTCGAGCGCGGTGCAGACGTGACAGCTCAGGACGTGCACGGACGGACTGCGTTACACCTGGCATTGTCTCGGGGACAAGTGGAAGTTGCATGCATGCTCGTTGCGCGCGGCGCCGATGTCACAGCTCAGGACAAGGTCGGGCGGACTGCTTTGCACTTGGCGTCGTCTCAAGGACACGTGGAAGTTGTACGCATGCTCATCGAGCACGGCGTGGATGTGACAGCTCAGGACATGCATAGGCGGACTGCGTTACATCTGACATCCTCACGGGGTGACGCGGAAGTCGCACGCATTCTCATAGAGCATGGCGCAGACGCGGAAGCCCAGGACAAATATGGCCAGACGGCATTACACCTGGCGTCTTTTAAGGGACACATGGAAGTCGCGCGCATATTCGTGGAGCGCAGAACGGGCTTGACAGATCAGGATGGAGAAGGACGGACCGCATTGCACCTGGCATCAATTGAGGGACATGCGGAAGTCGCGCGCATGCTCGTAGAGCGCGGTGCAGATGCAACAATCCAGGACGAGGAGGGGAGAACTGCTTTGCACCTGGCATTGTACTGGGGACAGGTGGAAGTCGCATGCATACTCGTCGGATGCGGCGTAGACGAGACGGCCCGGGACCAGGATGGGCGGACTGCTTTGCACCTTGCGTCCAATTGGGGATGTGTGGAAGTCACACGTATGCTCATCGAGCGCGGCATGGATGCGACAACTCAAGACAAGGGTGGGCAGACCGCATTGCATCTGGCTTTGGAAAAGGGGCACACGGAAGTCACTCGCTTGCTCATCGAGCATAGGTACGATAACCTAGACCAAAGATGAAGATGTGGAGGCTCCAGCCTACTCAGTGTTTCGAGCGAGACATGTGCTTACCTCTGTAGGGTTCCCCCGCGCTCTAGCCTTGGACGCCCGACCAACTGCCTCGCCCGACACGCCCGACGCCACAGGACAGCGAGCGAACGTCCATGCCGCACAAGGAAGCATTGCCTTTCCACCCATTCTTCATGTTGCACACTTTTTCTTAGTGTTAAGGACAAGTGGTCTAAACTGTAAGTAGATACATTCGAGCTATATAAATCTGCGCCCAACTTGGTGTGGGTAGCCGGGTCGAGGTGACCTAGTAAGGTGAGTCCGAAGAGTTCTTACAATTCCAATAGGAAGAGGGAAAGGGGAGCCGAAGTATAACCGAAAGTGAACTGTCATCATAGTAGGTCGAGTGGCTTACATCTCCTTGGCTTCCGTCAGGAATGGAGCCTAGCCACATGGGGAGCTGGGACATATGAGGTAATCATTGCATACTGTACTGGGTGGGTATTATAATTGCCTGTCCGGAGGCTTGAGGCCTAATGAACTGAACACGTACGACAAAGCAAAGCGCCAACGCCAACCAGGATCGCGCGGCATATAATATTACCGATTAGATAACTGGACATCGAATCCGTATTTCGATTGTATTTCGATCACTGCCTACGTCTAGTTGGCCTGGTAGAGCTGCAACGCGTTGGATCCACCGCACACTTCTGTGTTGTTCCCAACGCATGCTTGGTTACAAGCACTTTGTGAAATGGGAGCACCGGGGGAGCTTATCTCATTACCACACCCTTCGTTTTAAAAACCCGTCAATCAGCCCTCATCCACGTCATAGATAGGAAAACATTGGTGATAACTTACAGCATTCTTGGGCGTACTCGAGGCCGGCGATAGTGAATGATTGGACGAAGCATTCTTTGATGCACGCTGCTACAGTCATGTTCGCCACGTCGACACGTCTCTCAAGCGTGCGCGAAGCCACCGAGTCGCTGTGGGAAAAATTAGCGTTCGTATAATCATGACGGACGATTGACAGCTCGAAGGGGTACCGTACCTGTAACAGCCCTGGGAGGTCCACGTACCGAGGGTGACGGAAGGCACGACAGAGGCCCCGACGGGGTACGTCCCAGTGAAATTGTACACGTTGAGCAAGGCTGGTCCGCCACAGGTCTCACTTGCGTTTCCTTGACAACCCATGTTACAGTGCGGATCATTTGGGTCCTGACGGAAATTCCCATGGTCAATGCCGTCGTCGTTGCCAACGAACTTTGAACCGTGCTGGAGCTCTGAGCCACACCCTGATATATCGTCAGAACGTTCCGCCGAATTATTGATACTGCTCCGGTAAACGAACTCACAGCACTCCCTGCCGAATTCGACGCCAGCGAGGGAGTACCCCTTAGCTTGGCAGGCAGCAGCGCAAGACTCTACGGTCGTACTACCAGCGTCAACAACGACTTCTAGAGCACGAGCACTGGTCGAATCACTGGAGCCGGGTTAGTCCTGCATAAAGATGGTCTGTACATCCACCAACTTGTAACATCCCAGGCCTTCCCACTGACCAACGGAGGGGACCATAGCCGGGATAATAAAGTTCGCATTGTCCTTTGTGTAGGCGCTCGCCACGAGGTTGCCCCCACAGCCGCCTGCTCGCGACGGATCGCCGCGGCACGGTGCATTGCACTCACTGGAATCTGTGCTCTCGAAGATGTGCTCGAAGAAATTGTCGCATGCTGGGCAAGATATACATGTAGCGGCATGACATGGTGTCTTTGATAGAGGAACGCACAGCACTGAAAGCCGTCGGTGATGGCCGCAAGCCGATATGGCACTGGCTGATTTTCGCAAAAAGCGAGACAACTCTCGACGGTCATGGCATCTGGGTCGGCATAGTATGCGCCTGTAAGCAGGGGGACATTAAAGTTTGGATAGCTCCGATTGTCTCTGAAGAAGAGAAGACAATTGTTCAACACGATTTAATAGAAGGGATGGAACTTACTCGAGGCAAAGAAAATACGTCCAACCCTGGGGAGAAGGCGGGATGGGGCCTCTGCCGGACAATGCAGAAGAAGCAAGGACCTATGGATCCAATGGTGTTAGAAGAGCATTCAAATCGTGACGTGAAAGGCCTGAAGCCTCAACATGGGGGAGTAAATACTTTTTGCAGAAAAACGAGCGAATATGTGAGGGATAAGGAGCGAAACATAGTTGGTATCTGTTTGGGGTGTTCGTGACGAGCTGAAAAAGACAGCCCGAAGACCTTAAAGTTGGCATTCCCCGTCATTATAAACATCACCGTTCGATGATTACAGCATGCTCCCTGTTTGACAAGGAGCGAGTGTGCGAATGCATCGGATATTGGGGGGTAGTAAGGTGGTCCGAGTCATAGGGGCATCTCGGTGGAAGTGTACCTGTGTATAAAGCATACTCTGACTGAAACGTGGCACACCGGCAAGTAAAAGTGTTTGTGCCTTGGCTGTCACCATTCCTGGTCAGGCACAGGACAGTGGCATGGGTAAATTCAAGGTGGTTAAAGTACCTAGATCTAGCTTCTTACACGCTGTCGGCACACTGTACAATACGGTGACAAGGTCATTTTTGGATGAGCATTAGCACCCACCAGATAATGCTTGTTCTCCCATTGGGGTACACAGTCATCAGTAGCAGATGCGTCGTACAGGCAGTCGGGTTTCATAAATACCTCGTCCACCAAATTACCAGTTTCAGAACGAAGCTAGGTACTAGACGTCATTGAAGAGGAATGCCGCAGAGCATCGCGTCGAGAGAACTATACAGTACTTTATTTCCCGTCTTGTTTACGGCGGAAATGCGGGGGAAAGAGGCACAAGGTGGTGGCACCCTCAGGGCTCCCAGCGCTCAGCGCTCAGCGTTTACTTATTTAAACCTGGACCACGTGACCAAATTGCTTCAGGAAAAATGACCACCCGTCGGTCGCATCAGCCCTGTCCACATTCCGAATATATGAACCACGCCCAAACAGAAGTCCCAGCGCAATCCTCTAGAGAATTGTGATGTACTGGTTAGTCTATGGTTGTGGGTTTGAAATTAGGAAGGATGAGAGAAACGAGAGCCGAGGCCCCGATCCCGAGAGTTCGAGAACGCGCGAAAGGAGGTCGTAAGGAGCGTAAGAGAGACTTGAAGCGAAAGAGTGGGCAGAGGACGAATTGTTCTCTTGGTCAAAATCTGACTTGGGAGGCCGTCGTGTGTAGTAGACTCCTGGTGGTCACCGAGTCTGTCAGTGACTATGAACGACGCACTCACTGGTACACCACTCATGATGTTTACTTACCATTCAGCTCGTCAAGCTTGTCAAGGATGATAACGATAAGAAGAGTATTATCGATGCTGTTCATATTTACATTCAGCTTCCTTTGCTCTTTGTATCCGTTCCTCTCTTTCATCACCCACCCTTCACTTGTTACATGCATACACTTTCGATGACTTTGGTCCACTACGCATCACAGAAGGTTTCCTTCTCGACTGTTGCTTTTTCCTGACGATGAAATAGTTAATTCATTGAAAGGATAACCACCATGCACTATCTGTAACAGCCACGCCCACATGGAATGACAATACATAGTCTAAAGCAACCATATTACATATCAACTTAGACATGGCCGCTGCCCTCAGGCTTTCCATCAGATGGAAGCTGTTCTTCCACCCGACCTTTCCCTTCTCCCCTGCGAGACGTTTTCGGGCCAGGTATGGATTCGACCTCCACAGTAGCAGCAGATTTCTTGCCCTTCCGCCTATGGCGGTGGTGCTGCTGCTGCCTTCGTTGTGGCTGCTGCAACAGGGACGCAGCAATGGCTTCGTTCTCGAGACGGATGCGCTCTTCCTCTGCGGTCCACCACTTCAAAAACTCCGCCTCGGCCTGCAGCTCGGCCTCCTCCGCTTGTATGTCCCGTAGCGAGCGGCGGTCCTCCTTCGCCGCGTTTTGCGGCCGGCTCTGCAGCTGCTGGATCTCGGCGAAGGAGATCTGCGCGCTGGAGGACGAGTGTGAGACAGGCTCGTCCGGAGGCAGGACCCATGCATTCCCACTGTGGCATGTGGAGTGTGTGTCAGTACGGCCACCCGAGGTTTCGTCTGTGGCTGTAGCTATTTAAGGAGTGTGTGTGCACATACGATGCGTGACGGGTTGCTGTCAGGCCCGCTTTTGCTTTGGACGGGTTGATGACAGGACCCAAGCCGGGCCGCGCGGTGGCTATCAGTGTCGGCGTCGACGGGCCGGGTACGGGGGCACTCTGGGCGCTCCGGGATTTTCGAAGCGGCGGAGCCGGAGTAACAGATACATCCTCTTGTGCCCGCCTGCTTCCAGGTGGTGGAGTGCGCGTTAGTTGCTTTGCCGTCAATGTGGCAGAGGCAGAGGGTGTTGAACTTGGAGGCTCTGCTGAGACAGAGGGGTTCCTCCACTGGTCGGACGCAGACGTGGACGCGGCGCGCGAAATACCAGGAGTGCTCGAGGGCGGGAGAGCACCCGGTGTCTTGGGGAGCGAGAAAGAAACACGTGTTGCGTCTGCAGACATCTGTGTGCTACCTGGGGGAGTACGCGATAGCATCTTCCCACTTGCTGCGCGGCTAGGAGACAAGCCCGAACCCGAAGGCTCTACTGATCGCGAGGGGTTCCTCCAAGCTAATGTAGACGTAGATGTGGGTGCGGGGGCAGCGTGCGATCTACCAGGAGAGCTCGATTGCAGTACCGGCTCACCCTGCCTCTTATTGGGGAGCGAGAACGCGACGCGGGTGCCATCACCAGATGTAGAACGCTGCCAATGCACGGGTGTCGAAGGGCTCATCGACAGCTGATGCGTACGCCCGCTGGCTTGAGCCTCCTCTTCTTCCGCCAGGATTTCCTTCATATCGACCCTGAAGACGTCACGCCCGTTAGAGCCTGACTTTCCGAGGTACCCCCAAGGTTGGAGGAAATGGCACTTACTTGGGCGTAGACCTGGCCTTCCATGGTCCCGGTCCTGCCTTTGGGGTGCTCGCAAGCTCATCGGTAGAGGCCCCTGCGTCTAGATTCAGGGGAGGAACGAGAGTTTCGTCCATGCAGAACAAGTCTTCGTCACTGCTGGCCTGGAGCGGGCCCGGGGTCCGCGACACGGTCGGCTTACCGCCCCGGACCGGCGACGCAGGCTGCGACGACTTTGTTTTTCGGCCCATCTTTGGGGAGTACTTGGGCTGCTGCGCCTTCGACAGTTGTGAACGAATTATCGGGTAGGGAATGTCCTGCCCCGCGAGCCACTCGCGGTGCTGGTTCTCAGAGGCGGCCAGGTCAATGGGTAGCTGCAGGCGGGAGAAGCGTGATTTGGTGGCCTGGTGCACTTGCACAGCACTTGCAAGTTGCCTGACGAGCCGAGGGGAGAGGTCATCGAGTAGCCGCGCCTCGAGCAACGTTTCCATGTTGACAGATATATATCGGTGTAGGCTATCCATCAATTGCGGGCAATGTAGGAACGCTGCTTCTACGTAGATGGCGGAAATGTTGTTGATTGTGACATATTTGATCACGATCGTAGAACAAATCAAAAGTAGCCGATCAAGGAGTAGTTCGTTCTATACGTTGAAGGTTGAACAAGGATGAGAAAGGAGACACGATCGAGGTCGGACTCACCGCGGCAAACATGACATCAAACAAGAGGCTCAGCAGCTGATCAGCCGAATCGATAAAATCTGTCCGAGAAAAGATGAAGTTCGTCAAAAAGATAGCGCAGGGACGGAGGGCACTACGTACCTAGTCGCTCGAACATTTCTGCCTCCTCTCCGCAACACATAAACCGTAGTACGTACTCCATAGAGCGCCACTCCAAGTGTCGTAAGTCCACACGCAGACGACCGTCGCCCTCCCACCGATCCCGCGTCCACTCCTCGTCTGAGAAGAAACTCTCAAAAAATGGAGAGCGCGCACGCAAAACGAAGGAGTGCGTCCACACTTCACGATCCATGAGTTGCAGCACGACATTAGGTGATGACACCGACATCGGCGCATCGAAGATGGCGTGGAAGTGGGCATTGAGCAAGGGAGATAGCGCTCGCTTCACCATCACACCGCGCAGGGCATCGGCTAAGGAGTCGAGATGGAGCACGCGGGATAAAGATTTGAGGCCGTGCACGACTTGGGCGGGTTGTAGGCGACCATGAGCGAATGCGTCTGCAGTGAGACGGGCAAGCCGCAAATCGCCAACTGCTAGTAGCACATCCGTGTATAAATAATGTAGCAACACGAGCACGGGAAAGGCGTGCACGCCCGTGATGGCCAGGCGAGGTGCCTCGTTTGACGCCCGCGGTGGGCCGGCACATGCGCCGCTTCTCCGGGCCGGTGGTGGGAGAAGCTTGACGGAAATGCCAGACTCACGGTCATGGAGACTTCCAAGGCCGTCGAGTATACGGGCAAGGGCTGCACAGCGGGCGGAGAGTATAACCTTGTGTGTGGGAAGCTCCATAGACCCTTGGATCCGGAGCATGAGGTCTGCACCATTGGGAAGGATGTCATTTGTGAACAGCCCTTGTCCGAGAGTGTCGGACTGCCGGCGCAAAATCTGATACTGTGTGAGGAGATCCCACAGGCGGAAAATCTCTTGTGCATAGCGGGCAAACACTTCCGCCTCAAAACTTCCATCGCCCTCATCTTCATCCTCGCCTACATCTAAACTAGGCATTATCTGAGTCGCTGGATTTGCCGGACGCTCTAGAGTTGGCTCGATGCGTATGCCCACATGCTCCGGGCGCGTGAAACAGAAGTATGGCCGCATACGGGCCACGTCCTCGGCAAAATTATTCCCCGCAACTACGATGTCTGGGGGTCGATAAGGTTCCCGTAGCGCGGCCAGTGCGCCTGTGTCATTCGCCCGCACCGTAACAGCACGTTGCAAACCGGCCACACGTACAAAGCGTGGTGCCTTAGCACCACCACCCCGCGAGCGCACGAAGACATGCCCCGACTGAGTGCATATGATAAGCGACCCATCCCCACTAAGGGCCACGTCCTGTAAGTACGTCCTCAGCATTCAGGAAAAAGAAAGACGGGTCCGAACATACATGCACGGCACTCCACTGCTTTCTGAGAGCCCAAACGCGTTGTGGTTGTACAAGAGACGGGCGCTCTCCAGGAGGAGAGGGAGTTGGAGCATTGAAAGTGAATATTTCGCCTGCGGAAGAGACAGTGGCGAACATGTTCTCGTTACAAAGGATACGTGCAGTCGTAATGACTCGCGCGGCCTGAGGCGGTCGATAAGCCAGAAAATCTGATGGAAGATGCGTTGGTGAGGGAAACACTATTCGCGAATATGCATCATTGGAGAGAAGAAAGACGTCCTGCGTTGCAAGAAGGCAGACCATCGCAGTGTCCTAAATCGAAGAGATAAAGTGAAATGAAATGGTTATACAACACCCTACACTCACGTTCAGAGCAACAGAAATGACGGGTTTGGTGATTTTAGAGACAATCCTTGGGATGGTTTGAATTGGAGTCGCATTCTTGTCATAACCGAGCTGGCCATTATTCTTTCCCCATGTATATAGGAGGATATCCGTCCAGCAAGCACTTGCACTCTTACAGGCAGCTATACCCCTGACACGCTCACGCCTTAGCGGGCCAGCGATAACACGTGGCAAAGACTGAATATACGGAGATGGCACTTCGTAGCCTAATTGCGAGAATCGGCCAAGGCCCCACGAGAATACAGTGCCACCGGGTGTAAGAGCAAGGGTGTGGTCCTGACCAAGTGCGATGGCGGTAAACACGTTCTCAGTGTCTAGAGGTAGCTTGATCGTCGGCAAAAGCGAGGGCTGCGTGTGTTGACCTCCACCAGGGCCAAGTCTACGTAAGCCATGATCATCCATGTGTAGAGTAGAGCAATTAGGGCGGCATACCGTCCACCACTAGCAAAGCCACACGCACGGATGTTGGCGCGCGGCTCATCCGTGAGTACCACTGTCGAGAGACGGGTCAGAATGACAGCTCTCTTCATCGATCACAAAAAGTTCGTGTTTCATAGGGCGAGAGTTGGCCCAATAGAGATAAACCTCGGGGAAAAGGGGGGGAAATTTGCCATACCCGTATGTAATCTCGACATCTGAACATCCAGTACCAGCGCAGCTTGGAGCTTGAAGGAGATTTCGTCACGGGCTCGCGGGTCTTTTCCGATGTCATTGTGATGCCCCAGGACTACGTGCTCTGGGTGGGTTCGGTCATCTGTGTCACCATGACCAAGGGAGGCATTCCTGATATGAATACTGTTAGGGCAGAAAGCACAAAATCCACGTACTCACCTATTCACTCCCCACGTATACAATTCAAGGCCACTTGGAGTAACTCGCTTGTTTGGCATCGTATCTTCAACTGTGGTGTTGTAGACGTCAAAGGCCCGATACCCCTCAATGTCTTTTAAATCGGTATCTATATCGCTCCTCTGCAGCAGAAGGATTCTAGGAAACGGGTAAATTTGGCATCATTGAGCCTCAGGGCTCGAATGACATTGTGGTACGTACGCAGCAGCAATATTCCCATTATATAGCGCACGATGCAGCGCACTCCAATGGCTCTCAGAGTCTTGCAAATTCACGTTGATCCCCGGTTGGCCGAGAAGCATGCGTACATATTCCGTTGCGGCTCGGGTCGATGACGCGCATGCCAGGTGGAGTACCGTGCGGCCTAGCCAGTCACGGGCATTGACATCGATTTGATGCGGTGCGGCAAGCTGCCGCTGGAATGCAGCTTGGTCGCGGTTGTGAAAATAGGCATGGAGCGATGTCATGCAGCGATGAAGGACTGTGGAGCAGCCGTCGAGAGGGACCCAGAATAGGACACCTCTTGGCTGGGGAAGACAGGGTGCTCTGTCCTCGAAGGGCTTGGATTGTGGTTATTCTTGCGTGCTGGGGAACTGTCCCCCAGCGATTTCAATGGATCGATCGCAACTTGAAATAGCAGCTGTGACTCACGGAGACTGACGGTCTTTTAACCGAACCGGGCCGCATAGGCCGTCGTCCGTGCGTTTACCCGAATGGGTGTCACCATGTGCTCGAGTTCGAGTTCGAACAGACTCGGACTAATCCAATCAGTGCTTCATGACGGATCACACGATTCCATGCTTGCCCTCTCAAATTTTGGCTCATTGATTGATTGATTGGTCCTCGGGGTCTCGTTGGTGCCGTCTCCACATGGACTGGATACATATTCACCACTGCGCTTGACATGTTCCCGACCGGGACCTAATTAGGGGCCTAAAATGCATAACAAGCCCCAATACTTCTGCGGAACGTCGCCCCCAATCCACAAAGATAAAGGACACAGCCGGTGTGGGGCATCGTACTTCGGGAAGCAACACATCAAGAACATTCTGTGGGGAACACACGAGCGCCGAACATTAATGTCGATGATCCGTCAGCGAATCAAGTCAAGGGAAAGGAATCCCAATTCCAGCGTTTCTTCCCCCTCGGATTCCCTTATCTGTCAGCTTCACCCCAGGTATAAATAACGATTCGAACCGTATCCACCTCCACGCCCGTCTTTCCCCGCCTCTGCGTCTGCTCAGAAAATGTCTTTGTTGGATCCTCCCCCCCTTCCCCCAACCAAGCTTGGTCTCTATCGCACACTCTCGCCCCAAGCGGGTGTGCGTGTGTCAGCCTTGCAGCTCGGCGCCATGAGCATCGGCGATAAGTGGCACGATCTCGGATTTGGCTCAATGGATAAGGAGAGTTCCTTTAAGCTCCTCGATGCCTACTTCGACGCAGGTGTAAGTCGAATCATCGGCCTTTTCACCGCCATTGCGGTACTGAGTCTTTTTTTTCACAGGGTAACTTTATTGATACCGCAAACAATTAGTGAGATTCCTCTTTCGTGTGTGACCCGAGTCATCTTATCTGAATTTGGCTCAATTAGCCAGGATGAAAGTTCTGAGGCTTTTATCGGCGAGTGGGCTGAGAAGCGCGGCATACGCGATCAGCTCGTCATCGCAACGAAGGTGATACTCGGATTTTCTATGTTCGTTGTGGACGTTGAGACCCGGCTCAGTATACTACCGGTTATAAGCGAGGCCAAGACCACATCACGCACAAAGTTAATTATGCGGGTAACAACAACAAATCTCTCCATGTGTCCGTAGAAGAATCCCTCAAGAAGCTGCGCACTTCCTATATCGACATTTTCTATGTGCACTGGTGGGATTATGGTACCTCCGTCGAGGAAATCATGAATTCCCTGCATACACTCATCATCCAAAGAAAGGTTCTCTACCTCGTACGTCTCCAAGTTGTTCCATCCTCCCTTCGCCCGATCTTTATGACCCGGTTCTCCAGGGCATTTCGGATACTCCCGCCTGGGTCGTTTCTAAAGCGAATCAGTACGCAAAGGACCACGGAAAGACACCGTTCTGCATTTATCAGGGGAACTGGTCCGTCCTCGAGCGGTCCTTCGAGCGCGATATCATCCCGATGGCACGTTCAGAGGGCCTTGCGCTTGCTCCGTGGGGTGTACTTGGAGGCGGAAGGATTCGCACTAACGCCGAAGAAGCTCGTCGCAGGGAAAGTGGCGAGAAGGGCCGCACAGCCTTCAACGCCGGTTGGGAGCGCTCGCCTGCGGAGAAGAAAGTGTGTGACGCCCTCGAAGAGATCGCAAAGGAAGTTGGGACAGAGAGTATCACGGCACGTATGTCATGGCCTTCCTTTTCGGGCCTTTATTTATTTATTTGATGCTTCCTCGAGTTGACGATCACTTGTAGTTGCCATTGCGTACCATTTGCATAAGCTCCCCTACGTATTCCCCATCATTGGTGGTCGGAAAGTCGAGCATCTTCAGCAAAATATCGCAGCACTAGACATTTCTTTGACCCCCGAGCAAGTGCAACGTATTGAGCAGGCGGCCCAATTCGAGCCAGGCTTCCCGAACAACCTTATCGTGAGTGTCACCTGATCTTTGTATTTATCTACCATTGGCATCTGACGACTGCTGCCTGCCAGGGCGACGGCACATTCGACAACTTTATGCTGAAAACGAGTGCCCATCTTGACCGCGTACCTGTTCAGCAACCTATCACCCCAGCGAAGAAGTGAAAAATGTTAGCTGGCCGGTTGGACAGCCGACGACCAAGGAACTTATTCCGGCCAAAAGCAGTATGTCCGAAAAGAGAAGCCAGAATGTCGAAAATTGTATGCGTTGTAGCACCATGTTTTCTTGAAATTGTATGCGAGCAGGATGGCCGTTTATCCGTTTATGCGAAAATGTTGTGCTTAAAATATTGACGTAGTCCGGATTCATCGGAACGGAACTCTCCGCGCGCGCGTCACTACTTTTGACCGCCATCATGAGCACGTGTTTTGTGTATCACCTGTTCGCACGTCACATCTTTCACCGCGCATTGCCAGTCACTGTGTGCAGATCAGAGAATGGTTACCCTGGGATTGGGTCGCTGAGGAGGACACGTGCGCTATGAGTCGCTATATGTGACGAGTTTGGGCAATGGGGCAGCTGGAGCCAGCAGGGGTGCGGAAAAAGATGTAATCGAGGCGCTTTCCTTGCAATGCGCGTGCGTGAACGTCGAGGTATTTGCCAGCGGAGTAGGTGTTCAGTACTTTCAGTGGTGAGTCGGCTGTGACACCAAACATCTCGACGGCCTGAGAAGGAGATGGCATGGAAGTTGATGCACGTTGATGCATTGATGCGGCGAGGGGGTTCAGAAACCAGAAACACATTTGAATTATTTATTATAATAATAACAATTTATTAAAGTTTTTCAGTAGTCTGATTTGCACGCAGTGGGTTCTGGTAAGCTACCGGTTACCTGGCCACAATATTAATGCTCTATACTTGCTGATTTTCAGAAACCGCCAAGCGCTGATTTTCATTGCATTCCCCGCTTTCTGGTAGGGCTGAGCACCGTAGCCGTATTTACGGCTATACGGGCCGCCATAATACGGCTACGGGCCCGTACCGTAAAGCCTTGAAGGGACCATTTTACGGTACGGTTTACGGGTCGGTCATCCCCCGTATCATCCCGTCAAATTGACGGCCGTATACGGCTGTGTACGGCCGTATTACGGGCCAGGCCGTAGGATGTGGGAACTGAATACACAAATCGAGATGATCACGTCTGTGTGCTGTGTGCATGCGTGAATTTCGCCTATCCCGAGTCCTGACTTGTCTCTGACCCTCTCACCCGCTCGCACCCTCATCTTACTTGCCTCACCACCGATTCTCCATCTTCAACCCTTGTTACTACATGATCGATGCCATTCCCCTACTGGAACAAGACTCGGCCCTCGTTGCCCCCCGATCCTCATGGCCGATGACTTGCGATCGCCCGCCCAAGGCCCACTAGCATGTGCCTCCCTGAAAAGCGCTGCTCTGCTCCATGTAGCATGTGTTGCTCATGGCTCATAAGTCGGGCCGAGGTCGTTTAGGAGGGACTTGATGGATGTAGGATCTTCCGGGATATCTTGGTGTGTTTTCGTATCCCCATTTGCTTTAGACGTTATTCTCTCCATTCTACAGCTTCCAAATTTCGACTTTAGCTTTACCAACCAACATTTCAATGCCGTCCCTCATCCTCGTTATCCATGCGCTCAACGTCGCGCGCATTACGACTATTCAGTAAATTTTTTTTGATTTTCGGACACCGCTACACCTTGCCTACAACGCCATACGGATTTTTCACCATTCCCCTCTTAACTCACGTCGCACGTAGAATACACATCTCTCGTATGGTCCCAGACTCGAATATAAATACCCCCGCACCTGGCCGCTTCAAAGGCAGGCAATAGCGCCCCCGACTTTCTTCTTTGTGTGCTTTACCCTTGCCCAGCTTGCCCGACCAGTTGACGACAAACTGAGTTAACACGTCGTCATTCACTTCTCTGTCTTGCGATTTGCGCATTTCCTCTACTCTTGCATGATCTACTGGCGACGAATCAAGCCTGCAGTGCCGTCAACCTTCAGGATCTTTTTTTCTTCTTTGCTTTTCGTCTGCCTGACAGGATCGCATACAAACTCTCGATATGCCTCAACCTGACCCCGACCAGTGTGCACTTGACAAGAATGGCCAGCTCAAAGATGCCAAGGATATCCTGTTCTTCAATTCCCCAAGCGACAACAACCCCATTCCCCTTCCACCCTTGGACGGAGAGGCTCCCACAGATGATGGAGGTACGTGTTAGCTATTCCGTCCTTCTTTCAGTAATTAATGCCTTGCATTCCAGCTCGTCACGGTAGACCTCAGCGAAACAAGAACGCAGGTTTACAAGACATCCTTGCTGCAGAGCGCCTCAATGAGTGGGGCAAGCTTGATAGGAAACACCGCCAGCCAAAAAAACGTTTGAAGAGGGATGCCAAGCGTGTCAAACTCATGGACGGCTTGTCAGAACCCGACCTTGAAGATGACCATGAATACCAAACGGACATATCAGATAGCACTACCGAGGCAAACGACGCGTCAGAAGATGGCATTTCAAATGGAGAGGTGTGTGCTAGATCATCAACGATATTTCCACTGTTCTCAAACTGGTTATAGCTTGCCGACATGCTTCCCTCAAAGACAGTTTTTGGGAATGTGAGGCGCACCCAGGCCAAGAAGCGAAAGCGTTCTGAAAAGAGGCCTGGTGATACTCTTCAACCTTCTCAAGTCACCAGCCACTCTATTACGCCCACCAGCAGCTTCACCATGGACGGAAGCTCAAAGGAATCGAAACAGGTCAGTCCGCTTGTTAAATATATTTCTACAACTAACATAATTCAATGAAGGCATCAAACCTGATCTATCTATTTTATAAGGTTCTCCACAGTGCTCCGCAAGGAATTAAAGCGGAGGAGGGTGATAAGTTTTATCAATCTTATCACGGTAGGATGAAGATTCTCAGGGTCACAAAGAAGATGAGAAGCAGTCTCAATGGTATGATCTACGCTCCATACATCACCAAATTCCACTTACACAAGTCTCAGGCCTTATTGGAAATCTCAGAACATGCTCGCCCGACATGTTCAAGTTCTATTGTTACCTCAAAGATCGTCCCCCGCATGTGCCGCTCTCACTAGAGGAGAAGAGAATTGCATCGGGCGAGATTGAGCTTACGCCGGCAAAACTTGGCAAGTTCATCCAATGCCAAGATGCTCATCAACAATCACTCAAGGAAGCTTTTGCACGGCAACAGGAGAAGGCTATAGTAAGTGATATCTTTCTCATATGGTTGCTTTCTTCTCATCATCGCATTCAGGAACCCTGGAACCAGGAAAGGTTTGAAGAGCTATTGACCAGGTGGATCGTCGCCTCAGATCAGCCATTTGAAGAGGTAGAGAAACCTGAGCTTGTTGATGTTCTTGTCTATGTCCATCGATCTCTACCATCACTCAAGATACCCAGCCGCTTTACTGTCAAGCGTCGTGTTATGAAGATGGGGGCTGAAGGAGTCCAAGGAATGAAGGAATTGTTTGCAGTATTGTTGATATATTGACAATGTTTCAGCATACTGACACGCCACTAGAAAATCAATGGTAAGATGGCTATCTCACTTGATGGCTGGACGTCAAGCAACAACTATGGCTTCCTTGCCATCATTGCACACTATATACATCCTGTTACAGGTGAACTTGGTGCGTCACAAAGTGGTTTCTACCATTTCATTCCCCCTAATATCCAACAGAGGAAAGTCTTATTGACTTTCGTGAGTTGCTTAGGCGTCACACAGGGGAAAATCTTGCAGACGCTGTTTGGGACAGTCTTGGCACGTTTGGAATCCAAGGAAAGGTAGGTACTTTTTATTTTTGGCAAAGACAGTCTTTCTGACTCTCAGTAGACGATCGCGTTCATGTGTGACAATGCCTCAAACATGGATACCTTTGTCGATGGGATCGTTTCACATGCAGAAAAGGTGCAAATCACCATTAAGGCAGACTGGGCACGGCTCCGGTGCATGCCACATACGATTCATCTTGCGGCACTCAAGGTGTGGAACAGCCACTTTTTCCTGTGCCCCGCGCTGACATGTTCCCAAGATACTTGAGGCCATTGGTGCCAAAAAGCACAGTGACATTACCAAACCTGACTCTCCAGGCATCAACTACCAGGATTCCGTCAGCATGCCACTTAGTGAAGAAGCAGATAACGATGCAGCAACCCAGGAGGGTGACGATGAGATTGACCTTACACATGAGGATGATGCCTCCATTGTCCCAGATTTTATTCTTCCAGCAGTTGATAAGGAAAGTACTTCCTAATCATGCTATCCCTTTTATTCTTGGCTCATAGTCCTCCAGCTTCGGAAAATTATCCGTGCAGTTCGTTCAAGCCCTCAGCGGAAGGCACGCTGGCTAGAGCTGGTGTCTGATGAGCTTCGCAAGAAAAACCCAGACGCTCCAAGCTACCCTCCTGCCCTCATGCTCATCCTGGATGTCGCAACACGTTGGTCTTCCACCCACCAAATGATGCGTAGGTCATTGTTTTTTTTTTTATCAGGGCATGGTCTCATCAAACCCACTACCTATAGGACGCGCTTTGCAATATGAGGCTGAAATTAATAACTTTGTTACGCTTCATACAAATCGAGACCTCCGTGATCTTGAACTCTCAGAGGATGAGTGGACCTCAATCAGGCTTGTAGCTGGTTGGCTGGAGAGGTTTCGTGATGCGACGACTCAGATGTCAGCAACCCATCAACCCATGTTATCATACACGCATGCCATCTTTCGTGGCCTTCAAGAACATCTTCGTGAGTCGCTTCACAATTTACCGGCTGGCATCGACCTGTGCATCCGGAATGGACTCCTTGCTGCTCATCACAAGCTGAGTGAGTACTATTACCGGTTTGATCAATCCCCATTTTACATCTGGGCTGCACGTATGTCCGTGTTATTTTTAACTGTGTTGTTGCTTATATCCCAGTAGTTCTTGACCCAAGAATCACATATGAGGGCTTGAAGCTCGACTTTTCCAATGACCCCATTCTCCTTGCGGATCTCGAGAAGTCCAAGTCACTCCTCTGTGAATTCTACAAGAACAACTATGCCGCGTCACCTGCACCTTCTGAAGATATCAATAATGTTCACCCAAAGTCCTCCCACACCTCTGACTTTACTGCACGCTATGAGTCAATCATTCCTGATGTCATCGACAAGTTAGAAGAATATTTCAAGATCAAGCGCAAGGATTTCAAGAAATGCAATCCGCTTAGATGGTGGAGGACCCAGCAGGAAGATTGGCCTAACCTATACCGCCTTGCTTGTGATATTCTTTGTATCCCAGGTTCGTAGCATTTCATTTTCTTATCATTCCTCTGTTGATGCTTTTTTTAGGCTCTGCCGTTGCTGTTGAACGCATTTTTTCCAGTGGCAGGGACACCATATCAATTCGTTGTGCCCGTCTCCAGCCAGAGACAATCCGTACACTTATGGTCCTGAAACACCACCTTCGTCGGATGCACAAGGGTAAGGTCATTCATATAGAGTAGCCATTTATCATCATACAATCCCACCTGCCCTCTTTCAACTCTGTCGCATCCTCTTCCACCACCTTGTCTTGCAGGAACACCCGTTTGTTGGACGTGCGAGGGTAAGGTAATTCAAATAGAGCATATTTTTGTTGTACATACACAGATACCTGAAATCATACCCGTATTATCCCGTACCACACCGTACACAACCATATAGACCCCCGTACCGTACCGTAAAGGCTTCAGGAAGTTACCATACGGCTACGGCTATGGTCATACCCGTAGCCGTATAAGGCCGTAAAGTATACGGCCGTATACCGTATACGGTACGGTGCTCATCACTACTTTCTGGAGCTCAATGACCTCGTTGAGGCAAACGGTCTCTGAGAAGTCACCCCTTTTTTTTTTGGTTCGATTATTGTGCGAAGGAGTCACACCTATAAAGCTCGACACCCTTGTTCGGTAGTTGAATCATCCTGTCTTTTTTTTTCCCCTTGCAGTGATTTTGAGCGACGGAAAAATCCTGAGATAAAGGACTTAATGTTATATATAAATTCCCGACAACTGGCCAATCAAATTTCAACGAATCCAAATCCATAATAAATTACAGTTTATTCATTCACCGCCATCAGGTACATGTTGACGGTAACAATGACGTTTCTTTTAAAATTTCCGAATTTCCGAATGAACCGTCAGTACGCGTCAGTTCTCAAATCTTTGCAAACATGATCACTTGATCTTCCGGCTATATTTATTAAACCAGGGTCTTCATTTCGAGGGTTTTGAACAAGAGATTGCAGAGGCTATTCGACAGGAAGCCCACGTAGGGGTACACGCCACTTATTTATTCCCCACATGGTGTAACAGTCGACCCGCCACGCGCAAAGAGCTCCGAGGGCTTCGGGGCATGCATGAACCACACCACGGATGCATCATGCATTGATTTGTACTTCAACTCTGGCTCGCAATTCGATTGACTCCTCAGTCTCGTTCGGACGGCAATTGCTTCACATCGCAGAACCTACTCAGATCTGCCCTCCCAGTCATGACACACTCTATCGCATCCTTTTATTGGCAACCGATAACCCCCTGGCGCTTTCCTAGTTAACGCCATATTTTCCCGTAATACTCGTGTACTTGCAGAGACCTGTACGTTTTCATCACTGCGCACGGCTAGTAGGTGGGTGCCTCACTCAGCAAATCCATGGAGCTGATTAAGACCCGAAATGGGCCTGATTTGCAGAGCGATGGTCCTGCGTTCATTTCGTAAAAGTTCTTTTACGCCCTCGGGGACGTTGTCATCGGTAACGTAAATTCATCGACGCAAGAAACGAACTCCAAATATTCCTCTCGGCCTGATAGGTGACCTGGGCTCATGGGCAGACACAGAAGGACTCAGTGGCGGTTACTCGAAGTATCCAGAGTCGATACGGTGTGCTTTCCAAAGGAAAACAATATGTTTAAGGACAGGATGCAAGAGCGCCGTCGCGGCGCCGACCCTTGTCAGCATACCTTCTTCAGTCTGATAAGCTGACTGTAATCAACGTCATAGCTCAGTCAGCGGATCAGGGCCTTTGTTGGATTCTACCTATTAGTCTCATAATTGAGCGCTTCATGCTGTTGGCTTGACAGTTGGTATAAATTATCATTCACCGCACATTTTGTATGCCTACTTTTCTTCCCCTAGTTCACTGCTGAAATGTCTTCTGTGTTCGCTCCTCCTCCTCTTCCCCCAACCAAGCTTGGTCGTTATCGCACCCTCTCGCCTCTCGCAGGCGTGCGTGTATCACCCTTGCAGCTTGGTGCCATGAGCATTGGTGATAAGTGGCAAGAATTTGGAATGGGCTCGATGAATAAGGAGAGCTCCTTTAAGCTCCTCGATGCCTACTTTGACGCAGGCGTGAGTCTACTTTCACCCCCTTCACTGTCATAGTTAATGTGGTGCTGATTCTTTTTTCCCAGGGCAACTTTATTGATACTGCAAACAATTAGTGAGATTCTTACTCTACTACCCCTATGCTGGCCGAGTCTTCTCATTTGAGATGGACCCAATCAGTCAGGAAGAAACTTCCGAGGCCTTTATCGGCGAGTGGGCTGAGGAGCGTGGCATACGCGACCAGCTCTTGATCGCGACAAAGGTACTACTCAGTCGCTCTTCGAATATTCTCGTGGACGTTGAGACCTGGCCTAGTACACAACCAGCTTCAAGCGATACCAAGACGATATCACTCACAAGGTTAACTATGCGGGGAACAATGCCAAATCTCTTCATGTGTCTGTAGAGGCTTCTCTCAAGAAGCTGCGAACCTCTTACATCGACATTCTCTATGTTCATTGGTGGGATTACGGCACCTCCGTCCAGGAGGTCATGGATTCACTGCACACGCTCATCATCCAAAGAAAGGTCCTTTATCTCGTACGCCATTTAGTTGCTCTAACCCCTTTCGTCTGAGCTTTACGATACGGTTTTCCAGGGCATTTCGGATACTCCCGCGTGGGTCGTTGCTAAAGCAAATCAGTATGCAAAGGACCATGGAAAAACACCTTTCTGTATTTATCAGGGCAAGTGGTCCATCCTCGAGCGATCCTTCGAGCGTGATATTATTCCGATGGCACGTTCAGAGGGTCTCGCCCTCGCTCCATGGGGAGTCCTTGGATCCGGAAAGATCCGTACCAATGCCGAAGAGGCTCGCCGCAAAGAGAGTGGCGAGAAGGGACGCACGATTTTGAACCCCAATTGGGAGCGTACACCAGAGGAGAAGAAAGTGTGCGATGCCCTTGAGGATATCGCGAAGGAAATCGGCGTTGAGAGCATCACGGCACGTATGTCTATGGTTTTCGCTCTCTAAAGTTTGGTTAGTATCCAGGGTTGACAAACGTTTGTAGTCGCTATCGCGTACCACTTGCACAAGCTCCCCTACGTGTTTCCTATCATCGGCGGCAGGAAGGTCGAGCAACTTAAGGAAAACATCGCGGCATTGGACATTTCCCTGACCCCCGAGCAAGTGCGGCGTATCGAGGAGGCATCACCGTTCGATCCTGGGTTCCCGAACAACTTTATCGTAGGTGTTCCTCTTGCTGCTGTTATATTTTACCGTTGGTATCTGATGGCTACCGGACACCAGGGTGACGGCACAGGCGACAACTATTTGATGAAAGCGAGTGCACATTCCGACCGTGTACCCGTTCCGCAACCGATTACTCCTGCGAGGCTGTGAAAAAAATGAGGTTGCTAGTTCATCCTTGACCGGCTCGTTTTGCCAAGGTTACGTGTTGTTGAGCAGTTACATCAGAAATTTGAAGGTCAAACATATGTTGACGCAGTGCAGACAGAATCATGTTGGAATAGTCGAGCTTGCTGGGCGTGTGTGTATGCGTGGCTTTCATTTCATGCAGAGTGTTGCGCTGACTTGTAGTTGAACTGGATGTATTTGAACTCTGTGTCAATTTCGACTAGCTAAAAGCCTGTTATGTTCGCCACAAACTCGGATATCGATGTGTCCACGTACGGTAGTATGCCAGTCCCACTGGCATGTTCTAGTTCGTTCAACGACGCAAATTGAGCAAGACACAAGTCGAAGGCCATTAGCGTGAGTCGGCTGACGATCCCGCGAGATACGGAGGGCTGCCAGTGCTGGTGGAAGTTGGGCTCTTGTTACTTTTGAGTCCCTCGACACCTTCGGACCTCTTTCTGTGCCAGGGGCTTGGCTGGTGCTGCTTCCCTGCCCGGGCCAGTGGGTTACGGTTACTATAATACAGTATGATGTTAGCCTGGCCAAAGGTTGCGGTGTGCTCCCTCCGAAACCCTCGTCAGCTTCGGTTTCGCCGATCTTATGACGGTACCCCCTTCCGCGGTTGTGCGTCAGCAGAAGAGAAGGAAGTTTCCATGAAATGGACCACAAGGAACGGTAGGTCACCTCCATTCACATTCAGCGCCGACTCTCGTAATTTGGAAACCTCACTCAAGAGATACATTCACTTCACATTTAGAGGTGCGCTGCGACGTTCCAACTACTCAGCTTGTCGAAAATTGTTCCATCATCACTATGCACTCGCAATGGAGTGATGATCAGTGGCCCGGATGTCGCAGCCAACGTGGACAGGGTGTGAGGGCTTTGCGTTTCTGTAAAGGAAACCAGGTACGACTAACCGTACGATAATGTGTCAAGAAACTGAGTGGTATTCGTGAGGAATCCCGGTCCACAGACTCTCCCTCATACTACCTCGACAGCGACGTATGCAAGGGACTCAGAACCTGGCGATCTCTCAATCACAACTACACAAGGAACAGCAAAAACTCAGGACGTGAAATATACAAAGAGCAACAGGGGTACTTCTTCCACGCGCGAAAATAGAGCCCCTTAACACCTCCTTGACTTCTGTGCTTGCGTAGTGGTGGGGATTCTCGCCCAGCCTCCCGAATACTTACCATCACCTAACTGACTAAACCTTATCTAGTACTGCTTTTAGGTCGACTGGTTTCTTGGTTCTCAGTTGGCAGGGCACTTTGATTGATTTGAGTGCCGCACAATATAGAGAGCCTTTTGTAGCCGCCCGAACGAGAGCCGGAATGTTCACGCGGTGAAAACCCGATTCTTCATCGAGTTCGACAAACGTATTTTCTTCGGAAATTTGAGGTTCCGGCTTTCGGGTCTAGCGTGGAAAAGACTTTCTGCATTTGGGCGGGAGCGGGTTTTGTTCGCCACCCATGGCATCGCGACGCTCCCTCTCTGTTGTCGTCTTTCGACTTTCGATCGGTGGGTCCATTTTGTCGTCGCTTGAGGAGGGTTCAGATAGTAGACGAGTCTGGCTGGCTGGTTTCGCCAGTTTTGGTTTTGGTTTTTGGTGCGTTTCCAGCCCCATCCTTTCTTCACACTTTGGCTGACTCTCTTCTTCAGTGTTTGGTATTGTGTCGTAGTCGCCACAGATAGATTTCTTCCTGAGCCAATTCTTCTGTTGACGTTGAGCCGCGAGTGTCCACTAAGCAATGGTCTCGGACCCTTCGATGTCGATGCATGGCTGGGCCAATTTTCGAGGGAGTTCTTTAGCGAATGTCCTTAGGTTCGAAGGGTCGTTGAGGTCGACTCAGGCTTTCGAACGAGGTGATATACTCGTCGACGAGCCTGTCTACCATCCTCAACTTTTTTTATTTTGTTGCGGGCGCGCCCTGCTCGGCGTGGTCGACGAACGCCCGTTTGAAGTCGCCCTCAAGGACAGCCCAAGCCGTTCGGTCGAAGGGGAGCGGTGACTTGCCGCTTTCAACGTTGTGGGGCCAGTCGTACGACCGCTCGATCCACCATTACGACTTCCGGCCCATCTATCAAGGACAGGAAGTACGCGCAGTCGCGCATAGGGTTTAGGGTGATGGTGGCACCCTGATTCATTGACATGAATTGTTTGAATTCTGTCAGGAATCTTCGGGTCTGGACATGGTTTCCGTCGAACCGGTCGGGGGGGATGCCTTCGAGGCATCGGTGGGCGGGTGTCGTCGCCATTCGGGTTCAGTCACAGGGTCGCAGGTTCGTTTTCTCTCTTCATGAAGCTCGTTCTACTGTCACGCTCAGGTCAGCGTGTCGAGCTCGGTCGGGTCGGGTTGGGGTCATCGGTCAAGACTTCCAGCTTCAAGGCGCGAAATCGATTCGTCAAGGGTCGGGGATGTCGGCTAAGCCGGCGATCTCGGAGACTGGACGTCGCGCAGTCGATGCAAGTCGCACTTTAGGGATTTCGACAGGCGCAAGACGGGCCTGTGACTGAGTCGGTCGGCCTCAAGTAGAGGCATAAGCGATCCACTTAAAGGCGCGGGATCGAGAGGCGGCGCGAGACGAAGACGAGCAGGAGCCAAGCTCACTGTCGCGACTTCAGGGGTATCCGGGTCGGGCTCACGCGTCCTAAGGCAACCAAAATAACAACCTGTATTGCACAGTAGAACGGGCTTAGAGCTCGTTACCTTCGATGGCTACTGACTATATACACGGGAGCGCGAGTCACTACAAGTCAAATGGAGCGGCTCCAGGCCACTGAGTCAGGACGAGGTAACGTATACATAATGGGACAATGGGAGGCGATACAACAGCAACCTGAAGACAGAGCTGTGCCTTCGATGCGTTCATCAGAGAGAGTGCACGACAATCGATGGGCAGTGGGGCAGATGATAATGAAGCTTACATGGAGGTGGACAAGGCGACGGCTTCGGGTGTGCGCGAGGGCCTAGAGGTTAGGACCTAATCGAAGTGTGAAGCAGAATGGCTGGTCCTGAGCCTGGCTACTGTAGTTTCGCTCGTTTTCACAGTCCGCCCGTTGCACCCCTAACGAGTCCCTAACTATTGCAACTATATTAGAGAGTGAGTCAACCGACGAGTTGTCCATGCTTGTCGCCGGACACTTCAAGCTCACCTTGAGCTCGAGCGGGAAGAACTCCGATGAGCCCAGACGATCGAGGGTGGAGGGAAGAGCGGTGTCACCCAGGGAGGGAGCGTAAGTGGGGAGTATCATGCCAGCGCCCGAGACGCGTACTAGTATCTTTATGATGATGATATAAGACGACGCGTCGCGTCGAACAAGCCAGTCGGGATCACGTGAGCATGATCTGAAAGTGCGCGTGCGCCACGTAGGAGGGGACTCGTAAGTTCGTCGAGGCGGCGGAGTGGCGGCGGCAGAATGACAAGTTCGGGAGCTGGAGCTCCTATTCCGGAGGGAAAGCCATAAAGTTGGGTGGTCTGTCCTCTCCTGTCCCCCATCGAACGCTACTCTCTGCAATATTGAAATGTCTGATACAACCCACAAAATTTGGTATTATATCGACGGCACATGCGATGTTTCACCCGTCTCCGTTTCACTCGACGAAACCATCGATGATCTGAAGAGGAAGATTATTAGCGCCAGTCCCAACTCCTTACCCGGATGTGACGCTACGGTTCTCGTTCTCACCAAAGTGCGCTAGATCATGATCTTTATGGACACTGATGTAATTAACGCCCTCTACCTTCCTATTGCACCCGTAGGTCGATGTAGACCTTGATAAGATAGACGTCGATATATCTAAGGGTCGATATAAGCCCGAGAACAAGGACCAAACTTTACAGAATTGGAAAACAATTTCTGATACGTGGCTTCAACTGCCTTCCATTGGTCGACTCCACGTCTTTGTCCACCTACCGGTTAGCACAGGCAGCCCAACTTTTTCTGATACGACTGGTAAATACCTCATACGTCTTTTGCCGCGGCTCATAACACTGATGAACCCCAGCGGGAAATGCGTCTCACGAGGTCAAATGATATCAAATCATGTAGAATATTTTACCTGGTTTGATATGATTATAGAAATGAGAGTTTCCTTCTATAAAAATCAAATCATATAGAACCGGTACA